>Ga0247819_10001807_pt1 | contig 11373 bp, 11 predicted proteins | sample 13C_Xylose_Day6_FD_193428 | JGI IMG/M metagenome (GOLD analysis project Ga0247819, IMG submission 193428) | Soil microbial communities from agricultural site in Penn Yan, New York, United States - 13C_Xylose_Day6 | ecosystem: Environmental > Terrestrial > Soil > Agricultural land | place: USA... | reverse complement strand
CCGCAGCACCCTGGTGATCGACGACGATTCGGCCACGAGGCACCCCGCGGTACTGAACGACAGGTCGCCCGGCCTGGACGTTCCGGGTGCGCACCTGCACTGGTTCGACGTGGCGGCGATCGCGGTCGCGCACGCCGTCATCGCCCTGCTCGGTTGGGTCGGCCTCGCCGCCGTGCTCGAGCAGAGCTTCGTGGGCGCGGTGGTGTACCCGCTCGCCGGCGCCATGCTCGCCGGCGTCGCCCTCGCCGTCACCGCCTATGTGACATTCCTGTCGTCGGTGCACCTCACGCCGATGCTGCTCTCGCTCGTGCTCGCGGCGTTCCTGGTGGTCGGAGCGCTCGCCGCCATGCTCAGCTCCACCGACCCGCAGTGGTGGAAGATGAACCTCAGTGCGCTCGGCATGAGCGATGAGGCATCCGCGCTGGCCTTCAACCTCACGCTCATCATCGCAGGCGCCATGGTCACGATCATCGCCCGGTACGCCACGGCCTCACTGCCGACGACGACCCGGGAAGAGCTCCGCGGTCGCAACCTCCTGCGGGTGGGCCTGATGCTGATCGGCATCTTCCTCGCGTGCGTGGGCATCTTCCCCGTCGACGAGTTCTTCGCCGTGCACAACACGGTGGCAACCGGCATGGCGGTGATCTTCGCGGTGATCGTGATCGGGCTGAGGTGGCTCGTGCCGGCGATGCCGCGCGTGTTCGTGCTGCTCGGATATGTCTTCGTCGGCGTGATCGCGCTGCTCGGCACGTTCTTCGCCATCGGGTACTACAACCTCACCGCCGTCGAACTCGTGGCCGGCGTGCTGATCTTCAGCTGGATCATCCTGTTCCTGCGGAACGCGGGAACCATGCGCACCGCATCGTTCGCGTCGCCCGGCGTGGCGGAAATGCGGACGGGGCCGGATGCCGCGGCATCCGACCCCGTTCCTGTGTCGAGCTAGGCGGTCTGCCCGGGGTGCGCGAGGGCCTTCGTCTTGAGCTGGTCGTACTCGGCCTGGGTGATGGTGCCCGAGTCGAGCAGCGCCTTGGCCTTCGCGATCTCGTCTGACGGGCTCGTAGCGCCGACGGTCTGGCGGATGTACTGATCGGTGGCTGCCTGGTATTGCTTGGCTTCCTTCTGCGAACGCGCGGCCATGCCGTTGCCGCGAGCGATCAGGTAGATGAGCGCGGTGAGGAAAGGCACGAAGATCAGGAAGAGGATCCACACCGCCTTCCACCAGCCGCTGAGCTTGTGGTCACGGAACAGGTCGCCGATGATCGCGAACAGCGCGAACAGGTAGGCGATGAAGACGAACGCCCAGAGGAACCACCAAATCAGGTCCCAGAAGTTTTCCCAGAAGGTCATGCGGAGCCTCTTTCTGCGGGAGCGCTCCCCCGTAGAGCGCCGCTGAGGCCAACCTATCGCGTGGCGGTCTCGCACGTCCACAGTTCCGCGCCGCGACGGCGCTACCCTCGACGCGAGAGGACGCATTCGGAAGAGTGGCTCCATGCACTCGCGGTTCGACGGCGCCCCCGGCCCACGAACTCGGCAGACGGGATCTGAGATGACGCTTGCGATACCCCCGAGAGACGCGGATGTCACGCCACGTCGCCTGATCATGCTGTCGGTGCCCGCATTGCTCATCGGAGTGGCGGCGGCGCTCGTGCTCTGGGCGATGAACACCCTGTCCGAGGGCTTCTCGTCTGTTCTCTACGACATGCTCCCCGATGCCCTCGGTGTGGATTCGGCAGGCTGGTGGACGGTGCTGGTACTCACCCTCACCGGCTTGGCCGTGGGCTTCGTTCTCGTCGTCGCGCCCGGTCACGGCGGGCCCGACTCGGCGACGACCGAGTTCGCGGAGCCGCCGCAGCCGCTGCGCAACCTGCCCGGGCTCGCGATCGTGACGATGCTCTCGCTCGCCGGTGGTGTCAGCCTGGGGCCCGAGAACCCGATCATCGCGATCAACGTGGCGCTGGTCGTCGCAGCCATCGCGCGATTCATGCCGAGAGTGCCGGCGCAGCTGTCGGCATCGCTTGCGGTCGCGGCCACCATCGGCGCGCTCTTCGACACGCCGGTTGCCGCAGCCCTGCTGTTCACCGGCCTGGTCGCGGCCCTGAAGAAGGGCGGCGCGCTCTGGGACCGCCTCTTCCTGCCGCTCGTCGCGGCGGGCACCGGGGCGGTGACGATGCACCTGCTGGGGGCCGAGTCGTTCGGCTTCGACCTTCCCGCATACGACGGACCCGAGCCCATCGACCTGTTGACCGGCGTGATCGTCGCGTGCGGTGCGGCCGTCATCGCCCTGGCGATGCTGGCCGCGTTCCCGATCGTCTACCGCGCGATGCACTCGCTGAAGTACCGGGTGGTGATCGCGGGAGTCGGCGGCCTCCTCCTCGGCCTGCTCGGGTGGTTGGGCGGGCCGCTCACGATGTTCAAGGGGCTCGAGCAGACCGGCGAACTGATCGCGAACATGGACGACTACGACGCCGGGCAGCTCGCGGCGCTCGCCGGCATCAAGATCGTCGCCCTGCTCATCGCCGCGAGTTCGCTCTTCCGCGGCGGCCGAGTGTTCCCGTCGGTGTTCATCGGCGTGGCGCTCGGACTGCTGGGCGCTGCACTCATCCCCGGCATGCCCGTCGCGCTCGCGGTCGCCGCGGCCGTGGTCGGGGTGATCCTCGTCGTGACCCGTGAAGGCTGGATGGCGATCTTCATCGCGGTGGCGGTCGCGGGCGACGTCGCGGTACTGCCGGTGCTGTGCGCGATCGTGCTCCCCGTCTGGCTGCTCGTGACCGGCGCGCCCGAGTTCCGCATCGCACCGCCGGCACCGAAGACCGAAACGAACGCGGTGCCCGCCGCAGAGGGTTGAGCGCATGGCTTCCGTCATCGGGGACATCCTCCCGCTCGCACTCGGCGTCGCGATCAGCCCGATTCCGATCATCGCCGCGATCCTGATGCTGCTCTCGCCGAAGGCGAAGGGCACGAGCGTGGGTTTCCTGCTCGGCTGGGTGCTCGGCATCGTGGTCGCCGTCGTCGTCTTCACCCTGCTGGGGTCGATCATCCCCGAGCAGGGTCCCGACGAGGCGAAGCCGATCGCGGGTGTCGTCAAGATCCTGCTGGGTGCGGGGTTGCTCCTCCTCGCGCTTCGGCAGTGGCGCAGCCGTCCGGCGCCCGGTGAGACCGCGGCACTGCCGAAATGGATGGCCGCGATCGACACCATGACCGCCCCACGGGCGCTCGTGCTGGGGTTCCTGCTCTCCGCAGTGAACCCGAAGAACCTGCTCATGGCCGCAGGCGCCGGCGTCATCATCGGCACGTCCGCGCTCACCGGCGGTGAGATCACCCTTGCGATCGTCGTCTTCGTCGTGATCGCCGCGTGCTCGGTGGCCGTGCCGGTGATCTCCTATCTGGTCGCGTCGAAGCGCATGGCGGCGCCGCTCGAGGCGCTGCGCGGCTGGCTGGTGCAGAACAACGCGACGGTCATGGCGGTGCTGCTGCTCGTGATCGGCATCGTGCTCGTCGGCAAGGGCATCGGAAGCTTCTGATGACGGATGTCACGGACCGCGGATCGCGGACACCCCTCGGCTACGGCACTCGGGTGCTGCTGACGCTCGCCGCCGCAGTCGTCCTCTTCGTCGGCGTGTGGTTCGCCCGCGACATCGTCGGTCCGGCCGCGATCGCCGCGGTGGTCGTGATCATCGCGAATCCCGTCCGTCGGCCGCTCGAGCGCCGTGGCTGGCCGAACTGGCTCGCGACGACCGCGGTCATCGCGGTGGCCTACGCCATCCTGCTCGTGATCGCGGGTCTCGTGGTGTTCGCGTTCGCGCAGTTCATCGCGATGCTGCCCGACTACGCCGACGAGTTGCAGGCGACCGCGGGGAGCGTGGCCGCGTGGATCGAATCGCTCGGACTCGGTGAGGAGGCGGCCGACGCCACGAGCTCTGCGCTCGACCCGGCGACCATCGTGCCGATCGTCACCGCGCTCGGCGAGTCGGTGCTCGGAGTCGCGACAGCATTCTTCTTCGTGCTCGCGTATGCGATCTTCATGGCAGCCGATGCCGCACGCGTGTCGCGCTCGGGGCTCATGTTCGGCTCGGCGGCGGCCGATGCCATCGGTCGCCGCTACTTCACCGGGGTTCGCCGCTACTACATCGTGAACGCCACGTTCGGCGCGATCGTCGCCGTGATCGACGGACTGCTGCTGTGGGCGCTCGGCATTCCGGTGCCGATCGTCTGGGCCATCCTCGCGTTCGTCACCAACTTCGTGCCGAACATCGGGTTCGTGCTCGGGCTCATCCCGCCCGCGGTGCTCGCACTCGTCGTCGGGGGCTGGCAGCTCGCGCTCATCGTCGTCCTCATCTACAGCGTCGTCAACGTCGTGCTGCAGGTGCTCGTGCAGCCGAAGTTCGTGAGCGACGCCGTCTCGCTCAGCCTCACCCTCACGTTCGTGTCGGTCGTCTTCTGGACCCTCGTGATCGGGCCGGTCGGCGCCATCCTGTCGATCCCGCTGACCCTGCTCGTGCGGGCGCTCGTGCTGGAGCCGGATGATCGGGCCATGACGCTCCGACGACTATCGGGCGAATCACTCGAATCACCTGTAGCGCCGCCACCCGCTCGGGGATAGTCTGCACACACAACGCGTGAAGGGGAACCACGATGGCGGAATTCGAGTACGGTCCAGTCGATCTCTACCTCGTCGGATTCGAGGGCGACCGCCCCGACGAGGGCACCCTCGAGGCGATCAGGGAGCTCGTCGCAGGCGGTGAGATCAAGTTGCTCGACTTCCTGGTGGTGTCGCGCGAGCCCGATGGCTCGGTGCAGATCTCGGAGTTCGAGGAGATCGCCGACGACTACGGCTTCGGTGTCACCGAGCTCGAGACCATCGGCCTCGTCGGCGATGAAGACGTCGCGGAGTTCGCCGAGCAGATCCCACCGGGCACCTCGGCCGCACTGTTCGCGATCGAGCTCGTCTGGGCCAAGCGGCTCGCCTCGCGATTCGCCCAGTCGGGCGGCATCGTCTTGTCGGCTGAGCGCATTCCGGCCCCGGTCGTGAACGCCGTACTGGCAGAAGCTGAAGAGGAGTAGGAACATGCCGTTCAGAAGAATGGGGCGCCCCGGTCTCGTCGGGATGGCCGCTCGAACCGCCGTCGTCGCAGGAACCGCCACGGCGGTCAGCGGCAGTGTGCAGCGCCACCAGCAGGAGAAGGCCCAGGGCCAATACGAGCAGCAGCAGTACGAGGCGCAGCAGCAGCAGGCCCAGATGAACGCCGCGGCGCAACAGGCCGTCGCGCAGCAGCAGGCCGCCGCGCCGGCAGCTGCCGCGGCACCTGCGGCCGGCGGGGTCGACATCGTCGCCGAACTGCAGAAGCTCGCGGGGCTGCACCAGCAGGGCATTCTCAGCGACGACGAGTTCGCCGCGGCGAAGGCGAAGCTGCTCGGCTGACGCCCTGCTGCAACCACGTCATGGCCGTCACCCTACGAGCGGTCTCGACCGCTGTTCCGCCGACCGTACTCGTTCAGGGAGAGGTGCGCGACGTCTTCGCCGCGCAGCCCGGCCTCAACCGCCTCGCCCAGCGCATCATCGGCACCGCCTTCGATGTGTCGGGCATCGCGACACGGCACACCGTGCTCGAGGAGCTCAGCTGGGAGGCGCGTCCCGACGAGCCGGTCTTCTTCGACATCGAGTCGGGTGAGTTGCGCCTGCCCGGCACCAAGGCTCGCAACGAGATCTACGCGGTCGAGGCCACGCGCCTCTACCTCGAGGCCGCACGCGCCGCACTTGCGGCGTGTGCGGGGCTCGAGGCATCCGATATCACGCACGTGGTGACCGTCTCGTGCACCGGATTCTATGCTCCCGGCCCCGACTTCATGCTCGCCCGCGATCTCGGGCTCGACCCGGGCGTCGAGCGCTACCACCTCGGGTTCATGGGCTGCTACGCGTCGATTCCGGCACTGCGCATCGCCAAGCAGTTGTGCGAAGCCGATGCCTCGGCGGTCGTCCTCGTCGTCAGCGCCGAGTTGTGCACACTGCACCTGCGGTCGTCGAACGACCCCGACACGATCGTCGCGTCGTCGTTGTTCGCGGACGGTGCAGCAGCGGGCATCGTCTCGTCGCGGCCGGCCGAACCGGGCGAGAAGGCCTTCGACCTCGACGGCTTCGCCACCCGCGTGACGCCCGTCGGCGAGGGCGACATGGCATGGAAGATCGGCGACCACGGTTTCGAGATGGTGCTCTCGAACGCCATTCCGGCGATCATCGACGACCACATCACCGGGGCGCTCGAGCCGCTCTTCGCGAGAGAGCCCGCGCTGGCATCGGCACTCGCAGGCGATACCGCCTCCGAGGCGATCGAGCACTGGGCGATCCACCCTGGGGGGCGCAGCATCCTCGACAAGGTGGAGTCGCGACTCGTGCTCACCGAGGCGCAGCTCGTGCCGGCGCGCGAGACCCTGCACGACTTCGGCAACATGTCGAGCGCCACAGTGCTGTTCGTGCTGAAGCACATCCTCGAGTCCGAGGCGGCCGTCGACGGCGACCGGGTGGCCGCGATGGCATTCGGGCCCGGGCTCACCGTCGAATCGGCGCTGCTGACCGTGCGGGCGTAACATGCGACATCCGTTCGCCGCGCTCGGATCCCGCGACGAACGGGCGCGCGAGCAGATGGATGAGCCCGACGCAGACCCGCGGATGCTCGCGAAGACCTACGAGCGGTTCCGGCTCGTGAACGCGGTCGTGTCGGGTGAGCGCGCGGTGTACCGGCGCTGGGTTCGGCCACGGCTCTCGGCCGTGTGGGGCACGCGGCTGCTCGACGTCGGTACCGGCAGCGCCGACCTGCCGCGCCGCATGCTGCGCTGGGCGCACGCCGACGGGCTGCGGCTCGAGATCACCGCCATCGATCCCGACGAGCGGGCGATCTCGTGGGCGGCAGCGCAGCCGTACGTGCGCGGACTGGCGGTGCGGCCGATCGCGACCCGCGACCTCGTCGAGTCGGGCGAGCGATTCCAGATCGTGCTCTCGAACCACGTGCTGCACCATCTCGACGGACGCGAGACGGGCGCGCTGCTCGCCGACTGCGAGCGGCTGGTCGAACCCGGCGGCATCGCCGTGCTCGGCGACATCGAACGCAGCCGGTGGGGCTACGTGGGATTCTGGCTCGGCACGCTGCCCTTCGCCGGCAACCTGCTCGCCGGCACGTACATCCGCGGCGATGGGCTGGCATCGATCCGTCGCAGCCACACCGCGGCCGAGCTCGCCGCGGTGCTGCCGCCCGGATGGCGGGTTCAGCGGGCGTTCCCCTCGCGACTCGAGGTGGCGTGGAGGCCGGATGCCTGAGTCATCGGCCGTCGCGGGCGAGCCCCTCCACGACGTGGTCGTGGTGGGCGGCGGCCCTGTCGGCATGCTGCTCGGGTGCCTGCTCGCGCTGCGCGGGCGCGACGTGGTGGTGCTCGAGCGGCGCCGTGAGCGGTCGGGGCGCTCGCGTGCGATCGGCATCCACCCGCCGGGTCTCAAGGCGCTCGCGCACGTCGGGCTCGAACCCGCGGTGCGCGCAGCCGCGATCGAGATCGTCGGCGGCCGGGTCATCTGCGAGGGCCGTGTGCTCGGGGGCATGTCGTTCAGGGGAGCGGGCGCGGTGCTCTCGCTGCCGCAGCTCGAGACCGAGCGGCTGCTCGAGGGGCGGCTCGACGAGCTTCGGCCCGGGGCGCTGCGGCGCGGCGTCGAGGTGCGGCACGTTCGCGATCGCGGCACCCATGTCGAAGTCGACGCGGTCGAACTGGGCGATGCCGGGCGCGCGAGCGGCGCTGTCTCGGTGCGCGCCCGGTATGCGATCGCCGCCGATGGCGTGCGCAGTGCCCTGCGCGACGAGCTCGGCATCGACTGGCTGCGGCACGGCGGCCACGCCCACTACGTGATGGGTGACACCCGCGATGACACGGGCGAGCCCGATCAGGCGTTGCTCCACTTCGAGCCCTCGGGCGTCGTGGAGTCGTTCCCCTTGCCGGGCGGGCTGCGGCGCTGGGTCGCGTGGGTGCGGCGCCCGCTCGCCACGACGACGGCAGAGCAGCTCGCGACCATCGTGCGGTCGCGCACGTCAGGGGAGTTCGATGCCGCAGCGGCCTCCGAGCCGAGCGCGTTCGAGGCGCGACAGCACCTCGCTTCGCGGCTCGCGCACGGCCGCGTCGCGCTCGTCGGCGACGCCGCGCACGAGGTCAGCCCGATCGGCGGCCAGGGTATGAACCTCGGCTGGCTCGACGCCGTGCGACTCGACCACGATCTCGAGACCGCGCTCAGGGTGGGGGCGCCTTTCGAGGCGTTCGAGGCGTACGACAGGCTGCGGCGCACGGCCGCGGCACGGGCCATCCGTCAAGCGGCGTTCAACATGGCGATGGGCGCGCCCGCGTCGGGCGTGCGGCTGCGGTTGCGCAACGGCGCCGTGCGCGTGCTGGCGGTGCCGCCGTTGCGCGGGCTGCTCGCGCGGGCTTTCACGATGCGGTGGCTGTGAGGCGGGCCCGCCCGATCAGAGCACGATGCGCGTGAGCGCGAACACCGGGATGAGGCGGTCGGTCTTCAGCTGGTAGTCGGCGTAGGGCGGGTAAGCCTCGACCGCACGCGCCCACCAGGTCGCACGCTCGTCGCCCTCGAGCTCGCGGGCCTCGTAGTCGTGCTTCTCGGCGCCGTCCTGAAGCTCGACGTGCGGGTGCGCCACGACGTTGTAGTACCACAGCGGATGCTTCGGGGCGCCGCCGATCGACGCGACGACGGCGTACTCGCCGTCGTGCTCGACTCGCATGAGGGCGGTCTTGCGCAGCTTGCCCGACTTCGCGCCGAGGGTGGTCAGCACGATGATCGGCATCCCCCGCAGGGTGCTCGCCTCCTCGCCGTGCGACGCCTCGAACGCCTCGGCCTGCTTGCGGGCCCAACCCGACGTGCTCGGTGCGTATTCGCCCTCGAGTGGCAATGCGGTCTCCTCTGTCGATCGTCTCCTTCGACCGTACCCCGGGTAGGAGGTGACGAGTTCCGCCGGAGCTGCGCCGGCATCCACCGCGTTGCCCTTGCGGCCGACGGCGCGACACGGCACGCTCGGATCGAGTGCGAGGGGGCGGAACGATGGCGAATCCGGCGAGCGAATCGGTCACGGGAGCGAACAGGAGGCTTCGCGAGCAGTTGCCGTTCGACGACCAGCGCGACTTCGAGGACACCGACCGGGGATTCCTCGGCTCGATCTCGCCGGGCGTGGTGCACGCCGCCGACGGCCGCGTCGTGTGGGATGCCGACGCGTACGCGTTCGTCACCGGCGATGCACCCGACACCGTGAACCCGAGCCTGTGGCGGCAGTCGCAGCTCGTGGCGAAGCACGGGCTCTACGAGGTCGTCGAGGGCGTCTACCAGGTCCGCGGGTTCGACCTGTCGAACGTGACGTTCGTCGAGGGAGACACCGGGGTGATCGTGATCGATCCGCTCATCTCGACCGAGACGGCGGCGGCCGCACTCGGCCTGTACCGGCAGTACCGTGGTGAGCGGCCGGTGGTGGCCGTGATCTACTCGCACAGCCATATCGACCATTTCGGTGGTGTCTTCGGCGTGGCATCCGTCGCCGACGTGGAGGCCGGCCGCATCCAGGTGCTCGCACCCGAGGGGTTCGTCGAGCACGCCGTGTCCGAGAACGTGTACGCCGGCACGGCGATGGCGCGGCGGGCCGGCTACATGTACGGCGCGGTGCTGGCCAAAGGACCCGACGGTCAGGTCGGAGCCGGGCTCGGGCAATCGACGTCGAACGGCGAGGTCGGGCTGATCGTGCCGACGCTGTACGTCAGCACCACGGGCGATACCCACACGGTCGACGGCGTCGAGATCGAGTTCCAGATGGCGCCGGGCACTGAGGCGCCCGCCGAGATGCACTTCTACTTCCCGCGGTACCGCGCGCTGTGCATGGCCGAGAACGCGACCCACACGCTGCACAATCTCGTCACGTTGCGCGGCGCGCTCGTACGAGATCCACACATCTGGGCGACGTATCTCACCGAGGCGATCGAGGCGTTCGCGGGCCGTGCCGACGTCGTGTTCGCCTCGCACCACTGGCCCACGTGGGGTTCCGACCGCATCATCGAGTACCTGTCAACGCAGCGAGACCTGTACGCGTACCTCCACGACCAGACGCTGAGGCTGCTCAACCAAGGGCTCACGGGTGCTGAGATCGCCGAGGTCATCGAACTGCCGCCGGCACTCGAACAGGCGTGGAATGCGCGGGGCTACTACGGCTCCGTGAGTCACAACGTGAAGGCGATCTACCAGCGTTACCTGGGCTGGTTCGATGGGAACCCGGCCCGGCTCTGGCCGCACCCGCCGGCGCAGCTCGCGGCACGGTACGTGAAGGCGCTCGGCGGCGTGGATGCGGTCGTCGGTATTGCGCAGGCCGCCTTCGACGAGGGTGATCTCCGCTGGGCGGCGACCCTGCTCGACCACGCGGTGTTCGACTCACCCGACCACGCTGCTGCGCGCACGCTCTACGCCGACACCCTCGAGCAACTCGGCTACGGCGCCGAGAACGGCACGTGGCGCAACTTCTTCCTCTCGGGTGCGACCGAGCTGCGGGAGGGCAACTTCGGCACGCCGACGGCGACGTCGGCACCGGCGCTCGTCGCGCAGCTCTCACCGACGCAGCTGCTCGACGCGATCGCGATCTCGGTCGACGGGCCCAGGGCGTGGGACCTCGACCTCGCGTTCGACCTGACCTTCACCGACCTCGGCCTGAACTACCGGGTCTCGGTGCGCAACGGCGTGCTCGTGTACGTCGAGAGGCCCGCGGCCTCCGACGCCGCACTGACCGTGCGGCTCACGAAGGCGCGCATGATCGCGATGCTCGGCGGTGACGCCGACGGCCCCGGGGTCGAACTCGCGGGCGACGCCGGCGTGCTGCAGTCGCTGCTCGGCGTGCTCGACCGCGGCGACCCGTCGTTCGAGATCGTGCTGCCGTGAGCAGGGAATACACCCTGCCGCCGTAAAGTTGAGTGGAGTAGACTCAAGTTTGAACGAAGGGAGTGCCTGTGGCCAACATGCAGGGCGCGCCGAACTCGCAGGAAGAGCAGAAGTCGGCGCTCGAACAGTACGGCGTCAATCTCACCGAGATCGCGAAGGCGGGAAAGCTCGACCCCGTGATCGGGCGCGACGCCGAGATCCGTCGGGTCAGCCAGGTGCTCACCAGGCGCACCAAGAACAACCCGGTGCTCATCGGCGAGCCCGGCGTCGGCAAGACCGCCGTCGTCGAGGGGCTTGCGCAGCGCATCGTCGCCGGTGACGTCGCCGAGTCGCTGAAGAACAAGCAGCTCATCGCACTCGACATCTCGGCGCTCGTCGCGGGCGCGATGTACCGCGGCCAGTTCGAGGAGCGGCTGAAGGCC
>Ga0247819_10001806_pt1 | contig 11376 bp, 11 predicted proteins | sample 13C_Xylose_Day6_FD_193428 | JGI IMG/M metagenome (GOLD analysis project Ga0247819, IMG submission 193428) | Soil microbial communities from agricultural site in Penn Yan, New York, United States - 13C_Xylose_Day6 | ecosystem: Environmental > Terrestrial > Soil > Agricultural land | place: USA... | reverse complement strand
TGCGGGTCGATGGCTAGGCGATCCGGCTTCACCCTGATCGAGCTTCTGGTGGCGCTGGCGGTGTTCGCCCTGGCGGCGCTCGCCCTGCTGAACCTCGGCGGCGAGAACACCCGCTCGGCGGCGCGGGCCGAGACGCGGACGCTCGGCGGGATCGTGGCCGAGAACCTGGCGGTCGAGGCCATGACCGCCCAGCCCGCCCCGCCGCCCGGCGACAGCGACGGCGTGCAGCCGCTCGCCGGGCGCGACTGGCGCTGGACCCGCGCGGTGACGGCCACCGACGACCCCGACATCCTGCGCATCGACATCCGCGTCTCTGACGGTGAGGGGCAGGCGGCGGAGCGCATCCTGTTCCGGGCGGTCGGATCATGAAATCCCGCGCCACAGATCGGGCCGGCTTCACCCTGATCGAGGTGATGATCGCCCTGCTGATCTTCGCCCTGCTGGCGGCGGCCGGGGTGCTGGTGCTGAGCCAGAGCATCGACAACCGCTTCGTGGTCAAGGCCGCGACCGACCGCACCGCCGAACTGCAACGCCTGCGCGCGACCTTGCGCGCCGATCTGGGCCAGGCCGCGCCGCGCCGGGTGCGCGCCGCCAACGGTCAGCCCGCGACCTCGCCCATCCTGGCCGCCGAGGCGCCGGGCGACCCCTTACTGGTCCTGGTCCGCGCCGGGTGGAGCAACCCGGACGGCCGTCCGCGCGCCGCGCTGCAAAGGGTCGAATACCGTCTGATCGAGGATCGGCTGGAACGCAGGGTCTATCCCCATCTGGACGGCGCCCGGCCCGGCCCGGCCCAGATCCTCTATCAGGGCGTCAGCGCCCCGACACTGGCCTTCATCAGCGCGGGCGCCGAGACGCCGCGCTTCGTTCCCTCGCCGGACCGGCCCCTGCCGGACGCCGTGCGTCTGGACCTGACGCTGGAGGGCTATGGTCCGGTGCGCCAGCTGTTCGTCGTCGGGGGCGGGCGATGAGGGCGCGCCTGAAGGGCCGTGAGGGCATGGCTCTGCTGACCGTCCTGCTGCTGGTGGCGGTGATGGCGGCGGTGGCGGTGCTGGTGCTGGACGACATCCGCTTCTCGGTCCGCCGCACGATGAACGCGGAAACCCAGAGCCAGGCCCAGTGGTATGCGGCGGGCGCCGAGGCTCTGGCGCGGCGCCAGATCAACCGCCTGCGCGACCTCGATCCGGTCAAGACGCCGATCCAGCCAGACTGGAACGGGCGGGTGCTGAACTTCCCCATCGAGGACGGCGCGATCACCGCGCGCCTCAGCGACGGTCAGGCCTGCTTCAATCTGAACAGCGTGGTCGAGGGGCAGCTTGAGGTCTATGTCGCCCGGCCGCTGGGCGTCCAGCAGTTCGTGGCTCTGGGGCGGGCGCTGAACCTGCCCGAGGGGCGGATGCGGGCCATCGCCGACGCCCTGGCTGACTGGATCGACACGGATACGACGCCGCGCGCCCAGGGCGGCGAGGACGCCGCCTATGCAGGGCGCGCGCAACCCTATCGCACGGCCGGGACCTTGCTGGCCGAGGTCAGTGAGCTGCGCGCGGTGAAGGGGATGGACGCCGAGACTTATGCCCGGCTGCGGCCCTATCTGTGCGCCCTGCCGACGACCGACCTGTCGCCGATCAATCCCAATACGCTGAGAGCGGACCAGGCGCCGCTGCTGGTCATGCTGGCGGACGGCAAGCTCAGTCTGGCCTCGGCCCGCGCCGCCATCGCCGCCCGGCCCGCCAGCGGCTGGAGCGACGCCAACGCCTTCCTGATGCAGGGGCCGATGGCGGCGGTCTCGCTGCCGACCTCGGTGCAGGACCAGCTGACGGTCCTGACCCGCTTCTTCAACCTGCGCGTGGACGTGGAGTACGGCGGAAGCCGCGCCGTCCGCACCGCCCTGATCGAGCTGCCCCAGGCCGGTCCCGCGCGCACCGTCATCCAACGCTGGACCCTGGACGAATGAGCCGCATCCGACTGATCCTGATCCCGCCCTCGGCGGCCCTGCCGGCGTCCTGCCTGACGCTGGACGCGCAAGGCAATGTGCTGACGCGCGGCGTCGTCGAACTGGGTGGACCCGCGCCCGAGCCGATGCGCACGGTGGCGGTGGCGCCCGGCGCCGACGTTCTGATCCGCTGGCTGGACCTGCCCTCGGGCAGCCCGGCGCAGTTGTCGGCGGCGGCCCTGCATCTGCTGCGCGACGATCTGGCCGCGCCCGCCGAGCGACTGAGCGCGGTCCTGGGACCGGTTCCGGCGACGGGCGAGCGGGGGCTGGTCTCGGTGGTCAGCCGTTCGCTGCTGCAGGCCTGGGGCGACTATCTGTCGAGCCTCGGGCTGAAGGCCGACGTCATGATCCCCGACAGCCTGGTCCTGCCGGAACCGGCCGAGGAGGAGGCTCTGAGCGCCGCCGTCTTCGGCGCCGATCTGGCCCTGCGCGGGCGCGAACTGGCGCTCAGCCTCCAGCCCGATCTGGCCGAAGCCGTGGCGGCGGGGCGCATGCTGGAGCGCATCGGTCGGGCGGACGAGATCGAGGGCCTGCTGGCCGCCGCCGCCCTCAACCCGCCGATCAACCTCCTGGCCGGGGGGGGGGCGCCGCGTTGAGACGGACCGGCGCGGCTGGAAGCGGGCAGGGGCGCTGGCGGCGGCCCTGATCGTCTCGCCGCTGATCCTGACCCTGGCCGCCGCCGGGCATGACGAATGGCGCGCCGGCGACGCCGAGCATCGCGCCGAGGCCGCCGCGCGTCGCGCCTTCCCGGACATCGCGCCGACCGCTGATGCGGTGGCCGAGGCGACGCGTCGCCTGACCATGGCCCCGCCGCCGGGCGGACCGACGGCCGCCGCCGCTGCCCTGTTCGCCGCCGTCGAGAGCGTAGAGGGCGCCGAACTGGACAGCCTGACTGCCGACGAAGATGGCGTGCGCGCCACCGTCACCTATCCCGCCTATCAGGACCTCGACGCCCTGCAGCAGGCCATGGCCGCGCGGGGCATGAGCCTGACTGATGAAAGCACCGTCGACGATCAGGGCAAGGTCGTCTCGGAAGTCCGCGTGGGAGGCGCCTGATGAACCGGATGATCCAGACGGCGGGCCTGTGGTGGGATGGGCGGTCCGCCCGCGAGCAGAGGATGCTGGCGGTCATGGGGCTGTTGATCGCGGCCGTCCTGATCTGGCTGCTGGTCATTCGACCCGCCTTCGCCTGGCGCGAGGCGGCGGCCGAACGCCGGGGCGAGGCGACGGCCAGCCTGACACGCATCGAAACCGGCTTGGCGGCGCGGACGCCGACCAAGGCCGGGGCGCCCATGCCGCTGGCCGAGGTCGAGCAGGCGGCGCGCGGCGCGGCCGAGGCGGCGGGGCTAAGCGTCACTTTGTCGGTGGACGAGGCGGGCGGCATCGGCTTCGACGCGCCGGGGGTGACGACGGCGACCCTGTTCGGCTGGCTGTCGTCCCTCAAGACTGAGTATGGGGTGGAAGTTGCGGAGGTGACGGTGATCGAAAACGCCGACGCGACCCTGGACGCGACCGGCGTCCTCGGCGGCTAGGTATTCGGTATCAGCGATACATTTTATCGTCTGGACGGAACAGGGGCGGATTCGTTAACGCTGAGCTGTGGCAAGGAATGAGTCAGTGTCGAAGTTGACCCAACGCGAACTGGAAGTCGTCCAGCTCGCGGGTCTGCGTCTGGGCGACAAGGAGATCGCCCAGCGGCTCGCCCTGTCCCCGCGCACGGTCCAGAACCACCTGCATCGCGCCTATGAAAAGCTGGGCGTATCCGACCGTCTTCAGGCCGCGCGCCGCCTGAGTGAAAACTACTCAGGGGAAATACCCCCCCTATCCGCCTCCGTTCTGATCGAGCCAGTAGCGGCTGTCTCCGCAGCGTCTTCGCCGATGCTCGGGAACGGGACGCGACGGTCGCTCTATGATCGGTATGTCGCGTTGGACGGTTGGCGCCGGCCCAGGAAGCTGGGGGGCTCCCTGCTGTGGCTGATCCTTGCCTGGTCTCTGGCCTGGCTGTTGATCGCCGCGGTCGGCGCCAGCCTCGTCAACCCTGTTCTCGAACTGATCGAAAGCCTGCGGTGACTTCGGCACTCACCGGGGTAATCGATGATGACAGGTCAATGAGCAAACGCCCGGAACGGGTCGTCGGCGCCGCCCAGGGCGGAACCGGTCGACGCGCGGGCTGATTTCGAACCATGCACCCCGTCCAGATCATCCTCATCCTCGCCAACCTGATCGCCTTCGCCCTTCTGCTGTGGCGCGGTGAAACGGTCGAACGGCTGGCTGTCGTCGCCCTCACGGCGGCGCAGGTCCTGTCGGTTCTGGTGCTGGGGTGGGACATCGACGGCTTCCGGATCGGGGTGATGCTGGTGGATGTGGCCCTGTTCGGCGCGCTGTGGGCGTTGGCCGAGCATGGTCGTCGCTGGTGGCTGGTCGCTTGCGCCGGATTTCAGCTGATCATCGTGTTCAGCCATCTGGCCCCCTTTTTCGCTCACGAGCGGCTGGGGTGGGCGGCGGTCACCTTGCAATGGATCGCCTGGAGCTTTGTCAGCCTGACGGCCTTCGTCGGGATCTGGGAAGCCGGGGCGGCCCGACGCTTCGCCCGGGAGGGGCGTGATGGCGCAGCAATGGACCATGGAAGCGGCGCGCGCGCTGCTGCATCAGTGGAATAGCCGCAAGGTCGAGAGCGCGGTCCGCGTGGGCGGGCTGACGGTCGATCTGGGCGAGCTGGAGCACTGGCTGCTGGATCAGAAGCCGGCCTCGCTGACCGAGGCGGAACGTCTGCTGGATCTGATTTCGGCGCACGAAGCCGGCGTCGCGAGCGACCTGGGCGGTCTGTGCCGGGTCGGCGGCGCGGTGCGCAATGACGTCGATCGGCACCGTAGCCGGGTCGAGGTCAGCTTCGCCCCCCAGGCCTCGGGCCCCCTGGCGGGGCGAGCCTGAAAGTCATCGTGTGCTGACGAAAAGTCACCGATTGCTGACCTGAGGTAAGGCTTTCAACGGCCCGAACCGACTGCTAGAGCGCAGCTTCTGTCCGCGACAAAGGCCGTGCGCCGTCGCTCCGCAAAGCGGTTTCTCCTTTCATGAACTCCCCTGTCCGCGCCGCGTATCTCGCGTCCGTCGCCTTGCCCCTGCTCGTTTTCGCCGCGCCTGCCTTTGCGGAGGACGCGGCGACCGAAGGGCCGACCCAGGTGTCCGAGATCGTGGTGACGGCCCAGCGGCGCGAGGCCACGCTGGCGTCCACGCCCCTGTCGCTGACGGTGGCGGCCCAGCCCCTGCTGGACGACGTCGGGGTGCGCGACATCAAGGACCTGCAGATTCTGACGCCGGGTCTGGTGGTGGCGTCGACCTCGAACCAGACCTTCACCACGGCCCGCATCCGCGGCGTCGGCACGGTGGGCGACAATCCGGGGCTGGAAAGCTCGGTCGGCGTCATGATCGACGGCGTCTATCGCCCGCGCAACGGCGTGGCCCTGGGCGACCTGGGCGAGGTCGAACGCATCGAGGTCCTGAAGGGGCCGCAGGCGACCCTGTTCGGCAAGAACACCTCGGCCGGCGTGATCAACGTCGTCACCGCCGCCCCGTCCTTCACGCCCCGGATGGCGGGCGAGGCGACCTTCGGCGACTACGGGACCGCAGGCGGCTCGGTCTCCCTGACCGGTCCGATCGTGGACGAGGTTCTGGCCGGGCGGCTCTATGTCGCCGCGCGCCGCCGCGACGGCCTCTATGACGTGAAGACGGGCGACGGCCCGCGCACCGCGACCGACGACCAGAACGAGCACTACGACACCGTGCGCGGCCAGCTGCTGTGGAAGGTCACGCCCGATCTGACCGCCCGCCTGACCGCCGACTGGACCGAGCGGGACGAGCGTTGCTGCGTCGGCGTGCAGCTTGTGACCGGCGGCACGGCGCCCCTGCTGGCCACCTTCGCCCCCGACGGCGGGGTGGCGGCGACGCCCAACCCCTGGGCCCGCGTCGCCTGGTCCAACCGCGACACCAACACCCGCATCCGCGACAAGGGCCTGGCCCTGCACCTGACCGCCGACCTGGGCTGGGCGAAGCTGGACAGCACGACCGCCGTGCGCGACTGGCGCGGCGTCATCAGTCAGGACTGGGACTTCACCTCCGCCGACCTGGCCTATCGTCCCGACGACGGCAGCTGGTCCAACCGGTTCCGCACCCTGACGCAGGAGGTGCGTCTGTCGGGCCAGAACGGGCGTCTGGACTGGGCCGCCGGGGCCTTCCTGTCGGACGAGAAGCTGACCCGTCGCGACAGCCTCTTCTACGGCGCGGACTACGAGGGCTACGTCAGCCGTCTGCTGTCGCGCTCGACCGCCGCCCCCCTGGGCGACCCGGCCTATGTCTCGACCCTGACCGGCCTGTCGGTGGGCGCGAGCTTCGTCGAGGGCGAGGGGCAACTGGATCGCTACTGGCAGACGACCCAGAGCGCGGCCCTGTTCGCGCAAGCCTCCTGGGCCGTCACGGACCGCCTGACCCTGACCGGGGGCCTGCGCCGCACCCATGAGACCAAGGACATGGACGCGGCCTATGAAAACACCGACGGCGGCCGCGCCTGCGCCGCCGCCCTGGCCAATGGCGTGACCAACGCCACCCTTTGCCTGCCCTGGTCCAACCCGGCCTTCAACGGCCTGAAGACCTCCGAGACGGTCAAGGATGAGGCCTGGACCGGTCTGGCCCGCGCCGAATACCAAGCAAGCGAGGGCATTCGCCTCTACGCCGGCTGGTCGCGCGGTCGCAAGAACGGCGGCTTCAACCTGGACCGGGGCCAGACCAACCTCGTGCCCGACGCCTCGCGCGCCTTCGGCGCCGAAACCGCCGACGCCTGGGAAGCCGGGGTCAAGAGCGTGATGCTGGAGCGCCGTCTTCTGGTTTCGGCCGCCGCCTTCCGCCAGACCTATGACGACTTCCAGCTCAACACCTTCCTGGGCACCACCTTCCTGGTGCGCTCGATCCCCGAGGTGCGGGCCAAGGGCGTGGAGGCGGACTTCATGTTCCTGCCGGTCGAGGGCCTGTCGCTGCAGGGCGGCGTCACCTACGCCCAGACCGAATACGGTCATGACCCCATCGCCGGTCTGCCCTTGCTGGCGGGGCGTCGCCTGAACTTCGCCCCCCTGTGGAGCGGCTCGCTGGCGGGGACTTATGAGCGGCCGGTCGGCGCCGGCCTGACCGGACGCATCACGCTCGCGGCCAAGTATTCGTCGGAATACAACACCGGCTCGGATCTGGACCCGGCCAAGAGCCAGCCGGGCTTCTGGCTGGTCGACGGCCGCGTGGCCCTGGCGAATGACGATGCTGGGGATGGGGCCTGGAGCGTCGAGCTGTGGGGCCGCAACCTGTTTGATCAGGACTACCGCCAGGTGGCCTTCGGCGCGCCGTTCCAGTCGGGCACGCTCGGGGCCTTCCTCGGCGCGCCGCGCACGGTGGGCGTGACGCTGCGGGTGGTGCGCTAACCTTCTTCCTTCTCCCCTTGCGGGAGAAGGTGGCAGGCGAAGCCTGACGGATGAGGGGGGCGAGGACATTCGCACCCCCGCCTCACGTCAAACCTCAGCGCTGACACCCCTTATCCGGCCCTGACGGGCCACCTTCTCCCTCAAGGGGAGAAGGAAACACGTTACCCCTTGTCGCGGGCTTCATCCCGCGCCGCCCGCTCGGCCTGGCCGCGCCAGGCGTAGCCTGCGCCGTGCTTGCCGACGCTGGAGAAGACGGCTTCCTCGGCCTTGTGGAAATACTGCTCGGCCACCATCCAGCCCTTGAACGGTCGCAGCACGCCCAGGCACATCAGGGCCAGGATGGGCAGGGTGACAACGAAGTGCACCCAGACCGGCGGGTGGACGTTGAACTCGAAGATCATGAAGCCGATCATGCCGACCACGCCCACCGCCGACATGACGAAGAAGGCCGGGCCGTCCGCCGGGTCGGCGAAACCATAGTCCAGGCCGCAGTTCGTGCATTGCTTGCGGATCGTCAGATAGCCCTGGAACAGCGGGCCGACGCCGCAGCGCGGGCAGCGGCAGCGCACGCCGGTCTTCAGCGGGCTGAGGGGCGGATAGACGGGGTCGGACACGGCAACACCTGACGGAACACGGTGACGATAACGTCGATACCGAGGATGTCGCCCTTTCACGCCCGCGTCGCAAGCGGGTGATTTGTCCTACCCCTGTGGTAAGGTTTTCCGTGAGCCTCTTTAACCGGCGTTAACCGCGATGAAAGCCCTTTCGCGCGAGCATGCGCGCGTATGTCCGGGGCACCCGTCAGCAAGCGCGTTCTGAAGACGACCGTGGCCGCCGCCGCGGCGGGCGTCGTCGTCTTCGCGCCCCTGGCCCCCCAGGCCCAGTCGGCCAGCGGCGGTCCGGTCGAGATCCGCGTCGGCGCCAACTCCGGCTTCACCAAGATCGAATTCGCCGGGGCCGTGGGCTCGCGGGCGAGGGTGCGTCAGGATGGCCAGGTCGTCATCATCCGCATCGGCACGACCGCCGCCCCCGACGTCAGTCGGCTCAGGGTCGATCCGCCCAAGGGGGTCGAGAAGGTCGAGACCCGCGCCGTCCAGGGCGCGACCGAACTGGTCCTGACCCTGGCCGAAGGGGCGGGCGTCCGGTCGGGCGCCGCCGACGGCGCGGTCTGGCTCAACCTCTATGCGCCCGGCGCCGTGCCCGAGGGGGCCAAGCCCTCGGTCGTGCCCGCCGGCGGGGCCGTGCCCGTGACCGCCGAGGTCAAGGACGAGACCACCCGCCTGACCTTCACCTGGGCCGCGCCGGTCGGGGCCGCCGTCTTCCGCCGCGGCGACGCGGTCTGGGTGGTGTTCGACGCCGCCGCCCGCATGAACATGCCCGCCGCCGCCAAGGCCGGCGATGCGGCCAAGGCGCGCTGGGCCGCCGGTCCCGACTTCACCGCCATCCGCATTCCCGCCGCCGAGGGGGTGGCCGTTTCGGCGCGGGCCGACGGCGCGGCCTGGACCGTCACCCTGGGCGGAACCGCCACCAGTGTGACAGGCGTCGAGATCGGTCGCGACGACAGCGTCCAGACCGCCCTGACCGCGCGCATGGCCGGGGCCACCAGGACCGTCTGGCTGACCGATCCCATGGTCGGCGACCGTTTCGCCGCCGTCACGGCCCTGGCCCCCGGCAAGGGGGTGTCGAAAGGCCGTCGCACCGTCGATTTGGCCCTGCTGCCCACCGCCCACGGTCTGGCGGTCGAGACTCCGACCGACGATCTGACGGTCAAGGCCGAGGGCGACATCGTCACCCTGTCGCGGCCCAGGGGCCTGCGCCTGTCGCCGCCGACCGTCGGGCTGGAGACCGCCGCCGCCGAGGCCCGCGCGCCGCGCGCCGCCGTCCGCCCGGCCCTGATCATTTCCGACTGGGCCGACCTGGGCGGCGACAGCTTCAACGACCGCCATCGCGCGCTTCAGGTCGCCGCCGAGCTGGAAAGCGGTCGCGCCGCCGAGGACCCGCGCGCCCCCATCGAGGGCCGACTGGCCTACGCCCGCTTCCTGGTGGGGCAGGGGCTGGGCTATGAGGCGATCGGCGTGCTGAACGCCCTGGTCAAGCAGACCCCGGCCATGCAGGGCGTGGCCGAGGTGCGCGGCCTGCGCGGCGCGGCCCGCGCCTCCATCGGCCGCTACGCCGAGGCCGAGGCCGATTTCTCGTCCGGGGCTCTGGCGGGCGATCCCTCGACGCGCGTCTGGCAGGCCTATATCGCCGCCCAGCGCAGCGACTGGACCAATGCGCGTCAAGGCTTCGCCGCCGGCGCCGGCGTGGTCGACAACTTCACCCCCGAATGGCGCGCCCGTTTCGGCACGGCCCATGCGCTCGCCGCCGTGGAGACCGGCGATCTGGACGCCGCGCGCGAGCTGCTGGCCTATGTCTTCAGCCAGCCGGGGATTTCAGCGGCGGACCAGCTGACCGCCCGTCTGGTCCAGGCCAGGCTGTTCGAGCTGGAACAGAAGCCGGCCCAGGCTTTGGCCCTCTACAAGGCCGTGGCCCGCGCTCCGCTGGACGGGATCGCCACGCCCGCCCGCCTCGGCGCGGTGCGTCTGGAAATGGCCAGGGGGACGCTGAAGCCGGATGCGGCGGCGGCCCAGCTGGAGGCCCTGAAATGGCGCTGGCGCGGCGACGGCACGGAATTGGCCGTGATCCGCAGCCTGGGCGAGCTCTACCTGTCGCAGGGGCGCTATCGCGAGGCTCTGACCACGCTGAAGGCGGCGGGCCGCAAGATCGTGGTCCTGCCCGGCGGCGACAAGCTGCAGTCCGATCTTGACAACGCCTTCCGCGCCCTCTTCCTCGACGGCACCGCCGACGGCCTGCAGCCGGTGCAGGCCCTGGCCCTCTTCTTCGACTTCCGCGAACTGACTCCGGTCGGCGCCGATGGCGACGAGATGGTGCGGCGTCTGGCCCGGCGCCTGATCGACGTGGACCTGCTGGAACAGGCGGCGGAGCTGCTGAAATATCAGGCCGACAATCGCCTGGACGGCGTGGCCAAGGCCCAGGTCTCGACCAATCTGGCCATGGTCTATCTGATGAACCGCCAGCCGGAACAGGCGCTGCAGGCCCTGTGGTCGTCGCGCACCACGCTTCTGCCCACGGCCATGAACAGCGAGCGCCGGGCGCTGGAAGCCCGCGCCCTGATGGAGCTGGGCCGCTACGACCACGCGCTGGAGGTTCTGGCCAAGGACGCTTCGCCCGCCGCTCGCGACGTGCGGGCTGAAATTTTCTGGAAGCAGCAGCAGTGGGGGGCGGCCGCCGCCCTCTATGAGCAGCAGCTGGGGAACCGCTATCGCGACGCCCTGATCCCGCTGACGGCGGACGAGGAGAACCGGCTGATACGCGCCGGGGTCGGCTATTCTCTGGCCCGCGACGCCAGGGCGCTCAACCGTCTGTCGGCCAATTATTCGGGCTTCGCCGACAAGGCCCGCTCGCCGGGCGGCATCCGCATCGCCCTGGCCGGTCTCGACGGGGCCGACGGTTCGGGCCGTCCGCAGGACTTCGCCGCCCTGAGCGCCGGGGCCGACACCTATGCCGGCTGGATCGCCGCGACCAAGGCCGAGTTCAGGACCCGGACCGGGGCCTAATTGAAAAACCCTCTCCCGGCGGGAGAGGGCTTGAGCTTCGGAGAGCCGAAGGCGATCCGCAAAGCGAAAGGGTGAGGGGCTAAGGGTTCAGTCCGCTTTAGCGGTCAAGCGACGGCTTGCGCCGACGGGGGACTGCGGCCCTCACCCTTTCGCCTGATCCAATCGCTTCGCTCTTGGAGGCTCAAGCCCTCTCCCACGGGAGAGGGGCCGATGCCCTTCCCTCGCGCGGAGGGAAGGGCGAGCCGGAAAGGCTTAGCCGTTGACGGCGTCCTTCAGCGGCTTCGACACGCGGAAGCGCACGGCCTTCGAG
>Ga0247819_10001805_pt1 | contig 11376 bp, 12 predicted proteins | sample 13C_Xylose_Day6_FD_193428 | JGI IMG/M metagenome (GOLD analysis project Ga0247819, IMG submission 193428) | Soil microbial communities from agricultural site in Penn Yan, New York, United States - 13C_Xylose_Day6 | ecosystem: Environmental > Terrestrial > Soil > Agricultural land | place: USA... | reverse complement strand
AAGCTGCTCTTGCCGCCGCCAGAACCGGTTCTTTCACTGCTGCGGCAGCGGAACTGGAAGTTACACATGCGACCATCAGCCGACGTGTGGAAATGGCTGAAAAATGGTTTCAATGCTCCTTGTTCGACCGCCATGCGCGCGGTGCCACCGTTACAGCCACGGGACAAATCGCGCTGGCCAAAGTCGCTCATGCCTTCGAACAACTGAAACAAGCGCGACAGCCCCGGCCCTTCGGCCAAATCTTGCCCCTCGTCAAATTGGCTACTACGTCATCATTTGCGCGCTTCTGGTTGATCCCCCGCCTGACCGAATTGGAAGGTACGACGCAGGATTTACGTATTGAACTGGTTACCTCTGCGCTGAATGCCAGCCTTTCCTCAGGCGAGGTCGATCTGGCCATCAGATACGGGCGCGGGCAGTGGAATGACGGAGAAGAGGAGCCACTATTCGAGGAATCACTTTGCCCCGTGGCGTCACCCGAAGTCCTCGCCATGAACCAACAGCCGTTGTCCTTGATAAAGGACACTCCGCTGCTGCATACCGGTGACACGACACTGTGGCGAGCGTGGATGAGCCATCACGGCAAACGCCTGACTTCGAAGCCCTTGGACAGGGTGATGGGTGACTACGCCCAGGCAATCGAAGCCGCTCGCTCAGGATTGGGCATCGCACTTTGGAATCCGGCGATTCACTCTCTTGATGCATTCAACGGACAATTGATTGCGTTGAATGAATTGAGCTGCCCAAGCCCGCTGAGATTCTTCCTGCTGTCGAAGCCTGGCCCGGCTCATACACCGCCAATGAGGGTTCGGTCGAGGCTTCTACGGTTATTGAGTACAGGCTTCCCCTTTTGAAACCAAGGGACGCAGACGTCCCTTTCGTACTGATTCAGGTTCTCCTATGAAGGGGAGCAATGGGCGTTTTCAGCCTGCCACCTCAGGCAGAAAACGGCCAAAAGCGGTCATTAACTCAGTCGCAATGTTCATCTCGAACCCGAGGCAATCCATGAGGGCAACTCAGTCACTCCCTTTGCTCTCTTTGAGAAAGCCTCGTAGTCATGTGACACCCCCAACCCCAGTCTCGCAATATCGCTCGATGATTTCGAATAATCGATGGCACGCTGTCGCGAGGTAAGGTTCAGGCGCTGTAGCGACCCCGAGCAACAGACCAGGGGAGCCCCCGGACGGAGTCGCGAACCACGCTGATAAAGGCGAAGGGGCCAGGCCAAAGGTCATCGCGTCCCGAACAATTTGCACGTCGGGTGCTCCTTCGGGGAGTTTGAGAAGTACTGCCAAGCCTGCCTTGACCCACTGCGCATCGCGCATTCGTAACTGCTCGCATAGCGCGTCACGCTGGGCGCAATACAGTCGCTTGAGCCGACGAACACGGCGAATGTAGTGTCCATCACGAATAAATTGCGCCGTGGCCAGTTGAATGACGGGGGAAGGTGCAGGGGCAAGCGTCGCAGCCACCTCGGAGAACGCATTCACCAGGTCAGTTGGCGCTACTACAAATCCAAGGCGTAGCCCCGGACTTATCGTCTTGCTGAAAGAACCGATGTGGATAACCCGGTTGCTCTTGTCTAAAGACGCCAGGGCCGGGGCTGCCCTGCCCTCCAGTTGCAGCTCGCTGAGGTAGTCATCTTCGATGATCCAGGCGTCGTTGGAGACTGCCCATTCGAGCAGTTGAAGCCGCCGCCTCAATGACAGCGTCGAGCCCAGAGGAGCTTGTTGACCAGGCGTCAAGACGGCTAATGCGGCGTCTGCAGCTTTCTCAATGGCGTAGTCTACGTTAAGGCCTTCGGCGTCTACCGGAATCGGAACGAGATTCAAACGAGCGAGTTCCAACCCCTTTCGGGTAAGAAAGAATCCGGGGTCTTCCATCCAGACCTTCTTACCGTCCAAACCCAATACTCGCAGTGCAAGCCCTAAGCCGGCGCTGTATCCCGACGTGATGAACACTTGCTCAGGAGTGCAATGGAGGTTTCTGGAGAGGGAGAGATAGCCTGCAATCTCTCGACGCATCTCAACTTCCCCTCGAGGATCGGGATAGATCAGTGACGAATAAGATCCGGCCTTTAACAGATTGGACGAGCGCGCACGAGCGAAAAGCTTTTCTAAGCCTTCAAACGCTGGGATTCCGAGCTGGAAAATAGCCGGTCCAGTATTCATTCGCTGATAGGCGCTCATAAAGGCGCCAGGCTCGGGTGGTTCCAGTTGAATCGCCGCAGCACGGGGGCGTGGCGCCACCCGTGTGCCCTTTGCTCCGAATGTTTCGATCATTTGGGCGTCGGCTAATCGTTCATACGCGGTTTGAACGGTCCCACGCGCCACACCAAGGTGCGCGGCGAGATCCTGCCACGAAGGCAATCGAGTCCCTGGCGTGAGCAAGCCTGACTCTATTGCCCTGCTGATACTCATACGAATTTGCTCCGTCAGCGACAGCTTTGCTGCTCGGTCGAGCTGAATTTTCAGGTCTGAATTCATAATCTTGGTACACACAAAGCCTGGGGTTCTTGGTTCTTTTATTCGCACCATCGACGGTACAACATTTAAAGACCAAGACGGAGCATTCATCCCCCAACCCTCATAGGAACCATCATGACCAACGCCGTCATTGAATGTATCGTGAGTCGCAGCGCCGCAAAATACTACGACCCTGCCGCCACTTTGAGCGACGACCAAATCCGCGAGTTGGTGCGAATCGGGACCACCGCACCAACGTCCTTCCATATCCAGAACTGGCGTTTCATCGCAGTGCGCACACCTGAAGCAAAAGCCCGGTTGAGCCCGATCGCGTGGAGTCAGCCACCGATCACAGAAGCTGCCGTCACCTTCATCATCTGTGGCCAACTGGCCGATTCCAGCGTCATTCCGGATCGCCTTGCACCACTGGTTGCAGCGGGCGTGATGCCTGCAGCCATGGTGTCGGACTGGGAACTCCCTGCACGGGATTTGTATTTAGAGCATCCACAGCGCCAGCGCGACGAGGCAGTACGCACAGCCACCTTCGGTGCGTCGGCGATCATCTATGCCGCGCGCTCACTGGGCCTGGGTTCGACGCCGATGATCGGTTTCGATGCCGAAGGAGTGGCCAGTGAGTTCGGATTGGCAGCAAACGAAGTGCCGGTCCTGCTGTTGTCCATTGGTGCGGAGCGTCCGGGCAACTGGGCGCAGAAACCCCGCCGTCCGCTGACTGAAGTTTTGGATCTCGTTTAATGATTGATCAACCCAGTAACTGATGGAGATTGCTATGCCTAGAAGTGCAGTTTTAAAGCAGGAACAAGTCCCCGCTGCTTCGGTGCCGACGCTCGATGCTTTCACCAAGAACATCGGGTTCACCCCCAATATGATGGCAACCTTCGCTCAGAGCCCGATAGCTTTCAACGCATGGGCCATCCTGCTCGGTTCATTGAGCAAGGCGCTTGACGTGAAGACGCGTGACAGCATCGGCCTCGCAGTCTCCGAAGCGAATGGCTGCAACTACTGCCTGACGGTTCACAGCTTTACGGCCGAGCATATGGCCAAACTACCAGCAGATGAAATCATTCTCGCACGGAAGGGCCACGCCACCGACCCCAAGCGCAACGCTGCCCTTCAGTTCGTGCACAAAGTCATCGAGACCCGCGGCAAGGTCAGTGATGCCGATCTAAAAGCCGTCCGCGACGCAGGCTACACCGATGCGAATGTCATGGAGATTGTGGCGTTGGTGGCTATGTTCTCCCTGACGAATTTTTTCAATAACGTGTTCGATCCCGAGAAGGACTTCCCTGTCGTTGCGCCTGCTGGCTCGATCTAAGTTCAATCCGCTCGCTTCGACGATTCCAGGAGTTCATCTGATTCGAGCGTGACGCCAAAGCCTGGATGCACCCAGGGAAAGTGTTGGGAAAGCGTCCAGGCTTCTCTTGTGCACAGACCAGTCAAGAGGGATCCAAGGCATCTATCGTGTCCGCTCGTGCCGCCCCTTCTGATGCGTTAGGCACAAGTTCAACCTAAACGTCTTCTGCTTTCGAAAAAATCGGCAGTCCGCTTTGGGTCGACCTCTGCCGGTCATATCCTAGGGACGTACAGGTCAAATTCGGTCCAAAGGAGCGTCAGATCGAATCCAAATAGCTGGGTAGATCTGGGAAAGGCAACGGCGAGATGAGCTAGGCTTCCGGCATCATTACTCAAGGACGACCGTCATGCCCGATAACTCAAATTGCAAAATCGCCACAGCGGACGCTCTGACATTGCTCCTCCACAATCAGCACGCCATATGTGCAGCGATAGAAGAAATAACCAAGTGGCTGTCAGAAAATGGGGTCGGCAGTGTCGCCGCTAATGCGATATCGGCAATGGAAACGCTGGACACAAATGCTCAAGCCATCACAGATTCCATTATGAGGGTACGCCGGTGTTAGATCACTCAGTGAGGTCCAGGACTGCTCTCTAATTTGAATGGCCCCCTGACTTTTAGACACAATTGACTGATAGAGGGACGGATAGCGACGGTCTGGCACGACCGTCGCTGTGAATGGTCACACCTCCGTCTGCTCCGCCATTTCCAAGGCATCATCGACTTCGATTCCCAAGTACCTGACAGTGCTTTCAAGCTTTGTATGACCAAGCAGGAGTTGGACCGCTCTCAAGTTCTTCGTCCTGCGATAAATCAACGAAGCCTTGGTTCTCCGTAGCGTGTGAGTGCCATACATGGTTGGGTCAAGGCCGATGGTTGTCACCCACGCTTTGACTATTCGAGCGTATTGCCTGGTGGATAAATGCTCCGAAGCGTGCAAGCGGCTCGGAAACAAGAAATCCTCACTGCGGAGACGCGCCTGACGCATCCACGCTTCCAGAACCGTTCGGGTCTGTTCAGTAATTTCAAATTGCACTGGGTGTTGAGTTTTCTGCTGCATCACGATGGCCCGTGACGACACATGCTCCCCATGGGCAATGTCCCGGACCCGCAATTTAGTTAAGTCACAGGCACGCAGCTTGCTATCGATGGCCAAGTTGAAAAGCGCCAAATCACGCGTCTTCTCAGCAAGCTGAAGTCTTACACGGATAGCCCAGATATCTCTGACTCGGAGAGGGGCTTTCTGACCGACAAGCTTTCCCTTGTTCCAAGGCTGATGGCGGTATCTAGCAACAGTATTCATGGCTCGTCCTCCACATTGAGGGAGGACAAGGGTGGATCAGTCACAATGGCAGGTGGTGTCTATCAGACCATAGCTGCCTGTCAGCAAAGGCATGTATCGACCCATACCAGACACTCAGCTTGCCTCTAGTTTCTCCTATCCCTAGGGTAATGCTCGTCAAAAGTTCGCATCGGGCAATCAGGTCGCTTTGACTACATGTGTCTGTGCACTAGAGCGTTTCCGCGCGTAATCGCACCAGTGAGAGTGGTTAGCCGTCCGTCTCGCTCGGATTACCGGTCGGCGGCAAACGATCAACCCGCAACGCAGCAACGACCAGCGAAAACGCCTGGGAGGGTTGTCGGCGGCTGGGGTAGTACAGATGAAAACCGCCGAAGGGTTCACACCAATCCTCCAGTACCCGAACGAGCCGCCCTTCGCTCAGATGCGGGGCAAATTCGTCCTCGGGCAGATAGGCGATGCCCAGCCCACGCACCGCAGCATCGGCGATATGGGTGGTGGAGTTGAATACCAGCTGGCCGCCTACACGTACCTTGAGCTTCTTGCCCTGGCGTTCGAATTCCCATGCATCCACGCCGTCATAGGTGGGAAAACGGATATCGATGCAGCGGTGTGCTGCTAGGTCGCGAGGGTGTTCCGGGACGGGGTTTTTCTCGAAATAGCTTGGCGCAGCAACTACGGCCATTCGTATCGGCGGGCCAATGGGCACGGCAATCATGTCCTGGGCCACCGTGTCGCTGAAGCGTACACCGGCATCGAAGCGGTCGGCGACGATATCGCGAAAGCCATAGTTGATATCGAATTCCAGCTTGATATCCGGGTACATCTGCAGCAATGGCGCCAACTTGGGCAGCAGGGTTGTCTTGATGACATTGTCGCCGCAGGTAATGCGTACCGTCCCGGCCGGCTTATCGCGCAGCTCGGTCAAAGCTTCCACTTCAGCCTCGATTTCATCGAAGCGATGGCCCACCGCTTCCAGCAATCGCTCGCCCGCCGCCGTCAGCGATACGCTGCGCGTGGTGCGGGTAAGCAAGCGAATTTTCAGCCGCGCTTCCAGTGCCGAAACCACCTGACTCACTGCCGATTGCGTCACCCCAAGCTGCACCGCGGCGCGGGTAAAGCTGCCCGTTCGCGCCACGATTACGAAAGCCAGCAGATCGTTGAAATTGGGTTTAGCCATGGCGAACATACTCGATTGATTGATTAGGCAGACTTATATCCGCATTAAGCATTCATTAGCTAATCAAAATCTCGTTATTGCGTAAAACTAACCCGCATCCCACCCTCTCGGAATGAAGAGGGGCGAGCCTGGCGCTAACTGCCTGTGTCGCATTCAGCTTTCCTTAAAAGGACGCCCCATGAAAAGACTTCTCGTAATGCTTGGGTTTCTACTCAGTTCATTCACCGCCTTAGGAGCCGATATGTCCAACGGTGCAGATAATTTCTTTAAAAGTGACAAAGTGACCGTACAAAAGGTCAGCTTCAAAAATCAGTACCAGCTCAATGTCGTGGGCAATCTTTTCATCCCCAAGGGACTGGACAGCGACACCCGCAGCCCGGCCGTAATCGTTGGCCACCCGATGGGCGCGGTGAAGGAGCAAAGCTCCAACCTGTATGCGCAAAAATTGGCGGAACAGGGCTTCGTTACCCTGGCGCTGGATTTGTCCTTTTGGGGCGAAAGCGAAGGCCAGCCCCGTAACGCGGTTCTGCCAGACATGTACGCCGAGGACTTCAGTGCCGCCGTGGATTACCTTGGCACGCGGTCCTTCATCGACCGCCAGCGCATTGGCGTGCTGGGAATTTGTGGCAGCGGAAGTTTTGTAATCAGTGCAGCCAAGATCGATCCGCGCATGAAAGCCATCGCCACTGTCAGCATGTATGACATGGGCGCCGCCAACCGCAACGGGCTCAAGCGTTCGCAAACCCTTGAACAGCGCAAGCAAGTTATCGCGGCGGCGGCCGAGCAACGTTATGTGGAGTTTACGGGGGGCAAGATCGAATACACCGGCGGCACGGTGCAGGAACTCGATGCCGACACTCACCCTATTCAGCGCGAGTTCTTTGACTTCTATCGCACCCCGCGTGGTGAATTCACCCCGGCCAGCTCCACGCCACAACAGACCACCCGCCCGACGCTGAGCAGTAATGCCAAGTTCATGAATTTTTACCCATTCGTCGATATCGAGAGCATTTCGCCTCGTCCCATGTTGTTTATTGCAGGCGAAAACGCCCACTCTCGCGAGTTCAGCGAAGAGGCGTTTCGCCTTGCTGGCGACCCTAAGGAGCTGGTCATCGTGCCCAACGCGGGTCATGTCGATCTGTACGACCGCGTCGATCTGATTCCTTACGCCAAGCTGACCCGGTTCTTTCAGGAACACCTGAAATGACCGCTGACGTCCACCTGCACGCCGCCGTGAACGAGACAGGTACGCATACCGGTCATTGGGGCGGTGTTTATGCGATGACCCTCTGCGTATTTGCGCTGATCGCCTCGGAGTTCATGCCGGTCAGCCTGCTGACGCCCTTGGCAAACGACCTGCAGGTCAGCCAAGGCCTGGCGGGGCAGGGGCTTGCCATCTCTGGAGCGTTTGCGGTGTTGGCCAGCCTGTCGATCAGTTGGATCGCCGGCGCCTTGAACAGAAAGACTCTGCTGCTGGCCCTGACCGGTTTGATGGCCGTATCGGGCGCCATTGTGGCGCTCGCCCCGAACTACTTGATCTACATGGTTGGGCGAGCCCTGATCGGCGTTGTGATTGGCGGATTTTGGTCTATGTCGGCGGCCACTGCGATGCGCCTCGTGCCTGCCGCAGACGTGCCCAAGGCGCTCGCTGTTTTCAACGGTGGCAACGCCCTGGCGACTGTGGTGGCAGCGCCATTGGGCAGTTATCTGGGCTCGGTTGTGGGGTGGCGTGGTGCGTTTTTGTGCTTGGTGCCGGTGGCGTTAATTGCGCTGGTTTGGCAGTGGATAAGCCTACCGAGCATGGTCGCGCAGAAGCGTCCGCCGGGTGCTGGCAATGTTTTCAAACTCCTGTCGAATCGCAAGGTGGCGCTGGGCATGGCGGCCGCCGGCTTGTTTTTTATGGGCCAATTTACGCTGTTCACCTACCTGCGCCCGTTTCTGGAAACAGTCACTCAGGTCAACGTGTCGACTCTTTCTCTGCTGCTATTGGTGATAGGCGTCGCTGGCTTTTGCGGAACAGCGCTGATCGGCTCAGTGCTCAAGCGCAGCCTGTACGGCACCTTAAGTACCATTTCGCTGTTGATGACGGTTATTGCGGTGACGCTGATTCCTGCGGGCACTTGGGTTATCGCGGCAGCGGTATTGCTCAGCCTGTGGGGCTTTGCTGCGACGGCAGCGCCTGTGGGCTGGTGGAGCTGGATTGCGCACGCCTTGCCGGATCACGCCGAGGCGGGCGGCGGCCTGATGGTGGCGATTGTCCAGTTGGCTATTGCCGTGGGCTCCACCGTCGGCGGTGTACTGTTTGACGCTCTCGGCTACCAGAGCACCTTCCTCGCAAGCGCCGCGATGCTGATGCTTGCCGCCTTGCTGACCTTTCTAACCTCTCGTTCGCCGGTGCCGCACACCCGGTGAACCCTTCATTCCAAGGAGCAAAGCCATGTGTTTCGATCATTTCCCTGGATGGAAGGGCCTCTGGTTCGCGGCCTTGATGCCGTTTGCCCTATCGGCCTTGCCCCTCGCAGCCGCGACAGATATCGCCGGCCCATCAACAGAGATGGAGAACTACACGATGTGGATGACCATAGGCCAACAGCGCTTCGCCATTACCCTTGAGGACAACCGGAGCACTCGGGAGCTTGCCGCCCGTTTGCCGCTCACCCTGGACATGAGCGATCTGAACGACAACGAAAAGCACGTCACCTTGCCGCGCCCGTTACCTACTCAAACTTATCAGCCTGGAACAATCCACAACGGTGATTTCCTCCTGTACGGCCCTGACACGTTGGTGGTCTTTTATAAATCCTTCAGTTCGTCTTACAGCTATACCCGTCTCGGTCGCATCGACAACCCAGCGGGCCTCTCGCAGGCTCTGGGTCGGGATGATGTTCGGGTGACGTTTTCAGCGAACTAGTTTTAGTCATTTTCCGCCCGCCCAGTACTGTTACGTGATGCGCACAACCCACTTGCACGTTGATACAGGAGCTTCTTATGCCGTCCAAGCACACTAATTCAACCCTGGCCGCATTGGCGCTGCTCACCGCTACCTGCATTGGATCAGCCTTCGCGGCCGAGATGAGCCCTGCCAGTCAGCAAATCATACGTGCGGGTGAGCAGGCTTCGATAACAGGGCCTGCCGATTATTTCACTGGTCACGTGCGGATCGACCCATTGACGACTGCAACGGACGAGCTCAACACCTCAACGCTCTACGTCACCTTTGAGCCTGGCGCTCGTTCGGCCTGGCACACGCATCCTGCCGGACAATATCTTGTCGTGACAGCGGGAGTCGGACGTACTCAGGAATGGGGAAAGGCGGTGCAGGAATTACGTCCCGGTGATGTGGTGTTTTGCCCGCCTGGGGTAAAGCACTGGCATGGCGCCGCGCCACCGACGGCCATGACGCACATGGCTATCACTGGCATGAAGAACGGCAACAACGTCCGTTGGATGGAGAAGGTCAGCGATGAACAGTACCCAACCAAGTAATTACCGCCATGCCCGCTTGGGGCTGTTAGCTGGCCTGATCGTGCTGGCTGGTGTTTTAGGTGCTCACGTATCGAGTGCCAGTACCACACACAACTTGGAGACGAAGAGGGGGAGTGAACAGACCCTGACAGCAAAACAACTGGCTGTCGCCCCTATCGGCGCCAGCATGGCGACCGGCGATATGCCCCGTTTGCGCGATGCGCTCAATCGCGGTCTCGATGCCGGTATGACGATTAGTGAGAGCAAGGAAATCCTGGTTCAGCTCTATGCGTACGCCGGATTTCCGCGCAGCCTCAATGCACTGTCGCTGCTGATGAACGTGGTGCAAGAGCGCGAAGCACGCGGCGCTCACGACGAACCGGGACGCGAACCAGGCCCTGTGCCGTCGGGGCACGCTTTGCTCGACCTGGGCACAGACAATCAAACCCGTCTGGTGGGCGCACCGGTCTCAGGAGCGTTGTTTGAGTTCGCCCCAGCGATTGACCAGTTTCTGAAGGTTCACCTGTTTGGCGATATCTTCGCTCGAGACAATCTCGATTGGTCTACTCGTGAACTGGCCACTGTTGGGGCACTTGCCGCGATGCGAGGATTAGCGTCGCAGTTGGAGTCGCATCTTAAGATCAGCATGAATGTTGGCCTCACGGCGCAGCAGTTGAACCAAGTGGCTAGCGACCTCAAACGCCACGGTGACCAAGAGGCGGCTGAGCGTATTGTTTTGACCTTGGAAAAAATCAGGGGCTGACGACGCCACCGATGGCGCCGAGATATTGAAGAGCACAGCTAATAACGGCTAACGGAATCCATGAGTTCTGAATGTTCGGGCGAATGCTAAGTTCCTAATGCACTGAGACCACTATCCCAATGAGTGCAGTGCAGTGCAGTGCAGTGCAGTGCATCAAGCGTTCCCACACTAACCGCCGAGCGAAATCTGTTTTCTGTGCAAGGCCTAATGAAAAAGGAGCAAGTGGTTTCGTCCACCGGTGACCGCCCACCGTATCAGTCAGTTGTGCATGGCTGCTTCCACAGATAATCAATGTTCGCAATTGGCCGATTTCCGCCGGTCGCGACAGGTAGCTTTTGGCCGATTCTTGCCTGTCATGAGGACAGAAAACGACCCCATATAGCGGATCGTCGCCGCTGATGAGATGTGCCGTTCGCTTATGCCCGTTTGAAAGATCAGATCCAGCGCGCCGACGCGATTCAGGGTGTAGTTGAGCCGCTCGACTTCGGCGTCAGAACTATCGCACCGTCGATCACTTCAATGGTCAGTACGTCGCCGATGCTCAGTCCTAAGCTAGCGAGTAAGTCAGGTGGCAAGTCAATGATGACGTCGCCACTTCCATCCGCAGGATCTTGGGATTTCACTGTCCAGCGTTGGGCTTCGGTCATGATGCTAATCACACTTTGGTCGTGGCGGGAGCGATTCATTATGCGCGAAATGTCTTCGCCAGATGAAGCGTGGTGCTGACTGATGGACTGTTCTGGCCCATCTCTGCCTGTTCGACTGACAGAAATCGGCCAGAAGCTTCCAGTCACGAATTGAACTCATGCCTCATACTGATGCCAACAACCC
>Ga0247819_10001804_pt1 | contig 11379 bp, 9 predicted proteins | sample 13C_Xylose_Day6_FD_193428 | JGI IMG/M metagenome (GOLD analysis project Ga0247819, IMG submission 193428) | Soil microbial communities from agricultural site in Penn Yan, New York, United States - 13C_Xylose_Day6 | ecosystem: Environmental > Terrestrial > Soil > Agricultural land | place: USA... | reverse complement strand
AAAGCACAGCGATCCGGTTCACGGGAAGCCTGACGGCCATGCCGTCGGAGGCTCCGAAGTGCGGCGACATGAAAATCGCCGTGGCGTACCGATTCAGGGTCGAGCAATGGATAACGGGCAAGGCCGATACGGAAATGCTCGCGGTCCTGATTCCCTGTCCCGATTTGAAAGGCGACGGATTCTTTAGCGCCGGCGCGCATTACCGGATCGAAGCCACCAATGATCTGACGCAATCCCGCTCATACACGATTTATAACGATTATCCCGACAGCGCATTATTCTGGAATCTCGAAATCGACAGATTTGTGGAAAAAGGCAAATAGCATCAAGCGTCCGGCCGAGCGGTCCGGGCGCAGACCCGAATTCAGGCACAATGCGATACGTATTCGCAAGGGACTTAAATTGAACCCACGCCAGCCAGTCGATATTGCCCGCATCCTTCTCGTCATTGTCATTCTGTCCGCGCTCACGATCGGCAGTCTCTATGTCCTGCGTCCCTTCCTGCCAGGTCTGATCTGGGCGACCACCATCGTCGTGGCGACCTGGCCCGTCATGCTCGCCATACAGCGCCGCTGCGGCAACCGCCGCTGGGCCGCGACCACGGTGATGCTGCTGATCCTGCTCATCGTGATCGTGCTGCCGCTCTATCACGCGATCTCCACGCTCGCGCTGCACGGCAGCGAGATCATGGCGGCCATCAAGGCCCTGCCCTCATACGCACTGCCGCCTCCGCCCGGCTGGATTCACGATGTGCCGATCGTCGGCGAGCGCGCCGCGCACGAGTGGCAGACGCTCTCCGACGCAGGCGCCGGCGGACTGCTCGCGAAGATCGAGCCCTACGTCTCGATCGCGGCCCGCTGGATGCTCGCCCACGCGGCGGTCGTCGGCGTGTTCGTGATTCACATGTTCGTCACGGTGATCATCGCGGGCATTCTCTACACCCAGGGCGAAGCGGCGGCGCATTTCATCACGCGCTTCGCCACGCGCATCGCCGCGCAGCGCGGCGCGGAAGCGGTCAAGCTCGCGGCCTTGTCGATCCGCGCGGTCGCGCTCGGAATCGTCGTCACGGCCGTTACGCAGTCCGCGCTCGGCGGAATCGGGCTGTGGGTCGCGGGCGTGCCGGCCGCCGGCATCCTGACGGCCGTCATGCTGATGTTCTGCCTCGCCCAGATCGGTCCGCTGCTGCCGCTCCTTGGCAGCGTCGCGTGGCTCTTCTATCACGACCAGCGCATCGCCGCGATCCTGCTGCTCATCTGGTCGGTGATGATCGGGATGCTCGACAACGTGCTGCGCCCGATCCTCATCAAGCGCGGCGTCAACCTGTCGATGCTGCTGATCCTCTCGGGCGTGCTCGGCGGAATGTTCGCGTTCGGGATCGTCGGGCTCTTCATCGGGCCGGTGATACTGGCCGTGACGTCGACCATCCTGAATGCGTGGATCAACGAACAGCCGCCGCTCGCGCAGGTCGAGCCCGTGACCGGCGAGCGCGTGCCGAACCAGCGGCTCGCGAACCCCGGGCAGCCGAAGGACATTTGAGCGACGGCCGCCCCTTCCCGCCGTGCGATCGGGCTTCGGCCCGCGTCGCGCGGCGGCTTCTGCGCTGTTAAAGCGACCGGCGATTTTCGACAATCCACCTGCCTTTTATTTCAAGATAACTAAGCGTATCGCCGATTTAGGATTTATCGTGTATCCGACGAATAAGCGCTGATTTGAGGCATTTCCGAACTGTTGTGTTATCGCCCGCGGCATGTTCTTTAGGATGGCGTACTCCATTACAATACGCGCCTTGAATCTTTGCCCGCAGGCGGGCGCGGGAGAATTGCCATGTCTTTGCTCGACGTGGACTCCATCGATTACATCGGCGTCAACATTCTTTTCAGGCATGTGTATGTCGGCATCTTCGACGACCTCGACTGGGACGACGAAGCCGCGCACTGCGCGTTGTTGACGAAGAAAATCGATCGATACATGCAGTACATCCGCTCAGGCCAGATATTGCTCAGCTACCCGGCGGTGCGCGGCTACGCGATCGTTTTCGAGTACGTCGCCACGCGCCCCATGACGCCGTCGGCCGAGCAGTTCTGGAAGACGCGCGAGCGGATCATCCGCGCATCGGGCTTCGAGGCGCGTGGCCGGATGGTGGATGTGCGCCCCGGGCCTCGCGCGCCGGAGCCCGACGCGAACGGCGCCGCGTCCCGCGCGGAACAGGGCGAGGCGGCGGCGACGCTTCCGTCTCCCCTCGCGTTGCGCCGCGCCGCCATTGGCTGAGAGGTGAGCGTCTGCGGGAGCGATGCGTGAGACTTTGCGGGATCGTCCGGGCAGGTGATCGGTGAGAATGTGCGGGAGCATCATGGGACCCGAGTGGGACCCGGGCGGGACCCGCTGGTGAGACGATACGGGAAACAAAAAAGCGGCGAAGCCCGATGGGCTTCGCCGCTTTTTTTGCATCGGACGGGCCGTCTTGCCCGCCGTTTTGCCGCTTATTGCACGCTGCCGAGCGCCGAAGTCGCGACCGCCGGCACGGAAATGTTGTTGGCTTTGGCGTACTGCACGGCCTGAGTGAGCGTCGAGACGAGGGACTGCAACTGTCCCGGCGCCGACTGCGCGATATACGTTGCTGCCTGCGCCGTCGCGGGATTCGAGCCTGCCTGCAGCAGCGACGACATGTTCATCGAATTCTTCACCGCGCCGAGGTCGGACTGGAGCCCTGCGTACTGGCTCACGCCCTGGCCGAGCGATGCGAGGCCGTCGGTGAAGGCCTGTTTGTTGACCTTGGCCGGCGCGGGTGCCGACGCGCGGTTCGTGAACGCCTGCATCAGCGATTGCGAGACGCTCTGCTGCGTGCCGCCGAGTTGCGAGAGCGCGCTTGTGCTCAGCACTCCGCCCGAGGCGCCCGACGCGTTCGCGAGCATGCCTGCCGCCGACTGCGCCTGGCTCGCGACGCCGGTCATGCCCATCGCCGATGCGAGCGTCGACTGCCCGGTGAGCACCTGCTGGTTTGCGCCCATGTAGTTCTGCACGAGCGAGTTCAGCGCCGAGGGCTGCGCCGCGCCGATCGCGCCGTTCTCCGCGGCCTTGCTGCCGCCGAAGCCGAACTGCTGGAGATTGAGCTGCGCCTGCGAGACGGCGGGCGCGACGAGCGCAGCAGCCGCGAGCAGTGCAATCCAGGATGAGCGTGTCGCCATATTCGAAAATCTCCCTTGATTTGTCCGATCGATAAAGTCCCGTTCGACCGGACCGCTTTTCGAGGGTTCGACGTTGATACATTTGCTTGCGATTTTGTACGGGGGTGGGCGCTGGCGCTTGGGGTACGGGGTTCTACGCCGTTTGATGCACTTCGGCCTCTATGAAATTTGCTTTCTTCGCGTTCTATTAGCTCGCCCCTGTGCGGGGCGAAGCTAATAAACCAATATCAAAGCAAGTTTCACAGGAGCGCAGGCGCATCAAACGGTGTTAAACACCCCACCCAACCCCTGTCCCCTCACATCCTCAAATCAGGAAAATCCTCTTCCCAAAACTCAAACTCTCCGCGCGAAGCGCCTTCAGTCCGCGCCGCCTCCTGGCGCCTTAAATCGACGCGTCGGATCTTCCCCGAGATCGTCTTCGGCAGTTCCGCGAACTCGATGCGCCGAATCCGCTTGTACGGCGCGAGCCGCTCGCGCGAAAACGCGAACACGCTGCGCGCAACATCGGGCCCGATCGCAAAACCGTGGCGCAACGTGACAAAAGCCTTCGGCACGGACAAACGCAGCGCATCAGGACTCGGCACGACGGCCGCTTCGGCAATCGCCTCGTGCTCGATCAGCACGCTCTCCAGCTCGAACGGGCTCAGCCGGTAGTCGGACGACTTGAAGACGTCGTCGGCGCGGCCGATGTAGGTGAAGTAGCCGTCCGCCGTGCGCGCGGCGACATCCGACGTGCGGTAGTACCCGTCGCGCATCGCATTTGCCGTGGCGGCAGGATTGTCGGCGTAGCCGGTCATCAGGCCGAGCGGCGGTTCGTCCACGGGCAGCGCGATTTCGCCCTCGTCGGCCGGATGGCCGTCGGGGTCGAGGAGCGTCACGCGATAGCCCGGCAGCGGCCGCCCCATCGATCCCGGCGCCACACGCTGCCCCGGCGTGTTGGCGATCTGCGCGGTGGTTTCCGTCTGGCCGTAGCCGTCGCGGATCGGCACGCCCCACGCCGCCTGCACACGCTCGACCACCTCGGGATTCAACGGCTCGCCCGCGCCGACGATCTCGCGCAGCTTCACGCGATACGACGCGAGCGGCTCCTGCACGAGCATGCGCCAGACGGTCGGCGGCGCGCAGAGCGTGGTGACGTCATGGCGCACGAGCGCATCGAGCGTGCGCGCGGCGTCGAAGCGGCTGAAGTTGTAGATGAACACGCACGCACCGGCATTCCACGGCGCAAAAAAGCAGCTCCACGCGTGCTTCGCCCAGCCGGGCGAGCTGATGTTCCAGTGCACGTCGCCGGGTTGCAGGCCGATCCAGTACATCGTCGACAGATGCCCGACCGGATAGCTCTGGTGCGTATGCTCGACGAGTTTCGGCTTCGACGTCGTGCCCGACGTGAAGTACAGCAGGTACGGGTCGGCGGCCATCGTTTCGGCTTCCGGAACGAAGTCCGCCGACGCTGCATACGCCGCATCGAACGGCAGCCACCCGGCGCGCTCGCCACCCACGGCGATCCGCAGCGACGGCACCGCCACTTCGTCGAACTTCTGCAGTTCGCTGCCATCGACGATCACATGCTGCACGCGCCCGAGCGCGACACGGTCGCGCAGGTCGGCGGGGGCGAGCTGCGTGGTCGCGGGCAGCACGATCGCGCCGAGCTTCATCGCGCCGAGCATCGTGTCCCACAGCTCGACGCGGTTCGGCAGCATCAGCAGGATGCGGTCGCCGCGCCCGACGCCGAGACCGCGCAGGTGATTGGCGACGCGCGCCGAGCGCTCGCTCATCTGCGCGAACGAGTAACGCGCCTTCCCGCCGCCTTCGTCGACGATCGCAAGCGCGGGCGCGTCGTTGCCGCGCGCCATCGGATCGAAGTAGTCGAGCGCCCAGTTGAAGCGTTCGAGCACCGGCCATCTGAACTCGCGATACGCGGTGTCGTAGTCGGTGCGGTGGCGCAGCAGGAAGTCGCGTGCATCGGTAAAGGCGTCGGCCGGGTTCATCGTGTCTCCATATCGTCGTTATTTATGCGCCGCTCGGGCACGGCTTACAGGGCTCGCGCGATCACCATCCTCTGCACTTCGCTCGTGCCTTCGTAGATCTGCGTGATGCGGGCGTCGCGGTAATGGCGCTCGACCGGATAGTCCTGCAGGTAGCCGTAGCCGCCATGGATCTGGATCGCGTCGGAGCACACGCGCTCGGCCATCTCCGACGCGTAGAGCTTCGCCTGCGACGCCTCCGAGAGGCACGGAACGCCTTCCGTGCGCATGCGCGCCGCATGCAGCACGAGCAGGCGCGCGGCGTTCAGTTGCGTCTGCATGTCGGCGAGCATGTTGGCAACCGACTGATGCTCGCGGATCGGCTTGCCGAACTGCACGCGCTCGCGCGCATAGGCGCGGGCCGCGTCGAAGGCCGCGCGCGCGATGCCGAGCGCCTGCGCCGCGATGCCGATGCGCCCGCCCTCCAGATTCGACAGCGCGATCTTCAGGCCCTCGCCGCGCGCGCCGAGCAGGTTGGCGGCGGGGATCGCGCAGTCGTCGAAGGTGATCGGGCACGTATCCGACGCGCGGATGCCGAGCTTGTGCTCCGGCGGGCCGACGTTGAAGCCGGGCGTATCGGTCGGCACGATGAACGCGGAGATGCCCTTCTTGCCGAGATCCGGATCCGTGACCGCGAACACGATCGCGATGCCGGCGCGGCGGCCGTTGGTCACGAACTGCTTGCTGCCCGAAATCACCCATTTGCCGTCGCGCTCGATCGCCCGCGTGCGCAGGTTGTTCGCCTCCGAGCCCGCCTGCGGTTCCGTCAGACAAAAGGCGCCGATCATCTCGCCGCTCGCCAGTTTCGGCAGATACGCGGCTTTTTGCGCGTCGGTGCCGAATTTGAGGATCGGCCCGCAGCCGACGGAGTTATGCACGCTCATGAGCGTCGCGCACGATGCGCAGCCGGCCGCGATCTCCTCCATCGCGAGCGCATAGGCGGTGTAGTCGCTGTACGTGCCGCCCAGCTCCGCCGGCACGATCATGCCGAGCAGGCCGAGTTCGCCCAGCTGGCGGACGACCGCGTCGGGGATCTTGCCGTCGCGGTCCCACTGGCCGGCGTTCGGCGCGAGCACTTCGCTCGAGAATTCGCGGGCGGCGTCGCGAATCATGCGCTGCTCTTCGGTGAGGAAACTGTCGATCATGATTGGGCTCGGGAATGGGGCAGGAACGGGGGCGGTCCGGGGCGCGGAATCAGGCTTGTCCGATCGTATACACTTTCGGCCCGAGGCCCGGCCGTCGCGCGGTTTCACGCGTTGCGAACGAGTCTAGGCAATCGCCGGACGTTAGCCGATGCCCAAAACGATCACGCTATCTGAGCGCTTTCGCCACCTAGTGACTACCCCAATCCACAAGACAGCCCCCGAGCGCGGAACGATCCCGGTGAGCCTCGTCGAGGAGGCGCTGCGCTGCGCCGAGGCGCGCGGCGTCTTGCGCGAATCGCTCCTCGCCGCCGCCGACATCGCGCCCGCGATGCTCGAATCGCCGCGCGCGCGGGTGTCGCCGGCGCAGTACGGCAAGCTCTGGCACGCCACCGCCGACGCGCTCGACGACGAATTCTTCGGCCAGGACAGCCATCCGATGCGCCGCGGCAGCTTCGTGCTGCTCTCGCACGCGGCGCTCGGCTCGCGCGACGGCGCGCAGGCGCTGACACGCATCGCGAACTTCCTGCGGCTCGTGCTCGACGACCTGACGCTCGAACCCGAGATCGACGCCACCCGGGTGCGCATCCGTCTTCGCGACCGCCGGGAGCCGAAGGGCATGTTCGCTTACGCCACCGCGTTCATCCTGGTGTACGGGCTGCTGTGCTGGCTCGTCGGACGGCGCATTCCGGTGCTCTCGGCCCACCTGCGCTGCCCGGAGCCCGCCGCGAGCGACGAGTACCGTCTGATGTTCTGCGACGATCTCCAATTCGGCCAGCCGGCGTCGCATGTCGATCTGTCGCCGGAAATCGCGGCGCTGCCGGTGGTGCAGACGGCGGCGTCGCTCAGGACGTTCCTGCGAGACGCGCCCGCGAATTTCATCGTCAAGTACCGCAATCCGGATTCGCTCGCGGCGCACGTGCGGCGCCGCCTGCGCCAGTTGCCGCCCGCCGACTGGCCCGACAGCGACCGCGTCGCCGCCGCGCTGAACATGGCAGAGGCGACGCTCAGGCGGCGCCTGAAGCAGGAAGGCGCGACCTATCAGGCGATCAAGGACGCGCTGCGGCGCGACCTTGCGATCTCGCGTCTCGCCGACACGAGCGCGACCATCGCGGAAATCGCCGACGCGCTCGGCTTCGCCGAGCCGAGCGCGTTTCGCCGCGCGTTTCGCAAGTGGACCGGCGTACGTCCGGCGGACTACCGGCGCACGGGATAGCGCAGGGGTAACGACGCACGGCGAATGCGCACGGGCATGCCGCCCGCGTGCTGCCGCCGGGACACTGCACGCCGGCGACACCGCTGTTATAGTGAAATTCCGTTGTTCCTTTCAGGAGCTGGCCATGAGCAAGCCGCGCCACACCGACGCGAAAACGAAGGAAGCCGATCGCAAGGACGCGCCGCTTCACGAGGAGGCATTGCTCGACGAAGCACTCGACGAGACCTTCCCCGCCAGCGATCCGATCGCGGTCCACCCCGAGCCCGAGCCGAAGCCCGCGAAGAAGTAGCTTCAGGCGTCGTCGGCATTCGAAAGCAGCGCGGCGAGTTTCTCCACGTGCTGCTGCAACAGCTTCTTGTGCTTGTCGATCTGTTCGAGACGGCCGGACAAGTCGGCTTTCACGGCTTCGCTCAGCTTGTCGGATGCGAGCAGTTCTTCCGCTTTCGGCGTCATGTTGTCGAGCTGGAGCAACGCGAGTTGTCGCTCCAGCCGCCGCAAATCCTGCACCAGCAGTTCGCGGTTGCGCCTGAACACCAGATCCCGCCGGTGTGTCTCGGCCTGCTGAAGCGCCTGATCCGCGATGCGCCGCGTCGCTTCCGTCTGCGACAGCAGCGGCTCCGGTCCGCGCAGCACCGGGCGCTTCGGCGCCGGATGCGCGGTGCCGCGAAATACCGCGACCGGCGTTTCCTCGTCCATCGCGCGCTGGGCTTCGGGGGGAATGTCGGCGGCGCTGCGGCGTTCGTCCATCCAGTGCGCCGGCAGGCCGGTCACTGTTTCGACGCCGCGCACGAACTCCTCGCTGAAAGCGCGCCGGCCGGCCACGATCAGCTTCATGTGCGACGGAGAAAAGGTCATCATCCGGGCAAGCCGCGACGCGCCGCCGGGAGAACCCGTCAGCACGTTCAGGTTGGCCTGCCAGACGTGATACAGCGCTTCGTCGAAATCTTCCATGGGCTAGTCTCCACGCAGACGGACGCGCTCGAGTGCGCTCATTTCGCTTCATACGCGGGTATTGACCGCGCGCACCCGTATCCAGTTCTGGCCCGCGCGCCGCGGACGGGCCTGAGTGCGCCTGTACCGCAATCTTACCGTCATCGCGGATGCGAGCGTCTATCGCGAAGCGCTATTGGCGTGCGCGCAACATGGGCGCGCGTGCATGAGCGTGCGGGATGCGGTGTCGCCGACGGAAGAAGCGCTCTGCCGCCCGCGCAAAAAGAAAAACCCCGCATCCGGGTGAATGCGGGGTTGTCCGTAAGCGCGGCGCAATGATGCCCGGGCGTAAGCCTCAGGGTTCGTTGCGCAAATAGCCTTCCTTGCTCGGATCGCGCATGCGGAACGAAACGATGAGCGAAATCGCGCACATCGCGGTGACATACCAGTAGAACGCGGACTCGCTGCCGATCGACTTCAGGAAAAGCGCGACGTACTCCGCCGAGCCGCCGAACACCGCATTGGCGACCGCGTACGACAGCCCCACGCCGAGCGCACGCACTTCCGGCGGGAACATTTCCGCCTTGATGAGGCCACTGATCGACGTATAGAAGCTGACGATCGCGAGCGCCACGACCACCATCGCGAACGCCATGACGGGGCTCGTCACGTCCTTCAGCGCATGCAGCAGCGGCACCGTGCAGATCGTGGCAAGCGCGCCGAAGCAGAGCATCGACTGGCGGCGGCCGATGCGGTCCGACAGCGCGCCGAACACCGGCTGCAACAGCATGTACACCAGGAGCGCCGCCGTCATCACGTTGCTGGCCGTCTTCGCCTCCATGTGCGCCGTGTTCACGAGGTACTTCTGCATGTAGGTCGTGAACGTGTAGAAGATGAGCGAGCCGCCGGCCGTGAAGCCAACCACCGTGAGGAACGCGCGCTTGTGCATCAGAAGGCCGCGCAGCGTGCCCGCTTCCTTGCGCTGACGGGTTTCGGCCGTCGTCGTTTCGTCGAGCGATTTACGCAGATAGAGCGAGACGAGTGCCGCGCACGCCCCGATGAAGAACGGGATGCGCCAGCCCCAGGCCTTCAGCTCCTCAGTGGAGAGAAAGAGCTGCAGCACGACGAGCACGAGCAGCGCGGCAAGCTGCCCGCCGATCAGCGTCACGTACTGGAACGACGCGAAAAAGCCGCGGCGGCCCTTGAGCGCCACTTCGCTCATGTAGGTCGCGCTCGTGCCGTATTCGCCGCCCACCGAGAGCCCCTGGAACAGCCGCGCAAGCAGCAGCAGGAACGGCGCCCATGCGCCGATGGTCGCGTAGGTCGGCAGGAAGCAGATCACGAGCGAGCCGCCGCACATCATCAGGACCGAGATCATCATCGCGTTGCGGCGGCCGTGCTTGTCGGCGATCCGGCCGAACAGCCAGCCGCCGATCGGGCGCATCAGGAAGCCCGCGGCGAACACACCGGCGGTGTTGAGGAGCTGCGTCGTCGAATTGCCGCTCGGGAAGAACGCCGCCGAAAAGTACAGCGCGAGAAACGAGTAGATGTAGAAGTCGAACCACTCGACGAGATTGCCCGAGGAGGCGCCGACGATCGCGAACACGCGCCGCCGGGTATCTGCTGCTTCGGAAAAAGTGAGGTCGGTCATGTAGCTTTCATCCCTTATGTTGCTTGTTGGATAGAGGGCGCGGGGCCGCTATCGGACCCGGTTCATCGAGGGAATCGACGCCGGATCGGAGCGCTCTGGGCGGCGTTCGGGCGCAAGTTTATACGACGATGTCCGTTATCGCCCGGTAAGGCGGCCCTCGAATGCGACCTGTGCAAGCATGAATCGCGCCGCCGTCACTCCTCCGATGTTTCGCTGCACGAGACCGTGCGACAGGGCGATCCGGCCGGCGCCGCCTGCTGACAGCCCGATTGGCAAAGGCTTTCGGAGACGTAACCCGCTGCGGCGAGCCAACTCCCGGGGCGCGGGATTTGCCCGCGTGAATCACGCGGAAATGCGGAATTTAGGTATTTACCCTTACTTCACACTTTATTGAGCTTTTATCGATAAAGTCCCGTGCTAGATTCATCGCCCGGCATTTCCGGACGCCTTGCGTTCGCGCCGGCACCCATCCATTTCTCACGACGAGGCGCGCATGAACACACGGCCCACCATCGCACTGGACGCGGCGCTCGCGTCGAAATTCGCCCGCGTCGCGCTGGGTCACCTGACGCGCGAGTATCCGAACAAGCTCGATCACGTGATGGCCGGCCCCGAGGACGTGAAAAGCCCCCGCGCGCTGCATCCCGTGTTCTACGGCAGCTACGACTGGCATTCGTGCGTGCACGGCTACTGGCTGATCGCGCGTCTTTACGACACGTTCCCGCAGTTACCCGAAGCCGCGCAGATTCGCGCGCTGATCGATGCGCATCTGACCGACGCCAATGTCGCCGCGGAAGTGGCGTACCTGGAGCGCCCCGCCGCGCGCGGCTTCGAACGGCCGTACGGCTGGGCGTGGCTGCTCGCGCTGGCGGGCCAGCTGCATTCGATGCGCTCCGCCGAAGGCGCGCGCTGGGCGAAGACCCTGCAGCCGCTCGCCGACGCATTCGTCGCGCGCTTCGCGGAGTTCCTGCCGAAGTCGACGTATCCGCTCAGGGTCGGCACGCACTTCAACATGGCGTTTGCGCTGGCGCTGTCGATCGGCTATGCGCGGCAGGCGCGCGATGCCGCGTTCGAAACGCTGATCGTCGAGACGGCGAAGCGCTGGTTCCTGAACGACGAGGCGTGCCAGGCGTGGGAGCCCGCGGGCGACGAGTTCCTGTCGCCTGCTCTGATGGAGGCCGAGCTGATGCGGCGCGTGCTGCCGGCCGGCGAATTCGCCGGCCGGCAGCAC
>Ga0247819_10001803_pt1 | contig 11382 bp, 14 predicted proteins | sample 13C_Xylose_Day6_FD_193428 | JGI IMG/M metagenome (GOLD analysis project Ga0247819, IMG submission 193428) | Soil microbial communities from agricultural site in Penn Yan, New York, United States - 13C_Xylose_Day6 | ecosystem: Environmental > Terrestrial > Soil > Agricultural land | place: USA... | reverse complement strand
TTGGTGCGATGCGCCGAAGGAATACGGCCCGGCTAAGACCCTCTACAACCGCTGGAAGCGCTGGAGCGACAACGGGGTCTTCGCCCGGATCATGGTGGGTCTGGCCACTGAGCGCGCTGAACACAAGGCCAAAGGGCGACCGATCGGTTTCTTCATGTCGGCTGGTCAGGTGAGTGATTACACCGGCGCTGCGGCTCTTCTGGGCAGCCTGCCGAAGGCGGACTGGCTGCTGGCAGATCGGGGCTATGACGCTTGAAAGACAAGGAGATAAAGGCCTGCATCCCCGGCCGGAAATCGCGCAAGAAGGCGGTGAAATACGACAAGCGGCGTTACAAACGGCGCAACCGCATCGAGATCATGTTTGGCCGCCTCAAGGACTGGCCAATCGTCGGGAAAACAGTCCCCCGGACTGTTTTCTGATCTTCCTCATACGTCGCCACACGATACGACCGATGCCCCGAGACTTTCCTCTCTGCAATTATGCTCGCTGCAACTGTCTTGTTCTGGCTGTGAAATTTAATGAGATGCCGTAACGGGTCGGATGCTTCACGACCGTTACGACTTGCCCGATGTCGCGCGTGCAGCTGCCCTTCCCGTAGTGAACTCTTGCGGAGGACGATGGGATGAAGCTGTTTGTCGGACTGGACGTACCGCTCGCGAAGACCGCGCTCTGCGCGCTCACAGAGCACGGCAAGATTGTCATGGAAGTGGAAGTGGCCAGCGAGCCGGAGCCACTGATCAGAAATCTCCGGAGCCTCGAGGGCACTCTCGAAGCGATCGGGCTCGAAGCCGGCCCGTTGTCGCAATGGCTGCACCGGGCGATGACCGAAGCGGGCATGCCCGCCGTGCTGATGGAAACCCGTCAAGTAAAGGGCGCCCTCAAGGCCATGCCGATCAAGACAGACAGGCGCGATGCCGAGGGGATCGCGCGCCTGCTGCACCTCGGCTGGTTCCGCCCGGTCCATTGCAAGTCGGTCTCCTCTCAAGAGCTCCGCGCGATACTGGCGGCACGCAAGGCCATCCAGGGCAATATGATCGCACTGGAGATGTCGCTGCGCGGGCTGCTTCGAAACTTCGGCCTCAAGGTGGGCACGATCTTGCGCGGGAGGTTCGAGGCGCGCATCCGGGAACTGGTTGAAGGAAACACGATGCTCGAAACCGCGTCGCACCCGATGCTGCGCGTTCGTTCGGCCTTGCGCCAGGAATTTGCAGGGCTGAGAAGCTGGTCCGGCAGATGGCCTCCGAAGACCCTGTGTGCCTGCGCCTGATGACCATGCCGGGCATCGGAGCCGTCGTCGCACTCACCTATCGTTCTGCCATCGACGACCCGTCGCGTTTCCGATCATCAAAGAATGTGGGCCCCTGGGTTGGCCTGACACCCTCTCGCAGCCAGTCCGGAGAGCGGGACGTCTCAGGCGGCACTACCAAGGCCGGCGATGTGAACCTCAGGCGTGCCCTCTGCCAGGCAGCCACTGTCATGCTAAATCGCGGGCGAAGCAATGACCTCCGGACATGGGCATCGCGTGTCGACCGACGCCACGGCCGCAAGCGCGCCATGGTCGCCCTGGCGCGGCGCATGGCAGTTGTGCTGCATCGCATCTGGGTCGATGGGACGACTTTCAGAATGGAGGGGGCGCCTACAACTTAATCCAAGCCGCTTCGCCTGCCTGACCGCAGGCTCTCGAGGTCCCGAAGGGACGCGGTTCCGGTGATGTCGGGGTCTAGACCGTCGCCAGCCAGTCTGAGCACGCCTATGAGATGGACACGCCGGAATTGCATCGAACCAGCATCTTGTCGGCAGCCCTTGCGCTGACCACGGACCGAAGCATGTTCCCAAAGGACCTCTCGACAGAGCCGCATGACGGCAGTCGGATCGACCGAGGCAGGAGCCTATGGCGCGTCACGCGATGGACGGTGCCATCCTCAACGCGCATGAAGTTGATCTCGCTGACGCGGATCGCGACGGGCTTGGCACCGATGCCAAGAAAACCGCCGACATCGATAATGGCTTCGGCGCTGGCGCCAGAACCATGCAGATGCGAGACCGTGCCGACGTTTTCGTCGCCCGGCCCATAGATCGTCGCGCCGGACAGCACGGCATCGGTCAGCTCGCTTTCGGTCAGGCGTTGATGCAAAGCGTGATCCATCTCTCGTCCTCCTGATGGTTGCGTGGGGAAAATCAATGATCCGCGCCCCTCGCCGTTTCGCCAGCTCAAGCGAAGGTGAGACGGATGGGCGGAAATGCGATTTGGATCAGATCCAATAGGGCGCGATGCCGTAATATTCGTAGGTCCGGGTTTCCCAGTTGCGGTCGCGGTCCCAGCCTTCGCTGCGGGCGGGCGCGCCGGTGACCTGCTCCTCGGTCAAGTCGGTGACGTAGCCACCCAATGTCCTGTCATAGCGCAGCGCATGCCACGGCACCGGCAGATGCTCTTCGCCCAGCCCCAGAAAGCCGCCGAAGCCCATCACCGCATAGGCGACATTGCCCGAGAGCTTGTCGATCATCAGGTGGCCGATGGTGCCGATATGGCTGCCGTCGCGGCCATAGACCGCGGTGCCATTCACATTGGCCGAGGATACCAGCGTTCCAACCGTGTCATTCATGGCTTTTCCTTTCCGCAGCGGGCTATTTGCCCGTTTCCGAGGGCTAGTAACCAACGACCTTGCGGTTTGTTTCCGGCAAGCTTCAAAATCTCAGATCCCGCTCAGTCATCCTCTTCAGGCCGCATGGCCGGGGTGACTAGAATCCGCATCAGATATAGGGCGATGGTCGCCATGACCGTTGCAATCATCGCAAGCCGCAAATGAAATCCGATCAGGATCGCGAGGGTCAAAGCAAGCGCAGTGAGATAGAGCCGAACAAGTCCTCGCTTTCCGTCCTCGTCATAGGCGATGTTCAGCCCTTCGATCAGGGTCAGCACGCCTTTCATCGCGCCATAGATCGCTACTGCGTGGCCCGAAAGCGCGACCAGCCCGCTGCCTGCGCCGCTGCCGCCCGTGACCGAGACAACCTGATCGCGGACGATCTCGGCGGCGCTCGGGGGAAGCCGCGCCGAGAGACGCGCCAATTCGCCGCCCAGATCGACCGGGTCGAAAAACAGCCCGGACATGCCGACAAGCGCGGCGATGGCCGGGAACATGGCGATCAGCGCGTAAAATGCGATGCCCGCCGCCACGACCGAGACATGATCCTCGGTGATCTCGTGCCAAAGCCGGGCGGCAATTTGTCGCCACGCGCGGGCAGAGGCGATGCGCCTGCCGGTTTTCATGCCCGCTCGCTAAACTCGGGACAGGCGCGCAGGCTTACCGGGCCGCGCGCCAGAATGGTCAGGTGCAGGACCGATCCGGCATGCGTATGGCGGTTGATCTCAAGCTGCCGCAGGCGTCCGAAGGCGCGGCGGAATTCCTCGATCGCCGCGATGCGCTGGACGACGCTGGCGCTGTCTTCGAGATCGCAGAGCAGGACCAGCTCGCCGCAATCGCTTAGGCTTTCGGCGCATCTGCGGGCCAGCTCGCGCTGTTCGAAAAGGTTCAGGCGGGCGATCATCTCGGAGATCACGATGAGATCGAACTCGCGCCGGGGCCAGTTGCGAGGCACCGAGGTCTGGCGGACCCGAGCCTGCGGGCGGCAGATCAGCCGCGTCTGCGCCGCCGCGACATGCGCGGCATCGTCATCAAGGGCGAGAAAGCGGTCGGCGCGGCGCGCCAGCTCCGCATGCGCGGTGACGGGCGAACAGCCCAGTTCAAGCACGCTCGAATAATGCCTGCGCGTCAGCCGGTCGATGAGCGCGCGGCTCGGCGCAATGTTGCCGGTAAGATCGTTCTGATCCTTGGTAAAATGTCCCGAATGGCCATGACGGATTTGGAAGTTCATCTCGCCTAGTCCTTCTTCTTGTTTGGAAGGCCAAACCCGAACGGTCGGAATAGGTTCCCTAAGCTCGGTAACTCTGACCACGCATTCGCCATATCCCGCTGGAAAACCAAAGGTTTGAAACCTCAAGCTGCGCCGGATGTTTCCGGAGATATCATTCAAGAAAATACATGCGCGACGCAGGGAGCAAAGCGTCGGTTTGGCTGATTTCCAGCCCCGCATGTTGGATTTCAGCCCATGGAGGATGACGATGGCGACCCAACCCAAGTCCAATTCCCGCAAGTTGGCGCGCAGCGAGGGCGTGACAGCGCAAAGACGAGCCGGGACCAGCGCAGCAAACGGGCGCGCGTCGAGAAATGCGAGGCGATCGACGGCATCCGCAAGGAAGGCGAAAGCCTCCTTGAGGATTTTGGCGACAGCATTGCTGCGGATGCGGCGATCATCTTCAGTTGTCAGGCGGTCGAGCATTAGGAGATCACCCGCTATGGCTCGTTCCGCGCCTTTGCCGAGGAACTGGGTCTTGACGAGGTGCGCGACCATATCGACGCGATCCTTGGGCAAGAGAAAGCCGCCGACGGCAAGCTGAGCGCGCTGGCTGAAGGCTCGATCAATGACGCCGCCGCAGAATATGACGAGGAAGCTGAAAGCGTGCTCGCCTGAGGTGCACCTTGCGGCTTCGGGGGACGCGCCCTTCCGAAGCCGTCTAAGCCCGGCGGATCAGACCTCTCCGCGCGCCTCGCGCAGTTTCGCGAGGATTTCCGTGATCTGATAGGGTTTCTCGACCACCGGCACGCCGCGCATGTCGTCTGGCAGATCGACCCGGCTGCCATAGCCCGTCGCGAAGACGAAGGGGATGGCAAGCGCAAGCAGGCGCTCGGCAATGGGCAGAGAGCTTTCATGGTTCAGGTTCACATCCAGCACCGCAAGATCGGGCGCGTCCTTGTCGATCAGCCGCAAGGCCGCCGCGACATTGCCGGCAATGCCGCTGACCTGCATGCCGTGATCGATCAAATCGGATTCCAGCGACAGCGCGATCAGGGCCTGATCCTCGACGATCAACACGCGCGCGCCGGTCAGCGCCGCCGCAGGGGATTGCTTCGCGGCGGTAACACTCGGGCGGATCACGTCTTCTTGCGCGTCGATCAGCCGGATGAAGCGCGCAGGCAGGGTGAATTCGGCGGCAAGCCCTTCGCTGCGAAACTCAAGTTGGCTTGCCCCGCCCAGATCGAAGGGCAGCGCACGCTCCAGAAGTTCCGAGCCGAAACCGCTACGAGAGGGCTTCACAAGGCCGGTGAGCCCGGTCTCGGTCCATGCGATGCGGCAATCGCCTCCGGGCGAGATGGTCCAGACGACGCGCAGATGCCCGCCATGTGCCAAGGCCCCGTATTTCGCGGCATTGGTAGCCATTTCATGCAGCACCAGCGCCATAATGGAATAGGCGCGGCTTTCCAGCTCGACCATGGGCCCGGAGATTTCAATCTGCCCGTCTTGGGCCAGATAGGGGCCAAGCTCGGCCCCGATCAACTCGCCCAAACGGCCGCCGCTGCCATCGCGGACCACCTGATCATGCGCGGCCGACAGCGCCTGAATGCGCCCGTTCAGGCTTTCGATAAAGCCGGGCAGCGAAGCATCGTCGCCGGGATGGCGATTGATCAGGGATTTGATCAGCGCGAGGATATTCTTCACCCGGTGATTGAGTTCCTGATTGAGCACATTCTGGTGTGTGGCGGCGCGGGCGCGCTCTTCGGCAAGGATCTCGCTGTTCATAAGCATGACCTCGACCACGGAATTGCGCAAAGCCTCGGCAAAGCGTAGGTCATTTTCCGACCATGGCATCGAGGTGGCGCGCACGGTCTCTTTCCAGATCGCGAAGCTTTTCCTTGGCGTCAGCCGGTCGCCATGCGGCCCGCTTTCATAGTTCTTGCTGGGATCGCCCGCCCAGTTCAGCGTCTGCAGCGCCTCGCGGCGGATAAAGATCAACGCGTTTTGCGAGCGCTGCGACAGCGGCACCACCAGCGCCCCGGCAAAACGCCCGGTCAATTCGCCGGCCTCGGGCAGAACGACGGCAAGGTGCGAACTGCTGAAGACCTGCCCCCTGTCCATCGCCTCGATATGGTGCAAAAGCGGCGCAACTTCTTCGAGGTTCGGGGCGCAGCCAAGCGAGGTCCATGTGCCGTCGAAATAAAGCGCGAGCCCGTCGGCTTCGATCATCTCCGAGAGATCCGGCAGACGGTTGCGCAGCGCGCTCGCGACATCCGCGCCGTGGCTCGTATCGATCAGCAGTTGCGCGATGGTCTGATGCGCGGCGCGTTCAAGATGTCGCGCCTGCCTGCGGGTCAGCGTATCAAGATGCATGGCGAAAAACTCGCCGATCATTTCGGCGGCGGCGCGCTCGGCCATGCCCATGACCTTGGGCGTATAGTGATGGCAGGCGATCAGCCCCCACAGCACGCCATTGATGATGATCGACACCGACATCGAGGCCGAGACGCCCATATTGCGTAGATATTCGCAATGGATCGGCGAGACGCTACGCAGGTGCGCATAAGACAGGTCCAGCGCTTGCTCGGCGGTTGTTCCGCACAGTGGCACGGTCTGGCAAGAGGCATCGCCAATGACCCGGATCGGGTTGCGCAGATAAAGCGCGCGGGCCTGCTGCGGGATGTCGGAGGCCGGGAAATATTGGCCGAGGAAGCTTTCGAGATGCTCGCGCTTGGCCTCGCTGACCACCTTGCCTGCGCCGTCCGGGCCAAGCTCATAGATCATCACGCGGTCATAGCCGATCTGGGCTTGGATCAGCGCCGCTGCCATCTCGACCAGTTCCTCGGGGTCCTGCAATCCGCGCAGCCGCGATAGAATGCTGCGCGACAGGCTGAAAATGGCCCCGACCTCGGCGGCGGGCTCGAATTCGATGATCGCGCGGCCATTGAAACGATGCGCGCTGACATCGAAAGCCCTGTCATTGATCTTCATCCCGAAGATCAGGCCAGGTTGCGGTCGTGCCCCCGCGATCGCCAGCGTGTTCAGGATGCGATGGGCGTTTTCATGCCCGATCATTTCTACAAGATCCTGCCCCACCGGAGCGTCCCGCAGACCGAGCATCTCGGTCGCATTGGCGGAATGCTGCAAGATTTGGCGGCCCGTATTGTCGCAGGCCAAAAGACAGCCATGCGGCTGAATGCTGCCCGGAATATGGATGGGTTCTCGATCGCAATTGCTGAGATCGATGGGTTGTCCGACAAGCGAGGCATCGAAGGCAGGCTGAGATGTCATCGCTTAGGCATTGACCCGATATGCCTGCATTGCAAGCAGGAAAATCCCTCGCGCTTCAATGACCGCACGTTCCGGTGCGACCTCTTGCAGCGCGAGCCAATCCAGAAAAGCCGGCCAGCGGCTCCGGTCGCCGGTTTGCCGCGCGAGGTGCCGCGCCCCGAAGCTTTCGCCAAGCCCCAGCCCCGCAACTTTGCGCGAAATCAGCCGCGCGCCAACCGCCGAGCCTTCCGAGACATAAAGCGCCGCCACCCGCGCCTCACGCGTCGCAAGCGCAAGCGGCGGCAGGTCTGCCGTGGCCTCAAGCCCGAAATCGGCGAGATCGCGGCGCAGATCGGCAAGGATCGGAAGCGGCGGAAAATCAGCGCCCGCAAGCGCGGGTTCCAATGCGGAGCGAAACTGGAACGTGCCTTGCAAATAGTGGGCATAATCGCCGGGATGCGCGAAATGCCCGATGTTCTGGTCAAGCGCCTCATGCAGGTCGCGGGTGCCGAGATAAAGTTCGCGGCGCAGGCTTTCGGTCGTCATTTTCGCATCCATCTGGTTCCGCCATGGATGCGGCGGGGCGGACCCGCTCGCAAGGGGAAAGTCGCGGGGCCGATGGCATGTCGCTGCGGCGGGGCGTAGCGCTTGGCAGGCTTGCGTAGGGTCTGGCCCTGCAATTCCGGCAAGGGTGCGATATTGGCTGCGAAGGACAGTGCCACCACCATCAGCCCAAGCTGCAGCGACCCGCGCGCCTGCGCAACCATGCGCCGCCAGAATTTGTCGCGGTTCTGAAGTGTCTTCAACGCGAGGCGGTAAAGCAGGTAGCCCACGCTCCAAGCAGCGGTGAGCGCCATGAGGAAGATCATCGATGTCTGAACCCAACCTTGCATCGGGACCCCTTCGGCAATTGCGTCAGACCGGCCCAACCCCTTGTCGCGTCAGGGGTTCCGAGGGTGCGGCCGCGACGGCAAGGGACCGCGCGTCTTGCCCGCAGGGGCAATCAGTCCGCTTCCTCGTCGGCCCGGACCTCGAGATGGCTCACCAGCGCAAATATCGCGGTGCCGCCGACGATATTGCCCAAGGTCACCGGGATCAGGAAGGTCAGCAATGCCTCGAAGATCGCGGTCTCGCCCAAAAACAGAAGATAGGCGACCTCAATGCTGCCGATGACGACATGCGGAAAATCCCCGATCGCGATCAGATATGTCGCAAGGAAAACCAGCGACAGTTTCGACGCTTCGAGCCCGTGGATCGCCCAGACCATGGTCGCGATCATCCAGCCCGAGACGATGCCGCCGGTGAACATCTGCATGGGGGTCTTTTCCATCAGATGCTGGCTGATCGTGAGGAAGGCCTCGTCGGTCTCGGGGCTGAAGAGGGGCATCCAGACAAAGACCGCCGCCGCGATTGCCCCGCCGATGATATTGCCCGCCAGAACCGCGCCCCAGAGCCTCAAGAGGCGTGCGATATTGCCAAGGCTCGGTCGACGCAGCACTGGGATGACGGGCGTCACGGTGTTTTCGGTGAAAAGCTGCTGGCCCGCGGCAATGACGAAGATGAAGCCGAACGTGTAGCCCACGGCCTCGATCAGAAAGCCCAATTCGATCTCGGGTAGATTTGCCTGAAAGATGCCGCGCGCCACCAGCGAGAGGCTCATGGTGATGCCGCCCGCCAAGGCCGACCAGAAAAGCGCGAAGACCTCGCGCGAAAGCTCGCGCTCGCCCTGTCGGCGCAGGATTTCATGCACCGTCGCGGCCTTCGAGGGCATGTGCTCTTCAAGTTTTTCGGCGGGAATGGCCTTGGCGGCTTCGTTTGGCAGATTCTGCTGCGTTTCCATCTTGACCCTCTGCTGCCTGTGGCAAAGTGACGCGCGCCATGGTCTTGCGGTTCCAGAAGTTTGCAGGAGGGTCAATGCCCGCCAGACCGCGTGAGGGCCGAAAGGTCTTATTCTGATATCGAGCGCCGCGCGAACTGTCCCTTTTGGGTGCGTCTGTGCGCGTCGCGCGCCGCGTGGCAGGCGTTGTCAAAGCGGCGTCGGCGGTTTTTTGCGAGTGCATTTTTTTCCCGCGCGCTCAAAGTTTTGCGGCGCTGCGGGGGCGTCGCGACAGGCCCCTCTAACGTGTTTACGGCAAATTTCTGGGAACATCGGGCGTTCTTCCCTGTTGTTACGTCGAAGGAATAATGCAGAGGAAACAAGACCATGAACCGCATTTTTGCCCTTTCTCTGGGTGCGTTCACGCTTGTCTCGGGCTCGGGTATCGCCCTTGCACAAACGACGGTGACGACGACCACTGAACCGGTAGTCGTCACCCAACAGAAGGTCGAGCCCGGCCAGGATACCTCGGGCGGCGGTGCCGCCAGTGGTGCGGCGACCGGTGCGATTGCCGGTGCGGTCGTCGGCGGTCCGGTGGGGGCCGTGGTCGGCGGCGTGGCCGGTGCCGTGGCGGGCGATGTCGCCGAAGATGCGATGACGGCCGAGACGCGCACCTATGTGCTGGAAAACCGCATCCAGTCGGTGCCCGTCGAGGGGCAGGTCGTGATCGGCACTGAGTTGCCTCAGACGGTCGAAGTCCAGCAGATCCCGAATTCGCAATATCGCTATGTCTATGTCAACGAGCAGCCGGTGATCGTCGATCCCAGCAGCCGCAAAGTCGTCCAGATCGTTCAATAGGCGTTTTGCAAAAACGGGTGAATGCGGCCCGGTGCCGCCTCACCCTTCAATCCCCAAGGCAATACAAATGGAGGAGCATCTCATGAATTGGGATATCATTGAAGGCAAGTGGAACCAGATCAAAGGCTCGGTCAAAGAGCAATGGGGCGATCTTACCGATGACGAATTGACCGAGATTGCCGGCAAGAAGGACAAACTGGCCGGCAAGCTTCAGGAAAAATACGGTTGGACCAAAGAAGAGGCCGAACGGCACATGGACGATTTCGTCCGCGAACGGACCTGAGACTTTTCCATGAACTGGAAAGCCCTCGCCTAAGGCGAGGGCTTTTGTCGTTCCAAACCAATGCTTGCCGCGTTCATGTCAAACGCGTTCTTTGCGCGGAGCGCGGCGGCTCGGAAGGCCCTGCGGGCAAGGCCGCAGGGTCGGGAACTTCGGACAGGGCCCGAATGGCGCGGGACGGGTGCGTCTAGGCATCTGGCCCCACGCGTGATGAGGTGCATCGGTGATCAGTTCGCCGGCATGAGGACGCCGTCGATGACATGGACCACGCCATTTCCGGCTGCCAGATCAGCGGCGGTGACCGTGACCACATCGTCGATCTTCACCTTGCCATCCACGACCGACAGCCGCAGGCGGCAGTTTCCGATCGTGGTGACTTCGGCTGTTCCACCGCCCTTCTCGGCCAGCGCGATGACGTCAGCGGCCATGGCCTTGCTGGACACCACATGACAGCCGAGGATCTTGCGAAGCATTTCGACATTCTCCGGTTTCAGTGCGTCATCAAGCGCCCCCGCAGGCAAAGCCGCGAATGCCTTGTCGGTCGGGCCAAACACGGTGAAGGGGCCGGGCCCTGACAGGGTTTCGGCAAGCCCAGCCGCAATAACTGCCTTTTCAAGCGTTTCGTGATCCGCTGACCCCGCAACGATGTCGACCACCGTTGCGGGCATCTGCGCTATGAATTTGGCGAGGTTCATGGCCTTGTCTTTGTCAATGCGAGCACCAGCGTCGCAGGCACGGACGCGACACCTTCGGCCAGCACCGCCAACCCGGCCTCTGACGCCACGACGCCGCCTCCGATGGCCGCGCCTGATGGCGTCGCGTCGACCGATCCCGCCGTGAGCGGCACGGCCAAGGTCGAAGGCGACAAGATCGGCAATGTCGGCCATGATGCGACCTGCGCGTCAGCGACCGAAGCGGCGACGCCTCCGGCGCAATCCGCCGATGCAATGACCATTGAACGGGGCGCGATCACGCAGGCAGTAATCGATGTCGGCGGTTTCTTGGGAATGGGTGAACACCGCGTCGCCATTCCGGTCGAGGAACTGATTGCCTATCGCAAGGACAACGAACTGCGCGTCTATCTGCCGAAGACGCGTGAGCAGTTAATGGCGCTGCCAACATTCGTATCTGATCCATCATGACGGGAGATGCGGGCCGTACGGCTGTTCGGCCCGCGCTTTCATCTGCTTCACGCGGCGCCGTTTCTTTTCCCTCAACCGGGCCGGGACGATTACCGCGAAATTTGACGTCAGCACTTTCGCCACATGCCGGGACCCCAGCAGCCACTCAAGGCGTTACGGGTGA
>Ga0247819_10001802_pt1 | contig 11389 bp, 7 predicted proteins | sample 13C_Xylose_Day6_FD_193428 | JGI IMG/M metagenome (GOLD analysis project Ga0247819, IMG submission 193428) | Soil microbial communities from agricultural site in Penn Yan, New York, United States - 13C_Xylose_Day6 | ecosystem: Environmental > Terrestrial > Soil > Agricultural land | place: USA... | reverse complement strand
TCCTCCCCGATTTCGTAAAAGAGCTTCCGGGCCGTGTCCGGCACCCCGCTCCGCTCCGGGTTGCTCGCGTTCACCTCTGGTTCGTCTGCCCGCTGCCCGGGCGTGGCAGCGTCCCCCCGGGGCCGGTACCAGCGGACGGGAAAGAGGGCGTCGGGCGACCATGGAGAGCGGACCAGCTGTCTTCGCGGGGATGGTGTTCTGCCTGTTCGGGGCCGGTTTGCTGGCCTGGACCGTGACCCGCGCGCGACAGCGCCGCCCCGTCGCCCAGGGTGTGAGTCCCGTCGCATCCGCCACCGTCGCCGGGGTCGTCGCGATGGTCTCCCTGGCCCTCGGATCGTGGTGCTTCACCCGCCTGTGAGGAGGCGGAACCCGGACAGCGAGCAGTAACCGGTACGTCGCGCTCCGCATGAGCGCGGGTCGAGTCTGGACACTCCGGGCGGCAGGAACGGTGGTAGTCGGGTTACCGTTCGAGTGGCCGTTGCGGGCTTTTCCCGTTTGACACGGGGGCGGGATGTACCGTCACACTCCGCAGCGTCACCATGACCCGACCCCGGGGAGACCGCCTGGGGAGCCCCAGCGCCGACCGGAGAGAAGAGCGAAGTTGTCCCCGACCAGCGAGACCGCGAAGGGCGGCCGCCGACTCGTCATCGTCGAGTCGCCTGCCAAGGCGAAGACGATCAAGGGCTACCTCGGCCCTGGCTACATCGTCGAGGCGAGCGTCGGGCACATCCGTGATCTTCCCAACGGCGCCGCCGAGGTGCCGGAGAAGTACACCGGTGAGGTCCGCCGCCTCGGTGTGGACGTCGAACACGACTTCCAGCCGATCTATGTGGTCAACGCGGACAAGCGGGCCCAGGTCAAGAAGCTCAAGGACCTGCTCAAGGAGTCCGACGAACTCTTCCTCGCCACCGATGAGGACCGCGAGGGCGAGGCCATCGCCTGGCACCTGCAGGAAGTGCTCAAGCCGAAGATCCCGGTCAAGCGGATGGTCTTCCACGAGATCACCAAGGACGCGATCCGCGAGGCCGTGGCCAACCCGCGCCAGCTCAACCAGAAGCTGGTCGACGCCCAGGAGACCCGCCGCATCCTCGACCGCCTCTACGGCTACGAGGTCTCGCCGGTCCTGTGGAAGAAGGTCATGCCCCGGCTGTCCGCCGGCCGCGTGCAGTCCGTCGCCACCCGGCTGGTGGTGGAGCGGGAACGGGAGCGCATCGCGTTCCGTTCCGCCGAGTACTGGGACCTGACGGGCACCTTCTCCCCCACCTCCGACTTCGCTCCGGCGGGGGGACCCCCATCCGGCCGGGCCGGTGACGCGTCCGACCCGTCGTCGCTGGTCGCCCGGCTGCAGAGCGTCGACGGCCGGCGCATCGCGCAGGGCCGCGACTTCGACTCCCTCGGGCAGCTGAAGGGCGCGAACACCCTCCACCTCGACGAGGCGAACGCCCGCGCGCTGGCCGCCGCCCTGGAGAACACGCGGTTCGCCGTGCGTTCCGTCGAGTCCAAGCCGTACCGCCGCTCGCCGTACGCCCCGTTCCGTACGACGACGCTGCAGCAGGAGGCGAGCCGCAAGCTCGGCTTCGGCGCGAAGGCCACCATGCAGGTGGCCCAGAAGCTGTACGAGAACGGCTACATCACTTACATGCGTACGGACTCGACGACCCTGAGCGAGACGGCGGTCGCCGCCGCCCGCGCCCAGGTGACGCAGCTGTACGGCGCCGACTACCTGCCGCCCCAGCCCCGCACCTACGCGGGCAAGGTCAAGAACGCGCAGGAGGCGCACGAGGCGATCCGTCCCTCGGGGGACCGTTTCCGCACGCCCGCCGAGACCGGGCTGACCGGTGACCAGTTCAAGCTGTACGAGCTGATCTGGAAGCGGACCGTCGCCTCGCAGATGAAGGACGCCACCGGGAACTCCGTCACCGTGAAGATCGGCGGCACGGCGGCCGACGGCCGGGACGTCGAGTTCAGCGCGTCCGGCAAGACGATCACCTTCCACGGCTTCCTGAAGGCCTACGTCGAGGGCGCCGACGACCCGAACGCCGAGCTCGACGACCGTGAGCGCCGGCTGCCGCAGGTCGCCGAGGGCGACGCGCTGTCGGCCGAGGAGATCACGGTCGACGGGCACGCCACCAAGCCCCCGGCCCGCTACACCGAGGCGTCGCTGGTCAAGGAGCTGGAGGAGCGGGAGATCGGCCGCCCGTCGACGTACGCGTCGATCATCGGCACGATCCTCGACCGCGGCTACGTGTTCAAGAAGGGCACCGCCCTGGTGCCGTCCTTCCTCTCCTTCGCCGTGGTCAACCTGCTGGAGAAGCACTTCGGCAGGCTCGTCGACTACGACTTCACCGCGAGGATGGAGGACGACCTCGACCGCATCGCGCGGGGCGAGGCACGTGCCGTGCCGTGGCTGAAGCGGTTCTACTTCGGTGAGGGGACCGGCAACGGCGACGCGGCCGAGGCGGGCAACGGCGACGGGGACCACCTCGGCGGCCTCAAGGAACTGGTGACCGACCTGGGCGCGATCGACGCCCGCGAGGTGTCGTCGTTCCCCGTGGACAACGGCATCGTGCTGCGGGTCGGGCGCTACGGCCCGTACATCGAGCGCGGCGAGAAGGACACCGAGCAGCACCAGCGCGCCGACATCCCCACGGACCTGGCGCCCGACGAGCTGACCGTCGAGCTCGCCGAGGAACTGCTCGCCAAGCCGAGCGGCGACTTCGAGCTGGGCACCGACCCGTCGACCGGCCACGAGATCGTCGCCAAGGACGGTCGCTACGGCCCGTACGTCACGGAGGTCCTCCCCGAGGGCACGCCGAAGACCGGCAAGAACGCGGTCAAGCCGCGCACTGCCTCGCTCTTCAAGTCGATGTCCCTGGACACGGTCACCCTGGACGACGCGCTGAAGCTGATGTCGCTGCCGCGGGTGGTCGGCACGGACGCCGAGGGCCAGGAGATCACCGCGCAGAACGGCCGCTACGGGCCGTATCTGAAGAAGGGCACCGACTCGCGATCCCTGCAGGCCGAGGAGCAGCTCTTCACGATCACGCTGGAGGAGGCGCTGGCGATCTACGCCCAGCCCAAGCAGCGTGGCCGGGCGGCGGCCAAGCCGCCGCTGAAGGAGCTGGGCACCGACCCGGTGAGCGAGAAGCCGGTCGTGGTGAAGGACGGCCGCTTCGGCCCGTACGTCACCGACGGGGAGACCAACGCGACGCTGCGCTCCGGTGACAGCGTCGAGGAGATCACCCCGGAGCGCGGCTTCGAGCTGCTCGCCGAGAAGCGGGCCAAGGGCCCCGCCAAGAAGACCGCGAAGAAGACGGCGGCCAAGAAGGCGCCGGCGAAGAAGACGGCCGCCAAGAAGACCGCGGCGAAGAAGACCACGGCCGCGAAGAAGACCACCGCGAAGAAGACGACGGCGAAGACGGCCGCCGCCAAGAAGGCGGCCGCCTCCAACGCGTCGGAGGACTGAGGACCCGGCGGGTGCCCATCCGGGTCCCCGCCCGGGGTTCGGAATGCGAACGCCCCGGCAACACTTCGGTGTCGGGGCGTGTGCATGTCAGGCGCGTCGTGCCGGTCCTGTGGGCGCGGGCCGATAGGCTGAACGCATGACGCGAGCCGAGCAGCCCAGGGCCCCACAACCGGCCCCCGACGACGCCCTTGTGGCGGACTCCCGCGAGCGTGCCGTCCGCGCCCTGCTGCGCCGACCGCAGCTGAAACGGCTGTGGAGCGCGCAGCTCGTGGGCGGGGTCGGTGACGTCCTCGCCCTCCTGGTGCTGGTCCTGCTGGCCCTTCAGGCGGCGGTCGCCGAGGGGTCCTTCGGCGGGGGCTACCGGGGCGCGGCGTTCGCAGTGGCGACCGTTTTCGGGGTGCGCATCCTCGCGACGCTGCTGTTCGGAGCCGTACTCCTCGGCCCGCTCACCTCGCTCACCTCGCAGGACGGGCCGCTGGACCGCCGCTGGACCATGGTCGGCGCGGACGGCCTGCGGGCCGCGCTGCTCATCGTGGCGCCCCTGTGGATCGACTGGACCCCCGAGAACGCGCCGGCCGTCCTCCTCGTCACCGCCTTCGTGGCCGGTGTCGCCGAGCGGTTCTGGACGGTGTGCCGGGAGAGCGCGGCCCCCGCCCTGCTGCCCGCACCGCCCCCGGAGGGCGCGACCGTGCGGCCGCTGCCCGACCACATGGACGCGCTGCGCCGCCTCTCGCTGCGGACGGGCTTCGTGGCGATACCCCTCGCGGCCGTGACGCTGGTCGTCGCCGCCCTCTTCAACAACCTGCTGGGCACCGGGATCGCCTGGTTCGGCGAGCACCAGGCGGCCCTCGCCTCGTACGTCGCGGCCGGCCTCTTCGCCGCCTCGCTGTCCGTGCTGACCTTCCTGGAACTGCCCGGCACCCGCACCCCCCGCGCCCGGTCGCCGCTCGAGGGACTGCGCCGCCCGAAGAGCGCCGCCGGCAACGACAAGGGCCGCACCGGCGCGATGCCGCTGCTGGTGCTCGCCTCCGCGTCGGTCGCCGCCGCGGTGGCCGCCGCCGTCGCCGTTTCGGTGCTGCACGCCAAGGACCTGGGCGGCGGCCCCGTGCTCTACGGGCTGCTGGTGGCGGCGCTGACCGGCGGTGTGGTCGTCGGCATCCGCACCGCGCCCGCCGTGCTGCCGTCCCTGTCGCGGCGCCGGCTGCTCGCGCTCACCCTCGCCTTCACCGGTGTCGCGCTGCTGGCCGCCGGACTGGTGCCGGACGTCACCAGCGTGCTGCTGATCCTGGCGCTGGCCGGCGTCGGCGCGGGCATGGCCGCCAACACCGGGCACACGCTGCTCGACCAGGAGACCGAGGACCAGCGCCGGGTCCGCACCACCGAGCACCTGCACGCCGTGGTCCGGGTCTTCGTGGGGCTCGGCGCGGTGATCGCCCCCGTGGTGGCCGCGGGCATCGGACCGCACCGGCTGGAGAACGGCCGGTTCGTCTTCGCGCACGGCGGCGCCGCGTTCACCCTGATGCTGGTCGGCGCGCTGCTGCTGCCGGTGGCCGCGCTGGTGCTGGCCAAGGTCGACGACCGCTCCGGGGTGCCGCTGCGCCAGGACCTGCGCGACGCGCTCCTCGGCGGCGACGACCCCGAGCAGACGCCCGCCGCCTCCGGCTTCTTCATCGCCCTGGAGGGCGGCGACGGCGCCGGGAAGTCCACCCAGGCCGAGGCGCTCGCCGAGTGGATCAGGGCCAAGGGCCACGAGGTCGTCCTCACCCGCGAGCCCGGCGCGACACCGGTCGGCAAGCGGCTGCGCTCCATCCTGCTGGACGTCTCCAGCGCCGGACTCTCGCACCGCGCGGAGGCGCTGCTGTACGCGGCGGACCGCGCGGAGCACATCGACACCGTCGTACGGCCCGCCCTGGAGCGCGGCGCCGTCGTCATCACCGACCGGTACATCGACTCCTCCGTCGCCTACCAGGGCGCCGGACGCGACCTCTCCCCGACCGAGATCGCCCGCATCAACCGCTGGGCGACCGACGGGCTGGTCCCGCACCTGACGGTGCTCCTTGACGTGGCTCCGGAGACCGCGCGGGAACGCTTCACCGAGGCGCCGGACCGGCTGGAGTCGGAGCCCGCCGAGTTCCACGCGCGGGTGCGGTCCGGTTTCCTCACGCTGGCCGCGGCCGACCCCGGCCGCTACCTGGTGGTCGACGCCGGCCAGGAACCGGAGTCGGTCACCACGGTGATCCGGCACCGGCTCGACCAGGTGCTGCCGCTGTCCGAGGCCGAGATCGAGGCCCGCGAGGAAGCGCGCCGCAAGGCCGAGGAGGAGGCCCGCCGCAAGGCGGAGGAGGAGGCGGCCCGCAAGGCCGAGGAGGAGCGCCTGGAGCGCGAGCGCCAGGAGCAGCTGGCCCGGCTGCGCGCCGAGGAGGAGGAGCGCAAGCGGCGCGAGCTGGAGGAGGCGCAGCGGCGCGAGGCCGAACGGCAGGCGGAGGAGGCCCGGCAGCGCGCCGAGGAAGCCCGCCGGCGTGCCGAGGAGGAGCGTCAGCGGCTGCTCGCCGAGGAGAAGGCGCGCGCCGAGGAGGAGGCCCGCCGCAAGGCGGAGGAGGAACGCCGCCGCAAGCAGGCCGAGGAGGAGGCGCGGCTGCGCGCCGAGGCCGAGGCGCTGCGCCAGGAGAAGCAGCGCAAGGCCGAGGAGGCGCTGCTGCGCGCGGAGCAGGCCCGCCGGCTCGCCGAACAGGCCGCGGCCGCGGCGGAGGCGGGACCGAAGGCCCCGGAGGCCCCCGCCGACGCGCCACGGCCCGCCTCGCCCGCCCCGCGGCGGGGCGCCGACGACGCGGCGACCGTGCCGACGCCGGTGGTGACGCCGACGAACGCGCAGGGCGGACCGGCCGACGAGACGGCCGTACTGCCGCGGGTGCGGGAGGAGGACGCCGCGCGGCGGTCCGGCCGGTCCGGAGTGTCCGACGCCGAGGTGACCACCGAGCTGCCGAAGCCGTCGGTTCCGGGCGCGGCCGACGAGACGGCCGTGCTGCCCGCCGTGCCGCCGGGCGCCGCGGACGAGACCGCGGTGCTGCCCGCGGTGCGGGCGGACGAACCGGGCTCCGCGGGGCGGGTGCCGCCGGGGTACTTCCGCGACGAGCGTCCGACGGGCGGCCCCGCAGGCGACGACGCCTCCGACGACCGCACGCGTGAGCTGCCGCAGGTCGACGCGGAGGGCTCGCCCGGCCGTCGCCGGCAGCGCTCCGACTGGGCGGAGGAGACCCCGCTGGACGACCTGCCGACGCTGGCCGACGAGCTGCTCGGTCCGCGCGACGACGAGGACGGCGACCACGGTGACGAGGACGGGGGCCGCGGCCGCCGGGGACGCCGGCGCTGACCGCCCGGTCCACGGGTGCGGGTGCGGGTGCTGTCAGTGCCCGCCCGCACAATGGAACCGGTAAGGCAGACGTGACGGAAGGGGCGGGCTGACCCATGACCGTGTGGGACGACCTCGTCGGGCAGGAGCGGGTGAGCGAGCAGCTCGGCGGCGCGGCCCGCGACGCCGACGCGCTCGTCACCGCCGCGGCGGCCGACGCCCCTCCCCCCGAGGCGTCGAGGATGACGCACGCCTGGCTGTTCACGGGCCCGCCCGGCGCGGGACGCAACCAGGCGGCGCGCGCCTTCGCCGCCGCGCTCCAGTGCGTCAGCCCCGACCGGGCCCTCGGCGGAGCCCCCGGCTGCGGCTTCTGCGACGGCTGCCACACGGCGCTGATCGGCACCCACGCGGACGTCAGCGCGGTCGCCGCCGTCGGCTCGGAGATCCTGGTCAAGGACATGCGCGACACCGTCCGCAAGTCCTTCACCGCCCCGGCGAACGGCCGCTGGCAGGTGATCCTCGTCGAGGACGCCGAGCGGCTGAACGAGAAGTCCGCCAACGCCGTCCTCAAGGCGGTGGAGGAGCCGGCCCCCCGCACCGTCTGGCTGCTCTGCGCCCCCTCCATCGAGGACGTGCTGCCGACGATCCGCTCCCGCTGCCGCCACCTCAACCTGAGTACGCCCTCGGTGGCCGCCGTCGCCGACATGCTGGTGCGGCGCGAGGGCATCGAGCCGGACGTGGCCGCCGCCGTCGCCCGCGCCACGCAGGGTCACGTCGACCGCGCCCGCCGTCTGGCCACCGACCCCGCCGCCCGCGCCCGGCGCGCCTCGGTGCTGAAGCTGCCCCTGCGGGTCGAGGACGTCGGCGGAGCGCTCAAGGCCGCCCAGGAACTCGTCGACGCCGCCGCCGAGGACGCCAAGCAGCTCGCCGAGGAGATGGACGCCAAGGAGACGGAGGAGCTGAAGGCGGCGCTCGGAGCAGCCCAGGGCGGACGCATGCCGCGCGGCACGGCTGGCGTGATCAAGGACCTGGAGGCCGATCAGAAGCGCCGCCGCACGCGCACCCAGCGCGACAGCCTCGACGTCGCCCTGAGCGACCTGACCAGCTTCTACCGCGACGTCCTCGCCCTCCAGCTGGGCTCCCGCGTCGCCATCGCCAACGAGGAGGCCCAGGACGCGCTGGAGCGCCTGGCCCGGGCCGGCTCCCCGGAGTCCACACTCCGCCGTATCGAGGCGATCGCGGCGTGCGGCGAGGCACTGGACCGCAATGTGGCTCCGCTGCTCGCGGTGGAGGCGATGACGATGGCCCTCAGAGCGGGCTGACCGTGGGCGGCCGCTCGGCGGCGTGACCGGTGATCCGGTAACTCGTACGGGGCACGGCGTGTGCGCAGAGCACTCATGCCGTCGCTCACGGTTACGCTCGCAGGATGCACACAAGGCGCACCCCCCGCAGGGCCCGTACCGCAGCCGGTCTGCTCGCCGCCGCGCTGCTGATCGCGGGCTGCTCCTCCGGGGGCACGGAGACCACGGCCAGCTCGTCGGCGCAGGAGGCGGCGGCCCTCGCCCCGCTGCCCGGCCCCACTCCCGCGGCGCTCGCGCCGTACTACGGACAGAAACCGGCCTGGCGCGACTGCGGCGCCCCCGGTTTCCAGTGCGCCACGCTGAAGGCCCCGCGCGACTACGCCGCACCGTCCGCCGGTGACGTCCGGCTCGCCGTCGCCCGCAAGAAGGCCACGGGCCCGGGCAAACGGCTGGGCTCGCTGCTGGTGAACCCGGGCGGCCCCGGCGGCTCGGCGATCGCCTACCTCCAGGGGTACGCCGGCATCGGCTACCCGGCCGGAGTGCGCGCCCGGTACGACATGGTGGCCGTCGACCCGCGGGGCGTCGCCCGCAGCGAGCCCGTCGAGTGCCTGGACGGGCGCGAGATGGACGCGTACACGCGGACGGACGTCACACCGGACGACACGAAGGAGACCAACACCCTGGTCACGGCGTACCGGAGGTTCGCCGAGGGATGCGGGGCGGACGCGCCGGAGCTGCTGCGCCATGTGTCGACCGTCGAGGCGGCCCGGGACATGGACATCGTGCGGGCCGCGCTGGGCGACAAGAAGCTGAACTACGTCGGCGCCTCCTACGGCACCTTCCTCGGCGCGACCTACGCCGGCCTGTTCCCGCAGCGGGCGGGCCGGCTGGTCCTGGACGGTGCCATGGACCCCTCGCTGCCCGCGCGCCGGCTCAACCTGGAACAGACGGAGGGCTTCGACACGGCGTTCACCGCCTTCGCGAAGGACTGCGTCCGGCAGGGCGACTGCCCGCTCGGCGGCCGGGGCACCGCTCCCGGGCAGGTCGGCAAGAACCTCAAGGCGTTCTTCGAGCGGCTCGACGCCCGGCCGATCCCCACCGGGGACGCCGACGGCCGCCGGCTCACCGAGTCCCTGGCGACGATGGGCGTCATCGCCGCGATGTACGACGAGGGCGCCTGGGAGCAGCTGCGCGAGGCGCTGACGGCGGCGATGAAGGACAAGGACGGCGCGGGACTCCTCGTCCTCTCGGACAGCTACTACGAGCGTGACGCCAAGGGCGAGTACAGCAATCTGATGTTCGCCAACGCCGCCGTGAACTGCCTGGACCTCCCGCCCGCCTTCGACTCCCCGGACGAGGTGCGTCGCGCCCTCCCCGACTTCGAGAAGGCGTCCCCGGTCTTCGGCGAGGGCCTCGCCTGGGCCTCACTGAACTGCGCGTACTGGCCGGTGCGCGCCACCGGGGAGGCGCAGCGCATCGAGGCGAGGGGCGCGGCCCCGATCGTCGTCGTCGGCACCACCCGGGACCCGGCGACCCCGTACCGCTGGGCCGAGGCCCTGGCCGGCCAGCTCGACTCGGCCCGCCTCCTCACCTACGAGGGCGACGGCCACACGGCCTACGGCCGGGGCAGCGCCTGCATCGACTCCGCGATCAACACCTACCTGCTCGAAGGCACCCCGCCCACGGACGGAAAGCGCTGCTCATAACCGACCCGCGCCCCCGGAGGCCCCGGCCCCGGCCCGCCTCCGGGGCCGGTACGAAGCACCCTCGGAAACTGTGTAGACTTACCGACGTTGCTGATCGCACCATAGGTGCGCGGCGCGCCGCCTTAGCTCAGATGGCCAGAGCAACGCACTCGTAATGCGTAGGTCTCGGGTTCGAATCCCGAAGGCGGCTCCACCTGAGACCAGGTCAGATCATATCTGACCTGGTTTTTTGTATGAGGGTACTGGTGGCTGCTCCCCGCCGCCCCGGCATCGCGCGGCGTCAGATCTTGATCACGCGTACGCCGGCGCCGCACAGCATCAGGAGGTCCTCGGGATCCGAGGTCAGGATGGTCCTGGGAGCGGGAGAGGCCAGTGCGGTGGCGGCCACGATGGCGTCGAGGGCGTACTTGTGGCCGTGGAGTCCCGTTGCGGCGAGGAGTTTGCTGGCGTGGCGGGCGATGGCTTCGGTGGGCGGGACGATGTTGACGCGGGAGACGGCGTGGTCGAAGCGCGCCTGGCTGGTCCTGGGGTCGCGGGCTTCGACGAGGGTGACGGAGCTGGTGACGACACGGATGTCCTCAGCTTCGGCGGCGGCAAGCCACTCGGTGAGTTCGGGGGTGCGTCGTACGAGCTTGGACAGGCCCTCGCAGTCCAGGATGAGCGTGCCGCTCACGCGGCGTCCGCCGAGCCCGCTGCGTCACCGCGCAGGAGCGCACGCTTGACCTCGACCGCTGCCTGGTCGACGGGGCCGTGCTCGGCTTCCGCGTCCTCGATGAGTTCCCGCAGCCGGTCGCGTTCGAGCTGGCGCTGAATGAGGGCTTCCACATAGGCGGACATGCCGCGCTTGCCGGTGCGTGCCTTGAGGGCGGCGATGGTGCCTTCGTGGAGAGAGACGGAGACCGGACGGACGGGGCCTTCGCCGGGAGCGGGCTCGGGAGTGGTGGCCATGGAGTCACTTTAACAAAACTCTTGTTATTTTCGGTCCCGTCCAGGCGGTCACACGCTCCTGCCCGTCCGCTCAGCCCGTCCCGTGATCCAGGACCGACAGCCCCATCGTGCAAGTCCGCCCACGGCGAGCGACGCGAGGATCGCGCCCCAGTCGATGACGTGGGGAAGGCCGGGGAAGAAGGCGAAGAAGGCCGACGCCGCGACGAGGCCGACGAGGAACCCGGTGATTCCGGCGCGACGCCGCCGCGTCTCCAGACTCCGGCCCGACTGCGGGTCCTTCTGCTGCTCGATCAACACGCCTTGTCATAACGAGGCAGGGCCTGCGGAGAAGCGCCGCATCGTTCCGCCGGGCGGGACCGGTCCGCGAACTCGGCCCGTGTCGCCCTACGTTCACCAAACCGGGGGTTCGGGCGCAACCAGATGTGATCCAGAGTTGGTTGAGTGAGTCCCGAGTCCTGAGGAGCAGCGTTCATGCCACGTCAGCACGAGCCCTCGGCCGGTGAGCCGACGCCCTCCGTGGCGGTCCGCCGTGCCGTTTCCGTGCCCTCCCCGGGTGCGGACCCCGGTGAGGGGCTGAAGCCGCGTACCGCCGAGCCGGACGCCGCCACCCGCGCGGCGA
>Ga0247819_10001801_pt1 | contig 11390 bp, 8 predicted proteins | sample 13C_Xylose_Day6_FD_193428 | JGI IMG/M metagenome (GOLD analysis project Ga0247819, IMG submission 193428) | Soil microbial communities from agricultural site in Penn Yan, New York, United States - 13C_Xylose_Day6 | ecosystem: Environmental > Terrestrial > Soil > Agricultural land | place: USA... | reverse complement strand
CCAGATCGACGGCAACGGCCGCATCGTGAACGGCGGCCGCGCGCTGACGGCGGACTCGGTGAGCTCGATCTTCTCCGCGTGCTTCGGCGGCGCGCCGGCGGCGGCTTACATCGAGTCGTCGGTGGGCGTGGCGGCGGGTGCGAAGACGGGGCTGGCGGCAGCGGTGGTCGGCGCCCTCTTCCTCGCGGTCATGTTCCTCTCGCCGCTCGCCGGGCTCGTGCCCTCCTACGCGACGGCGCCCGCGCTGATGTACGTCGGCCTCCTGATGCTCGGCAACGTCAGCAAGCTGCACATGGACGACACGGTCGACGCGATGTCCGGGCTCGTGTGCGCGGTGTTCATCGTGCTCTCCGCGAACATCGTGACGGGCATCATGCTCGGCTTCTGCACGCTCGTCATCGGGCGCATCGTGGCGGGCGAATATCGCAAGCTGAATGTCGGGACGGTCGCGATCGCGCTGGTGCTCGCGGTGTTCTATCTCGGCGGCTGGGCAATCTAGACGCGCGCTGGCCGCTTTGCTTCGCTACAGACGGCAACGCCCCCGGAAACGCAGGTTTCCGGGGGCGTTTTGCCTGTGTGCGAGCCGCGCGGCGGCCGGGCGCACTTGCCGCTTACTTCCGGCGATACGATTCGACCAGGATTTCGCAGTTTTGCAGATGCAGCTGGATTGCACGGTTCCATTCGCGGGCAAGCGTTGCCTTTGCCTTGCGCAGCCAGGAACCAAACGAGACGGTCAGCGAAGTTTGAGCGGTGGTTTTCATGGCGGGATATCCGGGTAAGTAGCTAAGGGATAACCCTGATAATACGCTTTTTATGCTGCATTGCAACCTGTCTCAAAAAAGCCACATGCCGGGTCCAGCATCGCAGACCTCGGGATTTACCCCGTAGCGGCGCCGTTTACGGCGACTTTCCGGCTTGCATTGTTATAATCCTCTCATCATCCGACCAGAATCTAACACTGCGTGCGGCGCACTCCAGCCCGACTCGCAGGCCCCCCTCCATGGCCAAAAACGACCGTCTGCGCCTTCTTGCCGGTGCGCTCGAAAACCAGAGCGTGATGCGTCTGCGCGATGCGGCGGCGCTGCTCGGCGTGTCGGAAATGACCGTGCGCCGCGACATCGCCGCGAGCCCGGGGCAGTTCACCTACCTTGGCGGCTATATCGTGAGCGCGGCCGACGTGCCCAACGCCTCCACCTACACCATCGACGAGGAAAAGGACCACTTCGCGCAGGCGAAGGCGGAGGCGTCCGGCGCGGCGGCGCGGTTGCTCGTCGACAGCGAGACGGTCTTCATCGACTGCGGCACGACGCTCACGACGCTCGCGCGCCAGATTCCGGCCGACATGCACCTCACGGTGGTCTGCTACTCGCTCAATGTGGCGGAGATCCTGCGGCGCAAGCCGAACGTGCGGATGATCCTGCTCGGCGGGATGTATGTGCCGTCGTCGGATTCGTTCGCTAGCGACGAGAGCGTCGAGACGCTGCGGCGCATGGGGATCAACAAGGCGTTCGTGTCGGCGGGCGGCGTGGACGAGGCGCGGGGCGTGACCTGCTGGAACTTCCACGAAGTGGCGATCAAGCAGGCGGCGATGGCGAGCGCAGTGGAGCGCTATCTCGTCGTCGATTCGAGCAAGTTCGGCAAGGTGAAGGCGATGCGGTTCTCGCAAGTCGACGACTTCGACTCCGTCATTACCGAGAAGGGGCAGGTGGGAAGGCGGGGGGAGTGACGGGCGGGCGGCACGCCTGAAGATTCAGGTTGACAGCGCCCGGAGCCGGAACCGGCCCGGACGCTCGAAGAGAAAACCTACCCCCTCCTCCCCAACGCAAACAACGTCCCGGCGATCAGAATAAACGCCCCGATAATCACCTTCTGCCAGGTACTCGGCACGCCGACCAGAATCAGCACGCTGTTGATGAGCGTCACGAGCACCACACCCAGCAGCGTCCCGACCACGGTCCCCGTACCGCCCGTAATGCGCGCACCGCCGAGAATCACCGCGGCGATCACGTCGAGTTCCGTCCCGACGAGATCGAACGGATTCGCGAGCCGGTTCGTCGACACATGCAGAATCCCCGCCACGCCCGCAAGCATCCCCGTGTAGCCGAACACGAACAGATGAATCGCGCGCAGGTTGTAGCCGAGCCGCTCGGCGATCGGCAGGCTGCCGCCCATCGCGTAGACGCCGCGCCCCATCATCGTGCGGTTGAGCAGCCACCACGTCACCACCGCCGCGATCACGAGCGCGAGCACCGACACCGGCAGCACCGCGCGCAACCCGTCCGCCGTGTGGTAGAAAAAGAGCGGCAGACGCCCGAAGGTGTCCATGCTGTGCGGAATGTTCATGAAGAACTGCGTGCCGACGAACGTCAGCAGCAAGCCGCGATACAGATACTGCGTGCCGATGGTCACGATCAGCGAGGGCGCCTTCAGCCGGTGCACGAGCACACCGTTGATCATGCCGAGCAGTACGCCACCCACCGCCCCCGCGATCAGGATCAGCGCGAACGGCGCATCCGGCCACCAGGCGAACACGGCCTTGGTGATCGAATACATCGTGAGCGCGGCGATCGCGGTGAACGACACGTCGATGCCGCCCGAGGCCAGCACGACGAGCGTGCCGAGCGCGAAAAGCGACACCGTCGTGCCCGAATGCAGCAGGTCGAAGAGCGTGGCGAACTGGAAGAAACGCGGGTTCAGCGACCCGACCACCAGACACGTGACCAGGATGAGCGCCAGCGTGAACCACTCCGGATTGCGCATCAGCCGCGCATACCAGCTCGCTTGCCGCACGCGCGGCGTGGGCGTCTTCACGGGTTGCGGCATCGCCTCGCGTGAGACGCGATGAATGGACTCGCTCATGCTGCCTCTGAAAGTAGAGCGTGATAAAGATCGGCTTCGGCCATCTGATCGGCGCGATATTCGTCCGAGACGCGGCCTTTCTTCATCATCAGGATTCGGTCGCAGTTCTGCAGCAGTTCGGGCAGGTCGTCGCTGATCAGGATGATGCCGATGCCCTGGTGCGATAGCCGCTGCATGATGCGGTAGATGATGTCCTTCGAACCGACGTCAACGCCGACCGTCGGACCGTGCAGGATCAGCACGCGCGGATCGATCGCGAGCCAGCGGCCGATCAGCACGCGCTGCTGGTTGCCGCCCGAGAGCGACTGCACCGGCTTGTCGACGTCGGGTGTCGCGATCTGCAGGTCCTTCACGGTGCGTTCCGCGAGTTCGTGCGCGCGCTTGCGGTCGATCTGGCCGAAGCGGTCCCGCAAGCTCGAAATCATCGCGGTGATGACGTTGTCGCGAATCGGCTTGTCGAGGAAAAGCCCCTCGTTCAGGCGGTCTTCCGGCACATAGCCGATGCGTTGCAGCTTCGCATCGGCGGGAGAATGCAGGCGCACACGCGCGCCGTCGAGCGTCACGGTGCCGTGATCGGCCGGCGCCACGCCCGCGAGCGCCCGCGCGAGCTCGTTGCGCCCCGAGTCGAGCAGGCCCGTCACGCCAAGAATTTCGCCGCGATGAAGCGAAAACGACACGTCGGCGAACTGCCCCTTGCGGCCGAGCGACTTCACGTCGAGCACGACCTCCGGCGCGTGCGCGTCGCCCGCCTCGCGATAGCGCTCGGTGGAAAGATGCTTGCCCGTCATCAGCTCGCTGATCTGCGCCTTCGTATAGTTCTCGATCGGCCCCTGCGTCATCTTCTGCCCGTCGCGCAGCACGATCACCTCGCCGCCGATCGCATAGCACTCGTCGAGCTTGTGGCTGACGAACAGCACCGCGACGCCCTCGGCGCGCAGCTTCGCGAGCACCGCGATCAGGTTGTCCACTTCCTTCTGCGTGAGCGAGGTCGTCGGTTCGTCCATGATCACGAACTTCGCCTCGCTCGCGATCGCGCGCGCAATCGCAACGAGCTGCCGCGTCGCGAGCGGCAACTGCTCGACGAGCGTCGACTGGAAGTCGGCGTCGCCTGGCAGGCCCACTGCTTCGAGCGCGCGCGCCGCGGTTCGAGCCATCGCGCGGCGGTCGAAGGTGCGCGCGAGCCGGCCCGCGTGCGCGGCGAGTTCGGCCGTCAGCGCGACGTTCTCGGCCACGCTCATGTTCGGCAGCAGGGACAGGTCCTGATAGACGGTCTCGATGCCCGCGGCAAGCGCTTCGAGCGGCGAAAGCCGCGCATGCCGCGCGCCTTCGATCACGAGTTCGCCTTCATCGGGCGGCTGCGCGCCCGCGATGATCTTGATGAGCGTGCTCTTGCCGCAGCCGTTTTCGCCCAGCAGGTGATAGATCTGTCCGCGCTCGAACGCGAGGCTCACGCCGCGCAGCGCGTACACGCCAGTGAAGCGCTTGTGGATATCGACAACTTCGAGAAGCGGTCCTGGATTCATCATGTCCTTCGCTTGCAACGGGTACGACGGGTAACGGGCGCGCCCCGGTTCATGCGAACGGAGCGCGCCGCATGCGCATCAGAACGGATACTGCTTGTAGTTCGTCTTGTCGACATCGACCCAGCCGGTGCCGCGCACGATGACGCCCTTGCCCGGTCCCTTGCTGACCGTGACCTTCGTGTAGCCCGGCACGCCGAGGTCGGCGCCGTCCGTCACGGTCTTGCCGTCGACGAGCATCTTTGCCACCTTGTTCATCGCGAGGCCGGCGAGCTTCGGGTCCCAGAACGCGATGCCGTTGATCGCGCCGCTTTCGAGGAACTTGCCCGCTTCGGTCGGCAGGCCGGTGCCGTACACGCAGATCTTGCCGACCTTGCCTGCCTCTTCCACCGCGCGGCCGATGCCGATCACGTCGAGCGACGACGAGCCCTGAAAGCCCGTCAGGTCCGGGTGCTTGCGCAGCACTTCCTTCGCGACCTGATAGGCGCGTTCGCCGTCGTTGTTCGTTTCGAGCTTCGGCTCGACGAGATCCATCTTCGGATACTTCTGCTTCGCATTGCTGATGCCGCCGTCCGCCCACTGCACCTGCGAGCGGCTGCCGAGCGAGCCGACCAGCACCGCCCACTTGCCCTGCGAGCCCATGCACTTCGCGAGGCGCTCGTTCAGGCCAGCGCCGTAGGCGGTGTTGTCGAACGCCTCGATGTCGACCATCGTGTTCTTCGCGTTGTCGGCTTCATGCGTGACGACCTTGATGCCGCGGTCCATCGCCTTCCTGAGCGCGGGCTCGAGCGTCGGCGGATCGTAGGGCACGACCGCGATCGCCGTGACCTTCTTCGCGATCAGGTCTTCGATGATCTTCAGTTGCTGCGCGGCGTCGGCGCGGCCCGGGCCGGTCTGATACACGGTCACGCCCGGCGTTTCCTTGCCGAATTCCTTCACGCCCTCGTCCATGCGGTTGAACCAGTTGATGCCGGTCACCTTCACCACCGTGACGATCGTTTCATTGGTCGCGGCCTGTGCGACGGCGATTGCGCCAGCGGCCAGCGCGACCGCTGTAAGCGCGGTTCCGAGTCGGGTCAGTTTCATGCGATGTCTCCTTTATGGTTCGAATAGGATTCGAATGATTCGAATGTCCTGCACATGACAAGCAACAGCTAGCGTCCGGTGGAGGCGGGCGGCGGCGGCACTTTCGGCGTGGGGGCCGTGCCGCCGATGCCGAAGATCGCGCGCACGCGCTCTCCGCCGGCGAATGCAAGCGACGCGAGCAGCAGGAAGCCCCACGCGCAGTCGCCGAAAAACTGCGATACGCCGAGCAGATTGAACAGGCTCGACAGGAACTGCAGCACGGTCGCGGCGAGGAACACGCAGACGATGCGTCCATAGCCGCCCGCCGGATTCACACCGCCCATCACGGCAATCAGGATCGCGATCAGCAGATACGAATTCCCGTAGTCCCACTTCGCGCTCGACGTGTGCGTCGCGCTGATGAGCCCCGCGAGCGACGCGAGCACGCCGCACATGCCGTACGTGAGAATCAGCATGCGCGCGCGCGGAATGCCCGCGTAGAACGCGGCCTTCGGGTTGGTGCCCATCAGGTAGAGCCGCAGGCCGAACGGCGTGCGCCTGAGGAGCCACCCGAGCACGAGCACGGCGGCGATGAAGATCCAGAGCGAGATCGGCACCTGCAGGAACGTGCCATTGCCGATGTTCGACAGCGGATCGACGTATTCCACGCGCACCGACGCGCCGTTGCTCAGCACCACCGCGATGCCGGTGAAGAGCAACTGCGTGCCGAGCGTGCAGAGAATCGGCGTGAGCCTGAGCCTTGCGATCACGACGCCGTTCAGCATGCCGCCGAGCAATCCGATCGCCACGACGATGCAGATGAACACGGCGGTATAGAGCGCGGGCGAATCGTCGGCGCCGACGAGCTTCGGCAGCAGCATCGCCGCCACCATGCCGGAGAGGTTCGCGAGCCCGACGCCCGACAGGTCGATGCCGCCGTTGCCCGACACCATCGAGAGCATGATGCCGAGGGCGAGGAGACCCAGTTCGGGCAGCTGGCCGCCCATCGACTGCAGGTTGTCGATATCGAGGAACTGGCCGCCCGAAAGCCACGTCGCCACGATCACGACGAGCAGGTTCACGCCCACCAGGAAGTTGAGCTGCCGGTCGGCAAACCACTTCGACGCTTTCATCGAATGCGCTCCGTTCACGACGACTGCGCGGCGAGCACGGGACGCTCGCCGAGCACGGCGTTGATTTCTTCGAGCGTCGGCATCGAGGGCGCCGTGCCCGCGCGCGTCACCGAAAGGCTCGCGAGCGCGCAGCCGAAGCGCACCGCGTCGAGCGGCCTCTCGCCACGCGCGAGCGCGGCGGCGAAGCCGCCCGTGAAGCCGTCGCCCGCACCCGCCGTTTCGATCACGCGTCCGCAATCGAACGCGGGCACGAGCACCGATTCGTCCGGCGTATGCAGCAGCGCGCCCGCCTCGCCGAGCGTCACGATCACCGCGCGCCGCGCCGCCGACCGAGGCGATCGCGATGCCGGTCAGCGCCGTCGCTTCAGTCTCGTTCGGCGTGATGTAGTCGCACAGCGGATAGATGTCGTCCTCGAACGGCAGCGCGGGCGCCGGGTTGAACACCGTCGTCACGCCGTGCCTGCGCGCGAGTTCGAGACCGCGGCGCGCCGCCGGAACCGGCTGCTCAAGTTGCGTGACGAACACGGCGGCGCGCGCAATGTCCGCTTCGATCGCGTCGACATCGGCTGCGCCGAGCGTGCCTGCCGCGCCCGCCGCGACGATGATCGCGTTGCCGCCCGTGCGCTCGTCCACGTAGATGTGCGCCGCGCCCGTCGATACGCCTTCGAGCACCGTTGCGCGCGACGTGATGCCTTCGGCGGCCCAGGTCGACTGCGCGATCTCGCCGAACGCATCGGCGCCGATGCGCGTGCAGAACACGACGTCTGCTCCGGCGCGCGCGGCGGCAACCGCCTGATTCGAGCCCTTGCCGCCCGGCCCCATCGCGAACGCCGAGCCCGCAACGGTCTCGCCGATCAGCGGCATGCGCTCCGCGCGAAACGCGAGATCGGTCACGTAGATGCCAAGAATCACTACGCTCGCGCCCTTCACTTAGTGTTCTCCGGCGCGTCGGGCGCAAGTTCGACGCCCTTCTTGAAGATGAAGCAGCCATAGCCGCGCGCCTCGCCCGTCGCGATCACGCAATAGGCCTTTTTCGCGCGCTCGTAGAACGCGAAACGCTCGATGGAGGCGAACGGCGTGTCGCGCCCTTCGGCGTCGTCGACTTCGCGTTGCGCCTCGCGCTGCACGGCCGGAAGCGCGCCCGCGTCGCCGACCACTTCCATGCGCTCGGCCGGATGATCGACGAACGTATCGAGCGGCATGACGGACAGCACGGCGCGGATCGCGCGCGGCGCACCGGCGCCGTCGATGCGCAACAGCTTGCCGAGCACGGTCTGGCGCGCCACCGAATCGGCGGGGAAATTCGCGTCGCAGATCACGACTTCGTCGCCGTGGCCCATCGCGCAGAGCGCGTGCAGGATGTCGGCGTTCAACAGCGGATCGATGTTCTTCAGCACAATGTCTCCTCCAAGCGTGGGCGCGCTTCGTCGTGAAGTCTTCGCCCGTGAATTACCTGATGTTCAATCTCCGCGCCTCAATCCCCGTACGGCACCCAGATGTTCTTCACCTGCACCGCCTGGCGCAGGAACGGCAGCCCCTCGCTCGCGGCATCGTGCCAGTCGAACATGCGGCCATGATCGACGAACGTGCGCTTCAGGTTGCCCACCGATTCACGCTCGACCATCGCCGACAACGCCGCGCCGCCAAAGCACCATACCGCATCGACGTCGTCGTGCTGCGCCAGGGTCTGCGCGAGCGCGCGCGCTTCGCCCGTCACGATGTTGAGCGCGCCGCCGGGTACGTCCGACGTCTCCACGACCTGATAGAAGTCCGTCGCCATCAGCGGACACGTCTCGCTCGGCACGGCCACCACGCGGTTGCCGAGCGCGAGCGCGGGCGCGACGAGCGACACGAAGCCGAGCAGCGGCGCCTCGTTCGGGCACACCACGCCGATCACGCCGAGCGGCTCGTTCATCGCGAGCGCGACGCCTTGCAGCGGCGGCGCATGCACGGCGCCGTCGAACTTGTCGGCCCACGCGCCGTAAGTGAAGAGGCGCGTGATGGATGCCTCCACTTCGCGTTGCGCGTCGCGTTCGCTCATGCCTGCTCGCGCGACCAGCTGCCGAGCGAATTCCGCCGAGCGCGCCGACAGGTTCTCGGCGAGGTAGTACAGCACCTGCGCGCGATTGTGCGCGCTCGCACCCGACCACTTCTGCGCACCGCGCGCCGCCGATACCGCGTTGCGGATGTCCTTGCGGCTGCCCTCGCCCACTTCGCCGACGATCGCGCCCGACGGCGAGCGCACGAGCCGCGAGTAGCCGCTGTCGGGGCGCGCCTGCTTGCCGCCGATGAAGAGCTTCGCGGTGCGGTCGAGCGCGCTGACGTTGCCTTCGTGCGGCGCTTCGCCTTCAGGCGCGCGCGCGGGGCCGTCGTGGCGAACCGGAAGCTTAGTCCACGCGCGCGGCTTCAGATACTCGTAAATCCCCTCGCGTCCGCCCTCGCGGCCGAAGCCCGATTCGCGATAGCCGCCGAAGCCGACGGCCGCGTCGAAGAGATTCGTCACGTTGATCCACACGACGCCGCATTGCAGACGCGGCGCCACATCCAGCGCCCGGCTGATGTTTTCGCTCCACACGCTCGCGGCAAGCCCGTAGCGCGAATTGTTGGCAAGCGCGATGGCTTCGTCGGGCGTTCGAAAGCTCATCGTAACGAGCACCGGGCCGAAGATCTCTTCCTGCGCGAGCGTCGATGCGGGAGACACATTGGTGACGAGCGTCGGCGGGAAGAACGCGCCGCCTTCGGGCAGCCGCATGCTAGACGGCTGATGGATCGCGCAGCCCTCGCTCGCGCCCTGCGCGACCAGCGCGCGGATGCGTTCGAGCTGCACCGTATCCACGATCGCGCCGAGGTCGATGCCCTTGTCGAGCGACGGCCCGACGCGCAGCGTCTCCATGCGGCGCTTGAGCTTTTCGACGAAGCGCGCCTCGATGCCTTCCTGCACCAGAAGGCGCGAGCCCGCGCAGCACACCTGCCCCTGGTTGAACCAGATCGCATCGACGACGCCTTCCACGGCGCTGTCGAGATCGGCGTCATCGAAGACGATGAACGGCGACTTGCCGCCGAGCTCCAGCGTGAGCGACTTGCCCGAGCCCGCCGTCGCGACGCGAATCTGGCGGCCCACTTCGGTCGATCCGGTGAACGCGATCTTCGCGACCTGGCGGTGCCCGACGAGCGCGGCGCCCGTGCGGCCGTCGCCCGTCACGACGTTGAGCACGCCCGCGGGCAGCCCCGCGCGCGAGCTGAGTTCCGCGAACAGCAGCGCGGTGAGCGGCGTGTATTCCGCGGGCTTGAGCACGACGCAGTTGCCGAGCGCGAGCGCGGGGGCGATCTTCCATGCGAGCATCAGCAGCGGGAAATTCCACGGCACGATCTGCCCGATCACGCCGAGCGGCGCCCAGTCGGCGAACTCGCGCTCCTGCAGTTGCGCCCAGCCCGCGTGATGCAGGAAGTGCCTCGCGACGAGCGGGATGTCGATGTCGCGCGTCTCGCGGATCGGCTTGCCGTTGTCGAGCGATTCGAGCACCGCGAAAAGCCGGCTGTGCCGCTGCACCATGCGCGCGAGCGCGTAGAGATGACGCGCGCGCCCCGGGCCGCCCAGCGCCTGCCATGCGGCGAGCGCGCCGCTCGCCGCATCGACGGCGGCGGAGACATCCGCGTCATCGCCTTGCGCGATCGACGCGAGCACGCGGCCCGTCGCGGGCTCGCGCGACTCGAAGCGCACGGCTTCGTCGCCCGCCGACGGCGCGCGATACGCGCCGCCGATGAAATGGCCGAAGCCGTCTGCATGCTGATCGAGCCAGACGCGCGCGGCGCGGTCGTCTTCCGGTGCGGGTCCGTATGCCATCGAGGAGAAATATTCGGCTACGCTCATGGGGCCTTCTGGTTGGGTCGTGGCGCGCGGGCTCACGCGACAGGATGACGGTTGAACGCCGAGTAACGGCCGCTCACGTGATGTTCGAGCTGCCGCTCGATGTCGGCGAGCAGGCTCGACGCGCCGATGCGGAACAGGTCCGCCTCGAGCCATTCGCGCCCGAGCTCTTCCTTCATCAGGATCTGGTATTCGAGCACGGACTTCGCCGTCGAGACACCGCCCGCCGGCTTGAAGCCGATCGCGACGCCCGTGCGCGCGAGGTATTCGCGGATCATGCGCACCATCACGAGCGACACGTCGAGCGTCGCGTTGACGCCCTCCTTGCCCGTCGAGGTCTTGATGAAATCGGCGCCGGCCATCATGCAGACCATCGACGCCTTCGCGATATTCGACAGCGTGCGGATGTCGCCGGTCGCGAGAATCGCCTTCACGTGCGCATCGCCGCAGGCCGCGCGGAAGTCGCGCATCTCGTCGTAGAGCGCCTGCCAGTTGCCGGTCAGCACGTGCTCGCGCGTGACGACGATATCGATCTCGGCCGCGCCGTCGGCCACCGACGCCTCGATCTCGCGCAGCTTCAGCGGATGCGGAATGAGGCCGGACGGAAAGCCCGTCGACACCGCCGCGACCGGAATGCCGCTGCCTGCGAGCGCGGCGACCGCGGTCTTCACGTAGCGGTGATACACGCAGACGGCGCCGGTCCGGATCGAGCCGGGTGCCATGCCGAGCGCGTCGAGCAGGTCGTCGCGCACCGGGCGGCGCGCCTTCGCGCAGAGGCGTTCGACGCGCGCGGCGGTGTCGTCGCCGTTGAGCGTCGTCAGGTCGATGCAGGTGATCGCCTTGAGCAGCCACGCGGCCTGCGCGTCCTTCTTGACCGCGCGCCGCGTGCCGAGCGTGGCGGTGCGCCGCCCGACAGCCGACTGGTTCACACGCAACCCGTCGAGC
>Ga0247819_10001797_pt1 | contig 11409 bp, 10 predicted proteins | sample 13C_Xylose_Day6_FD_193428 | JGI IMG/M metagenome (GOLD analysis project Ga0247819, IMG submission 193428) | Soil microbial communities from agricultural site in Penn Yan, New York, United States - 13C_Xylose_Day6 | ecosystem: Environmental > Terrestrial > Soil > Agricultural land | place: USA... | reverse complement strand
CGAAGGCCGCGTCGTCGACATGTGGCGGCGCGGCCTCGTCGACGAGGTGCGCGACCTGCTGCCGCAGGGCATCGAGCGAGGGGTGACCGCCCGCAAGGCGATCGGTTACGCGCAGGCGCTGGGTGAACTGCACGGCCGGATGTCCCGTGCCGACGCGATCGCCGAGACGCAGCAGCTCACCCGGACCTATGCGCGGCGCCAGGTCGGATGGTTCAGGCGATATCGCGAAGCGACCACGATCGACGCCGACGACCCGTCGGCTCGCGCTGCCGAACTCGCCCGTCAGGCGACCCTAGACTGAGGTGATGTCGTTCGATCTGCGATTCACCAAGGGCCAGGGCACCGGTAACGATTTCGTGCTCTTCAGCGATCCCGAGGGTGAGACCGAGCTGACGCCCACGCAGATCGCCGCGATGTGCGACCGCCAGTTCGGCGTCGGCGCCGACGGCGTCATCCGTGCCGTGCGATCCGCGAATCTCGACGCGGGAGCCGCGGCGCTCGCCGAGAACCCGCATGCCGCCTGGTTCATGGACTACTGGAACTCCGACGGCTCCGTCTCAGAGATGTGCGGCAACGGCATTCGCGTCTATACGAAGTACCTGCTCGACCAGGGTCTCGTCGACCTGCATCCCGGCCAGGAGATCGCCATCGGCACGCGGGCGGGAGTGCGCACGGTGAGCCGCACGGCGAACGGGTTCCAGGCCGATCTCGGTCTCTGGCGGCTCGACGGCGGCGAGCCGCTCGTCCGGGCCAAGCAGCTTCCGGTCGCCCGGCCGGGTCTCGGCATCGACGTCGGGAATCCGCACGTCGTGGTCGCCCTCGCCGACGACGACGAGCTCGAGAGTGTCGACCTGGGGTACCAGCCGATCCTCGACCCCGAGCCCGCCCACGGCGCGAACATCGAGTTCGTGGTTCCGGCCGAGCCCCTCGTCGAAGACGGCGTCGGGCGCATCCGCATGCGCGTGCACGAGCGCGGGTCGGGCGAGACGCTCTCGTGCGGCACCGGTGCCGTCGCGTCCGCGCTCGCGGTGCGCCACTGGGCGGGTGCCGGAGCGCCGAACGACTGGCGCGTGCAGGTTCCGGGCGGTGTGCTCGGGGTGCGCATGTTCCAGGCCGACGATGGCGAGCATGTTGTGCTCTCAGGCCCCGCTGAGCTGATATTCGACGGAGTGCTGACGCTGGCCTGAACAGCTCAGCGTCGCGCTTCGAGCACCCGGAAGCCCTTCGACGTCTCGGCGCGCCCGACGTCGAAGCCGAGTTCGTCGGCGATCCAGCGCTGCAGCGAGTCGGCGCCGAGCTGCTTGGCGACGACCAGCCATGCATGCGCATCCTCGTCGAGGCGGGGGAGCCAGCTCGCGAGCAATGCGTGCAGTTCGGCCTTGCCGATGCGGATCGGCGGGTTGGACCAGATGGTCGCGAAGCGCATCTCGTTCGGCACCTGGTCGGGCAGCACCGCCCTGACGTTGGTGAGCCCGAGGCGAGCGACATTGCGCCGCACGAGGTCGAGCGCGCGTTCATTGACGTCGACGGCCCAGACCGTGGCCTCTGGCGCCTGCAGCGCGAGGCTGATCGCGATCGGCCCCCATCCGCAGCCGAGGTCGAGCAGGTCGCCTGTCGCGGGCGGTGCGGGCACGCGCTCGAGCAGCACGCGGGTTCCGGTGTCGAGGTGCTCGGGGCTGAACACGCCCCCCGCGGTCGTGACCGCGAGTTCGCGGCCCGCGAGGGTGACGGTGATGGTGCGGAACGAGGCCTCACCCGCGGGCTGGGCGGTGAAGTAGTGGTCCGAGGCCATGAGGGGAACCTATCGCACGGGGACCGGGGAATGGTCCCCAGCGATCACCGGGCGACCCATCGCTCCCGAACCGAAGTAGTCTTTACTGGATGAACGATGCCGAGCAGTCCGCCGCAGACGACGCCGTCGAGCGGGTGCTGCGCGGCGCAGAGACCAAGGCCGGCGTCACCCGTTTCGGGTCGACCGCTGCCGACGCACTCATGGACGACGGCTCGCACGACGTCTCGGGCGAGGCCGACGGCGAGCAGTACGACCGCGAGGCCCGGGCGGGCCTGCGACGCGTCGGTGGACTCTCCACCGAACTCGAGGACGTCACCGAGGTCGAGTACCGGCAGTTGCGGCTCGAGAATGTCGTGCTCATCGGCGTGTACTCCCAGGGCTCGCAGGAGGAGGCCGAGAACTCCATGCGCGAGCTCGCCGCCCTCGCAGAGACCGCGGGCGCGCGCGTGCTCGACGGCGTGCTCCAGCGTCGTCCGCACCCCGACCCCAGCACGTACCTCGGCCGCGGCAAGGTCGACGAGCTGCGCCACATCGTCGCCTCGCTCGGCGCCGACACGGTGGTCGCCGACACCGAGCTCGCGCCCAGCCAGCGGCGTGCGCTCGAAGATGCGATCAAGGTCAAGGTCATCGACCGCACGGCCGTCATCCTCGACATCTTCAGCCAGCACGCCAAGAGCCGCGAGGGCAAGGCTCAGGTCGAACTCGCGCAACTCGAGTACCTGCTGCCCCGCCTCCGTGGCTGGGGTGAGTCGATGTCCCGACAGGCCGGTGGCCAGGTCGGAGGCGCCGGTGCAGGAATGGGCTCGCGTGGTCCCGGTGAGACGAAGATCGAGCTCGACCGCCGTCGCATCCACTCGCGCATGGCCAAGCTGCGCCGGCAGATCGCCGGCATGAAGCCCGCACGTGAGGCCAAGCGCGCCAATCGCAAGCGCAATGCCGTGCCGTCGGTCGCGATCGCGGGGTACACGAACGCGGGCAAGTCGAGCCTGCTCAACCGCATCACCGGTGCCGGAGTGCTCGTCGAGAACGCCCTGTTCGCGACCCTCGACGCGACCGTGCGCCGAAACACCACGGCCGACGGTCGCATCTACACCATCGCCGACACGGTCGGCTTCGTGCGCAACCTGCCGCACCAGCTCGTCGAGGCGTTCCGCTCGACCCTCGAGGAGGTCGGCGACTCCGACCTCATCGTGCACGTCGTCGATGCGGCCCACCCCGACCCCGCCGGTCAGATCGCCACGGTGCGCGATGTCATCGGCGAGGTCGGCGCTCGCGATATCCCCGAGCTCGTCGTCTTCAACAAGGCCGATCTCGTGACGCCCGAAGACCGGCTGGTGCTTCGCGGACTCGAACCCGGCGCGATCTTCGCGTCGGCACGCACCGGCGAAGGCATCGCCGACGTGCTCGCCGCGATCTCGCGCATGCTGCCCGATCCGGCGGTCGAGATCGACCTGCTGGTGCCGTACGACCGCGGTGAGGTCGTTTCGACCCTGCATGAGAGCGGCCGGGTGCTGTCGATCGACTACCTCGAAGACGGAACGCGCATCCGCGCGCTCGCATCGCCTGAACTCGCCGCCCAGTTGGCGCGCTTCGCGGCGGTCGTCGAAGCCTGACACCGCGCCACCGGTCGGCCGCGGCCGCCGGTCGTCGACGGTGTTTCCGCGGATGTCCCGACGCGGGCCGCTCGCATCGCGTGCCGCGATCGTCACCTTGCGTCACAAGGGTTCCGGTCGCCGAGCCAGAGGCGTATCGTCGCTGCTGATCGTCGGTGTGCGGCCCGATGCCGGGCACCTGGAGCGACCGCCGAGCCCGGCACCCGCCCGCGACACCTACCCGCCGTTCCGGCAGGGGGACGCGGCCTGCCGTGCCTCCGCCGACCGGCTCGTCACGCAGGAGACGACCCATGGCAGGCACCGGTCCAGACGGGTCTGATGCCGACCTTCGGCTGCGGCTCCCGACATCGTTCGAGCTGTTCCCACCGCGCACCGACGCCGCGGCGCTCGCCCTCGGCCGCACGATCGATCGGCTCGCCGAGGCGGACCCGGCATTCATCTCGGTCACGTTCGGTGCGGGCGGTTCCTCACGTGATCGCTCGCTGACGGTGCTGCGCTACATCCTCGAGAACACCGACGTCGAGCCGATGGCGCACCTCACGTGCGTGGGCTCGTCCCACGCCGAGGCGAATCGCCTCGTGCGCGAGTTCCTCGACGCGGGCATCACGAGCTTCCTCGCACTTCACGGCGATCCGCCCGACGGTTCCGACCCGGATGCCGGCATCGGCGACCTCGGCAGCTCGGCCGAACTGGTGCAGCTCATCCACCGGGTGCAGGAGGAGCGCGAACCATTCGCCCAAGAGGGCGTTCCCGGAGTTCCCGGAGCGTCGCGCATCCGCGAGCGACGGCGCCCCGAGCGGGTCGCGGTCGCGGCCTTCCCTACGGGACATCCGCGTTCTCACGGCGTGAACCAGGATGTCGATGCACTGCTCGCGAAAGAGGTCGCGGGCGCGAACCTCGCAATCACCCAGCTGTTCTGGCGCGCCGACGACTACCTCGGATTCGTCGAGCGTGCACGCGCAGCCGGTGTGACGATCCCCATCGTGCCCGGCATCATGCCGGTGACCACGCCGACGAGACTCGCGAGGCTCACCGAGCTGACGGGCGTCGAGCCGCCGTCGGAACTGGTGATCGACCTCGAGATCGAGCCCGATGCCGAATCGTGCGCCGAACTCGGCATCGCCTTCGCGGCACGGCTCGCCCAAGACGTGATCGACGGCGGTGCACCCGGCCTGCACCTGTACACCTTCAACCGGCACGACGCTGTACTCGATGTGCTCGGCCGACTCGTCTCGCACCCCGCCCCGCAGCTCGTCAACGAGAGGAACACGACACCACGATGACCGCACACGCATTCCCCAGCGGGACGATCCTCGGCTACCCCCGCATCGGGCGTCGTCGCGAGCTGAAGCGCGCCGTAGAGGCGTTCTGGGCGGGGTCGATCGATGCCGGCGAGCTCGAGGCACGCGCCGCCGCCCTGCGCGCCGCGACCCGCCGGCGCCTCGCCGAGCTCGGTCTCGGGCGCACCGCCTCGGCGATTCCCGAATCGTTCTCCTTCTACGACCAGGTCCTCGACGCCGTGGTCGCCGTCGGCGCGGTGCCGTCCCGGTTCGCCCGGCTCCTCGACGCCGACGGTGGCGCCGACCTCGCCGCGTACTTCACGATCGCACGAGGCATCGGCGATGACGCGCCCCTCGAGATGACGAAGTGGTTCGACTCCAACTACCACTACCTCGTGCCCGAGATCGGTCCCGACACCGCATTCGCCCTGCACGCCGAACGCATCCTCGCCGAATTCGCGGAGGCGACGGCGCAGGGGTTCCTCACCCGTCCCTCGATCGTCGGGCCGGTCAGCTTCCTCCTGCTCGCCAAGCCGGTCGAAGGTGCCCCGGCCGGCTTCCGGCCGCTCGACCGCCTCGGTGACCTCGTTCCGGTGTACGCGCAGTTGCTCGAGCAGCTCGCCGCGGCGGGTGCCGAATGGGTGCAGCTCGACGAGCCCGCCCTCGTGAGCGAGAGCTTCGAGGAACCCCGCGACCGAGTGCTCGACGCCGCGGCGGCGACGTACGACACCCTCGGCGCCGCCGACGCTCGACCCTCGATCTTCGTGGCCGCGCCCTACGGGGCGCTCGACGACGCGTTGGGGGTGCTGGCGGCGACCCCGGTCGAGGCGATCGGGCTCGATCTCGTGCGCGGCACGCTTCCTGCACAGCTCGACCCGGCAACCGAGGAGTCGCTCGCGACCAAGACCCTCGTCGCCGGCGTGATCGACGGGCACAACATCTGGCGCGGCGACCTCGCCGCGGCGTTCGCGCGTGCCGAGGCCGTGCAGCACCTGTCCGGAGCCGTCGCGGTGTCGACCTCGACCTCGTTGCTGCACGTGCCGCACGACGTCGACGACGAGTCCGCCCTCGACGCGCGACTCGTCTCGTGGCTCGCGTTCGCCGACCAGAAGGTCGCGCAGGTCGCGACGCTCGCTCGCGGGCTCGTCGGGGGCCGCGATGCGATCGAGACCGACCTCGCCGGGGCATCCGCCGCCCTCGCCGACCGCAGCGGCGCGCCGGGCGTGCGCGTTCCCGTGGTGCGTGACCGGCTCGGAGCGCTCGGCGAAAGCGACTTCGCTCGCGCCGCGTACGACGACCGCGTGGCCGCCCAGTCGAGCCTCGCGCTGCCGGCACTGCCGACCACCACCATCGGCTCGTTCCCGCAGACGGGCGACATCAGACGGGCACGTGCGCGTCTCGTGAAGGGCGAACTCGACGCTGACGCGTACCGGCAGCTCATGCGCGACGAGATCGAGCGGGTGGTGCGGCTGCAGGAGGAGATCGGCCTCGACGTGCTCGTGCACGGCGAACCCGAGCGCAACGACATGGTGCAGTACTTCGCGGAACTGCTCGACGGCTTCGCGGTGACGCAGCACGGCTGGGTGCAGTCGTACGGCTCTCGGTGCACGCGGCCGTCGATCCTGTGGGGCGACGTGTCTCGACCGGCGCCGATGACGGTCGAATGGTCGACGTACGCCCAATCGCTGACCGAGAAGCCTGTGAAGGGAATGCTCACGGGTCCTGTGACGATCCTCGCGTGGTCGTTCGTGCGTGACGACCAGCCGCTCGGCGACACCGCCCGCCAGGTGGCGCTCGCACTTCGCGACGAGATCGCAGACCTCGAGCGGGCCGGCATCCGGGTCATCCAGGTCGACGAGCCCGCGCTTCGCGAGCTGTTGCCCCTGAAGCGTGCCGACCAGCCCGCCTACCTCGACTGGTCGGTCGGCTCGTTCCGGCTCGCCACAGGAGGCGCCGCGTCGGCCACGCAGGTGCATACGCACCTCTGCTATTCGGAGTTCGGCGCCGTGATCGACGCCATCAGCAACCTCGATGCCGACGTGACGTCGATCGAGGCGGCTCGAAGCCGCATGGAAGTCGTCGACGACATCTCCGCGAGCGGGTTCTCGCACGGCATCGGCCCGGGGGTGTACGACATCCACTCGCCGCGCGTGCCGAGTGCGGCCGAGGTGCAGGCGCTCCTCGAGCGCGCGGTCGCCGAGATCCCGGCGTCGCGGCTGTGGGTGAACCCCGACTGCGGGCTCAAGACCCGCGGCTACGACGAGACGATCGCGTCGCTCGAGCACATCCTCGAGGCGACCCACGCGGTGCGCGAGCAGCTCGGCGAGCCTGCGGTGGCACGCTAGCCGAGCGGATGTCGCGTGGCACGCGACATCCGCTCGGCATGTTCGTCACCCGCGCCGCTGGGCGCTCGCCTCGCGGCGCTCGGCGACCGCTCACGTGATCCGGGGGAGTTGCACAGGCTCATCGCGTACGGTCGGCGCATGCAGCTCGCGGTCCACGAATCAGGCACCGGTCGCCGCACCGCGATCCTCATCCACGGGATCATGTCGGATTCGCGGGCGTGGCACCGCGTGACCGCCGAGCTCGAGGCCAAGGGATTCCGCGTGCTCGCGGTCGACCTCAGCGGCCACGGACGCAGCCCGCGCGCGCTCCGGTATTCGCCGGCAGCCTGGGCCGACGACGTCGTCGAGACCGTCGCGCCGATGCTCGACGGCGCTCCCGACGTGGTCATGGGGCATTCGCTCGGCGGGCTCGTCGCGAGCCTCGTCGCCGATCGCCTCGCGCCTCGCGCGGCGATCTACATCGATCCGGCCTTCGCCTTCCCGAAGGGCGTCAAGGGCTGGGCGTACAAGACCTTCTTCGCGATCGCGCCGCGACCGAAGCGGTCGGCACTCGTGCGCATGAATCCGAAGTGGAGCGCGGTCGACGTCGAGATCGAGCTCGCGACATTGCGCGACTGGGACAAGCGCACGATCCTCGGTTTCACCGACACCCGACCCCTCGTGCCGCCGGCACGCCTCGTCGCCCCGAGCCTCGTACTGCTCGCCGAGAAGAGCCTGCTCATCACCGATCGGGTCGCCGCGCAAATGCGTCGCCAGGGCATGACCGTCGCCACGGTGCCCGGCACGGGCCACACCGTGTTCCGTGACGATCACGCCGGATTCATGAACGCGGTGATGGAGTGGCTGCGCGGAGTCGCACCCGCGGGCCTCGGCGCCACCCCGGCGGTCGCGCCGGTGCGCGTGACCGCGTGACCGCGTGAGCCCATCACCGGCCCGCCGACCGCGTCAGACGGAGCGCAGCACCGCGACGACCTTGCCGAGTACTTCGGCGTGATCGCCGACGATCGGCTCGAACGCGGTGTTGCGCGGGAGCAGCCAGGTGTGCCCATCGCGCTGGCGGAACACCTTGACCGTGGCTTCGCCGTCGAGCATCGCCGCGACGATCTCGCCGTTCTCGGCCGTGCGCTGCGAGCGCACCACCACCCAGTCACCGTCGCAGATGGCGGCATCGATCATCGAGTCGCCGACGACCTTCAGGATGAACAGTTCGCCCTTGCCGACGAGCTGACGGGGGAGCGGGAAGACCTCTTCGATCTGCTGCTCGGCGGTGATCGGCACGCCGGCGGCGATGCGACCGACAAGGGGGACCATCGCTGCGTCGCCGACCGGCGCAGGGTCGCCTGCGGCAGGGCTGCGCGGCTCGAGACCCGGCAGCTCGATCAGCACCTCGAGGGCACGGGGTCGATTGGGGTCGCGCCGAAGGTAACCGGCGAGCTCGAGCTGATTGAGCTGGTGCGTGACGCTCGACAGTGAGGCCAGCCCCACCGCGTCCCCGATCTCGCGCATGCTGGGCGGGTAGCCGCGGCTCGCGACCGATCGCTGCACGACCTCGAGGATGGCGATCTGCTTCGCACTCAGGCTCTTACGGCGTCGTGCCCGGCCCGTCTCACGCACGTCGTTGTCGGTGCTCACGGTCTCGCCCCTTCGTCGAGGTCGCTCTCGCGACCCAATGTCAGTGGTGTCTGGTCGACTGTCTACCGGACATTCGAAACTGTATCCGTCACGAGTGGCTCCGGCAAACATTCGTTCGAGTGTGTCGCCGTATTCGGGGCCGAAGAACATTCGTCGCGGTGCTTGCGGCTTCATTTGTTCGAAGGTATGTTCGGAACAGAGATTCGCATCCGGCCCTCCCGGCCGAGGGCCGGATGCGACTCGCATCAGGAGGTGTGACATGAGCGCAGTGATGGTGAATTCCGGGTACCGCCCTCAGGCGAGCCTGCGAACCGCCGAGGTCGTGGCAGAGCGCGCCGGTCGTTCCGGGCGTCTGCGACTCACCAGACGCGGTCGGGTGGTGTTCACGACGCTCGCGTCGGTTCCGCTCGTGCTGTGGGCGCTCGTCTCGGTGCTCTCCGCGGGCGGAGCTGCCGCCGACGCCGATGGCGCCGCGGTCGGCGCAGGGCTCTCGTACGTCACCGTCGATGCGGGCGCCTCGCTCTGGGAGATCGCCCTGGCGGTCGATCCGTCGGCCGACCCCCGGGTCGTGATCGAAGACATCGTGCGCCTCAACGGCCTCGACGATGCGGTGATCGAGCCGGGGCAGCGCCTCGCAGTGCCGAACGCCGGCTGAGTCACACGAGACTCCCGCTCGCTTCGCCGTCGATAGCATGGATCGGTGACGAGTCTCGACGACCTCCCCATCCGTGACGACCTTCGCGGGCGCACGCCCTATGGCGCTCCGCAAGCGCATGTCCCGGTCGCGCTCAACGTCAACGAGAACACGCATCCCATCCCCGAAGACGTGGCGCACGACATCGTCGCCCGCATCGCCGCGGCCATCCTGCGACTCAATCGGTACCCCGACCGCGAGTTCACCGAGCTCCGGACAGCCCTCGCCGGCTACCTCGCACATGGGCTGGCACCCGAGCAACTGTGGGCCGCGAACGGATCCAACGAGGTGCTGCAGCACGTCATGCAGGCCTACGGCGGGCCCGGTCGCTCGGTGCTCGGCTTCGCACCGACCTACTCCATGTACGGGCTGCTCGCGTCGGGTACCGGCACCGAGTGGATCGCCGCACCCCGCGACGCCGACTTCGAGTTGAGCCCCGCGACCGCTGTCGCCGCGGTGCGCGAGCACGACCCCGACATCGTGCTGCTCTGCGCACCGAACAATCCCACGGGCACCCCGCTGTCACTCGAGACGATCCGCGCCGTCGCCGACGCCGCCCGCGGCGTGGTCGTGGTCGATGAGGCCTACTTCGAGTTCGCCGATCCGGGCACGCTGAGTGCGCTCACACTGCTCGACGGGCGCCCGCGCCTGCTCGTCTCCCGCACGATGAGCAAGGCGTTCGCGTTCGCCGGAGCGCGGGTGGGTTACCTCGCCGGCGACCCGGCGGCGATCGACGCCCTGCGCCTGGTACGCCTGCCCTACCACTTGTCGGCACTGACCCAGGCGGCGGCGCTCGGCGCGCTCGCGCACGCCGACGAGATGCTCGCGATGGTCGACGAGATCCGCGGCCAGCGTGAGCGCATCTCGAGCACCCTCGCGGAACTCGGATTCTCGCCGGCCCGCAGCGGCTCGAACTTCGTGCTCTTCGGCGGCGTCGACGACCCGCACGCGGTCTTCGAGGCACTCCTCGCACGCGGCATCCTGATCCGCGACATCGGCATCCCCGGTCACCTTCGCGTGACCGCCGGAACCGAGGCCGAGACCACCGCGTTCCTCGAGGCGATCGCCGTCTTCGCGCCTGCCGGCCGCAATAGGATTGACGCATGAGCTCCCAGACGCCCGCGCGCACGGCTCGAGTCCAGCGCGAGACGAGCGAGTCGAGCATCGACCTGTCCATCGACCTCGACGGCAGCGGAACGAGCGACATCGAGACCGGTGTCCCGTTCTACGACCACATGCTCACGGCGTTCGCGAAGCACTCGCTCACCGATCTCACCGTGCGGGCGAACGGCGACGTCGACATCGACGTGCACCACACCGTCGAAGACACCGGCATCGTGCTCGGGCAGGCCATCAGGCAGGCGCTCGGCGACAAGCGCGGCATCTCGCGGTACGGCGACGCGCTCGTGCCGCTCGACGAGGCGCTCGCGCAGGCGGTCGTCGACATCTCGGGCCGCCCGTTCCTCGTGCACTCGGGCGAGCCCGCCGGATTCGAGTACCACCTCATCGGCGGTCACTTCACCGGGTCGATGGTGCGCCACGTGTTCGAGGCCATCGCGTTCAACGCGGGCCTCACGGTGCACGTCACCGTGCTGGGCGGCCGCGATCCGCACCACATCGCCGAGGCCGAGTTCAAGGCGTTCGCCCGCGCGTTCCGCGAGGCGAAGGCGCTCGACCCGCTCATCTCGGGCATCCCGTCCACGAAGGGCGCACTGTGAGCCGCACGCGCCGCGTCGCGCTGCTCGACTACGGCTCGGGCAACGTGCACTCGGCAGCGAAGGCGCTCGAGGCCGCCGGCGCCGAGGTCGAGGTCACGGCAGATCGCACTGCGGCGCTCGAGGCCGACGGCCTCGTGGTGCCGGGCGTCGGCGCGTTCAAGGCCGTCGTCGACCAGCTGCACGCGGTACGGGGCGATGAGATCATCGATCGGCGACTCGCCGGAGGTCGCCCGGTGCTGGGCATCTGCGTCGGCATGCAGGTCATGTTCGAGCACGGGGTCGAGCGCGGCGTCGACACCGAAGGGCTCGGCGAGTGGCCGGGCGTCGTCACCGAG
>Ga0247819_10001796_pt1 | contig 11411 bp, 10 predicted proteins | sample 13C_Xylose_Day6_FD_193428 | JGI IMG/M metagenome (GOLD analysis project Ga0247819, IMG submission 193428) | Soil microbial communities from agricultural site in Penn Yan, New York, United States - 13C_Xylose_Day6 | ecosystem: Environmental > Terrestrial > Soil > Agricultural land | place: USA... | reverse complement strand
GCCCCCGGTGTCCCGGAGCGAGCGATTCATCTTTCCCTGCGCGTCCTCGAACACGCGATACCCCAGGAGGCGGTCGGCCATGCGCGCGATATCGGCATCGGTGTCGCCGTGCTCCATGCCGACGAGGGCGAGCAGCCCGTCGTCGATCGCCCCGACGGTCCGGCCCTCGACTTCGACGCTGGCGGAGGTGACGCGCTGGATCAGGGCGAGCATGCGGGGCGGCGTTGTCGGCGGGCGGACCGGCAACCTACCAGACCGCCCCGCTAGACTCGCTGCGTGACCGACTTCATTGCACGCCTGCTGTATGCCCTCGCCGCCGGCGTCGCGCGGCTGCCGTGGCCATGGCTGCGCACGATCGCCGATGTCATCGCGCGGCGCTGGGCCGCCGGCGATGCGCGCGGCGCGAAGGTCGTGCGCCGCAACCTCGAACTCGCCTATCCCGAACTGCTGCCGGCGCAACGCGAGGAGCGCGCGGGGCAGGTCCTGCGCACGACGGCGCGCCAGACGGTGGAGACATTGCGCTTCTGGACCCGGCCGCACGCGGAGAATCTCGCGCTCATCCGCGAAACCCACGGCGTCGATCTGTTCGATGCGGCGATCGCGGCGGGCAAGGGCGTGATCGTGGCCGCGCCCCACTACGGCAGCTGGGAGTTGCTCAACCAATGGCTGGCGGCGCGGACGCCGCTCGCGATCCTGTACGCGCCGCCCGACTCGCCCGTCGGCGAAGCATTCTTGCGCCGCGTGCGCGCCGCGCACGGCGACGCTGGCCGCGTCACCCAGGTGCGCGCGGAGGGACCCGCCATCCGCCAGTTGTTCAAGCTGCTGCAGGGCGGCGGCGTGGCCGGGATCCTGCCCGACCAGCAACCGAAGGCGGGCGATGGCGAGTTCGCACCGTTCTTCGGCATCCCCGCATTGACGATGACCCTGCTGTCGCGCCTCGCACAGCGCACCGGCGCGACCGTCCTCCTCGGGTATTGCGAGCGGATCGGCGAAACCCCGGACGGCCCGGCGTTCGCGCTGCGCTTCGAACCCGTGCCCGACGCCGCATCGGGCGTCGCTGCGCTCAACGCGGCGGTCGAACGCGTCGCGCGCCGCGACCCCGCGCAATACCAGTGGACGTACAAGCGCTGGTCGATCCCCGCGCCGGGCAGTGCGCTCGGCAATCCGTACTGGCCGGACTGCTACCCTCGCCGCGCACAACGCGCCGCATCGTCCACCGACCCGCAAGGCACGCCATGACCGACGCCGCGACCCTCGCGACACCGCCGCCGGCGGAGTGGCACCCGCTGCCGCCCAGGGCGCGCAGCCTGTTCGTGCTCAGTCACGCGTCGGTGGGCCTGCTGTTCGCCATCCCGGTGACGAGCTTCGTCGGCGGACTGCAGCTCGCGCCGCCGATCGTGACGGCAATCCTTGCCGCGCTCCTCGGCGCGTTCGCCGGCGCGGCGATCGGGGTGCGTCGCCATCGTTCGATCGCCTGGCGCCTGGACGAAGAGGGCTTCGCCCTGCGCCGCGGCCGCATGTGGTTCCGCGAGACGCGCGTGCCCGCCTCGCGCGTGCAGCACCTGGATCTCAAGCACGGACCGCTCGAACGCCGCTGGAAGCTCGCGACCCTCGTGATCCATACCGCCGGCAGCAAGATGAGCGCGGTGTCGGTGTCGGGCCTGGATGCCGTCGATGCCGAGACGTTGCGCGACCGTCTCGCGCACCAGCTCGACCACGATGACGCCCTCTGATCCGGCGCCCCTGCAGGACGCGGCAGCCGCGGGCGCGGCGCCGGCCGAGCGCCGGTTGCATCCGTGGTCGTGGTTGTTCGTCCTGCTGCAGCAACTGAAGCAGTTCGTGGTGCCGCTGGTCGCCGCGTTCTTCTTCGGCGGCGACCGCAACGAGCTGTGGCCGCTGATCGGCGTCGGCGTGCTGACGTTCGCCTCGGTGATGCAGTACGTGACGTATCGCTACGTCGTCGGCCGCGATGCGCTCGCCATCCGCAGCGGCTGGCTGCACCGGCAGCGGCGCGAGATCCCGTACGCGCGCATCCACAACGTCTCGGTCGAGCAGTCGCTGCTGCACCGCGTGTTCGGCGTCGCCGAACTTCGCCTGGAATCCGCCGGCGGGCAGAAGCCCGAAGCGCAGATGCGCGTGCTGCGCCTGGACGATGCGCTCGCCCTCGAACGCCTCGTGCGCCATCGCGGCACGGCGGTGCAGGTCGAAGGCGTCGATGCACCGGCACCCGACGTCCTGTTGTCGATGTCCACCGGCGAGGTGCTGCGCCTGGGCCTCATCTCCAACCGCGGCCTGCTGGTGCTGCTCGGCGCGTGGGCGGCCTCGGTGCAGTTCAGCCCCCGCCTCGTGGAAAACCTGTTCGAATCGTGGGGCAAGGCGCTGTTCGGCTGGGCGAGCGATCACCACTTCGGCTTGCAGCAATACGCGATCGCCGCGGTGACGCTGGCGCTCGCGTTCCTGCTGCTCATGCGGTTGCTGTCGATTGCGATCGCGCTGATGCAGTACCACGGCTTCCGGCTCACCGAGCAAGCGCGCCGGCTCACCGTCGAACGCGGCCTGCTCGCGCGGTTCCGCAGCAGCGCGTCGCGCCGCCGGCTGCAGGCATGGACGCTGCACGAAGGCGTGCTGCATCGCTGGTTCGGGCGGCGCAGCCTGCACGTGGACACCGCCGGCGGCGCCGCGGGCGAGCACGGCCAGAAGTCGCGCGCGCTGCGCGAGATCGCGCCGATCGCGACACCGCAGGCGTGCGATGCGCTGATCGAACACCTGTTGCCGCCCGGCGCGGGATGGTCTGCGCTCGAATGGCGGCCGCTGCACCCGCGCACCGCGTGGCGCCTGTTCCTGCCGGCCACGACGTTCCCGCTGCTGCTTGCCGCGGCGCTGTACTGGCACGCCGGACCGATCGGCCTGGTCGCATTGTTGCTGCTGCCCTGGAGTGCGTTCGCAGCACACCGCCACGCGCGCCACGCGGGTTATGCGATCAACGAAGGCCTGGTCGCCGTGCGCGGCGGCTGGTGGGCGCGCCACTGGCGCTTCGCCGAACTCGACAAGCTGCAGGCGCTGCGCCTGACGCGCGGGCCGCTGGATCGTCGCTGGGGCATGGCGACGTTGTGGCTCGATACGGCGGGCGCATCGGCGACATCGACGCCGCTGCGCATCCGGCACATTCCCGAAGCCGAAGCACGCGCATTGCTCGAGCGCCTCGCACGCACGCTCGCGTCGCGCCGGCTGCGCTGGTGAGGGTTCAGGCCCCGCGCACGAGTTCGAGGCACAACGCTTCGTAACGCGCATGCATCAGCGCGCGGCCGTGCCGTTCGATCGCGGCGGCGCGCGCGGCGGCCCCCAGGCGCGTGGCGATGTCGTCGTCGCGCAAGAGGTGCTCGAGCACATCCGCGAGCGCCACGTCGTCGTGCTCGGGGACGAGGCGTCCGTCGATGCGATCGTCGATCACCTCGCGCACGCCCGGCACAGCGCTGCCCACCACCGCGCAGCCCGCGGCCATGCCTTCGATCAGCGCCAGCGGCATCCCTTCGTAATGCGTGACCAGCGCCGCGACGCGATGCGTCATCAGCAACGCCGGCACGTTGCGCACCACGCCGAGGAATTGCACCTGGTCCTGCACGCCCAGCAGTTCGACGAGCTTCTCGATCGGCTTGCGATGCATGGCCTTGCCGCCGCCCGCGAACAACACCGGCGGCGTGAGTCCGCGGTCGCGCAACCGGGCCACGGCGCGGATCAACGTCGCATGGTCTTTCTGCTTCGACACGCGCGCGACCATCACGATGCCGCGGATGCGCGCCGCGACGGGATGCGCGTCCGCTTCGGCGAACGGCTCGAGGCGGATGCCGTTGGGAATCGCGATGGTGCGCTCGGGCGGCATGCCCATCTCGATCAGGCGCTGCCGCACGCCTTCGGAACACCCGACGATGCGATCGGTCCGCCGCGCGAGCCAGCGCGTCTGCGCCAGCCGCCAGCGCGTGTAGCGTTCGCGCGTGCTGTGTTCGACGTGCACCAGGTGCGGCACGCGCGCGAGCAGGCCGGCGTAACGGCCCCACAGATGTTCGCTGAACCCGTGCGCGACCAGGATGTCCGGGCGGAACTCGCGGCACAGGCGCACGAGCGCCCAGATCGTCGCCGCGTGCGACCAGCCCGGCACGACGCGGACCGGCACGCCGGCCTGCTCGAGTTCCGCGATGCGGCGCGGATCGGTACGGCGTTTGCGGCGAAGGACCAGCAACGGTTCGATGGCCGGGCTTTCGACGCCCGCCTGCGCCAGCGCGATCGCTACCTGCGTCGCGCCGCCGGAGAATCCGCCGGTGACGAAATGCACCACGCGGACGGGACGATCGCGTGCGGGCGGCGGGACATCGGCGGGCGCGTGCATGCGCGCAGTCTACCGGCCGGCGGCATAATCCCGTGCATGTCGCAGCCCTTGCCCCTGTCCGGCGTCGTCATCACGAAGAACGAGGCCGACCGCATCGCGCGCTGCGTCGGTTCGATGGCGGCGTTATGCAGCGAGGTGATCGTGCTCGACTCGGGCTCGACCGACGACACGGTGCGCATCGCACGGTCGCTCGGCGCACGCGTCGAACACCTCGACTGGCAGGGCTTCGCGTTGCAGAAGAACGCCGCGATCGCGATGGCCCGCGAACGCTGGGTGCTGCTGCTCGACGCGGACGAATGGCTGGAGCCCGCGGCGCAGGCGGACGTGCGCGCGTTGTTCGCCGGCGACATCGAACAGGCCGACGTCTGGTTGTTGCTCCGGCGCACGCACTTCCTCGGCCATGCCTTGCGCGGCGGCAGCTTCGCGCGCGAGCCGGTGCATCGCCTGTTCCGCTCCAACGTGCGCCACGGACTGAAGGCGGTGCACGAATACCTGGACGTGGCCGGCAAGACCGTGCGCACGTCGCGCGTCCTGCTCGAACACGACACCGCGCGCAGCGCCGACGAATACTGGTCGAAGCTGCAACGCTACGCGGCGCTGTGGGCGGGCGAGCAACGCGCGAAGGGCCGGCGCGCGGGCGCGTTGCGCGGCTGGTTCGCGGCGACGGCGTACCTGCTGAAGAACGTCGTGGTGCGCGGCGGCTTCATCGACGGCGCCGCGGGGTTTCGATTCCACTGGCTGCACGCCCGCTACGCGAAGCGCAAGTACGACTTGCTCGCTTCAGCGCCCTGAAGGCCGGCACGCCGGCGCGATCGCCGACGCATCGAGCAGCCACCACGTGCGCCGGTTGGCCGTGCCGACGCGCTGCCCGCGATCGCGCAGCACGCAATCGTCGAGCGCGGCGTCGAGAACGAACAGGCGTCGTGATTCGGGGGCCTGCGACATCCACGCGATGCCCGCGCGCAATTGTTCGCCGACCGGGCGCTTGAAGCCGAACTCCTCCACCGGCCCGCGCGCCTGCAGCAGGTTCTGCTCCTTCCAGCCGACGAGACCGAGCGTGGCGTCGCCCGCGAGGGCGCGACCGCGTTCCATCACGCCGCGCGACGAGTTCTCCGCGTCGAGCAGCACGGCCGTCCCGGAGAACAGCACGACCACGAGCAACGACAACCCGACCGCCGCGGCCTTCAGCGCATCGCGCCGCCACCAGGCGCACGCGGCGAGCACCGCCCCGCCGGTGGCCGCGAGCAGCCACCACAGCGCGTCGTGCGCGGCGTCGAGCCCGCGTTCGCTTTCCAGTTTCGATTCGAAGCCCGGGTCCCCGGTCAACGCGACGATGCCGCCGGCCGCGAACACGACGCCCATCGCGACGACCAGTGCGAACAGCGAGGCGCGGAACAGTTTCGACGCCGTGATGTCCTGCAGGTACGGGCCCGCCGCCACCGCCACCATCGGCAGCATCGGCAGGATGTACATGTCGCGCTTGCCCGGGCTCGCGCTGAAGAACGCGAGCACCAGCAACGCCCAGCCCAGCGGAAGCCACACGCGCGCATCGCGTTGCCGGAATGCATCGCGCCAGCGCGGGAACAGCCACGGCAGGGCGAGCGAGAACGGCAACCAGAACCCCGCGATCACTTCGAGGAAGTACCACGCCGGTTGCGTGTGGTGCCACGCGCTCGTGTAGCGCGTCGCGGTCTGCTTGAAGAGCAGCTCCTGCACGTACGCGCGATGTTCGGGGTCGCCGCTCGTGAGCGCCGTCGCGATCATCGGGACGAACCACACCGCGATCGCGGCGAGAAACGCGAGCGCACCGCCGCTCCAGCGCCAGCCATTGCCCGTGCCCAGGTCTGCCAGGCCGTTCCAGCGACGCATGCGCATCAGCGCATACGGCACCAGCGCGAGCAGCGCGAGGAACCCGACGCCCTTGCTGATCACGCCGAGGCCCGCGGCAAAGCAACCGATCCAATACCAGCGCCACGCCGGCCCGGTGAGCACGTGGCGTGCGATGCCGTAGACACCGAGCGTGATGAACCCGGCGACGACGGGATCGATCTGCGCGCGCTTCGCCTGGTAGAGGAACTGCGCGCACGCGAGCACGGCGATCGCCGCCCACAGCCCTGCGCGGTGCGACCACAGGCGGCGCGCGAGGTCGTACGCGAGATACAACGTCGCCATCGCGGCGGCGAGCGACGGCAGCAGGAACGACCACGTCCAGTCGCGCACCACTGCGTGCGCCAGGCCGAGCAGCCAGAAAAACAGCGGGGGCTTGTCCGCATAGAGCTCGTGTCCGCGATGCGGGAACAACCACTCGCCGCTGTCCCACATCTGTTTCGCGACGAGCACGAAGCGCGGTTCGTCCGCGGGCCACGGATTGCGCAGGCCGATGCCCGCGGCGAGCACGAGGAAGGCGATCGCGAAGAACCAGGCGACTTCGCGGCGTTGGCGGGCGTCGTTCATGCGGGACGCACCTTATCGCAATCGCATGCGATGCCGGCGGCCATGCCGACGAATCAGGCCTTGCGCAGCCGTGCGTAGAAAAAGCCGTCCATGCCATGTTCGCCCGGCAGGCGCTGGCGACCGACGCCGCTTTCGCGGCCGAAGCGCGCGTCGAGCGTTTCGACCGACACGCCTTCCGTGCGCGCGACGAACGCATCGAGCTGCATCGCGTTTTCCTCAGGCAGGATCGAGCACGTCGCGTACAGCAGCGTGCCGCCCGGCGCGAGCATGGACCAGCACCCGTCGAGCAGCCGCGCCTGCGTGGCGGCGAGCGAGGCGATGTCCGATTCGCGACGGTGCAGCAGGACGTCCGGCTGGCGCCGCACGATGCCGGTGGCGGAGCACGGGGCGTCGAGCAGGATCGCGTCGAACGGCACGCCGTCCCACCACGCCGCGGGGTCGCCGGCATCGGCCGCGTGCAGCACCGCCTGCGCGCCGACGCCCAGGCGGGCATGCGTTTCGCGCACGCGATGCAGGCGGCGGGCATCGATGTCGAGCGCGGTCATGCGCAACGCCGGGTCGCGTTCGAGCAGGTGCGCGGACTTGCCGCCCGGCGCCGCGCAGGCATCCAGCACGCGCGCGCCGGCCGGCGGCGACAAGGCATCGGCGACGCATTGCGCACTGCCGTCCTGTACCGACACGAGGCCTTCGGCGAATCCGGGAAGTTCGTTGACGGCAAGCGGCGTCGCGAGGACGAGCGCATCGGCGCAGATCGCCGACGTCGTCGCCTCGATGCCGGCGTCCTGCAATTTCGAACCGTAGGCATCTCTGTCGATGCGCGTGCGATTCACGCGCAGCCACATCGGCGCGGCGACGGCGCTCGCGGCGAAGATGTCGTCGGCGGCATCGGGCCATGCGGCGCGGAGGCGAGCGCGCAGCCAGTCGGGCCACGCCTGCTCGGCATCGGCGAGCGGCAGGCCTTCCCGCAACGCGCGGCGCAACAGCGCATTGACCATGCCGGCCTGGTGTGTGCGGCCCAATGCGCGCGCGGCTTCGACCGTGGCGTCGACGGCGGCATGGGCGGGCAGGCCGAGGTCGATCTGGGCGAAGCCGACGTGCAGCAACGCACGCACCGGTGCGTCGCGTTGCCCGAGCGGCTTCGCCATCCACGCCTGCAATGCGGCGTCGTAGCGCGGGCGCCCGCGCAGCGCGGTGAACGCGATCGCTTCGAGGAGCGCGCGATCGCGGACGTCGCGGATCGTCGGCAGGCGTTGCGCGAGTTCGGCCTTCAGCGAACGCCCGTGGTGCAGCACGGCGTCCAGCGATTGGGTCGCCGCGATCCGCAGCGCCACGCCGGCCGCGGGCTTCATGCGGCGACGATGCGCAGGTCGCGGCGCGCGTTGAGGTAATCGGCGGCGGTGATCGCCTTGCCGCCCGCGCGCTGGAGCACGCGGATGCGCAGCGCGCCGTCGCCGCATGCGACGTCGATGCCATCGCGATCGGCTTTCAGCACGCTGCCGGGCGCGGCGCTCGCTACGGCGTCGATCGCGATCGCGCCGTGGAGGCGCACGATCTCGCCGGCGAGTTCGCCTTCGGCGATCGGCCACGGATCGAAGGCACGCACCTTGCGCGCGAGCACGGCGGCAGGTTGCGTCCAATCCAGGCGCGCTTCGGTTTTCTCGAGCTTGCGCGCGTACGTCGCGCCTTCGGCCGGCTGCGGTTGGGCGACCGGGCGCATGCCGGCGCGCAGCAGGCCGAGCCCGTCGGCCAGCACCTGCGCACCGAGCGTCGCCAGGCGATCGTGCAATTGCCCGGCGGTTTCGTTCACGCCGATGCCGAGGCGCTGCGTCAGCAGCACGGGGCCGGTGTCGAGGCCCTTCTCCATCTGCATCAGGCACGCACCGGTTTCGAGGTCGCCCGCTTCGATGGCGCGCTGGATCGGCGCGGCGCCGCGCCAGCGCGGCAGCAGGGACGCGTGCACGTTCCAGCAACCGAAGCGCGGGATATCGAGGATGGCTTGCGGGAGCAGGAGGCCGTAAGCGACGACGACCACGACGTCGGGCTTCAGCGCGCGCAGCGCGTCCCGGGAGAGTTCGGTCTTCAGCGATTCCGGCTGCAGCACCGGCAACCCGCGCTTCAGTGCTTCGCGCTTGACGGGCGAGGCCTGCAGCGCGCGGCCGCGACCGGCCGGGCGGTCGGGCTGCGTGTAGACGGCGACGACTTCGTTGCGTTGCGCGGCCGCGACGAGCGACGGCACGGCGAATTCCGGCGTGCCGGCGAAAACGATGCGCAGGGCCATGGGAACGTCAGGCGGCGGCGGAACGCCGCGCCTTCGCGAGCTTCTTGCGCACCATCTCGCGCTTGAGCGGCGAGAGGTAATCGACGAACAGCTTGCCTTCCAGGTGGTCCATCTCGTGCTGGATGCACACGGCGAGGAGGCCGTCGACGTGCATCTCGAAAGGCTGGCCGTGGCGGTCGAGCGCCCGGACGGTGATCTCGTTGGCGCGGGTCACGTCGGCGAAGATGTTCGGCACCGACAGGCAGCCTTCCTGGTAGACCTGCTCGCCCGCGCGGTCGAGGATCTCGGGATTCACGAACACGAGCGGCCGGTTCTTTTCTTCCGACACGTCTATGACCATGAAACGCTGGTGCACGTCGACCTGGCTTGCCGCCAGCCCGATGCCCGGCGCTTCGTACATGGTCTCGAACATGTCGTCGACCAGGCGCTGGAACGCGGGATCCGCCAAATGCGCAGGCTCGAGGGCCGCGGCCTTGGTGCGCAGGCGCGGATCGGGGAATTCGAGGATGGGGAGAAGGGCCATGGCGGAGGCGTGTTTCGAAAAGAAATGGGGGCGCCTGTCACAGGCACAAGAAGAGGCTGGTCAGGCGGTCCCGATTGTAACGCCGCGCGCTTGCAAAGGCCCGCGGATTGTGGGCTATAGTGGCCCGGCTTCAAGGGGAAAAACTCAAGGGGAGCGGCCACATGCCCGCCATGCTTAAACGGCTTCGTACGGTTTGCGCGGTCGCATGCCTCACCGTCGCCACATACGCCGCCGCCGTGGAAGTCCGCGGCGACCATCCTGACACCTACGTTGTCGTCAAGGGCGACACGCTGTGGGACATCGCTGGCAAGTTCCTCAAGCGCCCGTGGCTCTGGCCGGAAATCTGGCAGGCCAACCCGCAGATCCAGAATCCGCACCTGATCTACCCGGGTGACGTGATCTCGCTCGCCTACCTGGACCGCGTCGCGGTGCAGGAAGGTCCGCGGACGGAGGCGCCGGTCACCGGCGTGCCGCTGTCGGAGATCGAGCCGTTCCTGAAGAACCTGCGCGTCGTCGACGAATTCGAGCACCTGCCCTACGTGGTGGGTCTGGAAGAAGACCGCATGCGCGTCAGCAACGACGACGTCGCTTACGTGAAGGGCCTCGAAGGCGCCCAGCCGGGCCAGCGCTTCGCGGTGGTGCGCCCCTCGGTGCGCTTCACCCGCCTGGACCGCACGGCGTGCTGCGACATCTTCACGAAGGAAGACCTCGATTTCAGCGGTCGCCGCGTGCAGAACTACGAGAACTTCTGGACCGCCGCGGTCGTGCCGGACAAGGGCAACGAGCTGCTCGGGTACGAGCTCGTGCAGCTCACCAGCGGCACGGTCACCCGCGGTGAAGTCGGGGGCCTGGAGGCGTCGACGCTCGTGCTGGACGATGCGGGCCGCGAAGTGCGCATCGGCGATCGCCTGATCCCGGTCGAAGCGCAGCCCTACGACCTGCAGTTCTTCCCGCATCCGCCGAAGCAGCAATTCGAGTACGGCCGTGCGCGGATCATCGCGGTCGCCGACGAGATCCGCACCGGTGGCCCGCGCGACGTCGTCGCCATCTCGGTGGGCGCGCGCGACGGCGTGGACAACGGCACCGTGTTCTCGATCTGGCGCCAGGGGTCGGATGTGCCGGACCGCGTGGAGTACGGCTACAACCGCAGCGACGACCTGTTCGGCAGCGCGTCGAAGGTGCGCCTGCCCGACGAGTTCGCCGGCCACGTCATGGTGTTCCGCACCTTCGACAAGGTCAGCTACGGCCTGATCATGGAAAGCATCAAGGAAAGCCAGATCGGCATGGAACTGAAGCACCCGGACGCTCCGTACTGATCGGCGGGGAATTCCCCGACAGCACAACGCGACGGCGCCTTAGGGCGCCGTCGTCGTTTGCGGCCCACGCTGGCCGGATGAATCTGCTGCGCATCGACGATCCCGATTACCCGGCACTGCTGCGTCGATTGCCCGATGCGCCGAAGCTGTTGTACGTGCGCGGCGCGGTCGAGCGGCTGTGGCATCCCGCGATCGCGATCGTCGGCAGCCGTCTCGCCACCGCCGGCGGTCTCGACAACGCACGTGGATGGGCGCGGGCGTTCGCGCGCGCCGGCTGGTCGGTGGCGAGCGGGATGGCCGCGGGCATCGACACCGCCGCACACCTGGGCGCGCTCGACGCGGACGGACCGACCGTCGCCGTCCTCGGCACGGGCATCGACGTGCCCTTTCCCGCCCGCAACGCCGCGCTGATGGCGGACATCGCCGCCCGCGGCGTCGTCGTGAGCGAATACCCGC
>Ga0247819_10001790_pt1 | contig 11430 bp, 9 predicted proteins | sample 13C_Xylose_Day6_FD_193428 | JGI IMG/M metagenome (GOLD analysis project Ga0247819, IMG submission 193428) | Soil microbial communities from agricultural site in Penn Yan, New York, United States - 13C_Xylose_Day6 | ecosystem: Environmental > Terrestrial > Soil > Agricultural land | place: USA... | reverse complement strand
ATTTTGAGATGCGCGCTGCCGCCGGCGAGCTCGATACAGAGGTCAAACGCAAAAAGCTCCTCGACGCTTACGCGGAGGAGCTTGATGTTAGGAGGGGAGAATGGTCGAATTTACAAGTTTCGGTGGTTGCGGGGGCCTGGTGGCTTGGAGACTTGCAATCTCTTTGGCGTTTGGGCTGCGGCGGCAACATATTCCCCATCGCCGCGCCGCCCATAGAATTTGACGCCAACCGTTATCCCCAACTATCCCCTAATGCGCACCCGTGGGGTCGCCTAACAATTGTAGACGCCGGCGGCGCAACGCCTTGTCGTCCGTCGGGCGACACCGGCCACGCTGACCGGCGTCAGCGGTCGGCCGACTACGGCAGCGGCAGGAGAGACGAAGCTGGGGAGCAATATGCTTGGCGCGTCGCTCGCCATATCACCGATGCAAAGTGCGGCCGCCACAGCGAGCCAAACTATTCCCGTGCGCTTATAGACGTTCATTTTCCATCTCCCAGGACGAGGTTCCCCGGCAATTCGCTGAGGTTCTGCTTGAGGTCGTTCACATCGATCTTTTCGGCATTTGTCGGGTTCTTGAAAGAGAAATCATCCAGCATGACCGCGTCGCCGGACTTCCAGTCTCTGATCTGAACCGTGTATTCCGGCGCACCCTTGACCTCCCTGGAGGTAATGGCCAAACGGCAAGGGAATGGCTGTTCGCCGTGGGCGACCCAGATCTGGAAATCCACATCGTCCTTGCGGAAGGCAAGAGAATCGCACTCGTGGCCATTGACCACGCCGCTTCCCAGGTCCTTTGAATCGTAGACACCCTGCATCAGTTCGTCATATGCGTTGGTCATCAGCAAGTCGGCGGCCGGCAAGGGCAGTCCGTGCTTGTCCTTCAGCTCGTCTATCAGCTGATCGACCGTGCCGGGCATTTCGACTTGCGTGTACTTGTTGACGTTCTTTCCAACGAGCGTGAGCATCTTTCCGTCAAACAGGGCTTCGCTCTCGACAAACCCGCCAGAACGTGTCGTGTGCACCTTGTCGGGCCGACTGAGGATCACGGTGCCCGAACTTGCCAGCCCAAGTTTTTGTTCGGTGTTGGTGACGACCTGGAGATTGGCATCATAACTGAACGATAGGGCCTTCTGGGCTGCCAGATAGTCGGACATGGCCTTGAGCAGTTTCCTGGCTTCGGGCGAGTTGGTCACCCGCAGGAGTTCGACGCGACGGTTGAGGGCTTTTCCTTCCTCTGTCTCATTGCTGGCGATCGGCCGATCCTGCCCAGCGCCGCCCGCCATCAACCTGTCAGGGTCGATCCCTCGGTCAACCAGCGCCACCTTGATCGTGTCGGCACGCTCAAGGGAAAGACGTTCGTTGGTTTCCGCACTGCCGCTCGCATCGGTATGGCCGACAATTCTCAAGCTCCAATCGGGGAAATTCTTCAGCGCCGTCGCTATGTCATCGAGAAGCGGTTCCGCGCCCGGCTGAAGAGTCGACTTGTCGGTGTCGAAGCGCAGGCCATGGACATCGTACTGCTGCCTGGTCTCAAGCGCCTGCTGCATGGCTTCCTTGCTGTACTGCGTGCTCGGGTCGTCCATGCCCTGGGCCCACGAGGGGGTAGTTGCGACGGCAGAAAGGACAGCCACCGCGAATATTTCGCGTAGGAAACAGCTGCGAATTGATCTGTCTCTACTAGAAACCCGCCCGAAGCTTATGATTTTTTCGAGCTCAAGCGTGTTCGTGAGTGTGCTTAACATCGCAACAATCCTTCCACTTTTTACTGGGGATTAAATTACAATACACGTTCAATGCTATAATCAGCGCGAATATTAGAATATAAACATAGCACGCCTGGAGACAAACAGCACTTTAATTTTCGTGTTTATTTGGCAGGGACCGCACTATCGTCCACTTTGGATTGGCTGCCGTGAAGCTTGCACGAATGGGTTCGACGGGGGTTATGAACTCTGCCTGCTCGCCCCGGCGGCGAGAGAGTGAAAATCCTCCCCGGCCTGAAGGAGATGAAGGCCCGCAGACACCGTCCGGAGTGCTGAAAATGCAATTCCAACTGGCTCGCCCTGCGGCACTTGCGCTGGCGCATCGACTTGTTCCCTGACAAGCGCAAGAATGCTTCACACGGCTTCGCCTGACATGGAGAGATGAAATGCCACTTGCTGGCTCCGACAAGTTGGAAAGCGGGAGCAATGCCGGGATACGCCCGGATCTCGTCGCAGGCTTGACCGCCGCCGCCGTCGTGCTGCCGAAAGCGATGGCATATGCGACCGTTGCGGGATTGCCGGTGGCTGCCGGGCTCTACACCGCCTTCGTTCCGATGATCGTCTATGCGCTGCTCGGCACGTCGCGGGTGCTGAATGTAAGCTCCACTGCGACACTGGCGATCCTCGTAGGTGCGGACCTCGGCATGGCTGTGCCGGACGGAGATGCCCAGGGGCTGATTGTCGCTACGGCGACGCTCGCAGCCCTCACCGGAGGTATTCTTATCCTGGCCTCGGTCTTGCATCTCGGGTTCGTGGCCAACTTCATCTCACTGCCCGTACTGACGGGCTTCAAAGCTGGGATCGGGCTCGTCATCGTGTTCGACCAGGTGCCGAAGCTGCTTGGGATCCACATCGCGAAGGAAGGTTTCTTTCGCGACGTCCTGAGCATTGCCGGGCACCTCCCCGAGGCCTCGGCGATGACGCTGGTCGTTGGTATTGCCGCCTTAGTTCTGCTTCTGCTCCTGGAGCGGGCGCTGCCGCATTCGCCGGCTCCGCTTGCGGTTGTTGCTGGCGGGATCGCCATGTCCTGGCTTTTGGGGCTCGGCGCCGCAGGGGTTGCCACCGTCGGTTTCATTCCACGGGGGCTGCCGTCGATTACACTGCCAACGCTCGACCTCGCGGTGCAACTCCTGCCCGGCGCACTGGGCATCGCGCTGATGAGCTTTACCGAGACAATTGCCGCCGGACGTGCTTTCGCCCTTCCTGGCGAGCCGCCAATCAAGGGCGATCGCGAGCTTCTGGCCACCGGTGCCGCCAACCTGTCCGGCGCCTTCTTTGGCGCCATGCCGGCCGGTGGCGGAACATCGCAGACGGCGGTGGTGCGCGCGGTGGGTGGGCGAACGCAAAAGGCGTCGCTCGTCACGGCAGCCGTCTCCGCGGCGACGATGCTGGTTTTGGCCCCGCTGCTGGGGCTTTTGCCGCAGGCGGTACTCGCCGCCATCGTGATCGTCTATTCCATCGGCCTGATCAAGCCGATGGAATTCGCCGCGATCCGCAAGACCCGTCGAATGGAATTCCACTGGGCCATTGCCGCGTTCCTCGGCGTGCTTGTCTTCGGCACTCTTCAGGGCATTGTCGTCGCGATCGCGCTCTCGCTACTCGGCCTCGCCAGTCAGGCCGCCCACCCGCGCGTGCACGTGATCGGTCGCATGCGGGGGGAGGATATCCTGCGACCTCTGTCTTCCGATCACCCGGGTGACGAGACCTTCGAGGGGCTTGTGGTGCTGCGGCCCGAAGGCAGGTTGTTCTTCGCTAATGCAGAGCAGGTCAGCGAGCGAATCCGGGAGGTCGTGACTCAAAACAAACCGCGGGTGCTCATCCTCGATCTCAGCCGCGTCTTCGATATCGAGTACTCGGCGCTGCAGGTGATGATCGAGGGGGAGCGTCGCCTGGCAGAAGAAGGCGTGACCGTCTGGCTCGCCGGCCTGAATCCGGACGTGGCGGACTATTTACGCGCATCCGGGTTTGAAGACCGGCTGGGCGCGGACCGAATACTCGCCAATGCACGAGTGGGAATACATAGATACCTGGAAACATACGGCGCCGCTGAAGGGCCAACCGCGACACCTATGGACCACTGAGACGTCTCCAGACCGTCACTATCTGTGCTCGGGAATCGTGGCTTGACGCGCGTCTGGGACTCTACACCTCGAACCGGGGAGAGTATCATTTCATGATACTCCGGTCCAAACTGCATTGGAGGCGTTCTTCCATGTCCAAGATCATGCCGCGCTGGGAATGGCGGTCCTTCGGGAGCCGCTTTGGGTTGGCTGACGAGCAGCTTGCGCAAATGGATTCGACCGGCGTTCAGGAGAGCGATGAAATCTATCTGCTCGCTCCCGGCGGCGAGAACGTGAAGGTGCGCGACGGCCTGATGGACCTGAAGGTCCTGCGGGTGGTGAGCCCGGAAGGGCTGGAACAGTGGGAGCCGGTGCTCAAGAGGGGATTTCCGCTGGCTGCCGCCGACACCGCGGCGGTTCTTAGCGCGCTTCATCAGCCCGCGCCTGGATCCTTGCGCGAGGGTTATACGCTCGACGCGTTCCTCGATACATTCGCAGGCCAGGACAGCGGGCTGCGGGTCGTAAAGGTCCACAAGCGGCGGGTACGATACGTGATCGGCGGCTGCACGTCCGAGCTCTCGGATGTCATTGCGAACGGAAAGGCCACCCGAACGATCGCGGTGGAATCCGAGGACGGCGGCGCTGTCGTCCGGGCCGTGGAGGGACTGGGGCTCGGCGGCTACACCAATGTAAGCTATCCCCGCGCCCTGGCGGCCCTGATCGACGGTGCGCCGGAGAGTTATGCCGTGGTCGACGTCGGGACCAACTCGGTGAAATTCCATGCGGCCGCGCGCGATCCGGACGGCAGGTGGCGCACCCTTGCCGATCGCGCTGACGTCACCCGCCTTGGCGAGGGGCTTTCGGAAACCGGCCGGATCGGCGATGCGCCGCTCGAGCGGACGGCGGCCGCGATTGCCAAGATGGCGGAGGAGGCCCGACGGATGGGTGTGCGGGCGATCGCAGCAGTCGGTACCGCCGGACTGAGGATCGCCGCCAACACGGCCGACGTCGTCACCGCGGTTCGCGCGCGCACCGGCCTTACGATCGAGGTCATTTCGGGCGAGGAAGAGGCACGGCTGGCCTATCTGGCCACGACGGCCGCGCTGGGATCGACGGCGGGCTCGCTCGTCGTCTTCGACACCGGCGGCGGCAGTTCCCAGTTCACCTTCGGGAAAGGGGGCACGATCGACGAGCGCTTCAGCATCGACGTCGGCGCCGCGCGCTACACCGACCGGTTCGGGCTGGACGGCGCCGTATCAGACGAGGTGCTGCGCGAGGCAATGTCGGCGATCTCAGCGGATCTCCAGCGCCTCGACGGGCGCCGCTCTCCGGACGCGCTCGTGGGCATGGGCGGCGCGATAACCAACCTCACGGCGGTCAAGCATGGCCTTGCCACGTATGACCCCGACGTCGTGCAGGGCACTGTCCTCGACAGTGCCGAGATCGACCGGCAAATCGACCTCTACCGATCTCGCGATGCCAACGCCAGGCGAACCATCACCGGACTGCAGGCGAACCGGGCGGAGGTCATACTCGCGGGTGCCCTGATCGTTCGCAGGGTCATGCAGAAGCTTGGAAAGGCCACGCTTACGGTCAGCGACCGCGGCCTGCGTCATGGCCTGATGGTGGAACGGTTCGGGACTTAGGCGAAGGCAAATAGGCGTCGGCAAGTCAGGTGATGGACATTACCGGATACCCAGGGGGACAAGATGGCTACCCTCAAGACAGTAGAATCGCCTCAAACCACTAAAGCGACGACCATGTCGGGCGAGGATGCGCTCAAGGTGCTGGAACTCCTGAAGGGGTCGACCAGCGTCGAGCTCAAGCTGATGGTTCCCGACATGGGCCATCGCGCGGCGGTCAAGGGACTCCGCTTCGACCCGGTCGAGGCCGAACCGAGGCAGGCCTATTTCTTCGATACGCCCGACCTCGCGCTGAACAAGGCAGGCGTGGTCGTGCGCGCCCGGAGAATCCAGGGCGGCGGTGGGGATACCGTCGTCAAGCTCCGCCCCGTCGATCCGGAAACGATCGATCCCGAGCTCCGCCGCGTGCCGGGCTTCAAGATAGAACTCGACGCCATGCCGGGTGGGTACGTCTGTTCGGCCTCCTACAAGGGCGTATGCACGGGCCAGGAGGTGCTCGATGTCACGGAAGGCCGATCGCCGCTCGAGCCGCTGTTTTCCCGAGAACAGCGCGCCTTCTACCAGGCACACGCTCCTGTGGGCATCACGCTGGACTCCCTTGTGGCGCTGGGACCGACCTACCTTCTCCGCATAAAATATCAGCCGAAGGACTTCAATCGCCGGGTGACGGTCGAACTATGGCTCTACCCGGACGGATCCCGCATCTTCGAGATCTCGACGAAATGCAGACCCGACGAGGCCTTTCAGGTGGCTGTGGAATTCCGGGCCTTCCTGGGCAAGTGCGGCGTCGCGGCCGAGCCGAGCGACGAGACGAAAACGAGGAGCGCACTCGAGTTTTTCAGCAGGGAGATCCCGCCGGAAAAGAAAGGATGACATGCCGGCGCGTGAAGGCGTCTGCGCGACCCGAAAAGACAAAGCAGGCCGCGGTACCCGCCCCCCTATTCGCATCACCTCTCTTCTGGCAAGGTATAATATGCGAACGCCGCGCCGAAGCGCCGCGGGCTCTAAGAACAGTGTCATTTGAAGGAAGCAGCCGTGGATTCGAAGCCGCTTTCAGATCAGGCCGATGCTGTCGCCGCTAATCGCAATCCGTTGCGCAGGACAGCACTCATCATCGTCCTCCTGGCACTCGTCCTCTTCGTGCTGTCCGTCTTCATGGAAAGACGGACGCCTTCCACGTCCCAGGCGCAGGCCCAGGCCTATGTCGTGGGCATCGCGGCTGAAGTGACGGGACAGGTAATCGAGGTCAACGTTTCCGACAATTCGTGGGTGGAAGCCAACCAGGTCCTTTTCCGCATCGATCCTGATCAATTCGAGCTCGCCGTTGAGGATGCAGAAGCCGCGCTGGAGAGCGTAGGCCAAAGCATCGGTGCGTCGACCGCAGCTGTCGATTCCGCGCAGGCCAAGCTGGTGCAGGCACAGGCGGAACGCGACCATATGCGCGACGAGGTGGCCCGGGCGAGCGGACTGGTGAGGCAGGGGGTGTACCCCGAGGCCCGGTACGATGCGACCAAGACCGCTTACGATCAGGCCGAGGCGTCGGTTTCGGGGGCGGAGGCGGAACTTGCCAAAGCCAGGGAGGAGCTTGGTCCAGCCGGCCAGGACAATCCGCAGATTCGCGAGGCGCTCGCGGCACTGGAACTCGCCCGGCTCGATCTGTTGCGCACGACCGTCCGCGCGCCGTCAGCGGGCGCCATCACCAATCTGCAGCTCTCGATCGGCAAGGTCGTCACGGCGGGCCAGCCGGCGATGACGTTCATAGATATCGGAACGTTCTGGATCAATGCCGCCTTCAAGGAGAACAGCCTGGAGAATGTCGCCATCGGCAACCGGGCGGAGGTTCTTTTCGATGCACTGCCCGGACGGCTCTTTCCTGCCAGGGTCGAAAGCATCGGCGCCGGCGTATCGCAGGAGGGGACCGATCCGGGGACAGGACTGCCGACGATCCGAAACGACACCGGCTGGGTCAGGGAGGCGCAGCGCTTTCCCGTCAGGTTGGTTCTGGACGGGGAGCGTCCTCAAGGGATCCGCTATGGCTCACAGGCGAACGTCGTCATCTACACCGGGGATCATCCGATAACCAATGCCTGGGGCTGGCTTTGGATCCGCATCGTGTCAGTGCTGACCTATGTGGGCTGATCGCCACAATCCTCTTGCCGAGCAGCGTCGAAAGGGACTGCGGGTAGCGTTTGCAGTCTCTATGGGCTTCACCGCCGCCGTGGCAATGGGTGCGATCGTGCCGTTCCTCGTGCCCATGTTTGCCGCACAGTTCCTGTTGGGCAGCACCGCCCCGATGCCGCTGGGCAAGACACTGGGGGCGGCCTTGCTGATCTTTTTCACGGGTGTCGGCATGATGGTGCTGACCAACCTGTTCGGCGATCGCCATGCGACCTTCCTGATCCTCTTGGGGCTGATCTACTTCTTCTGCTTCGTGGCGCAGTTGTCGGGCAAAGGTGGTCCCGCGATCTTTCTTGTACAGGTGGTCGCAATCATGGTTCCACTGATCGGGATCCTGAACAAGGACCTTGCGAATTCGATCCTTTCGATCCTCGTGACCGGCATTCTCGGCGGCACGCTTCTGATGTGGCTGGCCCATGCGGTGATCCCGGAGCCGCCTTCGACGCGCGCCGTGGCGACGTCGGCTACCGTCCGGTCGCCTTCTTACCGGCGGGCACTGGCGAATACGGCAATCCTGCTGGTGGCGGTCGCGGCCTGCCTGATCAACGATCAACTGTCCGCAGCGCTCGTGATTCCCATCACCGTCGCCTCGCTGCTCGGCCAACTCGATCTCTCTGCGAGCGGCCGCGTGGCTATCGGGCTGGTGATCGTCAATCTGTCAGGAGGGATCTTGGCGTCCGTCGCCTACTCCATCCTTACGCTGCGCCCCAGCCTGTTTTCGATCTTCCTCATCGTGCTGGCGGTAACGCTGATCCTTGGCGGACGCGCCGCTGCCGCTTCGAAAGACGCCAAGATGTTCGCAGGCGCGCTGACGACGTTCCTGATCCTGTTCGGGCTCGGCGTATCACCGGTGCCCGGCAGCGCTGCCGAATCTTTCGCGACCCGCATCGTCTTTGTTGGTGCGGCCTTGATCTATGCGCTGCTGTTGGCCGTATTGCTTTGGCCAAGGTCGGAAACGCGAGAACGCCAAGCCAGTTGACGAGCGCGGGTCTCGGAGGTTCCGTTTGCCCTCCCCGGAAACTTGCAGGACGTACTCAGGCGGCCGGGGCCGACCGTTTTCCTTTTGCGCCAAGCCAAAGCTGCAACACGGTCCAGAGCACGGCGAGCGTCGTCGCACCGATGAACATGCCGGTAAAACCCCAGGCAGCCAGTCCGCCGATGACGCCGATGAAGAGCACGAGCATCGGTAGCTCGCCGCTGCGCGCAATCAGCATGGGCTTGACGAAGGTGTCGGTCCCCATCAGCGCAACAATCCCCCATACGACCATGAAAATTGCCCAACCGGTTTGCCCCTCGGCACCCAGCCAGATTGCCACCGGCACCCAAACCAGCAAGGGCCCGATTTGGATGACGGCCAGGAAGAACGTCGCTGCGGCCAACGCAACGGCTCCTGGAACGCCTGCGACTGCGAAACCGATCCAGGCCAGCACCCCCTCGAGCACGGCGGTTCCAACGACGCCGACTGCTACGCCCTGTATGGCCTTCCCCGCAGCAGCCAGGTCTTCTCTTCCGCTCGGCCCGACGATGTGCTCGAGGATGGCGGTGATGTACCCCAGCACGCGGTCGCGCGAGGCATGAAATATCGCGGCCACGATCACACCCGCGAAAATTTCAAGGACAGCGAACAAGAGGCCTGCCCCCAGAGCCAGGAGCCACTTTCCTATCGCCGCGAGTTGCGGCTGGTATCGCTCAAGCAACACCAGGCCATCGCGCTGCAGGTTCTGCCAGAACGCCGCCACGTCGTCGCCGACCAGCGGAAGTCCCGTAAGCCAACCGGGAAGGTTGGGGATACCGCGCGTACCGGCCTCCCTGAGCCATGCCTCGGCGACACTCAGATAGCTGGCAATGGATGAGCAGAGATAGATCAGCGGCACGATGGTGATGGCCGCGGTGACGACGCCGAAAATCACGGCTGCGAGCTTTCGTCTCCCGTCCAGCAGTTCGACCAATCGATCAAACAGCCCCGCGGTGGCGATGGACAGGATCACCGCATAGGTCAGGATGCCGACAAAGGGCAGCAACACCCAGAAAGATGCGGCAATCAACAGGGACATCAGCAACAATGCCAAGGCGGTCTCTACGACATGCTGGCGTTGACCCCCATCACTATGCACCTCTTGCATGACATCACCCCCCGAATTGAACCAGAAGCCGAAGACCCTCCCGGCAAGGAACAGGCGCCATCGTTGGGCAAGTCGGTTCACGTTCTCCCAGAGGCGCATTTCATGGTGCAAGTCCTTGTTTCACGATCGAGCGATATCCCGATGAACCTCGCTCCGCGCGAACCATATCTCAGAGACTTTGAAAAGAAATGCCGTGGTCCAGCCGAACAACAAAATCCCGTTCACACCTTCTATAGCACTTGCAAGTCGCCAGTCGGGAGATAGCGTAATGTCGCCATACCCGATTGTGGCGAAGGTAATCGCCGAGAAATACACGGCCTCCTCAAAGCTCTGAAGTTCGCCTACCAGCCGGTACACCGCCGCCCACACCATGATCTCGATAATGTGCGCTATCAAGAATCCAATGACAAAAAAGCAAGTGACGCCCAATCGAACGGATGCGGCCAGTTTCTGGGTACCGGTAAGGGGACCTTGACCTATATGGAACAGTAGCATAACTGCCGTGCCGTGAATAAAGATTGTGGTAAGCAACACACCAGCGGCCGAGATGATCTGAAGTAACATGCTGCCCGCCCTCCCCACTACTTGCTGATTTTACGCGCCGACGTGGTCGGAGTACAAGGCAGCTTTTCGAACAGGCGCGCTGGACCAGCGTCAATGTTCAAGTGGTTGGCCTGCAACTTCGCAAGCACGGTCGCGAGGTTCCGGGACATTCCACCGCCCACAAAGGAGGTTGGAGCTCTAATCGCTCCGATACCCAATAACCGCCGTCACCTGTGGACCGACTTCGTAGTCCGCTGCGTTGAAGGTGGCCTTAGCCCCAGATCACTCTGTCCGCTATTTGGTTGTTACCGACCCCAGGAAACAATTCGGTGGATCATTGACCCTTTGAACCGCTAAGCCATGAAATGTGTGTAAAAGTGCCGGTGGCCGCCTGCCTCTTTGGCTTGCTGTCATGTGTAGCAGATAGGCAACCTTTGGGCGTCCGGAGACGGACGCCCATTGAACACCGCAATAGCAATGTCGCCGTATGGACGATCAGCCCTTGGAAACCCCCAACGGAATCGGCGGCCAGTCTAGCGCGTGTCTTCCAAAGTAAAACAAAGGCGTAAAGTGCCAAAAGCGAATCCAAAGGATCGCGACGCGCCTTAGTCCCGTGCCACGAGTTCGTAGGGCATGCTCGCTGATGCAGCACCGGTTACTGAGCGGCCTGGCACGCGCGTAGCGCATCGAAGGCGGCATCGGTCCCGGCCAAATTCACGGCAATAGGATTGCCTCCCTTCGGTGTGATCGTCAAAACTTTCTTCTTGGCCAGATCGTAGATGAAGTCGGGATTGTTAACCCAGACGAATGCTCCACGATAACCGTCCATTACCTGTCCGGTCGCCTCGCCGCTGAATTGCTGTCCGTCGACATCGAATAGGACCGCAAGCTTCTCCCCCGACGTGACGTTGGCGTCGACCTTGGTATAGAGCGCTATGTAACCACGGGGGCCGGTGGTAGCGTCGATTCCCATCTGTATCTGCGTGCCATCAGCATTTGCCTTTTTGATCAGGCATCCGGGCCCCATACTATCTTTCACGAAGATATCCCAGCCGGCAGCTGAGCCGTACTTCGACTGCGCCATCGAAACGGTTGCAACCGAGGCCGAGAGAGCCAAT
>Ga0247819_10001789_pt1 | contig 11433 bp, 10 predicted proteins | sample 13C_Xylose_Day6_FD_193428 | JGI IMG/M metagenome (GOLD analysis project Ga0247819, IMG submission 193428) | Soil microbial communities from agricultural site in Penn Yan, New York, United States - 13C_Xylose_Day6 | ecosystem: Environmental > Terrestrial > Soil > Agricultural land | place: USA... | reverse complement strand
TCGCCCGTCTCGTCACGGTACATCGTGTACGAGGACGTTCCCGGCGGCGTCTTCAGCTGCCATGGATCATCTGCAGTGCCCGAACCGGTCATGACGACCCCCTCACTCGGCCTTGCGGCATCCAACCCGATCGTACGCTCGGATCGGACGTGCCGGTCAGGCCCCGGACATCGCCCCGACGGTCGTGGCTGTCGGGGTCTCCGCGTCGGCGCGGGGCGCCCACGCCGCGAGCACCGCGGCCTCGATGCCCAGCCCGATGAGGCTTCCATGCGGCCAGTACGTGAACAGGATCGTCGCGCCGACCACGATGGGCAGGGTCGCGGCGAGCACGAGGCGCTCCCAGACCGGAGCCGCACCGCGTGGCGTCACGAGCGCGACGATCATCGCCCACAGGCAGATCGCGAGCAGCGCGACGGCCTCCGCACCCCACAACACGTGAAACGGGGCATCCGTCGAGTGGTTCAGATACGAGAGGAACGTGACGACCGCGGAGATCAGCAGCAACCAACCGAGCACCCTTCCGCTCCAACCGAGCGCGAGGAACGTCGGTCCGGTCGCCAACCAGAGCAGCAGGAACGAGACGGATGCCGCGGCGCCGAACACGAGGTAATAGTCGTGCAGTCCCAGAGACGCCAACCAGAGGCGAATACCGTCGTACACCGGCTGCGAGTCGATCGCGACGAGCCAGGGCGGGCTGTCGGCACCCGACCAGATGGCCTGCTGCGGCGGCAACAGGATGAACGCCCAGGCTGCCGCGAAGAGCGCCGTGGCGACGGCCCACGGCCGAGATGGGTGCGCGCGCATGTTCGCACGCTAGCCGGTCGAGCCGTCACACGACAGCCCTCGGTCGCGGGGCACGGTAGACTCGTGCGAGTTGACATCCTTTAAGGCCGTCCCGTGAGGCGGAGAAGGGAGTCGGATGATGGCACGTGCCGTGCTCAGTCAGGCTGACATCCAGCGGGCGCTCACCCGCATCTCGCACGAGATCCTCGAGTCCAACCGTGGAAGCTCCGATCTCGTCCTCCTCGGCATCCCCACACGGGGTGTCGCCCTCGCGCGTCGCATCGCCGAGATCATCGCCCGCATCGAACCCGACGCGCCGGCCGCGCTCGCCGGTGCGCTCGACGTGACCATGTACCGGGACGACCTCGGGCACACGCGCACCCGAACCCCGTCGCCCACCGAGGTGCCGGCCGGTGGCATCGACGGCAAGACCGTGGTGCTCGTCGACGACGTGCTCTATTCGGGCCGCACGATCCGGGCAGCATTCGACGCCCTCGCCGACCTCGGTCGCGCGCGCGCGGTGCGCCTCGCGGTGCTCGTCGACCGCGGGCACCGCGAGTTCCCGATCCGCGCCGACTTCGTCGGCAAGAACCTGCCCAGCTCGACGCGCGAACGCATCAACGTGCGACTGCTCGAGATCGACGGCGACGACGCCGTCACGATCGAAGGGGGCGACGAGTGATGCACCTGCTGGGCACCCGCGACCTCGCGCGCGACGACGCGATCGGCCTGCTCGACATCGCCGAGGACATGGCGGCCGTACAGGATCGCGAAATCAAGAAGCTGCCGACACTGCGCGGCAAGACCGTCGTCAACCTCTTCTTCGAGGACTCCACACGCACCCGCATCTCGTTCGAGGCGGCGGCGAAACGACTCTCGGCCGACGTCATCAACTTCAGTGCCAAGGGTTCGAGCGTGTCGAAGGGCGAGAGCCTGAAGGACACCGCGCAGACGCTGCAGGCGATGGGCGCCGACGGCGTGGTGATCCGCCACCCCTCCTCGGGCGCGCCGCTCACGCTCGCGACGAGCGGCTGGATCGATGCCGGCGTCATCAACGCGGGCGACGGTACCCATGAGCACCCGACGCAGGCCCTGCTCGACGCGTTCACGATCCGTCGACGCCTGCACGGCACGGCTTCGCGCGGCCGAGCGCTCGACGGCATCCGCGTGGTGATCGTCGGCGACATCCTGCACTCGCGCGTCGCCCGCTCGAACGTCTGGCTGCTGACGACGCTCGGCGCCGAGGTCGACCTCGTCGCCCCGCCCACGCTGCTGCCCGTCGACACCACGGCGTGGCCTGCGACGATCGGCTACGACCTCGACGCCGCGCTCGACGCGTCACCCGATGTCGTGATGATGCTGCGCATCCAGGCCGAGCGCATGCACGCCGCGTTCTTCCCCAACACCCGCGAGTACGCCAGGACCTGGGGCCTCGACGACGCCCGGTTCGATCGGCTGCCCGGCACTACGATGGTCATGCACCCGGGTCCCATGAACCGCGGGCTCGAAATCTCGGCGCGAGCTGCGGATTCCCCTCGATCCACGGTGCGTGAGCAGGTCGCGAACGGAGTATCAGTGAGAATGGCCGCCCTCTATCTGCTGTTGTCGGGCGAGCGGGGTGATGCCTGATGCGCGAACGCCATCTCATCACCGGTGCGACGCTGCCGACGGGCGAGCGCGCCGACATCCTGCTCGAGGGCGGGGTCATCACCGAGGTCGGCAGCATCGCCGATGCCGCCGGCGCGACCGTGTTCGATGCCGACGGGCTCGTCGCGCTGCCCGGCCTCGTCGACCTGCACACGCACCTGCGTGAACCGGGCTACGAGCAGAGCGAGACCGTGCTCACGGGCACCCAGGCCGCGGCCGCCGGCGGGTTCACCGCCGTGTTCGCGATGGCGAACACCTTTCCCGTCGCCGACACCGCGGGTGTCGTCGAGCAGGAGGCGAGCCTCGGCGACGCGGCGGGCTACGCCACGGTGCAGCCGATCGGTGCGGTCACGGTCGGCCTGAAGGGTGCCGAACTCGCCGAGCTCGGGGCCATGGCGCGCTCGCGCGCGAACGTGCGGGTCTTCAGCGACGACGGATTCTGCGTCTCCGACCCGCTGCTCATGCGCCGCGCACTCGAGTACGTCAAGGCGTTCGACGGTGTGATCGCCCAGCACGCGCAGGAGCCGCGCCTCACCGAGGGCGCCCAGATGAACGAGGGCGCGCTCTCGGGCGAACTCGGCCTCACCGGCTGGCCGGCGGTCGCCGAGGAGTCGATCATCGCGCGCGACGTGCTGCTCGCAGAGCACGTCGGCAGCCGGCTGCACGTCTGCCACGTCTCGACCGCGGGTTCTGTCGAGGTGATCCGCTGGGCGAAGGCCCGCGGCATCGAGGTCACCGCCGAGGTCACCCCCCATCACCTACTGCTCACCGAAGACCTGATCAGGGGCTACGACCCGCGATTCAAGGTCAACCCGCCGCTGCGCCGCACCGAAGACACGCTCGCGCTGCGCGCGGCGCTCGCCGACGGCACGATCGACATCGTCGCCACCGACCACGCGCCGCACCCGGTCGAGGCGAAGCAGAGCGAGTGGGACGCCGCGGCGAACGGCATGGTCGGCCTCGAATCGGCCCTGTCGGTCGTGCACGCCGCGGTCGTCGAGACAGGGCTCATGAACTGGGCGGATGTCGCGCGCGTGTTGTCGCACGCGCCGGCGCGCATCGGGCGGCTCAGGGGCCATGGAGCGCCGATCGCCGCGGGCGAGGCCGCCGAGCTGGCGCTCTACGATCCGTCGGGGTCGGCCGTCTTCGATCTCGACCGTCTCGCCGGACGCAGCGTCAATTCGCCGTACCTCGGGCGCTCCCTGCCCGGACGCGTCGTGGCGACGTTCCACGGTGGTTATGCGACCTTCGCCAACGGCGCAGTGCGCGATGCCGGCGAGGTCGCCGCGCTCGCGAAGGAGCTGGCGAATGGATAAGTGGATCGGCGGAATCGTCGCGTTCGCGGTCGTGGCCCTCATCGTGTGGCTCATGTACCGGTCATGGCGGCGTCGCACCGCGCGCGACGAGTCGCTCTCGTCGTACCCGCTGCCCGAGTCGATCGGCGCTCCCGCGTTCGTGGCCGAGGTGCTCTACGTGGCGACGACGCCCGTGGGCGATCCGCTCGAGCGCCTCGCAGTGCGGGGACTCGCGTTCCGCGGTGTCGCCCACGTCGAGGTGGTGGCCGGGGGACTCGTGCTGCGGGTCGCCGGGGAGTCGACGACCTTCATCCCCGCCGACAGGCTCGTCGGCGCGTCGACCGCGAGCTATGCGATCGATCGCGGTGTCGAACCCGACGGGCTCGTCGCCGTGACGTGGACGCCTCGTGCGGCCGACGTCGCCGACCCGGCGCCCCGCGTCGACAGCTACCTTCGCGCCCGCTACGCGGGCGACGCGGCCAGGATCATCCGGGCCGTCAACGACATCGCCGCGGCGCCCGCCGCACCGCGGCACGAACACGAGAGCGAGGCCTCGGATGGCTGAGACCCCAACACGCACGAGCGAGCCCGCCGTGCTCGTCCTCGAAGACGGCAAGCGCTACGACGGGCGCGCCTACGGCGCCCGCGGCCGAACCCTCGGCGAGGCGGTGTTCGCGACGGGCATGACCGGGTATCAAGAGACGCTGACCGACCCGTCGTACGCGGGGCAGATCGTCATGATGACGGCCCCGCACATCGGCAACACCGGCATGAACGACGAAGACGAGGAGTCGGCGCGCATCTGGGTCGCCGGCTTCATCGTGCGCGACCCCTCCCGGGTGGTGTCGAACCACCGTTCGCAACGCAGCCTCGACGACGACCTCGACGCGTCCGGCGTCGTCGGCATCTCCGGAATCGACACCCGTGCCGTCACCCGGCACCTGCGGTCGGCCGGTGCCATGCGCGCCGGCATCTTCTCGGGCGAGGACGCGGCGCTCAGCCACGGCGAGCAGCTCGCGCTCGTGCAGTCCGGCACCGAGATGACCGGCCGCAACCTGTCGGGCGAGGTCTCGACCGCAGAGCGCTACACGGTCGAGGCCACCGGTGAACGCGTCGGATCGGTCGCCGTGCTCGATCTCGGGGTCAAGACCTCGACGCTCAACTACCTCGCCGAGCGCGGCTTCGACGTGCACGTGCTCCCGCAGACGTCCACCGCAGACGACGTGCTCGCCCTCGAGCCCGACGCGTTGTTCTTCTCGAACGGGCCCGGCGACCCCGAGGCATCCGATCGTCACGTCGACCTGCTGCGCACCGTGCTGCGCAACGACGTGCCCTACTTCGGCATCTGCTTCGGCAACCAGCTGCTCGGCCGCGCGCTCGGATTCGGCACCTACAAGCTGACCTTCGGGCATCGGGGCATCAACCAGCCCGTGCTCGACCGGGCCACGGGCCGAGTGGAGATCACCGCGCACAACCACGGCTTCGCGGTCGATGCCCCCATCGACCGGGTGAGCGACTCGAGCGAGGGCTTCGGACGGGTCGAGGTGAGCCACGTCGACCTCAACGACAACGTCGTCGAGGGCCTCAACTGCCTCGACATCCCCGCGTTCAGCGTGCAGTACCATCCCGAATCGGCCGCCGGCCCGCACGACGCGAACTACCTCTTCGACCGGTTCCGCGACATGGTCATCGCGAGCAAGGAGTCCAAAGCCTGATGCCCAAGCGCGACGACATCAACAGCGTCCTCGTCATCGGATCCGGTCCGATCGTCATCGGACAGGCGGCCGAGTTCGACTACTCGGGCACGCAGGCCTGCCGGGTGCTGCGTGCCGAGGGCGTGCGGGTCATCCTCGTGAACCCCAATCCGGCCACGATCATGACCGACCCCGACTTCGCCGACGCGACGTACATCGAGCCGATCACGCCCGAGATCATCGAGTCCATCATCATCAAGGAGCGGCCCGATGCGGTGCTGCCGACACTGGGCGGCCAGACCGCGCTGAACGCGGCGATCGCCCTGCACGATGCGGGCATCCTCGAGAAGCACGGTGTCGAGCTCATCGGCGCGAAGGTCGATGCCATCCGCAAGGGCGAGGACCGCCAGCTCTTCAAGGACCTCGTGATCGAGGCCGGAGCCGAGGTGGCCCGCTCGCACGTCGCGAAGACGCTCGAGCAGGCCAAGGAGTTCGCGCTCGACCTCGGGTACCCGCTCGTCGTGCGGCCGTCGTTCACCATGGGCGGTCTCGGTTCGGGCTTCGCGTACACCGAGGAGGACCTCGTGCGGTACGTGACCCAGGGCCTGCACGACTCGCCGACCACCGAGGTGCTCCTCGAGGAGTCGATCCTCGGCTGGAAGGAGTACGAGCTCGAGCTCATGCGCGACACGGCCGACAACACCGTCGTCGTCTGCTCGATCGAGAACGTCGACCCCGTCGGCGTGCACACGGGCGACTCGATCACGGTGGCGCCCGCCCTGACGCTGACCGACCGCGAGTACCAGAAGCTGCGCGACATCGGCATCGACATCATCCGCGCCGTCGGCGTCGACACCGGCGGCTGCAACATCCAGTTCGCCGTCGACCCCGCCGACGGCCGCATCATCGTCATCGAGATGAACCCGCGCGTCTCGCGCTCGTCTGCGCTCGCGTCGAAGGCCACCGGCTTCCCGATCGCGAAGATCGCGGCCAAGCTCGCCATCGGCTACCGGCTCGACGAGATCCCGAACGACATCACGCGCGTGACTCCCGCGAGCTTCGAGCCGACGCTCGACTACGTCGTAGTGAAGGTGCCGCGGTTCGCGTTCGAGAAGTTCCCGGCGGCCGACCCGACGCTGACGACGACCATGAAGTCGGTCGGCGAGGCCATGGCCATCGGGCGCAACTTCGCGACGGCGCTGCAGAAGGCGCTGCGCTCGCTCGAGAAGCGCGGCTCGTCGTTCCACTGGGGCGACGAGGAGCGCAGCGTCGACGAACTCCTCGAACTCGCGTCCGTGCCCACCGACGGGCGCATCGTGCTCGTGCAGCAGGCGCTGCGGCGAGGCGCCACGATCGAGCAGGCGTTCGAGGCGACGAGGATCGACCCGTGGTTCCTCGACCAGATCGTGCTCATCAACGAGGTCGCCGAGACCGTTGCCGGGGCCGAGGCGCTCGACACCGACCTCCTGCTCATGGCGAAGGACCACGGCTTCTCCGACGCGCAGATCGCGCAGTTGCGCGGGTTCGGCAGCGAAGCCGACGCGCGCGAGGTGCGGCACATCCTCGGCATCCGCCCGGTGTACAAGACCGTCGACACGTGTGCGGGGGAGTTCCCGGCGCTCACGCCGTATCACTACTCGAGCTACGACCTCGAGACCGAGGTCGAGCCGTCGACCCGCAAGAAGGTCGTCATCCTGGGCTCCGGACCGAACCGCATCGGCCAGGGCGTCGAGTTCGACTACTCGTGCGTGCACGCGTCGTTCGCCCTCTCCGACGCCGGGTTCGAGACGATCATGATCAACTGCAACCCCGAGACGGTCTCGACCGACTACGACACGAGCGACCGGCTCTACTTCGAGCCGCTCACGCTCGAGGACGTGCTCGAGGTCATCCACGCCGAGTCGCAGTCGGGCGAGCTCGTCGGCGTAGTCGTGCAGCTCGGCGGGCAGACCGCGCTCGGCCTCGCGAAGGGACTCGAGGCGGCGGGCATCCCCATCCTCGGCACGAGCCCTGCTGCGATCGACCTGGCCGAGGAGCGTGGCCTGTTCTCGGGCATCCTCGACGCGGCGGGCCTGCTCGCGCCCAAGAACGGCACTGCGATCGACGTCGCCGGCGCAGTGCACGTCGCCGAGGGCATCGGCTATCCGGTGCTCGTGCGCCCGAGTTACGTGCTCGGCGGACGCGGCATGGAGATCGTGTACGACTCGCCCTCGCTCGCCGACTACTTCGTGCGCATCGAGGGGCAGGGCATCGTCGGGCCGAGCCACCCGCTGCTGGTCGACCGGTTCCTCGACGACGCCATCGAGATCGACGTCGACGCGCTCTACGACGGCACCGAGCTCTACATCGGCGGTGTCATGGAGCACATCGAGGAGGCGGGCATCCACTCGGGCGACTCGAGCTGCACCCTTCCGCCCGTGACGCTCGGCCGCGCCGAGGTCGACCGGGTGCGCGAGGCCACACGAGCGATCGCCGAGGGCATCGGCGTGCGCGGCCTGCTCAACGTGCAGTTCGCGATCGGGGCGGGCGTGCTCTACGTGCTCGAGGCGAACCCGCGCGCGAGCCGCACGGTGCCGTTCGTCTCGAAGGCGCTCGGCATCGCACTTGCCAAGGCGGCGAGCCGCATCATGGTCGGTGCGACGATCCGCGAGCTCGTGGCCGAGGGCATGCTGCCCGAGTCCGACGGCTCGCGCATTCCGCTCGACGCGCCCGTTGCAGTGAAGGAGGCCGTGTTGCCGTTCCACCGCTTCCGCACCCGCGAGGGAATCATGGTCGACTCGGTGCTCGGCCCCGAGATGCGCTCGACGGGCGAGGTCATGGGCATCGATCGCGACTTCCCGCGCGCGTTCGCGAAGAGCCAGCTCGCCGCGTACGGTGGCATGCCGAAGTCCGGAACCGTCTTCGTGTCGGTCTCCGACCGCGACAAGCGCTCGATCGTGCTGCCAGTGCTGCGTCTGCAACAGCTCGGCTACGAGCTCACCGCCACCGAGGGCACGGCCGAGGTGCTGCGCCGTCATGGCATCAAGGCGCGCGAGGTGCTGAAGTTCAGCGACAAGCCCACCGAAGACGCGGCATCGGTCGTCGAGCTCATCCATCGCGGCGAGGTCGACGTGGTCGTCAACACTCCGAGCGGGCGCTCGGCGCGTGCCGACGGCTACGAGATCCGCGCCGCGGCGGTCGCCGCCGACATCCCGCTGTTCACGACGATCGCCGAGCTCTCGGCGGCCGTCGCGTCGCTCGATGTCGTCGGAGACGGGTTCGAGGTGACCAGCCTGCAGGAGTACGCCGAGCGCAGGGCGATGTCGGTATGAACGGCGACGTGACCCCGTTCGGCGACCGGCTCGACTCCGTGTTCGCCGCCTACGGGCACCTCTGCGTCGGCATCGACCCGCACGCCGGGCTGCTCGCGCGCTGGGACCAGCCCGACTCGGCCGAGGGCGCCCGCGAACTCGGCCTGCGCACCGTCGAGGCCGCGGCCGGTCGGGTGGGCATCGTGAAACCGCAGATCGCGTTCTTCGAGCGGCACGGTGCGGCAGGCTATGCCGCGCTCGAGCGGGTGCTGCGCGAAGCGCGCGACGCCGGGCTCATGGTGATCGCCGATGTCAAGCGCGGCGACATCGGCTCGACTGTCGATGCCTACGGCGAGGCATGGCTGCGACCCGGATCGCCGCTCGAGGCCGACGCCATGACGATCAGCGCCTATCAGGGTCTCGGGTCGATCGAACAGGTCATGTCCACTGCGGACGCGGCGGGCAAGGGATTGTTCGTGCTCGCCGCGACGTCGAACCCCGAGGCGGCCGCGATCCAGCGCGCGGTGCTGCAGCAGTCGTCGCGCGCGGGCAGCACGGTCGCGAACGCCATCACGCAGGGCGTCATCGGCTGGAATCACGGACGACCCGATGTTGCGACGCGCGCGCTCGGGTCGATCGGCGTGGTCTTCGGCGCGACGACCGATCTCGGGCTCGCGGGCATCAGCATCGACGTCGAGGTGCCCCGTCCCGGACTTCCGGTGCTGGCACCCGGCTTCGGCCACCAGGGAGCCCAACCCGGCGAGCTTCGCGCCCGGTTCGGTGCCTTCGCCGGCGGTGTGATCGCGAACGAATCCCGATCGATCCTCGAAGCGGGTCCCGACGGGCTGGTCGATGTGATCAGTCGCCGGGTCGACCAGTACGGAGCGGCAATTGCCTGACCCCATCAGTGAACCGAGCACCCCGTCGGGTCCAGCCGTCACGACGCGCACCCCTCCCGAGGTCGATCGTGTCGCGGCATCCCGCGCCGCCGTGGCAGCGCGCCGTGCACGTGCCGCCGTCAAGTCGCAGATCGCCGAGGGCGCGCGCAGCCCCCTCGACGTGCTGCGCGAGGCGTTCGAGCAGCCCGAGGGCGTCGAGGGGCGGTTGCGCGTCACCGAGTTCCTCACGTCGATTCCCGCGATCGGGGTGACGAAGTCCGCGCGCATCATGCACGATCTCGAGATCTCGACGTCGAAGCGACTCGGCGGTCTCGGGCGGCTGCAGCGCCGCCGACTGCGGGAGTTCGTCGCCGACTGGGTCGCCGCGCACGGCGGCACCGGCGACCGGCTGGTCGTGCTCGCCGGGCCGACCGCGGTCGGCAAGGGTACCGTCGCGTCGTACATCCGGCGCCACCATCCCGACGTGCGACTGTCGGTGTCGGCGACGACCCGGGCCCCGAGGCCCGGCGAGGTCGAGGGGGAAAGCTATTTCTTCGTCGACGACGCCGAGTTCGATCGCATGGTCGAGGCGGGCGAACTGCTCGAGTGGGCGACCGTGCACAACGCGTTCCGGTACGGCACCCCGCGCCGGGTCGTCGACGAGGCGATCGCCGCCGGAAACAGCGTGCTGCTCGAGATCGACATCCAGGGTGCGCGCTCGGTGCGCCGCGCGATGCCCGAGGCGACGCTCGTGTTCCTGCTGCCCCCGACGTGGGACGAACTCGTGCGCCGGCTGGTCGGCCGGGGCACCGAGAGCCCCTCGGAACAGCAGCGTCGGCTCGAGACCGCGAAGGTCGAACTCGCCGCCGTCGACGAGTTCGACCACCAGGTCGTGAACCACGAGGTCGGCGAGGCCGCCCAGAAGGTCGTAGACTTGATGAGATCTCGCAAGGGTCGGCGTTGAGCTGCCCTCGTCACGACTTTTCGCGCGCAGCGGGCGCGCACCCTCGATCTAAGGAGTCACCCCATGGCTGAGAAGCTGTCCGGCATCATCGATCCGCCCATCGACGACCTGCTCTCGAAGGTCGACTCGAAGTACCAGCTCGTCATCTTCGCTTCGAAGCGCGCGCGCCAGATCAACGACTACTACGCCGATCTCCACGAAGGCAGCCTGTTCGACAACGTCGGCCCCCTGGTCGACTCCTCGATCGACGACAAGCCGCTGTCGGTGGCGATGCACGAGATCAACGAGGACAAGCTCCGGCTCCGCCCGCTGGCCGAGTGACCCAGAGGGCCGCGTGACCCTCAACGTCGTCGTCGGCATCACCGGCGGCATCGCCGCGTACAAGGCCGTCGGCGTCGTGCGGGCGCTCGTGCTCGCCGGCCATGACGTGCACGTCGTGCCCACCGAGGGAGCACTGCGGTTCGTCGGGCGTCCGACGCTCGAGGCGATCTCGCGCAACCCGGTGCACGTCGACCTCTACGAAGGGGTCGCAGAGGTGCGCCACGTCGCGATCGGGCAGGCGGCCGACCTCATCGTCATCGCGCCTGCAACGGCCAACACGATCGCGAAGCTCGCGACGGGCCTCGCCGACGACCTGCTCGGCAACACCGTGCTCGCCAGCGAGGCGCCGATCGTCATCGCGCCGGCCATGCACACCGAGATGTGGCGCAACCCGGCGACGCAGGCCAACATCGCCACGCTGCGGGCCAGGGGCGTCACCGTCGTCGGTCCGGCGGTGGGCCAGCTCACCGGAGCCGACAGCGGCCCCGGCCGCATGGAGGAGCCCGAGGCGATCGTCGACGCCGCGCTGTCCGTCGCGGCAACCGCTCGTTCCCGCCAGTC
>Ga0247819_10001788_pt1 | contig 11438 bp, 11 predicted proteins | sample 13C_Xylose_Day6_FD_193428 | JGI IMG/M metagenome (GOLD analysis project Ga0247819, IMG submission 193428) | Soil microbial communities from agricultural site in Penn Yan, New York, United States - 13C_Xylose_Day6 | ecosystem: Environmental > Terrestrial > Soil > Agricultural land | place: USA... | reverse complement strand
CCATGGGTGCTGCGGCGGTCCGTGCCGCCGAGGCGATAAATTACGCGGGCGCAGGCACCATAGAATTCATCGTCGATGGCCGCGACGGTCTTCGCCCCGACGGTTTCTGGTTCATGGAGATGAACACCCGCCTTCAGGTCGAACATCCGGTGACCGAACTGATCACCGGCGTGGATCTGGTCGAATGGCAGCTGCGCGTGGCCTCGGGTGAACCGCTGCCCGCATCGCAGGCGCAACTCTCGATCAAGGGCCATGCCTTCGAGGCGCGGCTTTACGCCGAGGATGTGCCGGCAGGCTTCCTGCCGGCGACGGGTACGCTGGCACATCTGCATTTCCCCGCTCAGGCCCGCATCGAGTCTGGCGTCCGCCCCGGCGACCAGATCAGCCCGTGGTATGACCCGATGATCGCCAAGGTCGTCACGCATGGTGCCACCCGCGCCATCGCCCTGCGCGCATTGGAGGCGGCGCTTTGCGACACCGAGGTTGCGGGCTCGGTCACCAATCTGGACTTCCTGATCGCGCTGACCCGGCACGAGGGCTTTGGTAAGGGCGAGGTGGATACCGGCCTGATCGCCCGCGACCTGACCGCGCTGGTCAAGGCCGCCGAGCCGGATCCGGGGACGCGGGCGCTTGCGGTGCTTGGTCTTGCCGGGCTGGATGATCCGATGATCCGGGGCGGGATCACCCTGTGGCAACCCCTGCGCCGCACCATCGCATGGGATGGGGGAGAGGCGGTGCTGGAGGTGCTTGGCCCCGGCGCAGCCCGCGTCACGCTGGACGGCACCACGCATGAGATCGGCTATGAGGGCGGACGCTGGTGGGTGGATGGCCGGCCTCGACGGGCGCGGATCGTGTCCCATGCGGCGGGAACCAGCGTCTTTGGCGGGCGCTCGCTGACGCTGACCCCGCTGGATCCACTGGCGCGCGGCGGGGCCGAGACCGGAGGAGGGCTGACGCTCTCGCCCATGCCGGGGCTGGTCAAGGCGGTGTTCGTGACCGCCGGACAGCAGGTCGCGGCGGGTGATCGACTGGCGATCCTCGAGGCAATGAAGATGGAACACAGCCTGACAGCCGGGCGCGACGGCCATGTGGCCGAGGTGCTGGTGCAGGCGGGCGATCAGGTCGAGGCAGGTGCCCCGCTGGTCCGACTGGAGGAAGAAAGTGACTGACCTGACCCTGTGGCATGTGCCGCTGTCACGCTCGATGCGGGCGCTGTGGCTGCTGCATGAGATCGGCTGCGATTTCCGGGTAGAGGCGCTGGATTTCTTCGACGGCTCGATGCGCCAGCCGCCCTATGCCGGAATCCACCCGGTCGGGCGGGTCCCGGCGCTACAGGATGGCCCCGTCACGCTGCACGAATCCGGCGCGATCACTGAATGGTTGTGCGAGACCCGCGCGCCGCATCTTGCCCGCGCGCCGGGTGCGTCGGACCGCGCCGCATGGCTGGACTGGCTGCATTTCGGGGAAACTCTGGGTCAGCATCTGGCGAACCTGACCCAGCATCACATCATGCTGCGCGAAGACTGGCAGCGCTCGCCCACGGTGATGAAGCTGGAGGCCGCGCGGCTGTCCCGCGCTTTGGGGCTGGTCGAAGCCGTGCTTGAGGATCGCGACTGGCTGCTGGGGGAGTTCTCGGGTGTCGATTGCCAGATCGGCTATTCGGTTTGGCTTGCCGCCCGTTTCGTGCGCTTCAGCGCACGCCCGGCACTTGCCGCCTATGCCGCTCGCTGCGCTGCACGGCCAGCTTTTCAGGCGGCATTGCCGGCGCCCGGAACGCCCCTGATCTATACCCGAGAATTCTACGAGATTCCCGATGCAACGCGCTGAAATTTTTGAGATGGGCCCGCGCGACGGGCTGCAGAACGAAAGACGCCTGATCCCGGCGGCGAACAAAATCGCGCTGGTCGACCTGCTGTCCCGCGCAGGCTTTCGCCGGATCGAGGTGACCAGCTTCGTTTCTCCGAAATGGGTCCCGCAGATGGGTGACGCGGCTGAGGTCATGGCGGGGATCACCCGTGCCCCCGGCGTCAGCTATGCAGTGCTGACCCCGAACATGAAGGGCTATGAGGGCGCGCGTGCTGCGCGTGCGGATGAGGTCGCGATCTTTGCCTCGGCCTCGGAAGGGTTCAGCAAAGCCAACCTGAATGCGACCATCGCTGAAAGTCTGGAGCGCTTCGCCCCGGTGGCACAGGCGGCACTGGCCGATGGCATTTCGGTCCGGGGCTATGTCAGCGTGGTGACGGATTGTCCCTATGATGGGCCGACGCCGCCCGGCAATGTCGCCCGCGTCGCGGCGGCCTTGCGCGACATGGGCTGCTACGAGATCAGCCTTGGCGACACGATCGGGCAGGGTCGTCCGGAAACCATCGACGCCATGCTGTCGGCGGTGCTGGATGAGTTGCCCGCCGAAAAGCTGGCGGGGCATTACCACGACACGGCGGGCCGGGCGCTGCAGAATATTGACGCAAGCCTTGCGCGCGGGTTGCGGGTCTTTGACGCCGCCGTCGGCGGGCTTGGAGGCTGTCCCTATGCGCCGGGTGCCAAGGGCAATGTCGCGACCGAAGCCGTGGCCGCGCATCTGGCGGCGCTGGGCTATGACACCGGACTGGACATGGCCGTGATCGAACAGGCTGCGGATATGGCCCGCGCCCTGCGAGGAGGGGAATGATGGAAACAATCCGCATCGACACCGACGCGCGCGGTGTGGCGACGCTGTGGCTGGCACGGCCTGACAAGCACAATGCCCTGTCGGCGCAGATGATCCGCGAATTGACCGAAGCCGCGCAGATCCTTGGCACCGATCCCGCCGTGCGCGTGGTGGTGCTGGCGGCCGAGGGTAAGACCTTCTGCGCGGGCGGCGATCTGGGCTGGATGCAGGACCAGATGGCTGCGGATTCGGACACGCGCCGTTCAGGGGCGCGGGAACTTGCGATGATGCTGAACGCGCTGAACACCTTGCCCAAGCCCCTGATCGGGCGGGTCCAAGGCAATGCCTTTGGCGGGGGCGTCGGCATGATCTCGGTCTGCGATGTGGCCTTGGCGGTCCCGCAGGCCCGCTTTGCCCTGACCGAGACGCGGCTGGGTCTGATCCCCGCGACCATCGGCCCCTATGTGCTGGCGCGTCTGGGTGAGGGCAAGGCGCGGCGCGTTTTCATGTCGGGCCGCACCTTTGACGCCGAAGAGGCGACGCGGCTGGACCTGATCGCCAAGGTCGTCGCGCTTGATGCGCTGGACGGGGCGGTTGAGGCCGAAATCGCCCCCTACCTGTCCTGCGCGCCCGGCGCGGTGGCGGCGGCGAAACGCCTTGCGCGCAGCCTTGGTCCGCGTATCGACGCGGATGTGATCGACAGCACCATCGATGCGCTGGTTGCTGTCTGGGAGGGGGACGAGGCGCAGCAAGGCATCAACGCCTTCTTTGCTAAGACAAAACCGGCATGGCAAAGCTAGCCATGCGCTAGGCGCAAGGCTGGCCTGTCCGGGGGCGCACTGACAGGGAAAGGGGCGATCTGTTATCGCAAACCTACCCCTCCCCTCAAAGTCCCGGAATGTGACGCCATGCCGCCCCAGCCGCACCTGAAACTTGCCATCCTTGCTCTTGGGCTGGGATCCTTCGCCATTGGCACCTCGGAATTCGCCGCAATGGGGCTTTTGCCTTGGTATGCCAGCGATCTGGGCATTACCGAGCCGCAAGCGGGCCATGTCATCAGCGCCTATGCGCTGGGCGTGGTCGTCGGCGCGCCGATCACCTCGATCCTGGGGGCCAGGCTGCCGCGCCGGCGCTATCTGGCGGGGCTGATCGCGGTTTACGGCGTGATGAACCTGCTGGCAGCGGTGCTGCCGGGCTATGGCACGCTGGTCTTCACGCGCTTTCTGGCCGGTCTGCCGCATGGCGGCTATCTGGGCGTCGCCATGCTGTTTGCCGCCGATGCCCTGCCGCGCGAGCAGCGGGCCAAGGGCGTGACACAGGTGCTGCTGGGCCTGACCATCGCCAATATCGCCGGGGTTCCGCTGGCAGGGGTGCTGGGGCAGGGCTTGGGCTGGCGCTGGGGCTTTGCGCTGCCGGGCGTTCTGGCGCTGATCGCAGGCTGGCTGATCCTGCGCCTGGCGCCGCGCGTCGGTGCACCGGCCAAGGCCAATCCGCTGGGCGAATTGAAAGCGCTGAAGAACCCCGCCGTGATCCTGACCCTGCTGGTCGGCGCGGTCGGTTGTGGCGGCGTCTTTGCAGTCTATTCCTTCCTTTCGGCGGCGATGCTGGCGACGACCAATCCGCCGTCATGGGCGGTCGCGGCGCTGCTTTCGGCCTTTGGCGTCGGCATGACGATCGGCAGCATCGGCGCGGCAAGGCTGACAATCCGGCTGGGCGAGTTCCGCGCGGCCTTTGTCCTGATGGTCTTCATGGCGCTGACGCAGGGTATCGCCTCGTTGGCGGTGGGGAACTGGGTGCTGATGATCGCATCGTCCTTCATCATCGGGGTCGGGGCCTCGATGGCGGTGCCGTTGCAGACCCGCCTGATGGAGGTCGCCGGAGAGGCGCAATCCATGGCCGCCGCAATGAACCATGCCGCCTTCAACGCCGCGAATGCACTGGGTCCGTGGCTGGCGGGCATGGCGCTGGCCGCAGGCTGGGGCTGGCGTTCCTCGGGGTTGGTCGGCGTCGGACTGTCGCTGGCGGGTCTGGTGGTTCTTGCAATCGCCTGGTGGCAGGCGCGGGCCTCAGGGCAGCCGCTCGAGGATTACCCGGCGCGAGCCTGAGGCGAATTCCCGCCGGATCGAGATGGCCAGCACCGCCATCGTGGCGATGAACAGCCAGAGCGGTCCGGCGAGCCATCCCAAGGCGCCCAACGAGAAGTAGACGCAGCGCAGCCCGGAATTGAAGCTTTTGGCGGCGGTGATATTGATCTCGGCCGCTTGCAGGGCGCGGGGCAGCGCATGGGGGTCGTCCGGTTTGTTCGGGACGGCGGCCATCATGATCGCGCAATAGCCGAACAGCCGATGCGACCAGATGAAGCGCAGCAGGGCATTGGCGACGAAAAACAGCGCCACGACGATCTTGATTTCCCATTTCAGCGCCGGGACATGCTCCATGTCGAATTGCCGCGCGACGCCGGCCAGTTGTTCGGTATTGCCGATCAGCGCCAGCCCGCCGCCAATGCCGATCAGGCAGGCCGAGGCGAAAAACGCCGTTCCCTCGCGCAGCGAGGCAAGAATATTGCCGTCAAAGATCCGCGGTTCGCGCGTCACGAATTGCCGCATCCATTCGCGGCGGTATTCCTTCATCAGCACGGAAACCGACGGGTAGTGCTTGGGCGGGTGCTCGGTGAACCAGCCGACCGCGTACCAGGTGACGAAAAGCCATGCCACCGCGGCCAGATCGGCTGCGGTAAAGGGACCAGAGATCAGGGCGCTGCTGCTTTCCATGTCGCCAGACTAGCCGCGCCGTTCGGCGGTTGCCAGAGCATTGCCGCAGGTCTATCCAGTCAATGTTACCATTGCGTTGGAGGAGGCAAATGGCGGCAATCCTGAACAGGAACAGGGCGCGCATCTGATGCAGATGCCCCAGCCCGATCCGCGCGTCATTGCACGCCGCGAGGCCATCGCCGCGCGGCTGCGTCAGGTCGTGCCCGGCGCGGTCATCGACGACCCGGCCGAGACGCGCGCCTATGAATGCGATGCGCTGTCGGCCTATCGCTGCCCGCCTTTGGCGGTGGTGCTGCCCGCCACGACCGAGGAAGTCGCCGCCGTCCTGCGCATCTGCCATGACATGGGCGTGCCGGTCGTGCCGCGCGGTGCGGGGACCAGCTTGGCGGGTGGCTCGATGCCGACGGCAGATGCCGTGGTCGTCGGGTTGTCGCGCATGAGCGCGGTGCTGGAGACCAGCCTTGAGGACCGTTTCATCCGCGTGCAGGCCGGGCGGACGAACCTGTCGGTGTCGGGTGCAGTGGACGCTTCGGGCTTCTTTTACGCGCCCGATCCCTCTAGCCAGTTGGCCTGCGCCATCGGCGGCAATATCGGGATGAATTCCGGCGGGGCGCATTGCCTGAAATACGGCGTCACCACCAACAATCTACTGGGCGTGACCGTGGTCCTGATGGATGGCTCCGTCATCGAGTTGGGCGGCCCGATGGGTGAGGCACCGGGCTTGGATCTGCTGGGCGTCGTCTGCGGGTCCGAGGGCCAGCTTGGCATCGTGACCGAGGCGACGTTGCGCATCCTGCCCAAACCCGCAGGCGCGCGTCCCGTGCTGGTCGCCTTTGACGCCTCGGAAACCGCCGGGGCCTGCGTCGCTGCCATTATCCGCGCTGGCGTGTTGCCCGTCGCCATCGAATTCATGGACCGCCCCTGCATCCGCGCCACCGAGGAATTCGCCCATGCCGGCTACCCCGATTGCGAGGCCCTGCTGATCATCGAGGTCGAGGGCACGCCCCCCGAGATCGACGAACAGCTGCGCCTGATCGGGGATATTGCGGCGCGCTTTTCCCCGATCGAGTTCCGCGAAAGCAAATCCGAGGACGAATCCCGCCGCATCTGGCTGGGCCGGAAATCGGCCTTTGGCGCGATGGGGCAGATCAACGACTACATGTGTCTGGATGGGACCATTCCCGTCAGCGCGCTGCCCGAGGTTCTGGCCGGAATCGCGCGTCTGTCGGCGAAATTCGGGCTGGACGTGGCCAATGTCTTCCATGCGGGCGACGGCAACATGCATCCGCTGATCCTGTACAATGCCAACCAGCCCGGCGATCTGGAACGCTGCGAGGCGCTGGGGGCCGAGATCCTGAAGCTGTGCGTTCAGGTCGGCGGCTGCCTGACTGGCGAACATGGCGTCGGCGTTGAGAAGCGCGAGCTGATGACGACCCAGTTCACCGATATCGACCTTGAGGCGCAGATGCGGGTCAAGGATGTCTTCGACCCGCATTGGCTGCTGAATGCGGCCAAGGTCTTTCCGCTGGCCGTGTCGGCCCCCCGTCGCGAGGGCATCCGCAATGCGGCCTGAAACCGAGGACGATCTGTCCCAACTGATCCGTTCTGCCAGCGCGCCCCTGTCGCCGATCGGCGGCGGGACGCGGCTCAATCCCGGCGAAGGGCAGGGCGAGCGGCTGAATGTCTCGGGCCTGCGCGGGGTGGTGCTTTATGAGCCCGCCGCGCTGACGCTGGTGGTGCGGGCCGGCACGCCCTTGGCCGAGGTGCAGGCAGCGCTGGCTGCCGAGGGCCAGATGCTGGCCTTTGAACCCGATGCCCGTCCCCGCTCGACCATCGGGGGCGTGGTCGCGGCCAATGCCTCGGGTCCGCGCCGGGTGCAGGCGGGGGCCTGCCGCGACGCGCTGCTGGGCGTGCGCTATGTCAACGGGCAGGGCGAGATCGTCAAGAATGGCGGGCGGGTGATGAAGAACGTCACCGGCTACGATCTGGTCAAGCTGATGGCCGGATCGCGGGGGCGTCTGGGCGTGCTGACCGAGGTGGCCCTGAAAACCGCGCCAATCCCGCCTTGCGTGGCCACTTTGGCCCTGCCGGGCTTGGATGCGGCGGGGTCGGTCGCCGCGCTGACCACCGCGCTGACCGGGCCCTACGATGTCTCGGGCGCGGCATGGTTGCCGGGGCAGGGTGCGCTGATCCGTATCGAGGGGCTGGAAGGCTCGGTTGCCATCCGTCGTCGCGCCTTGACTGAAAAACTGGCGGGTTTTGGCGAAGTGGCCGAGGGCGATGGCGCAAGCTGGTCCCGCATGGTTCCCACCGCGCCAGAAGGCGATCTATGGCGCATCATCTGCCGCCCGTCCGAGGCGCCCGCGCTGTTGACGACCCTGCCACAACCCTTGGCGGTCGACTGGGGTGGCAGCCTGATCTGGGTGGCCCTGCCTGCGGGTGAGGTGCCCGCGTTGCCGAAATGGTCGGGCCATGCGACCCGCGTCAGCGGGGCCGCGGCCCTGACCCTGCCTTTGCCCGACCCGGTGGTCGCGCGCCTCAATGCCAGCCTGAGCGAGCGGTTTGACCCTCGCCGGATTTTTGCCAGCTAGGGTTCCATGCAGACGAATTTCACCGAAGAGCAGCTCAAGGACCCGCTGGTCGCGCGTTCGAACAAGATCCTGCGCGCCTGTGTCCATTGCGGTTTCTGCACGGCGACCTGTCCCACTTACCAAGTGCTGGGGGACGAACTCGACAGCCCGAGGGGCCGCATCTACCTGATCAAGGACATGCTGGAAAACGGCCGCGACGCGGATGAAAAAACCGTCAAGCATCTGGATCGTTGCCTCAGCTGCCTTAGCTGCATGACCACCTGCCCCTCGGGCGTGGATTACATGCATCTGATCGATCATGCCCGTATCCATGTCGAAAAGACCTATCGCCGCCCGTGGCGGGATCGCGCCCTGCGCTGGATGCTGGCCAAGGTGCTGCCCTATCAGGGGCGCTTCCGGCTGGCGCTGCTGGGCGCCAAGATCGCGCGGCCATTCGCCGGGCTGATGCCTGATCCGCGCCTGCGGGCGATGCTGGCGATGGCGCCGAAACAGATCCCGCCGGTCAGCCGCAACGATCAGGGGCAGGTCTTCGCGCCCATTGGCACGAGGCGGGCGCGGGTGGCCCTGATGCCCGGCTGTGCGCAAAGGGCGCTGAACACCGATATCAACGACGCGACCATCCGTTTGCTGCGCCGCGCGGGCTGCGAGGTGGTGATCCCCGAGGCCTTCGGCTGCTGCGGCGCGCTGACCCATCACATGGGCCGCGAAGAGGACGCGCTGCATTCCGCCCGCGCCACCATTCGTGGTTTTCTGGCGGCGGGCGAACTGGACGCGATCATCATCAACACCTCGGGTTGCGGCACCACGGTCAAGGATTACGGCAAGATCTTCGCAGGCGATCCGATGCAGCCCGAGGCCGAGCGTGTGGCGCGGCTGGCGCGTGACGTGACCGAGTTTCTGGACGCGCATGGTCTGCCCGAAGGCAAGACCGATGCGCTGCGCGTCGCCTATCACTCGGCCTGTTCGCTGCAGCATGGCCAACAGATCAAGACCACGCCCAAGACGCTGCTGACAAAGGCAGGTTTCAACGTGGTTGAGCCGGAAAACCCGCATCTGTGCTGCGGATCGGCAGGGACCTACAACCTGCTGCAGCCGGAACTGTCGGGGGAACTCAAGCGCCGCAAGGTCGCAACGCTTGAGGCGACCTCGCCGCAGGTGATCGCGGCCGGCAATATCGGCTGCATGATGCAGATCGGATCGGGCACCGGCGTGCCGGTCGTCCATACGGTCGAGTTGCTGGATTGGGCCACGGGCGGACCAAAGCCCCGCGCCTTGGCCGAGGCTTGAAACGGGGCCCGCGCATTCCTAGCTAAGTCTTGTCGGAGGGCCCAAGGGCGCCGACGGACCTGCCCGCCCGCATAGGGGGGCAAGCCTTTGTATCGCTTGAAGAAGGATGCGAAAATGCGCAACTTTGATCTGACCCCGCTTTATCGTGCCTCGGTCGGTTTTGACCGCATGGCTGACGTCATGGACCGTGCCCTGTCGGCCGATATCGCGAGCTATCCCCCCTATAATATCGAGAAGACCGGCGAGAATGCCTATCGCATCTCGATTGCCGTTGCAGGCTTTGGTGCCGATGATCTGAATGTCGAGGTCAAGGACGGTGCGGTGATCGTCTCGGGCCGGAAATCCGCCGAGGACGAAGGCCGGACCTTCCTGCATCGTGGCATCGCGACCCGCGCCTTTGAGCGCCGCTTCACCTTGGCCGATCATGTCCGCGTCGATGGCGCGAGCCATGAGGACGGGATGCTGAACATCGACCTGATCCGCGAGATCCCCGAAGCGCTGAAACCGCGCCGGATCGAGATCGCGAAGACGCTGAAGGCGGTCGAGAAGCTGAATTCCTGATCGGGGATTAGCGGCGGGGGCATTGCCCCCGTTCGGCTTTGGAAAAGGTCCCCCGGACTTTTTCCGGCCAAGCCTCACCCTCTAGGATATTTGTGGAACGGTGAAATCAAGGCGTTGCATCCCGGATGCAGCGCCTTTTGTCGTTTCAGAATTTGCGGCGGGCGCGCAGGGCGGCGGTGATGGTGCCGTCGTCGAGATAGTCGAGTTCGCCCCCGATCGGGACGCCTTGGGCAAGGCCGGTGATGGTGACACCGGTCACGGCCAGGCTGTCGGCGATGTAATGCGCGGTGGTCTGGCCCTCGACCGTGGCCGAGAGGGCGAGGATGACTTCGGAAACATGTTCGTCCGCGATGCGGGCGATAAGTTGCGGGATGCGCAGATCGTCCGGACCTATTTCGTCCAGCGCTGACAGGCTGCCGCCCAGCACATGGTAGCGGCCCTTGAAGGCGCGGCCACGTTCCAAGGCCCATAGATCCGCGACCTCGGTCACCACGCAGATCTCACCGGTGGCGCGGGCGGGATCGGTGCAGATCGGGCAGAGGTCGGATTGGGTGATATTGCCGCAAGCCACGCATTCGCGGGCGCTTTCGGCGACATTGGCCATGAGGCTGGCCAACTGCGCCATCTGGCCCGCGCGCTTGCGGATCAGGTGCAGGACGACGCGGCGCGCCGAGCGGGGGCCAAGCCCCGGCAGACGCGCCATCGTCGTGATCAGCGTCTCGATGTCGTCGCCGGGGCCAGTGGCCATGTCAGAAGGGCATCTTCATGTCGGCGGGAAGGCCCAGTTCACGGGTCAGGCGGGCCATTTCCTCGGCTGCCTTGTCGGTGGCGCGGCGCTGCGCGTCCTTGATCGCGGCAAGGATCAGGTCCTCGACCACTTCCTTGTCTTCCGAACGGAAGATCGACGGATCGATGTCGAGACCGGTCAGCTCGCCCTTGGCGGTGGCCGTGGCCTTGACCAGACCGCCGCCAGCCTCGCCGGTGACGGTCAGGCGGGTCAGCCCGTCCTGCATCTCGGTCATCTTGGTCTGCATCTGCTGCGCGGCTTCCATCATCTTTGACAGATCGCCCATATCGCCCAGGCCTTTGAACATGTCTTATTCCTCGTCCTCGAAAGGGTCCCATTCCTCGACCTCGGCCACCGGGCCTTCGGTCAGGTCATGGGGGGATTTATCCTCGCCAGCGGGGTTTTCAACCGGGGGCGGGGTGGGAACCGGTCGGATCGCGGTGATTTTTGCAGTCGGAAAGGCCGCGAAGATCGCTTGCACGGTCGGGTTTTCCATGGCGCGGAGGCGGGCCGCGGCCTCGCGGGCGGCGCGCTGTTCGCTGATCGTGGGCTGGCCACCATCCGACACCACCGTCACCGCCCAGCGTTGCCCGCCGGTCCAGCCGCGCAGACGCTCGGCCAGACGCTGGGGGAAATCGCGCGGGGCATTGTCGGTCGGCTGGAATTCGATCCGGCCGGGCGAGTAGCGGACAAGGCGCAGGTGATCCTCGACATCCAGCAGCAGCTTCATGTCGCGCATCCGGCGGATCAGCTCGATCACGGATTCGAAGTCCGGGAAGGCCGCCAGCGCATCG
>Ga0247819_10001787_pt1 | contig 11439 bp, 9 predicted proteins | sample 13C_Xylose_Day6_FD_193428 | JGI IMG/M metagenome (GOLD analysis project Ga0247819, IMG submission 193428) | Soil microbial communities from agricultural site in Penn Yan, New York, United States - 13C_Xylose_Day6 | ecosystem: Environmental > Terrestrial > Soil > Agricultural land | place: USA... | reverse complement strand
TGGCAGGGGAGGAAGGACTCGAACCCTCGCATGCCGGAATCAAAATCCGGTGCCTTGACCAACTTGGCGACTCCCCTACACGGGTTGACCGCTGAAATCAGCGGCCCACCGATGAACTGTCGCTGGATGCCCAACCTGCCAGCGGATGGACATCCATATTGCTGCACTCCCGCACGCGCCAGCCCTGCCACGAAGGCGGAACCGCGGCGGCCGACTGTCCGGGGGCGAGCGGTGCGAACACCGCACTGCCCGACCCGGTCATCCTGCCCGGCAGGCCTTGTAGGGCCAGCCACTCGAGCGCCTCGCCCACTTGGGGACAGAGCCGCTGGGCCACGGGCTGCAGGTCGTTTCGACCGAACTGCAGCGGGTTTGCAGCAAAGCCAGAGATTATAGCAGCCCTGCTGTCACGATGAAGCGCGGGGTCACGAAAGATCGTTGCGGTGTCCAGTCCCTGGGGTGGCTTGACCACCAGGAAGCGTGAAAACGGCACCTCGATCGGCGTGATCTCTTCACCGATTCCCTCGACCCAGGCGTTGCGTCCGCGCAGGAAGAAGGGAAGGTCCGCGCCCAGCGCGAGACCGATGCGCTCCAGCTGCGGCAGCGACAAACCGGTGTGCCACAGCCGGTTGAGCGCCAGCAGGCACGAAGCCGCGTCGGAGGAGCCGCCGCCCAGCCCCGCCTGGGCGGGCAGGCGTTTGTCGAGCGTGATGTGCGCGCCTTCGCGAGTGCCGGTCGCTTCCTGGAGGGCGCGTGCCGCTCGCAGAACGAGATCGTCGGCCGGCACCGGGTCCGCTATGTCTTCGCGGCTGAGCACGCCGCCCGGGCGCAGTTCGAAGTGAAGCGTGTCCTGCCAGTCCAGCAGGATGAACGCCGACTGCAGCAGGTGGTACCCGTCGGCGCGGCGACCGGTGACGTGCAGGAACAGGTTGAGCTTGGCCGGCGCGGCCACGTCGTAGAGCGATCGCATGCCGGCTCAGCGATCCAGCACCACGCGCAGGTCGGCCTGCGGCGGAGGCTCCTGGCGCTGCGCGCGCAGGCGCCCGTCGGCCAGCTGCGACAGGTCGGCCTGCCAGCCGGGCACGGGCGTGTTCACGCCGGAAAGCCAATCGAACAGCGCCGCGACCGGCAGCGATGCGCCCGTGGCCTGCTCGACCATCGCGTCGATCGACGCGAACTGCCGCGGCGGCTGGCCCGGCGTCTGCAGCTGCGCCGTGCCGGGTTGCCACTGCAGGATGGCGAGCGTGCCGCCGATGGGATTGAGCAACGTCAGCTGACCGGCCTGCGGACGGCCGCGCAGTTCGAAGCCCGCGGAGAAGGACTGGCTCGGCTGGTCCTGCACCGACAGCGCCATGCGGCCCGAGCGCACCTGGCTTCCCAGGGTCTCATCGGCCGGCGGACGCGGCAGCTGCGCGCAGGCAGCGAGTAACGAAACAAGCAACGCGGCGCTGAAGCGCACGCCCACCGCCTTCATGGCTTGATGCGCAGGCGCTTGAGCGTCTCCTGCAGCGTCTCGTTCTCGCCGTTGAGGATCAGGCCTTCCTTCCAGACGGACTGGGCCTTGTCGCGCTGGCCCAGGGCCCAGAGCACCTCGCCGAGGTGAGCAGCGATCTCGGCGTCGGGACGCGACTTGTACGCCGCCTCCAGGATGCGCAGCGCCTCCGCCCGATTGCCCATGCGGAATTCGACCCAGCCCAGGCTGTCGCTGATGTACGGATCGCCCGGCGCGAACTCGAGCGCCTTCTGGATCAGCTGGCGGGCCTCGGGCAGGCGCAGGCTGCGTTCCGCGAGCGAATAGCCGAGCGCGTTGTACGCGTGGTGGTAGTCGGGCTTGGTGGCGATGACGTGGCGCAGCAGCCGCTCCATCTCGGGCAGGTTGTTCAGCTTCTCGGCCATCATGGCCTGGTCGTACACCAGGTCGACGTCGCGCGGATCCTTGGCGGCGGCCTGGCCCAGCAGGTCGTACGCGGCCTTGTACTGCTTCTGGTCGCGCAGCAGCTGCACTTCGGCGGTGACCTTGATGCGTGCATCGGCCGGCGTGCGCTCGGGCAGGCCGCGGATCAGCTTTCTCGCGTCATCCAGGCGCCCTTGCTGGGCCATGATGGACGCGCGGCGGTTCTGCGCGGCCACCAGGTCCTGCGAGTTCTCGATGCGGTCCAGCCACGCGTTGGCGCCCGCGAAATCGCGTCGCTTCTCTGAGATCTGCGCCAGCGACAGATAGGCCTGGGCCAGGCCGCGACTGCGCTCTTGCCCGCTGCGCTGCGTCTGGGCCAGTTCCACGTAGCGCTTGAGCGTGGCCTCGGCCGGCGACAGCTGGTTCTCCTGGACCTGCAGCGTGCCCAGGGCCAGCCAGGCCTCGGCCAGTTCGGGCTTCTCGTTCGTGACGAGTTTCAGCTGCTGGCTGGCCTCGGTGTAGCGATTGGCGTCGAGCAGCGCCCGGGCATAGCCCATGCGGATCTCGGGCAGGCCCTTGCCATCGAGGTAAGTGCGAACGATCGGCTCGGCCTGCGGCTGCTTGGGATCCATCAGCTCGAGGGCCAGCAGCGCCGGTGCTTCCGAGCGGGGATCGGCGGCCTGGCCTCGCCGCGCCGCTTCCAGCGCGCCGGGCATGTCGTCGGCGGCCAGGCGGACGCGGCCAAGGCTCGACCAGGCGGCCGCGGAGTGCGCAGGGTTGGCCAGCATGTCGGCCAGCGCCTGCTCCACCACGCTGGCGGCCAACTTCTTGTCCCCGACCCGCGCGTACAGGCGCGGGATGGAGCTCATGGTCGCGTTGCGCTCGCTGGGATCGGCCAAAGCGAGTTCGGTCCGCAGCGGCTCCAGGCTGTCGCCCACTTGATTGAGCGCCAGCAGGATCTGCAGCACGAAGCGGTTGGCTTCGCGCGACGTCGGTTGCGCCTGCTTCCAGGCGCGCGCGGCCTGCAATGCGGCGTCGCCGGCGCGGTTCTGGAAGGCGATCTCCACGGCGCGTTGGTAGAGCGCCGGATCGTTGGTCTTGCGGGCCGCATCGAGCACCAGCGAGTAGCCGGCGGCCGATTCGTCGCCGCGCGCATTCAGCTCGCCCAACAGCAATTGGTAGAACAGCTCGGCATCGAGCGGGCTGACGGCGGTCTGCTGATCGAGCTGCGGGGCATCCGCGGCCGACGCGGACGCCGGGGTCGTTGCGGGTGCGTTCTGCGCGCAGCCCGCCTGCACCAGCGCCAGCGACACCAACAGCGCGCTCGCGGCCAGTCGGGAACGGGGATTCATCCGGACCATAATAAATCGAAGCCCCCGCCGCGCGCCCCCCGATGCCCGAATTACCCGAAGTCGAGGTCACCCGACTGAGTTTTGCCGACCGCATAGCCGGCGCTCGCATTGAAGAGGTGCGCATGGGCAAGCCGTTGCGCTGGCCGCTGGGCTGCCCGCCGGCTGAACTGGTCGGCCGCCAGGTGCGCGCCGTGCGACGGCGCGGCAAGTACCTGCTTCTCGACCTCGACCAGGGCCTTCTTTTGCTTCACCTGGGCATGTCGGGCAGCCTGAATTTCTCGCCTGCGCAGCCCCCGGCGGGCATCCACGATCACTTCGACCTCGTCACCAGCCGCGGCGTGCTTCGCCTGAACGATCCGCGCCGCTTCGGCGCCGTGGTCCATGTCGAAGAGGAGCAGGCCCCGGGCGCGGTCAAGCTGCTGGGCGCGCTGGGCGTGGAGCCGCTGGAGGAGGGCTTCGATCCCGAGGCCTTCCACGCGGGCCTGCGCAGGCGCAAGGCGCCGATCAAGCAGGTGCTGCTGGCGGGTGATCTGGTGGTGGGCGTGGGGAACATCTACGCCTCCGAGGCGCTGTTCCTGGCCGGCATCCGGCCCACCCTGAGTGCGGCCCGCATCAGCCGGCCCCGGGCATTGAAGCTGCATGCGGCCATCCGCGACGTGCTGGCCCGGGCAGTGGCCCAGGGCGGCAGCACCTTGCGCGACTTCTCCAACGCCCACGGGGAATCGGGCTACTTCCAGCTGGAAGCGATGGTGTACGGGCGCGCCGGCCAGCCATGCCGTGTATGTGGCACCACGGTAAAGGCGATCCGCCAGGGACAAAGGGCGACTTTTTACTGCCCCTCGTGTCAGAAACCATGAAGGCTCAGCGGGCACGGGGGTATATTTTCGAGCTCGACAGGGGACTACGTGGGCACTTCCTTCAACGAGCAGTTTGACCAGCACGGCGTTTGGCGGCGTGAGTTCGCCCTGCGTCTGAAGCTCCTGTCCGAATGGCTCAAGGACCACGAGCTGCTCGATGCGGCCATCGAGGAACGCCTGCGTCGCCTGGAAAACCAGATGCGCTCCGACAAGGTCATGGTCGCCTTCGTCGCCGAGTTCTCCCGTGGCAAGTCGGAGCTGATCAACGCGGTGTTCTTCGCCGGCTACAAGCGGCGGATCATGCCGGCCAGCGCCGGTCGCACGACGATGTGCCCCACCGAGCTGGGTTACGACGCCGAAGTGCCACCCTGCCTGCGCCTGCTTCCGATCGAGACGCGCCTGCAGCCGCAGCCGCTGATGGAGTGGCGCCTGGCGCCCGAGAAGTGGACCCGCGTCGACCTGGACGTCAACAACTCCGCCCAGCTCGCGCAGGCGCTCGAGAAGGTTTCCGAGGTCCTGCACGTCACCAAGGACGAGGCCAAGGCACTGGGCTTCTGGAGCGAGGACACGCCGGAAGACAACCCGCTGGTGGGCGCCGACGGCAAGGTGGAGGTGCCGCGCTGGCGCCACGCCCTGATCAACATCGCGCACCCGCTGCTCAAGCAGGGCCTGGTGATCCTGGACACCCCGGGCCTGAACGCCATCGGCGCCGAGCCCGAGCTCACGGTCAACCTCATTCCGCAGGCTCACGCCGTCGTCTTCATCCTGGCCGCCGACACCGGCGTGACCAAGTCCGACCTGGCGATCTGGCGCGAGCACCTGATCTCCGACGCCGACGACGGCGCCGCGCGCCTGGTGGTGTTGAACAAGATCGACACCATGTGGGACTCGCTGAGCACGCCCGCGCAGGTGCAGGCCCAGATCGACCGCCAGCGCGCCACTTCCGCCGAGATCCTCGGCTTGCGGCGCGAGCAGGTGATCCCCGTTTCGGCTCAGAAGGGCCTGGTCGCGAAGGTCAAGAACGATCCGGAACTGCTGGCTGCCAGCCAGCTGCCGGTGCTGGAGCGCGCACTCGCCCACGACGTGATGAGCGAGCGCCAGTCTCTGCTGCGCGCCTCGGTGGCGAGCACGGTGGGCGAGCTGCGGCTCGAGGCCGGCCGCGCCCTGAACATCCGCCGGCGCGACCTGGCCGAGCAGATGCTCGAGCTCAAGGGCCTGCGCGGCAAGAACACCTCCGTCATCAAGCACATGCGCCTGCGCATCGAGCAGGAACAGCGCGATTTCGACGTCAGCGGCGCCAAGATCCACGCCGTGCGCTCGGTGCACCTGAAGCTGCTGCGCGAAGTGTTCGCGCTGCTGGGCACCGCCGCCCTCAAGGAAGAGATGTCGCAACTGACGCACGCGCTGCGCCAGCCCGGCATCAAGCTGGGCGTGCGCCGCTCCTACGCGCTCACGTTCGACCGCCTGCGCGAGGGCCTTCGCAAGGCCCAGACCAAGAGCGGTGACATCCAGTCGATGCTGACCGGCACCTTCCGCCAGCTCAACGCCGAATACGGCTTCTCGCTGCAGCCGCCGAAGGAGCCGGACCTCGCCCGCTTCGAGCGCGACCTCGACCTGGTCGAGCGCAGCCACCAGCAGTACCTGGGCGTGGGCAACGCGTTGCGGCTGGCGCAGCCCGAGTTCGCCGACCGCCTGGTGCGCGCGCTGGCGACGCGCCTGCGCGTCATCTATGAATCGGCGCTGGGCGAAGTCGAGCTGTGGAACAAGGCCGCTGCCGCCCAGCTGGACGCGCAGCTGCGCGAGCGGCGCCGCAACTTCAGCCGACGCATCGAGGCGATCGAGCGCATCCAGCAGGCCGCGTCCGGGCTGGACGACCGCATCCTCGAGATCGAGGCGCAGGACACCGCGGTCGACGAACTCGAGGCCAAGCTCGCCGAGCTGACGGCCCATCTCACCGAGAGTCCCGCCGGCCAGCCGGCCGACGCCGAGCCGCTGCTGCAGCAGGCATGACCGAAGCCGGCATCGCCGGCCGCGTGGTGCGCTGGCACGCCGGCCATGGGCGCAGCAGCCTGCCCTGGCAGAACACGCGCGATCCCTATCGCGTCTGGCTGTCGGAAATCATGCTGCAGCAGACCCAGGTCGCCACGGTCCTGGGCTACTACGAGCGATTCCTCCAACGCTTCCCCGACGTCGCCAGCCTGGCCGCGGCCTCGCTGGACGACGTGCTGGCGCTGTGGAGCGGCCTGGGCTACTACTCGCGCGCCCGCAACCTGCACCGGTGCGCGGTCGCGGTGATGGAGCAGCACGGCGGACGCTTCCCGGCCAGCGCGGCGCAGCTGGAACAGCTGCCCGGCATCGGGCGGTCCACCGCCTCGGCCATCGCCGCCTTCTGCTGGGACGAGCGCGCGGCCATCCTGGACGGCAACGTCAAGCGCGTGCTGGCGCGGGTGCTGGCGTTCGGCGACGACCTGGCGCAGCTCTCGGCGGAGCGGGCGCTGTGGAGTCGCGCCACCGAGCTGCTGCCCGAGAACGCAGCCGACATGCCGGCCTACACGCAAGGGATGATGGACCTGGGTGCCACCGTCTGCCTGGCGCGCAATCCCAGCTGCCTGATCTGCCCGCTGGAGCCGGTGTGCGAAGCGCGCCGCCTGCAGACGCCGCAAGCCTTCCCGGTGAAGACGCGCAAGCTGCGGCGCACCGCGCAATCGCTTTGGCTGCTGCGCGCGCGCGATCGGAAAGGCTCGGTGTGGCTGGAGAAGCGGCCGACGCCGGGCGTCTGGGCCGGCCTGTATTGCCTGCCGGTGTTCGACTCACGCGAGGCGCTGGAAGCCGCGCTGCCGGCGCGCGCCCGTGATCGCCTGCAGGACGCGCCGGCCTTCCTGCACGTGCTCACGCACAAGGACCTGTACCTGCACCCCGTTGAAGTCGACCTGCCCACCGGCGCGCTCGAAGCCCGCGAAGGCCAGTGGTTCGGCAACGAGGAATGGCCCGGCCTGGGCCTGCCCGCGCCGGTGCGCAAGCTGCTGGCCGGCTAACGCCGTTCAGCGCGCCAGTTCGCGGTGGCGCTTGAGGGTGGTCCAGCGGCTGCCGAAAGCCTTCGCCAGTCGCTCCACCAGGTACACCGAGCGGTGCTGCCCGCCGGTGCAGCCGATGGCCACCGTCACGTAGCTGCGGTGGTCCCGCGCCAGCGGTTCGAGCCACTGCTGCAGGAAGCCTTCGATTGAGCCGAACATCGAATCCACGCCCGCTTGCTCACGCAGGAAGTCGATCACGGGCTGGTCCAGCCCGGTGAGGTCGCGCAGAGCCGGCTCGTAGTGCGGGTTGGGCAGCATGCGCACGTCGAACACGTAGTCGGCGTCGACCGGGATGCCGCGCTTGAAGGCGAACGACTCGAACACCAGCGTGAGCTGGCTGGCCGGCGCCGACAGCAGCGACTTCACGTGGGCCTGCAGCTGCGCCGGCCGGATGGTGCTGCTGTCGATGACGTGGGCGCGCTCGCGCATGTCGGCGAGCAGTTCGCGCTCGAGCTCGATGGCATCGACCAGCGCGCGCTGGCGCATCAGCGGATCGGCCTCCTGTTCGGGGCCCGGCTGTTGCGACAGCGGATGGCGCCGCCGCGTCTCGGAGAAGCGGCGCACCAGCGTGTCGGTGGTGGAATCCAGGAACAGCGAGCGGATCTGCACGCCGCGCGCCGCCAGCTCCTTCAGCTGCGTAGGCACGAGCGGCAGCGAGGTGGCGCTGCGTACGTCCATGGCGATGGCCACGTGCTTGCCCTTGCTGGCCTGCTCGAGCGCGACGAACGACAGCAGCAGCTCGGGCGGCAGGTTGTCCACGCAGTAGTAACCGGCGTCCTCCAGCGCGCGCAGCGCCACGGACTTGCCCGAACCGGACATGCCGGTGATGAGGACCAGTTCCAGGTTCATGCCGCCGCGCTGCCCAGCATTTCCTTGGCGTGCGCCAGCGTCGTTCCCGACAGGCGCTCGCCCCCCAGCATGCGCGCGACCTCGGCCACGCGTTGCTCGCCGTGCACCGGCTCCACGTTGCTGGTGGTGCCCGCCTTGTCGGCGCGCTTGGAGACGACCAGGTGGTGGTCGGCGCAAGCGGCCACCTGCGGCAGGTGGGTGACGGCCAGCACTTGGCGGTCGCGGCCCAGCTGCTTCATCAGGCGGCCCACCGTCTCGGCGACGGCGCCGCCGACGCCGGCGTCCACCTCGTCGAAGATCAGCGTCTGCGCGCTGCCCAGCCGGCTGGTGGTGACGGCGATGGCCAGCGCGATGCGCGAGAGCTCGCCGCCGGAAGCGACCTTGCCCACCGGCCGCGCGGTGGCGCCGGGATGGCCGGCGACCAGGAAATTGACGTCGTCAAGGCCGGAGGCGGACGGCTGCGGCAGAGGCTGCAGCGCCACCTCGAACTTGCCGCCCTGCATCCCGAGGCCTTGCATCGCCTGGGTGATCGCCTTGGCCAGTTGCGGTGCCGCCTTGGTGCGAGCCTTCGACAACGCAGTGGCTTTGGCCAGGAAGGCGCGGCCGCTCTCCTTCTCGGCGGCTTCGAGCGCCGCGAGATCGGCCGCCGCGTCCAGGCGCGCCATTTCATCCTTCCAGCCGGCCAGAAGGGCCGGCAGTTCCGCCGGAGTGCGCTTGTAGCGGCGGGAGAGCGAGAGCCACAGGCTCATGCGCTCGTCGAGCTCAGCCAGCCGATCCGGATCCAGGTCGGTCTTGCGCAGGTAGGTGTGCAGCGAATGGGCCGCGTCTTCGGTCTGGGCCAGTGCGGAAGACAGCACCTCGGCCAGGGCCCGGAACTCGGGCTCGAGCTGATCCTGTTCCTGCAGCAGCGATCGCGCCTGCGACAGGCTGGACGTGGCGCCCGCGTCGTCGCCTTCCAGCGCCTGCAGCGCGTTGCGCGCGGTGTCCAGCAGGGCCTGCGCGTGCGACAGGCGGGTGTGGCTGGTGTTGAGCTCGTCCCACTCGTCGGCACCGGGCGCGAGCTTGTCCAGCTCACCGATCTGCCAGGCCAGGCGCTCGCGCTCTCGCTGCAGCGTGTCCTGCGCCTCGCGCGCCTGGGCCAATGTCTTCTGCGCGGCGCGCCACGCGTCCCAGGGCTGCTGCAGCGAGTCGCCCGACACGCCGGCGTAGGCGTCCAGCAGGGCGCGCACGGCGTCGGGGCGGGTGAGGCTCTGCCAGGCGTGCTGGCCGTGGATGTCCACCAGCTGCTCGCCGGCCTCGCGAAGCTGCGCGGCGGTGGCGGGGCTGCCGTTGATCCATGCACGGCTCTTGCCCTGGCTGTCTATGCTCCGGCGCAGCAGCAGGCTGTCGCCGCCTTCGAAGCCGGCCTGCTCCAGCCAGGGCAGCAGCACCGCGGGCAGGTCGAACTCGGCGCTGATGTCGGCGCGGGCCGCGCCCTCGCGCACCACGCCGGCGTCGGAGCGGGCGCCCAGCGCCAGCTGCAGCGCGTCGACCAGGATGGACTTGCCCGCGCCGGTCTCGCCGGTGAGGACGGAGAAACCGTCGCCGAGCTCCAGTTCGAGTTCGCGCACGATGACGAAATCGCGCAAGGCGATGCGCTTCAAGCTCACGAGCCCCCCTCGTTCCAGTGCAGCTTCCTGCGCAAGGTGTCGTAGTAGCTCCAGCCGCGCGGGTGCAGGAACCGCACCTGGTGTTGCGAGCGCTTGACCAGGATGCGGTCGCCATGCAGCAGCGAGGCCAGCGACTGCATGTCGAAATTGGCGCTGGCGTCGCGGCCGGCGACCAGCTCGATGGCGATCTCCACCGAGTCCGGGATCACGATGGGCCGGTTGGACAGCGTGTGCGGCGCGATCGGCACCAGCGCCCAGGCCGGGTTGCCGGGATGCAGCAGCGGCCCGCCGGCCGACAGCGCGTAGGCGGTGGAGCCGGTCGGCGTGGCCACGATGAGGCCGTCGGCGCGCTGGTTGGCGACGAAGTGGCCGTCCACCTCGACCCGCAGTTCCACCATGCCGGAGGTGGCGCCGCGGTTGACCACCACGTCGTTCATGGCCTGGGCCTTGAACACGCAGTCGCCGTCGCGCATCACCTGCGCCAGGATCAGGCTTCGGCGGTCTTCCTCGTATTCACCGCGCAACATGGGGCCGAGCACCTCGCGGTAGCCGTCCAGGCGGATGTCGGTGACGAAGCCCAGGCGCCCCTGGTTGATGCCCACCAGCGGCACGCCGAACCGCGCCAGCTGGCGGCCGATGCCCAGCATGGTGCCGTCGCCGCCAACCACCAGGCCCAGGTCGCATTGCGCGCCGATGGCCGGCACGTCCAGGACGTTGTAGCCGACGATGCCGCAGGTGCTGGCGGTGTCGTGCTCGATCACGACGTCGCAGCCCTCTGAGACGAGGAATTGGGCGATGTCCTCCAGGGCCGCGCGGCTGCTGGCGGCGGCCGCTCCGCCGGCGTGGTACTTGCCAATCAGCGCAACCTGGCGGAACCGAGTGCTCATCGAAGGAATTACATCATTAAAATTCCTGAGAGGCTTCCGCACCATGCTCGATGACCGTGCCAAGTTGTTGTTGAAAGCGCTGGTCGAGCGCTATATCGCCGACGGCCAGCCGGTGGGTTCGCGCACGCTCTCGCGCGCCTCGGGGCTGGAGCTTTCGCCCGCCACCATCCGCAACGTGATGTCGGACCTGGAGGACCTGGGCCTCATCGCCAGTCCCCACACCTCGGCCGGCCGCATCCCCACCGCGCGCGGCTACCGCCTGTTCGTGGACACCATGCTGACGGCGCAGCGCGAGCAGTTCCACGCGCCCAGCCTGCCGCCCGACCAGCCGCAGCGGGTGATCGCCAACGCGGCCCAGCTGCTGTCCAACCTGTCGCATTTCGTCGGCGTGGTCATGTCGCCGCGGCGAACGTCGGTGTTCCGCCACATCGAGTTCCTGCGGCTGTCGGAGCGGCGCTACCTGGTCATCATGGTCTCGCCCGACGGCGACGTGCAGAACCGGGTGGTGTTCACCGACACCGACTACACCCAGCAGCAGCTGGTGGAAGCGTCCAATTTCCTGAACACCCACTACGCGGGCCTGGCCATCGAGCAGGTGCGCGAGCGGCTCAAGACCGAAGTCGAGCAGCTGCGCGGCGAGATCGTGCAGCTGATGCACACGGCGGTGGACGCCAGCTCCGAGGCGCTGGCCCAGGCGCAGGGCGAGGTGGTCATCTCCGGCGAGCGCAACCTGCTGGAGGTGTCGGACTTCTCCAGCGACATGACGCACCTGCGCAAGGCGTTCGAGCTGTTCGAGCAGAAGACCCAGCTGATGCGCCTGCTGGACATCTCCAGCCAGGCCGAGGGCGTGCGCATCTTCATCGGCGGCGAGAGCCAGGTC
>Ga0247819_10001786_pt1 | contig 11443 bp, 9 predicted proteins | sample 13C_Xylose_Day6_FD_193428 | JGI IMG/M metagenome (GOLD analysis project Ga0247819, IMG submission 193428) | Soil microbial communities from agricultural site in Penn Yan, New York, United States - 13C_Xylose_Day6 | ecosystem: Environmental > Terrestrial > Soil > Agricultural land | place: USA... | reverse complement strand
TGGCAGGGGAGGAAGGACTCGAACCCTCGCATGCCGGAATCAAAATCCGGTGCCTTGACCAACTTGGCGACTCCCCTACACGGGTTGACCGCTGAAATCAGCGGCCCACCGATGAACTGTCGCTGGAGGCCCACCCTGCCAAAGGATGGACATCCATCTTGCTGCACTCCCGCACGCGCCAGCCCTTCCACGAAGGTGGAACCGCGGCGACCGGCTTTCCGGGGGCGAGCGGCGCGAACACCGCACTGCCCGACCCGGTCATCCTGCCCGGCAGGCCTTGTAGGGCCAGCCATTCCAGCGCCTCGCCCACCTGGGGGCAGAGCCGCTGGGCCACGGGCTGCAGGTCGTTTCGACCGAACTGCAGCGGGTTTGCAGCAAAGCCAGAAATTATAGCAGCCCTGCTGTCACGTTTCAGCGCGGGGTCACGAAAGATCGTCGAGGTGTCCAGTCCCTGGGGTGGCTTGACCACCAGGAAGCGTGAAGACGGCACCTCGATCGGCGTGATCTCTTCACCGATTCCCTCGACCCAGGCGTTGCGCCCGCGCAGGAAGAAAGGAAGGTCCGCGCCCAGCGCCAGGCCGACGCGCTCCAGTTCCGGCGACGAGAGGCCGGTGCGCCACAGCCGATTGAGTGCGAGCAGGCACGAGGCCGCATCGGAAGAGCCGCCGCCCAGGCCCGCCTGCGCCGGCAGGCGCTTGTCGAGCGTGATGTGCGCGCCTTCGCGCGTGCCGGTCGCTTCTTTCAGTGCGCGCGCCGCGCGCAGAACGAGATCATCGGCCGGCACCGGATCGGCGACGTCTTCGCGGCTGAGCGCGCCATCCGGACGCAGTTCAAAGTGCAGCGTGTCCTGCCAGTCCAGCAGGATGAAGGCGGACTGCAGCAGGTGATAGCCGTCGTCGCGACGGCCGGTGATGTGCAGGAACAGGTTGAGCTTGGCCGGCGCGGCCACGTCGTAGATCGCTCGCATGGGTGGTCAGCGATCCAGCACCACGCGCAGGTCGGCCTGCGGCGGCGGGTCCTGGCGCTGCGCGCGCAGCCGTCCCTCGGCCAGCTGCGACAGGTCGGCCTGCCAGCCGGGCACGGGCGTGTTCAGGCCGGCGAGCCAGTCGAACAGCGCGGCCACCGGCAGCGATGCGCCCGTGGCCTGCTCGACCATCGCGTCGATCGAAGCGAACTGCCGCGGCGGCTGACCCGGGGTCTGCAATTGCGCCGTGCCGGGCTGCCACTGCAGGATGGCGAGCGTGCCGCCAATCGGATTGAGCAGTGTCAGCTGCCCGGCCTGCGGACGGCCGCGCAACTCGAAGCCGGCGGAAAAAGACTGGCTCGGCTGGTCCTGCACCGACAACGCCATGCGCCCGGATCGCACCTGGCTTCCCAGCGATTCGTCCGCCGGGGGACGCGGCAATTGCGCGCAGGCGGCGAGCAGCGAAACGAGCAACGCGGCGCCGGCGCGCGCGGCCACCGCCTTCATGGCTTGACGCGCAGGCGCTTGAGCGTCTCCTGCAGCGTCTCGTTCTCACCGTTGAGCATCAGGCCTTCCTTCCAGACGGCCTGGGCCTTGTCGCGCTGCCCCATGGCCCAGAGCACCTCGCCCAGGTGGGCGGCGATCTCGGCGTCGGGTCGCGCCTTGTACGCCGTTTCCAGGATGCGCAGCGCCTCGGTGCGGTTGCCCATGCGGAACTCGACCCAGCCGAGGCTGTCGCTGATGTACGGATCGCCCGGCGCGAACTCCAGCGCCTTCTGGATCAGCTGCCGGGCCTCGGGCAGCCGGAGGCTGCGTTCGGCGAGCGAGTAGCCCAGCGCGTTGTACGCGTGGTGGTAGTCGGGCCGGATCGCGATGACGTGCCGCAGCAGCCTTTCCATCTCGGGCAGGTTGTTCAGCTTCTCGGCCATCATGGCCTGGTCGTACACGAGGTCGACGTCGCGCGGATCCTTGGCGGCGGCCTGGCCCAGCAGGTCGTAGGCGGCCTTGTACTGCTTCTGGTCGCGCAGCAGCTGCACCTCGGCGGTGACCTTGATGCGCGCATCGGCCGGTGTGCGCTCGGGCAGTCCCCGGATCAGCTTTCTCGCGTCGTCCAGGCGGCCTTGCTGGGCCATGATGGAAGCGCGGCGGTTCTGCGCGGCGACGAGGTCCTGCGAGTTCTCGATGCGATCCAGCCAGGCGTTGGCCCCTGCGAAATCGCGCCGCTTCTCGGAAATCTGCGCCAGCGACAGGTAGGCCTGGGCCAGTCCGCGGCTGCGCTCCTGTCCGCTGCGCTGCGACTGCGCGAGGTCCACGTAGCGCTTGAGCGTCGTCTCGGCCGGCGACAGCTGGTTCTCCTGGACCTGCAGCGTGCCCAGCGCGAGCCATGCCTCGGCCAACTCGGGCTTTTCGGTCGTGACCAGCTTGAGCTGCTGGCCGGCCTCGGTGTAGCGGTTGGCGTCGAGCAGCGCACGGGCGTAGCCCATGCGGATCTCGGGCAGGCCCTTGCCGTCAAGGTAGGTGCGAACGATCGGCTCGGCCTGCGGCTGCTTGGGGTCCATCAGCTCGAGGGCCAGCAGCGCCGGCGCCTCCGAGCGGGGGTCGGCCGCCTGCCCGCGGCGGGCCGCTTCCAGCGCCCCGGGCATGTCGTCGGCGGCGAGGCGGACGCGTCCCAGGGTCGACCAGGCAGCGGCCGAATGCGCCGGGTTGGCCAGCATGTCCGCCAGCGCCTGTTCCACCACCTTGGCGGCGAGCTTCTTGTCGGTGACGCGCGCGTAGAGGCGCGGGATCGCACTCATGGCGGCGTTGCGCTCGGCGGGCGGGGTCAGGGCGAGTTCGGTTCGAAGCGGCTCCAGGCTGTCTTCCACCTGGTTGAGCGCGAGCTGGATCTGCAGCATGAAGCGATTGGCCTCGCGCGATGTCGGCTGCGCCTGCTTCCAGGCGCGTGCGGCCTGCAATGCGGCGTCGCCGGCACGGTTCTGGAGGGCGATCTCGACCGCGCGCTGGTAGAGCGCCGGATCGTTGGTCTTGCGGGCGGCGTCGAGCACCAGCGAGTAGCCGGCCGCCGACTCGTCGCCGCGCGAGTTCAGTTCGCCCAGCAGCAGCTGGTAGAACAGCTCGGCGTCGAGAGCGCTGACAGCGGTCTGCTGATTGGAGGGCGTGGGCGAGGCATCCGCGGCCGGCGCGGAGGCCGGGGCCTGTGCGGGCGCGTTCTGCGCGCAGCCCGCTTGCACCAGCGCCAGCGACAGCAAGAGCGCGCTCGCGGCCAGTCGGGAACGGGGATTCATCCGGACCATAATAAATCCAAGCCCCCGCCGCGCGCCTCCAGATGCCCGAATTACCTGAAGTCGAGGTCACCCGACTGAGTTTTGCCGATCGCATAGCCGGCGCCCGCATCGAAGAGGTGCGAATGGGCAAGCCGCTTCGCTGGCCGTTGGGCTGCGCACCGGCCGAACTGGTCGGTCGCCAGGTGCGGGCGGTGCGCCGGCGCGGCAAGTACCTGCTGCTGGACCTCGACCAGGGCCTCTTGCTGCTGCACCTGGGCATGTCGGGCAGCCTGAATTTCTCGCCTTCGCAGCCGCCCGCGGGCATTCACGACCACTTCGACCTGGTCACCAGCCGCGGCGTGCTGCGCCTGAACGACCCGCGCCGGTTCGGCGCCGTGGTCCACGTCGAGGAGGAGCAAGCCCCGGGCGCGGTCAAGCTGCTGGGCGCATTGGGCGTGGAGCCGCTGGCGGAGGGCTTCGATCCCGATGCTTTCCACGCAGGCCTTCGCAGGCGCAAGGCGCCGATCAAGCAGGTGCTGCTGGCGGGCGACCTGGTGGTGGGGGTGGGCAACATCTACGCATCCGAAGCGCTGTTCCTGGCCGGCATCCGGCCCACCCTGAGCGCGGCTCGCATCAGCCGGCCGCGGGCGCTGAAGCTGCACGCCGCCATCCGCGACGTGCTGGCCCGCGCGGTGGCGCAGGGCGGCAGCACCTTGCGCGACTTCTCCAACGCCCATGGGGAATCAGGCTACTTCCAGCTGGAGGCGATGGTGTATGGCCGCGCCGGGGAGCCCTGCCGTGTGTGCGGCACCACGGTGAAGGCGATCCGCCAAGGGCAAAGAGCGACTTATTTCTGTCCCGCTTGCCAGAAAAACTGAGGGTTTGGCCGTCGGGGGTATATTTTCAAGCTCGACAGGGGACTACGTGGGCACTTCCTTCAACGAGCAGTTTGACCAGCACGGCGTTTGGCGGCGTGAGTTCGCCCTGCGCCTGAAGCTCCTGTCCGAGTGGCTGAAGGACCACGAGCTGCTCGATGCCGCCATCGAGGAGCGCCTGCGCCGCCTGGAAAACCAGATGCGCTCCGACAAGGTGATGGTCGCCTTCGTCGCCGAGTTCTCCCGCGGCAAGTCCGAGCTGATCAACGCGGTGTTCTTCGCCGGCTACAAGCGGCGGATCATGCCGGCCAGCGCCGGGCGCACCACGATGTGCCCCACCGAGCTGGGCTACGACGCGGAAGTGCCGCCGTGCCTGCGCCTGCTGCCGATCGAGACGCGCCTGCAGCCGCAGCCGCTGATGGAGTGGCGCCTGGCGCCCGAGAAGTGGACGCGGGTCGACCTGGACGTCAACAACTCCGCCCAGCTCGCCCAGGCGCTCGAAAAGGTTTCCGAGGTCCTTCACGTCACCAAGGACGAAGCCAAGGCCCTGGGCTTCTGGAACGAAGACACGCCGGAGGACAACCCGCTGGTGGGTGCCGACGGCAAGGTGGAGGTGCCGCGCTGGCGCCACGCCCTGATCAACATCGCGCACCCGCTGCTCAAGCAGGGGCTCGTGATCCTGGACACGCCGGGCCTGAACGCCATCGGCGCCGAGCCCGAGCTCACGGTCAACCTGATTCCGCAGGCCCACGCCGTCGTCTTCATCCTGGCCGCCGACACCGGCGTGACCAAGTCCGACCTGGCGATCTGGCGCGAGCACCTGATCTCCGACGCCGACGACGGCGCCGCGCGCCTGGTGGTGTTGAACAAGATCGACACCATGTGGGACTCGCTGAGCACGCCCACTCAGGTGCAGGCCCAGATCGACCGCCAGCGCGCCACTTCCGCCGAGATCCTCGGCCTGCGCCGCGAGCAGGTGATCCCGGTCTCGGCCCAGAAGGGCCTGGTCGCCAAGGTCAAGAACGATCCCGAGCTGCTGGCCGCCAGCCAGCTGCCGGTGCTCGAGCGTGCTCTCGCCCACGACGTGATGAGCGAGCGCCAGTCGTTGCTGCGTGCCGCGGTCGCGGGCACCGTCGGCGAGCTGCGTGTCGAGGCCGGCCGCGCCCTGAACATCCGCCGGCGCGACCTGGCCGAGCAGATGCTCGAGCTCAAGGGCCTGCGCGGCAAGAACACGTCAGTCATCAAGCACATGCGCCTGCGCATCGAGCAGGAGCAGCGCGACTTCGATGTCAGCGGCGCCAAGATCCACGCCGTGCGCTCGGTGCACCTGAAGCTGCTGCGCGAAGTGTTCGCGCTGCTGGGCACCGCCGCGCTCAAGGAGGAGATGGGGCAGCTGACGCACGCGCTGCGCCAGCCCGGCATCAAGCTGGGCGTGCGCCGCTCCTACGCGCTTACGTTTGATCGTCTGCGCGAGGGCCTTCGCAAGGCCCAGACCAAGAGCGGCGACATCCAGTCGATGCTGACCGGCACCTTCCGGCAGCTCAACGCCGAATACGGCTTCTCGCTGCAGCCGCCGAAGGAGCCGGATCTGGCCCGCTTCGAACGCGACCTCGATCTGGTCGAGCGCAGCCACCAGCAGTACCTGGGCGTGGGCAACGCGCTGCGGCTGGCGCAGCCCGAGTTCGCCGACCGGCTGGTGCGTGCCCTGGCGACTCGCCTGCGCGTCATCTACGAATCGGCGCTGGGCGAAGTCGAGCTGTGGAACAAGGCCGCCGCGGCCCAGCTGGACGCGCAACTGCGCGAGCGCCGCCGGAACTTCAGCCGCCGCATCGAGGCGATCGAACGCATCCAGCAGGCCGCTTCGGGGCTGGACGACCGCATCCTCGAGATCGAGGCGCAGGACACCGCGGTCGATGAACTCGAGGCCAAGCTCGCCGAGCTGACCGCCCATCTCACCGACAGCCCCGCCGGCCAGCCGGTCGACGCCGAGCCGCAACTGCAGCAGGCATGACCGCGACGCAAGCCGGCATCGCCGGCCGCGTGGTGCGCTGGCATGCCGGCCACGGACGCAGCAGCCTCCCGTGGCAGAACACGCGCGATCCCTATCGCGTCTGGCTGTCGGAAATCATGCTGCAGCAGACCCAGGTCGCCACGGTCCTGGGCTACTACGAACGCTTCCTCGCGCGCTTCCCCGACGTCGCCAGCCTCGCCGCCGCTTCGCTCGACGAAGTGCTGGCGCTGTGGAGCGGCCTGGGCTACTACTCGCGCGCCCGCAACCTGCACCGGTGCGCCGTCGCGGTGATGGAGCAGCACGGTGGGAGCTTTCCGGCCAGCGCAGCGCAACTGGAAGAGTTGCCCGGCATCGGACGCTCCACCGCGGCCGCAATCGCCTCCTTCTGCTGGGACGAGCGCGCGGCCATCCTGGACGGCAACGTCAAGCGCGTGCTGGCGCGTGTGCTGGCGTTCGGCGACGACCTGGCGCAGACCTCCGCCGAGCGGACCCTGTGGCAACGGGCCACCGAGCTGCTGCCCGAGGCGTCCGGCGACATGCCGGCCTACACCCAGGGAATGATGGACCTGGGCGCGACGGTCTGCCTGGCCCGCAACCCCAGCTGCCTGATCTGCCCGCTGGAGCCGGTGTGCGAGGCGCGCCGCCTGCAGACGCCGCAGGCCTTCCCGGTGAAGACGCGCAAGCTGCGCCGCACCGCGCAGTCGCTGTGGCTGCTGCGCGCGAGTGATCGCAAAGGCTCGATCTGGCTGGAGAAGCGGCCGACGCCCGGCGTCTGGGCCGGCCTCTACTGCCTGCCGGTGTTCGACTCTCGCGAGGCGCTCGAGGCCGCGCTCCCGGCGCGGGCACGCGATCGCCTGCAGGACGCGCCGGCCTTCCTGCACGTGCTGACGCACAAGGACCTGTACCTGCACCCGGTCGAAGTCGACCTGCCCCCGGGCGCGCTCGAGGCCCGAGAAGGCCAGTGGTTCGGCAATGAGGAGTGGCCCGACCTGGGCCTGCCCGCGCCGGTGCGCAAGCTGCTGGCCGGCTGACTACCGCGCCAGTTCGCGGTGCCGCTTGAGCGTCGTCCAGCGGCTGCCGAACGCCTTCGCCAGACGCTCCACCAGGTACACCGAGCGGTGCTGCCCGCCGGTGCAGCCGATGGCCACCGTCACGTAGCTGCGGTGGTCGCTTGCCAGGGGCTCCAGCCACTGCTGCAGGAAGCCTTCGATCGAGCCGAACATCGCGTCCACGCCCGCCTGCTCGCGCAGGAAGTCGATCACCGGCTGGTCGAGCCCGGTGAGGTCGCGCAGTGCCGGCTCGTAGTGCGGGTTGGGCAGCATGCGCACGTCGAACACGTAGTCGGCGTCGACCGGGATGCCGCGCTTGAAGGCGAACGACTCGAACACCAGCGTGAGCTGACTGGCGGGCGCCGACAGCAGCGACTTCACCTGGGCCTGCAGCTGCGCCGGCCGGATGGTGCTGCTGTCGATGACGTGGGCGCGCTCGCGCAGGTCCGATAGCAGCTCGCGCTCGAGCTCGATGGCGTCGACCAGCGCGCGCTGGCGCATCAGCGGATCGGCTTCCTGCTCGGGACCGGGCTGCTGCGACAGCGGATGGCGCCGCCGCGTCTCGGAGAAGCGGCGCACCAGCGTGTCGGTGGTGGAATCGAGGAACAGCGAGCGGATCTGCACGCCCTGGGCCGCCAGTTCCTTCAGCTGCGCCGGCACTTGCGGCAGCGAGGTGGCGCTGCGCACGTCCATGGCGATGGCCACGTGCTTGCCCTTGCTGGCCTGCTCCAGCGCGACGAACGACAGCAGCAGCTCGGGCGGCAGGTTGTCCACGCAGTAGTAGCCGGCGTCTTCCAGCGCGCGCAGCGCCACGGACTTGCCAGAACCGGACATGCCGGTGATGAGGACCAGTTCGAGGTTCATGCCGCCGCGCTGCCCAGCATTTCCTTGGCGTGCGCCAGCGTCGTGCCCGACAGGCGTTCGCCGCCCAGCATGCGCGCGACTTCGGCCACGCGCTGCTCGCCATTCACCGGCTCCACGGTGCTGGTGGTGCCGGCCTTGTCCGCGCGCTTGGACACGACCAGGTGGTGGTCGGCGCAAGCGGCCACCTGGGGCAGGTGGGTGACGGCCAGCACCTGGCGGTCGCGGCCCAGCTGCTTCATCAGGCGGCCGACCGTCTCGGCGACGGCGCCGCCGACGCCGGAATCCACCTCGTCGAAGATCAGCGTCTGCGCGCTGCCCAGGCGGCTGGTCGTCACGGCGATGGCGAGCGCGATGCGCGAGAGCTCGCCGCCGGAAGCGACCTTGCCCACCGGCCGCGGCGTGGCGCCCGGATGCCCGGCGACCAGGAACGTGACCTCGTCCAGGCCGGAGGCGGACGGCTGCGCCAGCGGCTGCAGCGACACCTCGAACTTGCCGCCCTGCATGCCCAGACCCTGCATCGCCTGCGTGATCGCCTTGGCCAGTTGCGGCGCCGCCTTGGCGCGAGCCTTCGACAGCGCAGTGGCCTTGGCCTGGTAGGCGCGGCCAGATTCCCTCTCGGCGGCTTCCAGCGCGGCGAGATCGGCCGCGGCGTCCAGGCGCGACAGTTCTTCCTTCCAGCCCGCCAGCAGCGCGGGCAGCTCCGGCGGCGTGCGCTTGTAGCGGCGCGCCAGCGAGAGCCACAGGCCCATGCGCTCGTCCAGCTCAGCCAGCCGATCCGGATCCAGGTCGGTCTTGCGCAGGTAGGCGTGCAGCGAATGGGCCGCGTCTTCCGCCTGGGCGAGCGCGGAGGACAGCACTTCGGCCAGGGCCAGGAACTCGGGCTCGAGCTGTTCCTGCTCCTGCAGCAGCGTTTGCGCCTGCGACAGGCTGGACGTGGCGCCTGATTCGTCGCCTTCCAGCGCCTGCAGCGCGTTGCGCGCGGCGTCCAGCAGCGCCTGGGCGTGCGACAGGCGCGTGTGGCTGGTGTTGAGCTCGTCCCACTCGTCCGTGCCTGGGGCGAGCTTGTCGAGCTCGCCGATCTGCCAGGCGAGGCGCTCGCGCTCGCGCTGCAGCGTGTCCTGCGCCTCGCGTGCCTGGGTCAGCGCCTTCTGCGCGGCGCGCCACGCGTCCCAGGGCTGCTGCAGCGAATCGCCCGACACGCCTGCGTAGGCGTCGAGCAGGGCGCGCACGGCGTCGGGGCGGGTCAGGCTCTGCCAGGCGTGCTGGCCGTGGATGTCCACCAACTGCTCGCCGGCCTCTCGCAGCTGTGCCGCGGTGGCGGGGCTGCCGTTGATCCATGCGCGGCTCTTGCCCTGGCTGTCGATGCTCCGGCGCAGCAGCAGGCTGTCGCCGCTCTCGAAGCCGGCCTGCTCCAGCCAGGGGAGCAGAATCGCCGGCAGGTCGAACTCGGCGCTGATGTCGGCGCGGGCCGCGCCCTCGCGCACCACGCCGGCGTCGGAGCGGGCGCCCAGCGCCAGCTGCAGCGCGTCGACCAGGATGGACTTGCCCGCGCCGGTCTCGCCGGTGAGGACGGAGAAACCGTCGCCGAGCTCCAGTTCGAGTTCGCGCACGATGACGAAATCGCGCAAGGCGATGCGCTTCAAGCTCACGAGCCCCCCTCGTTCCAGTGCAGCTTCCTGCGCAAGGTGTCGTAGTAGCTCCAGCCGCGCGGGTGCAGGAACCGCACCTGGTGTTGCGAGCGCTTGACCAGGATGCGGTCGCCATGCAGCAGCGAGGCCAGCGACTGCATGTCGAAATTGGCGCTGGCGTCGCGGCCGGCGACCAGCTCGATGGCGATCTCCACCGAGTCCGGGATCACGATGGGCCGGTTGGACAGCGTGTGCGGCGCGATCGGCACCAGCGCCCAGGCCGGGTTGCCGGGATGCAGCAGCGGCCCGCCGGCCGACAGCGCGTAGGCGGTGGAGCCGGTCGGCGTGGCCACGATGAGGCCGTCGGCGCGCTGGTTGGCGACGAAGTGGCCGTCCACCTCGACCCGCAGTTCCACCATGCCGGAGGTGGCGCCGCGGTTGACCACCACGTCGTTCATGGCCTGGGCCTTGAACACGCAGTCGCCGTCGCGCATCACCTGCGCCAGGATCAGGCTTCGGCGGTCCTCTTCGTATTCACCGCGCAACATGGGGCCGAGCGCGTCGCGGTAGCCGTCCAGGCGGATGTCGGTGACGAAGCCCAGGCGCCCCTGATTGACGCCCACCAGCGGCACGCCGAAGCGAGCGAGCTGGCGGCCGATGCCCAGCATGGTGCCGTCGCCGCCGACCACCAGGCCCAGGTCGCATTGCGCGCCGATGGCCGGTACGTCCAGGACGTTGTAGCCGACGATCCCGCAGGTGCTGGCGGTGTCGTGCTCGATGGCGACTTCGCAGCCCTCGGAGACGAGATACTGGGCGATGTCTTCCAGGGCCGCGCGGCTGCTGGCGGCGGCCGCGCCACCGGCGTGGTACTTGCCTATCAGCGCAACCTGGCGGAACCTAGTGCTCATCGAAGGAATTACATCATTAAAATTCCTGAGAGACCTCCGCACCATGCTCGATGACCGTGCCAAGTTGTTGTTGAAAGCGCTGGTCGAGCGCTACATCGCCGAAGGGCAGCCGGTGGGTTCGCGCACGCTCTCGCGCGCCTCGGGGCTGGAGCTTTCGCCCGCCACCATCCGCAACGTGATGTCGGACCTCGAGGACCTGGGCCTGATCGCCAGTCCCCACACCTCGGCCGGCCGCATTCCCACCGCGCGCGGCTACCGCCTGTTCGTGGACACCATGCTCACCGCGCAGCGCGAGCAGTTCCACGCGCCCAGCCTGCCGCCCGACCAGCCCCAGCGCGTCATCGCCAACGCGGCCCAGCTGCTGTCCAACCTGTCGCATTTCGTCGGCGTGGTCATGTCGCCGCGGCGCACGTCGGTGTTCCGCCATATCGAGTTCCTGCGGCTCTCGGAGCGCCGCTACCTGGTCATCATCGTTTCGCCCGATGGCGACGTGCAGAACCGGGTCGTGTTCACCGACACCGACTACACCCAGCAGCAGCTGGTGGAAGCGTCCAATTTCCTGAACACCCACTACGCGGGCCTGGCCATCGAGCAGGTGCGCGAGCGGCTCAAGACCGAGGTCGAGCAGCTGCGCGGCGAGATCGTGCAGCTGATGCACACCGCGGTGGATGCCAGTTCCGAGGCGCTGGCCCAGGCGCAGGGCGAGGTGGTCATCTCCGGCGAGCGCAACCTGCTGGAGGTGTCGGACTTCAACAGCGACATGACGCACCTGCGCAAGGCGTTCGAGCTGTTCGAGCAGAAGACCCAGCTGATGCGCCTGCTGGACATCTCCAGCCAGGCCGAGGGCGTGCGCATCTTCATCGGCGGCGAGAGCCAGGTC
>Ga0247819_10001784_pt1 | contig 11448 bp, 9 predicted proteins | sample 13C_Xylose_Day6_FD_193428 | JGI IMG/M metagenome (GOLD analysis project Ga0247819, IMG submission 193428) | Soil microbial communities from agricultural site in Penn Yan, New York, United States - 13C_Xylose_Day6 | ecosystem: Environmental > Terrestrial > Soil > Agricultural land | place: USA... | reverse complement strand
GGCCTGATCACCGGCCGGGTGCCGAAGCCGGGCCGCATCGGCCTTGCCTATTTCTCCGACGACAAGGGCCGCATCGTCACCGAAATGTCGGTGATGATGCTGGACGAGGATTTCTTCTTCCTGATCACGGCGGCAACGGCGCAGTGGCACGATCTCGAATGGCTGCAGAAACATCGGCCCGCCGATGCCGCGTTCACGCTTGACGATGTCACCACGCAGTTTAGCTGCCAGATCCTCACCGGGCCGAAATCGCGCGACATCCTTGCCGATGTCAGCGATGCGGATCTCGCCAAGGGCTGGCTCACGCACCAGACAGCGCAGATTGCCGGGCGCTACTGCCAGTTGGTGCGGGTATCCTTTGCCGGTGAACTCGGCTGGGAGATCCACACCAAGGTGGACGATACCGCCGCGATCTTCGATGCCGTCTGGGCTGCCGGAGAGAAACATGGCCTGAAACCCTTCGGCATGGAGGCGCTCGACAGCCTGCGCATCGAGAAGGGCTACCGCGCCTGGAAGGGCGACCTTTCCACCGATTACACCATCCTGCAGGGCGGGCTGGAGCGCTTCGTCGACTGGGCAAAGCCCGGCTTCAAAGGCAAGGCGGCGCTGGAGCGCGAAAAGCAGCAGGGTGTCAGCAAACGTTTCGTCACTTTGACAGTCGCCGCCGACGGCTGCGACGCGCCGTATATGTCGACGCTCTGGTCGGACGGCCAGGTGGTGGGCGAAACGACCTCGGGCAACTGGGGCTACCGCGTCGGCAAGTCGATTGCGCTCGGCATGCTGCGCGCCGATCTCGCCGTGCCCGGCAACGAGATCGAGGTCGAGATCTTCGGCGACCGCTTCAAGGCGACCGTCGAGGCCGACCAGCCGCTCTGGGATCCCTCCAATGAAAGACTGCGCGCATGACCAAGCCGATTCCCTCGAAAGCCCGGGCAGTCATCATCGGTGGCGGCGTCTCCGGCTGTTCGGTCGCCTATCACCTCGCCAAGCTCGGCTGGACCGACGTGGTGCTGCTCGAACGCAAGCAGCTGACGTCGGGCACGACCTGGCATGCGGCCGGCCTGATCGGCCAGCTACGCGCCTCGCAGAACATGACGCGGCTGGCAAAATATTCCGCCGACCTCTACGTCAAGCTGGAGGCCGAAACCGGCATCTCCACCGGCATGCGCCAGAACGGTTCGATCACCGTGGCGCTGACGGAAGAACGCAAGGAGGAGATCTACCGCCAGGCTTCGCTGGCGCGCGCCTTCAACGTCGATGTGCGTGAAATCACGCCTGACGAAGTCAAGGCGATGTATCCGCATCTCAACACCTCGGATGTGAAGGCGGCGGTGCATCTGCCGCTCGACGGCCAGTGCGACCCGGCCAACATCGCCATGGCGCTCGCCAAGGGTGCGCGGCAGAACGGCGCGACGATCATCGAGGGCGTCAAGGTGACCGCGGTTCTGAAGAAGGACGGCCGGGTAACGGGCGTGACCTGCGAGCAGAACGGCGAAAGCTATACGATCGAAACCGACAACGTCGTCAACTGCGCCGGCATGTGGGGCAGGGAGTTCGCGCGACAATCCGGCGTCACCGTGCCGCTGCATGCCTGCGAGCACTTCTACATCGTCACCGAGGCGATCCCCGGCCTCAAGCGCCTGCCGGTGCTGCGCGTGCCGGATGAATGCACTTACTACAAGGAGGATGCCGGCAAGATGCTGGTCGGCGCCTTCGAGCTGAAGGCCAAACCCTGGGGCATGGACGGTATCCGTGAGGATTTTTGCTTCGACCAGTTGCCAGACGATTTCGACCATTTCTCGCCGATCCTCGAAATGGCCGTCAACCGCATGCCGATGCTGGAGACGGCGGGCATCCATACCTTCTTCAATGGGCCGGAAAGCTTTACGCCGGACGACCGCTACTATCTCGGCGAGGCGCCGGAAGTGAAAGGCTATTGGGTCGCGGCCGGCTACAACTCGATCGGCATCGTATCGTCAGGCGGCGCCGGCATGGCGCTCGCCCAATGGATGAACGACGGCGAGCCGCCCTTCGATCTCTGGGAGGTCGATATCCGCCGGGCACAGCCCTTCCAGAAGAACCGCGCTTACCTCAAGGATCGGGTCTCTGAGACGCTGGGGCTGCTCTATGCCGACCATTTCCCCTATCGCCAGATGGCGACGGCGCGTGGCGTGCGCCGCTCGCCGCTGCACGAGCATCTGAAGGCGCGTGGCGCGGTCTTCGGCGAAGTGGCCGGCTGGGAGCGAGCCAACTGGTTTGCGAATGACGGCCAGGAGCGCGAATACCGCTACTCCTGGAAACGGCAGAACTGGTTCGAGAACCAGAAGTCCGAACATCTGGCGGTTCGCAACGGCGTCGGCCTGTTCGACATGACCTCCTTCGGCAAGATCCGGGTGGAGGGGCGCGATGCGCTTTCCTTCCTGCAGCGGCTTTGCGCCAACGAGATGAATGTCGAGGCCGGCCGTATCGTCTACACCCAGATGCTCAACGGCCGTGGTGGCATCGAAAGCGACCTCACGGTCACGCGCCTTTCTGAAACCGCGTTCCTGCTCGTCGTTCCGGGCGCCACGCTTCAACGTGATCTTGCTTGGCTGCGCAAGCATGTGCGCGACGAGTTCGTCGTCATCACCGATGTCGGTGCCGGCGAAAGCGTGCTCTGCGTCATGGGGCCGAAGGCGCGCGAACTGATGCAGAAGGTGAGCCCGAACGATTTCTCGAATGCGGCGCATCCCTTCGGCACGGCGCGCGAAATCGAGATCGGCATGGGGCTCGCCCGCGCCCACCGCGTCACCTATGTCGGCGAACTCGGCTGGGAGCTCTACGTCTCGACCGACCAGACGGCGCATGTGTTCGAGGCGCTGGAGGAGGCGGGGCAGGATGTCGGGCTGAAACTCTGCGGCATCCACACGCTCGACAGCTGCCGTATCGAAAAAGCCTTCCGCCATTTCGGCCACGATATCACCGACGAGGACCATGTGCTCGAAGCCGGGCTCGGTTTTGCGGTGAAACCCGACAAGGGCGATTTCATCGGTCGCGAGGCGGTGCTGGCCAAGCACAATCGCGGGCTTTCGCGCCGGCTGGTGCAATTCCGGCTGGCCGATCCCGAGCCTTTGCTCTTCCACAACGAAGCGATCGTGCGCGACGGCCAGATCGTCGGCACCATCACCTCGGGCAACTACGGCCACCATCTCGGCGGTGCCATCGGCCTTGGTTATGTGCCGTCGGAAGGCGAAAGCGACGCCGACGTGCTCGGCTCCAGCTTCGAGATCGAGATCGCCGGCACGCGGGTGAAGGCGGAGGCGTCGCTGAAGGCGATGTACGATCCGCGTTCCGAGCGGGTGAGGATGTAACGACGGCGTTTGAGGCTGCCCCTCATCCGGCCTGCCGGCCACCTTCTCCCCGTTTGACGGGGAGAAGGAGACGTGTGGCGACCGCCGTGCCTGAGTAAGGGCGCGGTTGAGGTGCGGGTGGAGCGCTCTCCCTCTCCCCCGCGTGCGGGGAGAGGGTGGGGGTGAGGGGCAGCCTCGTACATCAAGGCAAATTTAGCATGCGCGCGCCGGGACGCGGTTCTTCCGGTTCTTCTTTCAGGAGTTCAGGGCCATGTTCGCATCGGACCTTTCCAATACGACTGTCGCGGGCGACCGCATCGATCAGCTGGTCGCTGCGCATCGGCCGGGCCATGGGCTGGTGCGGGCCTTCTACCACGACGAGGATATCTACGAGCGTGATCTCGACCGGGTGTTTCGCCGCCATTGGCACTGCGTCGCGCATGAAAGCGTGATCCCCAACCCCAATGACTTCGAAGTCTTTCGCATGGCCGCCGAGCAGGTGATCGTCACCCGCACGGCCACGGGCGCGATCCATGCGATGCTGAACGTCTGTCGCCATCGCGGCGCCGAGGTCTGCACCAAGGAAAAGGGCAACGCCCGCGCCTTCGTCTGTCCCTACCACGCCTGGACCTACGGCAATGACGGTGCGCTGAAGGCGGCGCGGCTGATGCCGAAGGATTTCAAGCGTGAGGACCATGGGCTGAAGAAGCTTCATGTGCGCGTCGTCGAGGGGCTGATCTTCATCTCCTTTGCCGAACAGCCGCTCGATTTCACCGAGGTCGAGAACCTGCTGCATGCCACCTGCGGCCAATATGGCTGGGCCGAGGCCAAGGTCGCGCACCGGCAGTCCTATCCTGTCGACGCCAACTGGAAGCTCGCGGTCGAGAACTATGTCGAGTGCTACCATTGCGGCCCGGCGCATCCTGAGTATTCCGAGACGCACGCGCTCGAACAGCCGTTGCACATGATCGAGGAGCTGAACGCCAAGATGGAGGCGCGCACCTGCGCTCTCGGCATCGAGGTCGGTTCCGGCGATCACTGGCAGAGTTCCGCCGGCGGCAAGGAGACGGTGCATGCCTTCCGCTATGCGCTCTATGACGGCGTCAAGACCGGCAGCAAGGACGGCCAGCCGCTTAGCACCCTGATGGGCCGGTTCAGCGATTTCGACGGCGGCGTCACCTCCATCCACCTCGGCGGCACGACCTTCCTCGTCTGCTATCCCGATCACGGCATGATCTACCGCTTCATTCCGAAGACGGCGGGCACCTGCGAAATGGAGCTGATCTGGCTTGTCGACGGCAAGGCCGAGGAGGGGCAGGACTACGACCTCGAAAAGCTCACCTGGCTGTGGAAGGTCACGACCGATGAGGACAAGGCGATCATCGAGCACACCTCGCGCGGCGTGCGCTCGCATTATTTCGTGCCGGGCCCGATCGCGCCGATGGAGCAGAACGAGCTGCGCTACATCAACTGGTATCTCGACGAGATCAGCCGGCCTTCGCAACCATCATCCCTGTTCTTGTCACAGGGATCCAGCAGCGCCGCGTCGGCGGTGTGAAAGAATTCTGAAAACGCCTGATGTGACGAAGAATGTCACTGACGGCGCGGACGCGCCGTCGCTAGATTCCTGTGACGAGCACAGGAATGAGGTAGGTATCCGTGGTCTCAGTTGCGGCATGGAGGCCGAAACAACGCCAGGCATCGTCTATCGGCGCAGCGCGATCAGTCACGCCTATCGAAATGGGTGCGCAGCGCCACATGGGTCTGCACGGTGGCGACGCCCGATATCAACGAGATCTGCCGACGGATGGTGTCAAGATCGCCGTTCGAAGCGCATTCGACCAGCAGCATCAGGTCGGTCTCTCCGGCGAGCGACCAGCAGCTGACGACCGGCGGCATGCCGGCGAGATGCGGTACGATGTGGTCGCAGTTCTTACCGGGCTGGAAGGATATCGCGATCAGCGCGCGCACGACCGGCGCCTTGTCCTCGATGCCGATGCGGATCGTATAGCCGGCGATGACGCCCTTGGTTTCGAGCCGGCGCAGACGTTCATGGGCGGCGCTGCGTGACAGGCCGGCATGGCGGGCAAGCGCCACCAGGCTCTGGCGCGAATCCTGCCGCAGGGCGGCCACCAGCAGCCGGTCCTTTTCATCAAGTTCGGTCAATGTGTCGTCCCCTTGGTCATTTTGCCGGACAATCGTCCGGTCTTCCGCCATCATGTCCAGTGAAACCGGACGATAGGACGGCTAGCTTCCCGAGGCAATCAAGGAGCGTTAGCCATGACCATTCCGAGACTTCCCGACAATGCCGTCCTCATCCCGATCGACATGCAGCAGGCATTTGATGCCGCTCCCTGGCCGCCACGCTGGAACGGGGACGTTGACAACAACGGCCGCGCCTTGCTTGCCGCCTGGCGCGCGGCCGGCCGGCCGATCATCCATGTGCGGCACGACAGCGTCGCGCCGGGCTCGACCTTGAGGCCGGGTGCGTCTGGCAACGCGCCGCGCCCGGGCTTCGAGCCCGTTGGCGACGAACCGCTCGTCAACAAGAGCGTCAACGCCGCCTTCATCGGCACCGATCTCGATCTTCGCCTGCGCCGGCTCGGCGTTGATACGATCGTCCTCTTCGGCATCTCGACTGATATGTGTGTTTCGACCTCGGTGCGGGTCGGCGCCAATCTCGGTTACCGGGTGGTCCTGGTGGAAGATGCCTGCGACTGCTTCGACCAGCCGGATGGCGACGGCGACATGATCCCGGCGCGGGACATCCACCGTGCCCATGTCGCAACGCTGCGGGCGGAATTCGCGGAGGTGACGACCACGGCGGCAATCATTTCGGCCATGCGGCCGGCGTCGGCAGCGTAAGGACGCCGCAACGCGTGCAGTGGCTTATCGGCTGGCGGCGCCGCGGACTTCCAGCACCTGGTAGGTCCATTTCGGCGTCGTCAGGCTTTCGCCCTCTCGGCTCGGGAAAGTGAGGAAAGTCTCGAAAGGCCTTGCCTGGCCGACGGGCACGCGGGCGAGAACCAGGGCTGAGTCGTCGCCGATCTTCGCGCATGCGTCCTGCGGGCAGTCTTCGAGCGTCACGGAAAGCCGGAAATATTCGAGCGGTGTTGCGCCATTGTTGCTGACGGTGCCGCGCAGGCGGAAGCTGCGCTCCGGCTGGCTTTGTTCGAACGTCATGCCGTCGAGGCTGATGTTCTGGGCGGCCGGAGCCGCCGGGGCCGTCGCCACCGGCTCAGGTGCTGCAGCCTTGCGCTCGCCGCGGTCGCTGATCCAGACGACGAAGGCAGAGAGCAGGGCGATCGCCACTGCGACCGAGAGGATGGGCTCGGCCCACCGGCGAAAGCGGCTGAAACGCGCCGCCAGATACACGATCGCCACGCCAACCAACGCTACCAACCAAAGCATGAAGCTCCTCCTCGTCGACCCTTATATAGTGTGAGGAGCGGGTGGCAACATCGCGTGGCTCTGGTCGAAGGTCACGCTTGCGACATTTGGTGGATTGAACGGCGAGCGATTTCGTCAACCCCTTGCGGCGATTGCAAATGTTGCGGGCTTTTGGGCGCTTCTACCGGGGCGTAACGGCCCCAAGGCTGACGGTATAGGTGCCCTCGAAAGGAACGGCTGCGAAGCGTTCGTTGATGTCGGCGAGGCTCTTTTCCGGGTCGAGATCGGCGAAGATGTCGGGCCGCAGCCAGTGGGCGAAGGCTTCGGCAGCGACAATATTGAGCGGGATGGCGTTGAAGAAGTTCCAGACGCCATGGACGCGGCCGTTCTCGACCGCCGCAACGCTCGATAGCGCCGGCGTTGCGACGGCCGCAGCCAAGGTCTGCTGCGCCTCTTGCCTGGCAACGCCGGGACCGATGGAGAAGCCGCTATAGGTGCCGCCGGGCGAAGAGGTGGCGATGTAGACGTCGGGGTTTGCCGCCATCACCGCTTCTGCATTGACGGTGCCGCCGACGCGCGGCAGCGCGCCTTCGGCGATGTTGCGGCCGCCGGCGATCGTCAGGAATTCGCCGAGCCCACCGACGCCATAGGCCCAGCAGCAACGGTCAGGCTTGGGAAACGCATCCATCAGCACGGTTGGGCGCGGTTCGGGCTTGGCGGCGACACGGGAGCGGATCAGCGCCAGCTTGTCTTCGTAGTAGCGTGCGAAGGCTTCGGCCTGCTCGTCGCGTTCGAAGATACGCCCAAGGAGCCGCATCATATCCGGCGTGCTCTTCAGGGGATCGCTGTTGAAGTCGACGACGATGACCGGCACGCCGGTGCTGGTGAGATAGTCGATGGCGCGCTGGCCCGGCTCGGTGTCGGCCTGCCAGTTGGCGAGGATCGCGAGGTCGGCCTTCAGCGTCAGCAGCGTTTCGAAAGACAGTGCGGCGCCGGTGCCGCCGTCGTCGATCAGCGGCACGTCGGCGATTGCAGGAAATTTTTTGCGAAAGCTCTCGTAGATCTCAGGGTTGTCGCCCTTCATGTCTCCGGACCAGCCGGCCAGCAGGCTGACGGGGTCCGGATGAATGAGCGAAAGCGCGACCAGGTTGAAGCCGCTGCCAAGCAGGATGGCTTTTGGCCTTTCCGCTAACGTCACCTCGCGCCCGGCCGCGTCCTTCACCGTCAGCGGCCATCGGTTTTCGGCCCGGGCGCCAGTGGCGAAAAGCGTGGTGGTGACGAAGATGGCCAGCAAGGCCCGGACCGTGGATCGCGATAGGAGAAGCAAAACTACTGTTTCCGTTGGGTGGGAAGGGCGCAGAGGCTGCCGCAGCTGCGGACCCCCGGCAGCAGATAGCGCAGGCAGCAGATCTTGCGCCGGCACACCCGCGCACCGTCCTCTTCCTCGTGACGCAGGCAATCGAAGAAGGGGTTGGGCGAGCCGTCGGGCAGGGATCTGCTGCCGATGAGGGCTTCGGCCTGGGCATGAAGCGGCTCGACGCCGGCGGCGCGCAGGGCATAGTCGATGTAAACCAGCGCGTTGTTCCAGGCGAGTTTCGGCGCGATGCCGCCACTCGACTTGAGGTAGCCGACCACTTCGCGCAGGTGCTCGCCCATCAGCGGCGCCAGGGTGGCAAACACGTCGTCGTCATCGCCCGCCTGCCAGTTACCGGCATCGGCGACGCCAAAGGCGCGGGGCAGGCCATCTTCTGCCAGCGCCACCTTCATGCGGTTGAAGGCGACCGGCAACACCTGATGGTCGAGCACGCGAGCAACGAGATAGGGGATGGTGAGCGCCGAGAAGTAGTAGAGCGACCACATGGAGGCGATCGCGCGGCGGTCGGTGCCGCCGGACCTTTCAGCGTAGGTGTCGAGGGCGCGGTCGAAGGCGCCGGAGGCGAAGAACTCGGGCAGGACCATGCCGTCGGAAAGATCGTCCGACAGCACCATCTTTTCGTTGCACCAGGCGTGCGGGCCGGAAAAGGCAGCAGACAGAACCTTGGGGGCGCCTGTCTCCATGATCGCTTCGGATACGGCAGTCATTGGGGCACCCGCGTGTGGCCCGTGGCCGGCCCACTGCCGTTGCGAGGCCTGCCGCGCGGAGCCGTCGCGAACACAAATGCGGGGGCGGACAGACGCCATCTTGCAACCATGCGACACCTTCTGAACGGGTCAGACATTCATAAGATGATCGTGTTACTCATGTTTATTCGTTGTGCAAGTTATTTTATGAGTTTTGTCCGCATGTTTTAATGCGCGGGCGAGGCGCGAGACAGCCGCAAGCTCGGGCTTGCGGCTACTGAAGGGCCGGTGCCGCGGGCTCGACGGCCGCCTACATCAGGCCGAGCTGCTTGTAGAAGCCGAGCGCGTCGTAATAGTCGCTTTGAGTGGCGATCTTGCCGTCCTTGACCGTGAAGACCGAGGCGCCGGTGAACTTGAAGCTCTTGCCGGTCGCGGCCGTGCCATCGGCCCAGGCGCCTGAGTTGGTGCCGGAGAATTCCCATTCGAAGGAGACCTTGTCGCCGGCGGCGATGGGGTCGCCTTTCATGGTCCAGACGGCGTCGGGAACCGCATTCAGGAAATTGTCGATGACACCGGTCTTGGCGGCATCCTTGCCGGTGACAGGCTTGCCGACGGACGCGTCGTAATAGGTGACGTCGTCGGCGAAATAGGATGCGGCCTTGCTCGAGTCATGGGCATTCCACGCTGCGACATAGGCACCGACGACATCAGGCGCCGCGTCGGCGGCGAGGCCGGCGGGCGCCAGAAGAAGTGTGCTCAGACCCAATGCACCTGCAGCAGCAAGCAGTTGACGGCGATACATGGCATTTTCCTCCCGTTTATCTTCGTTTGCATGCTTTGTCCGCACCGCGGCCAACGTCCTGCCGGCGTCAGCCGTGGTTGATCATGATGTGACGGACAGCAGTGTAGTCCTCGAGCGCATAGACCGACATGTCCTTGCCATAGCCCGACTGCTTGACGCCGCCATGCGGCATCTCGTTGGTCAGCATGAAGTGGGTGTTGATCCAGGTGCAGCCATATTGCAGGCGCGAGGCGGCCTTCATCGCCTTGGAGATGTCCTTCGTCCAGACCGAAGAGGCGAGGCCATAATCGCTGTCGTTGGCCCAGCCGACGGCATCGTCCTTGCCGGTGAAGCGGGTGACCGAGACGACAGGGCCGAACACCTCGCGACGGACGATCTCGTCTTCCTGCGTCGCGCCGGCAATCACCGTCGGCTGGAAGAAGAAACCGTCGGCGCTGCCAGGAGCACCGCCGGTGGTGATCTCGATATGCTTCTGGTCGGCCGCACGTTCGACGAAGCTTGCGACGCGATCACGTTGGCGCCGCGAGATCAGCGGGCCGATCTCGTTTTCGGTGTCGTCGGCGAGATTGTAACGGATGGTGGAGACGGCCGAACTCAGGTCGGCGACGAGCTTTTCGTAGATGCCGGCTTCGGCATAGATGCGGCAGGCGGCGGTGCAGTCCTGGCCGGCATTGTAATAGCCGAAGGTGCGGATGCCGTTGACGACGGCTTCGAGGTCGGCGTCGTCATAGACGATGACAGGGGCCTTGCCGCCGAGCTCCAGATGCGTGCGCTTCACCGTCTTGGCGGCGGCCGTCAGCACCTTCTTGCCGGTGGCGATGTCGCCGGTGATCGAGACCATCGCGATCTTCGGGTGGTTGATCAGCGCGTTGCCGACGGTTTCGCCGCGGCCCGTGACAACGTTGACCACGCCTTCCGGCAGGATGTCGGCGAGCAGACGGGCGAGCTTCAGCGCCGTCAAAGGCGTCTGTTCGGACGGCTTGAAAACGACGGTGTTGCCGCCGGCAATCGCCGGTGCCAGTTTCCACGCCATCATCATCAGCGGGTAGTTCCAGGGCGCGATCGAGCCGACGATGCCAACCGGATCGCGACGAACCATGGAGGTATGCCCCGGCAGATACTCGCCCGATGTCGGCGCGTGCAGATTGCGGATGGCGCCGGCAAAGAAGCGCCAGCAATCGACGATCGCCGGCAGTTCGTCGTTCTTCACCGCATTGATCGGCTTGCCGCAGTTGAGCGCTTCAAGGGCTGCGAAATCGTCGGCGTGCTTTTCGATCGCGTCGGCGATCCTGAGCAGGTAACCGGAGCGTTCGCCGGGTGTCGTCATCGACCAGGAGACGAAGGCGCGTTCTGCCGCGCTCACCGCCGCCTCGACCTGAATGTGCGAGGCTTCGGCGAGGTCGATGATCTTTCCGCCGGTGCGCGGGTTCAGGATATGCTCTTCGGCCTCGGTTCCGGCTTCGAAGCGCGATCCGATCAAAAGCTGGGTGTCCATGTCTGTTCTCCCTTGAAAGTCGAGTTCACTTGCCGGCACCGGCGATCTGGTCGCCGTCGCGGGTCAGGTAGTAGGCGCCGAGGATCGGCAGGAAAGTGACCAGCACCACGATCATGGCGACCACGTTGGTCACCGGTCGCTGGCGCGGGCGGATGAGTTCTTCGAGCATCCAGATCGGCAGCGTCGACTGCTGGCCGGCGGTGAAGGTGGTGACGATCACCTCGTCGAAGGACAGCGCGAAGGCAAGCATGCCGCCGGCAAGAAGTGCGGTGCCGATGTTCGGCAGGATGATGTGGCGGAAGGTCTGGAAACCGTCGGCACCCAGGTCCATCGAGGCTTCGATCAGCGAGCCCGATATGCGGCGGAAACGG
>Ga0247819_10001783_pt1 | contig 11450 bp, 25 predicted proteins | sample 13C_Xylose_Day6_FD_193428 | JGI IMG/M metagenome (GOLD analysis project Ga0247819, IMG submission 193428) | Soil microbial communities from agricultural site in Penn Yan, New York, United States - 13C_Xylose_Day6 | ecosystem: Environmental > Terrestrial > Soil > Agricultural land | place: USA... | reverse complement strand
ACACTCACCTAAACTTTAGTACTGACTTAGCCCCAATTAAGGGGCTTTGTCATTATTGTTCGGTGTACTTAGAAGATGGGTTATAGCGGTTAAAATGTTGTTCTAATGTGGTGTACTTCCAACTTGCATTACCAACTTGAGAATGGAGCGGACCTTGATAGAACATGTGTTCAAAGCTGTTAGTTTCAAGAGCCCAATCCGTGCCGGTGTAGCGTGGTTGATCGGTGATATAGCTGCCGCTGAAACTGAACCCACCAAGATCATATTGGAAACATACAACGCGGGTGCCTTCTTTGTCGGTGTAGAAACCATAAGTACCGGACTCAGCAATAAACACACGGTAACCCGCTTGTTTGATTTGTTCTGCCAGTTCTTTAACAGCTTCGACTTTGTAGTTACTCATTTCTAGATTACTCCGTTGATCGTTATGTGAGGCATTTTGTCATAGCCTGTTAATCAAGTCAACAGGCTAAAATCAAAAATCTCAGCTAATCGAAATATCCCAGCGACGGCGGATAATATCAATGTTGGTCAAGTCTGCCAGCACACCGCGTGCCTTGTTCTTTGCTGGGGCTTTCCAACCAGCAGCCTTCCACAAAGTGAGGTCGTCCAATTTGATAAAACCGTACACGCGTCGGCTTGTCTCTTCGTTGCTATCTTTCCAGATTTCACCCAGTACAATGCGAGCATAAACCTTACCAGTTTCTACCGACACTTTATAAGTGTAAGGTAAGGTGGGCCAGTTCTCAGCGTGAACGGTGTTCAGGTTAGATTCAAGGGCAGCAATGGCGTTGGTGATTTCTTGTTGCATGGTTGTATCTCCTAGATTGTTAAACTTAGTTTTAACTTAGTTCATTTCTTTACGGGATTCGAAGTAGTCATAAACTGTACGGTCTTTGCAATTACAGTTCAAGTAATTAACAACTTTTATCCCGTTTTCATCAGTGGTAATAATGCCCATAGTGTAAGCGGCATTGCTCAGAACTTTAGTTCGCGTACCTTTCAAAGCATAAAACTCATCATAGCTCATGTGGCTAGCTTCGATGTACTCGCCAATTATTCCTTGATACTGGTGAGTTTTAGCAGGTGGCAAAGGTTCGCTCAGTGTCAAACCGCGTTCATCCAACCAGCGGTTAAGACCTTCGACAGTTGCGAATGCCGTCCACGACATACCTTCAGACATAACACAATACCAATATCCACAGGTCTTTTCGTGCATGTCAGGGGTGAGGCAAACAAGACTCAAGCGTTTAACGCGGCTATTGTATGGCATGGTACACCTCATTCTGTTTGGTGAGAGGCTTTTCCCTCTCTCTTGATGCAAATTCTAGCATATCTAGATAAGTCGTCAACAACTATTTTCAATTATTTTCAGTGCTGCAAAACAACAAAGCCCAGCACAAGGCCGGGCATTTGTCAAGGTTTGTTTAGAACCTAGTAAAACCTGTCATCATAACAACCACAACAATGACAAGGGTGAATATGCCAACAGAACCACATATCACAGCACTACCAATTAGATTTTGGTAAACCCTTTCGTTGTTCCTGTCAAGTGCTAGGTAGGCTAGGAAAACGGAAACAGCTACTAGGACAACAGCAAGCCCGATGGTCACCCACATACGAATCACCTTGTCACTCAATCACCCTGGACTAAATAAAAAGCCCCTCGGGTTAAGAGGGGCTGTGTTTCACGTGGAACATTATGCGGCGTCTTTCACCGCGTGACGGCTAGGTAATTGAAGCTGCCAGCGGATCATATCACCAATGATTGGGTAGATGTCGTTATGGCGGGTGCCGAATTTCATCCAACCAGTTTGCTTGTCATAGCTACCGATATCACGGTTAGTTGCCCCGCCTTCTGGCAAGTAATCGCGCAGCCCGGTAAGTTTCGCCTTTACTCGGTCCGCTTCGCTCATCTGATAGAACCGCCACACTGGGTTATTGTGCGACCAGTTCAACAGATGAATATTGGACAACAGTTTTTCAAGGTCGACTTCTGCCGTTTCACTTCGACCACGCCCAAATCCTAGATCATAAACCAATTTAGCAATGGCCTTGATAACTACAGGTTGGGCTGCAACAGTCTTGCTCTTTGCCCCTTCGTCACCAAAGCCTTTTATTTCCTTGACAGCCGCCCACATGCGAGACGCAACATCTTGTTTTTCTTCTACGTCACCGGGCGTAGCCGTTGCAATGCTGGTACGGTTAAGGAACATGATTGCGTTAACCGCTGCCAAGTCTTTAAACGTCCATCGCCCGGTGTCTTTGTTCCAGTTGGTCTGGTCACCGTCCGCTACGTCCTCCCATTCCAGAATCATCGGTAACAGGTCTTGTTGAATGAAGCGGTTAACAGGGTTAGCACTGTCAAACTTGAGTGCTAACGATTTCTCAACTTTCTTCGACAAGTTGTTCAGGTCGTGGAACAATTGTTGTTCTTCACGGACGCCCAAGCCTAGATGAATCTCGACAGCAATACGGCAAAAACCGCGTGCAACTTCGTCACATTCATCCCACGCCGCCAATACTTCTGGACTGATGAAGTCTTTAAAGTTACCGTCAAACAGTTTTGGCTTGCGTGGATACTTCCTGTTAATGCGGATTTCTGACAGGAATTCAAACACAAGGTCCATTGCGTAACGGCGGTGTTGACCGTCGATCACGTACAACAGGTCACGTTGGCCAAGATACACTTTGTAGCAGGCGGTTTCACCGTCGCATTCCATACGGCGACCTTCAATGCCAGCCCCGCCGGGGTTGCAGGTGCGAAGGTTGGCAATGATCGGTTGCAGGCTCATGTAAGCCTGTGGCCCCATTACCCGCTGAAGTTCGAACAATGCCGGGGATTCTGGCTTGTTGAAGTTCTTGCGGTATTCAATCGCTGCCGCCAGCAGACCACGCAAGATATACTTGGCAAGGCCGGTGGCGTGAGCTTCGTTTAGCGGGCGTTGGGTAGCTGGACTGCCGTCTGGTTGACGTTCGTTGGCCACCTTCGACATACTGTAGAAGTCTTTCATGGGAATCAACGCCATGAAAGTTCTGTGACCGAGATTGTGCCCGATGAATACTTTTTCTGGTCGAGTGCTGGAATCAGCTTCACCCAGAAGAGTTTCCAGAGGGGCGATAGTGCTAGGCATACCTTCGTTTGCTGGATACATGGTGTATCTCCTACATGGTTGGTTATTTGCCTTAACAGTGGCGGGAATCGCTTCCTGTTGATTGAAAGATTAGACCTGTAGGGAACCCGCGTCAAGCATTATTTTCAATTATTTTTAGGCATAGAAAAAGGGACCGTAGTCCCTTTAACTTCAATCACTTAGACGCTAGATATTAATGAAACTCAATATCAACATCATTCCCCACCGACAACTGTGAACGCATTTCCCCCGCCAATTCGTTCTCATAGTCCACCCGCTGGGCTTCAAAAGCTTGAGGGTACGAACCCTTTAGCAATTCGCCCGGTGACACTACCAGATGGCACAATGCCACTTCCCCATAAGTAGCGTCTAGGTGTTTTACCATTGCTTCGTCTGTTACAACTACAGAGCCGTTAACAACAGCATGAGAACGAAAACTTTTAACACTTGCCATGGCTTGCATGAATCCTTGTTGCTCCTAGATTGTTGGCCTACGGTCGCCTTTATGGCTTATCCCTAGTAGGTATTGCAGATATTGCCAGACGTCATAATGACTGTCAAGCGTTGTTACACTGGGGACCAATGTTGATCCCTAGCATAATTTGGGACTACTGTAAACTACCGTCTATCGCTTACTTGTTGATAACGAAAGCGTAACGTTTACCCGCTGGGGAGTCAACCCCGTTGTCTACCTTCTTACCGTTTTTGGAAGTGAAGGCACGGAGTTTGGAGCGGGTAGCAAAGTAGATCGACATTTCTTTTCCTTAACTAGAGGACTCCATTTGTCCCCTTCTGGTTTGTATTCTACAGTGTTTTAGATACTGGTCAAGCGTTCTTTTGCATTTCTGCCAACTTGGCAAACATCTTTATTCCGTCTGATACGCCTAACGGTGTGCTCGGGTCTTCAAAAACAGCTTTGATACTGTTAGCCGCCGAACACACGGCAATACAGTTACCACTCACATATCCTAGTTTGTTGTCAACCCGTTCGATAGTTAGGTCTGTTGCACGGAGCTTTTGACCATTACCGTTTGGACCGGCACCTTGTAAAGGTAGGGTAAGATTCCGACCTGTATAGTGGCAGGTTTTGCGAGCCATTAGGCGGCGAAACTCAGCGAAAGACAAACCAAAGTCAAGACCACGGGACTTTGCGTCATTGCTTTTAATCCGGTATTTGCTGGATACATAGAGGTCAAAGTCTACAGCACCCATGCCGTGAATCAACTTCATTTCTACCGCTATCCTTTTCGCTGTTTATTGTTTATGTGAAAGATTCTAGCAAAGCTGCTAACCTTCGTCAACAGCTTTGGTGCAATCTTTTACACTTGTTTACCGTTTCGTTTGTTGGCACTGATTTGCAATTGAGAACGCAAACCGGGCATGTCCGACAGGTGCCAATCCCACGCGGCAAAGTTAAGTGCCGGATACTTGCGAGCCATGAAAGAACGTTTGCGAGCATCCAAGCCATTAAGGCAACGCACTTCAAATTCTTGACCGTCAATCTTGACAAGAATTATGCCACCGTTTGCTGGGATATGGTGAAGCTTTAACCCGCTTACCTTACCGTCGAAAGTGTGAGAAACAATTTTCATTTCAGCGGTCCCCTGCATGGGTACGAAGAGACGCTTCGTCAAAGTGGCCGATATAGCGACCAACTTCTACCAGTTCTTTTGCAGCCCCTACAGTCATACTGTAGGCTTCAGCAAAGCGCTCAACTGTCAAGTAGTTGTTAAGGTAGTCAAGATAAAGCTCAATAATGCGAGCGGCGTTCTGTTCCATGTTAGTTCCTCGGTCTTGCTTGATGGGAGGTATTTTCCCATAAGGAGGCTGTACGGTCAACCCCTTATGATGAAAAATCTCAACGGTAAAACTGGACGGTTACCCGCTCACCTTTGACGACAATGTATTCAGTGCTCACATTACTATAGTAGATGGAGTAAACGCGATACCAACGCCCGTTGTATTGCACCTTGTACATACTGGGAAGCTTGGAACCGTAGCCCGTGCGAGTGTACGACAAACCCGCTTTGTGGTGAGGCATCGGCTCTTCTTTGTGAGGAACAGCTACGGTTCGCATTGGTTCACCAGCTTTGCCGAAATGCAGGAAGACTTCCATTTGCTTAAACCTCTATGATTCGTTTTGTTGTGCTCATCTTATCATTTCTAGATAAGCTGTCAACATTTATTTTGCTTCAAATTCACACGCTACACTCACAACATCACCGCGTTTCATCTTAACAGTCCAGCGGGCAACGCCTTTGGAATGCTTGACAAGGTAAGTCTTTTTACGCATGGGTATACCTTCCAAGTCTTCCCATTCCTTATCAGTTTCGATTGACTGATAAAGGTTCAAGTCTTTAGCAACCCGCGAAAGGTCGCCCTTGTTGTACACGCTAAACAAGTCACGCTGATTAGTAAGGGCTTTCATGCTGTTGTTCCGTGTTTGTCTCTGTTGTGTTCATTCTAGCGTTTCTAGACAACGTGTCAACACATAATTTCACTTTTCGTCACTATCTGCTGAATAAAGGACCGCGTACACGCGTAGCAATAGGCGTGCCAACAATCGCTAAAGAAATTACAAATGAGGGTTGACACCTTATCTAGATTCACCCATACTACACACATGCGGGCAACGCAGGTCGGAGGACCGAGCACCGGAGACAAACAGGGAGGGTGGGCGTTATTCTGGTAATACGAATGGTTATCAATCACTTTCATGCAATTTACATGCCAGAAAAATAAATGTTGACAGGGGTTGCCACTGTGGTATGATTACCACACATTCACTTTTGCCAGCCGATAGCGGTCGGCGGGAGGGTGCCCGATGAACTCACTACCCTATTTCTAGACGGTAGTGGGAATCATTTGCATTTACAAATGTAAATGAGAATGAATTGTGTTCCCAGTCTCAAGTGAGAATGCAAATCGCTACTATTAGCGGATGAGAATGCGTCTCATTCGTATCCACAAATGAATTTAAATTCAGCCATCCAAATTTTGTAAATTCCCAAAATCGATTTTCACTTTTCATTATTGCTTACCCTCCCCCGTGGGAATTCAGAAAGAAAAATTGGAATCGAAAATATCTCATGAAATTCTGGAACTCAAATTGTAAGCAAAAGAAAACCCGCCGAAGCGGGTGTTTTCTCAAAATCATTTCAACCATTCAAGCTCAATTGCTTTCTCAATTGCTTTGATGAGGTCTTGTGCATGTTCAATACTCATCACACGGATGTAATCACAATTGTCACCTTCATAAATCTCAATATGGTCGTTTGAACCTTGTCTAATTACAGATGCTTGGTTGTAACCACACTCTGATTCAGCATCCGCAAAGCGAATCTCATGCACTGTAACGCTACCGCTTGCTCTTACGTCAATAGTACTCATTCTTGTTCCTCCCATACAGTGTGTCGTTCATTGCGTTGTGCTTCTCGTCGCACCTCACCTTTCTTCTTATTGGAACGCATCTGTTCCTCTTGTTCCCAGTTCAGTTTGCGTTTGGTGGTGGTGTTGCGTACTACTTGGTTCATTCTATTTCCTTAATCAGTATACAAAAACATTAGCAAAGGTGGCAGGATACAGCGTTTCTAGTGTTTGTGCAACATCAGTTGCAGCATGGTGACGTTCATTAGTAGAGAACTCAGTACGCATGACATGGTTCAGATAACTAACTAATTCATCTTGTGTGTAACGAGAGTTGACTACAGCAATATCAGCAAGCTCGTCACCATAGTTCATCCAATACATGAACATTTCGTTATCAGCAAAATCTACCATGTCTGGTTGTAGAGAGTCAATAACAATTCTAACATTTTCCTTCATTGACCAATCTCCGTAGGGTCACATGTAACGATCTAAGTATAGCCATTTTACCTAGCACAAAGTCAAGGTCTGCTTCGTTCCAAACGTGTTCACCCAACTCATGCATACCCAACACCTTCAGATAAGTAGCAAGCTCGTTCTCAACCCACGTTTGAACGTCCTGTAGTGAGTTTACAGAGCGAATATTGTAGAAGGTATCCAATGGTCCCGGTCCAAGGGATTCACTCACTGTGAGCATACCAGCAGCCTTCATGCGCTTGTCTAAAGTTTCATCGCTCATTGAGTAATCTCCACACTTGACCGGCTTACTTCCACGCCATCCATTATAAGTCTCACCTCATAACTATTGTGACTGTAGAAACCATAGTCTTTGTCAATTTCAATAGTCAACTCTTCACGGATAACTTGTTTGATGAAGTCACGAAGTTGGTCAGTGTCGATCATGTTGAATCCATTTGAAACCGAACAGTTCACGAACAGCGCCACATCGTGACCACACTTTGTATCCGAACAGAGTGGCTTGTTCTACATACCCAATGCGTTCCCACTCAAACCACAGGAATACCATACGTTTAGCATCACGCTTTGTAGTCATTGTCAACCTCGAAAGAAGACTTGAGGAAATCGTCAGCCCGTAGACCTTTGTTAATGAACATGAAGTCACTTTGGATTACTTCACCAGAGAAACACAATTCGGTATCCCATGCTTCATCGTTGGTCACACGAACACGATAACATTGATCGGTAGTACCTTTCAGCTTTACCACTTCACCAACTTTAAACATTCTTACGTACCTCCAGTTGAGCCATTCCCATGAACAGACGAAGCAATCGACACGCTTCATCAAATTTGTTACCATCGTTATCACACACTTTGTACAACAGTGTGGTAAGAGCAGGTAGACCAGTGTTAGGGTCAACCGTTTTGTATTGAGCCATTTCAATGCTATCCATTAGTTCACCCTTTTAGCGTCAATGTAAAGGTAAGGCCAGATAATGCCCATCCCTAGGTAGTTAAAGAAACCACGCCAATCGTGGATTGTAAGGCATACGGTGATGAATAGCAAGGGTCCAAGGTACAAACCAAGGACCGTAAACAGAATGAACTCAATCATTACTTGTCTACCGTGGAAGTATACTGAAGGTTGTGCTCTTCAGCAATACGTTTAAAACCACGTTCCCAGTTGATTTCATGACTGTCATGTACAGACTGAAGGTCAGCGATCAATTTTTCATGTTGTTCCGGGAAATAGCCCATTGCAACCCCGACACCCCAATCAAGACCTTCGCCATGGTCGTCCATTGCTGGGAAGTATTCGTGTTCACCAATGAGACAACCAGCGGCACACATCTTACCATCAGCACCACGATAAGTACAAACACCATTACTATTCAGACTTTGCTCACCTTGTTTACGAAGGTGTGCTACCACTTGGTTGAAAATCTGTTGTTCACTTACTTCATTAAACTTTGCCAGAGTAATCATTCTTTGTCTTCCAATTGATTTTCAGCGGTGCTGTATTTGCAGATACCCAACGATTCATAGGTAGCATCAGCCGGAACCATGATGTAAGTTTCACTGTCAGTGGCAGCATACGACTCTTCGTTTTGTTCGGCAAGCTGGTTGATTGCTTTCTCATCAAAGCTGAATACGATGCTCACATAACCATCAGTGCCACCAGCAATCATGTACAGCGGTTTAGCATTACTCATTTCTTTACTCCTTTAACAGTATTTCGTTTCAAGACCCAATTCAATATCATCTTCAATAAACAAAGCTCTTGTTTCCATTGCTTGTTTAAGTTTATCGCAAAACTCAGGTTCTACAGCTTTTCTAATTCTATCGACCTGAGCGAATTGCCAAGCGCGATGTGCTGACATTGGTGTATCAAAATAACCAAGTGTGTTACCCCTACCACATACAGATGAATACTTGCCGTATCTGTCGTACCAACTCACACCAAGTGGTAAGTCTCTACTTCTAGTAGTATGGTTGACGGTCAAAGCATTGACTCTCACTGGTACGAACAAACATGTTCCTTCACTGTACAGAGGTTCATATGGTGACAACCAATCTTTGTCAATCGCCCAAAACCTACCGTTTAATTCTTTATTCATATACCCCGGTTGATCTTGGCACCAATCAGCAAATTCTTGGAAATCACCGAAACCGAACTTTGATTTCCTATAGTTTGAACCTTTTGGGTTACATCTAGCTTTCACTGATTTAAACAGAACATCTGCACGAGTGCTGTTCTGAATTTTAACACCATTTTCAACAGTTGTAAAGCTCCTAACCCATTCACCGTTTCGTTTGAAATCAGGTATATTTGATCTGGTTTCCGTCATATTGTTTCAAATCTCCATTTTCAATTGCGTTTTTAACTTTTACAGCATATCCACCACCATCAAGTTCCCAGTACAACTCCACAATTTCGTCATAATGTTCCCAGCAGAATTCTCTGAATTTACCAGATGTGATACTACTTGTCACCTTATTCAGTGCCGTAATAAATGCTTTTTCAGGTGTTTGCTTAAAGTTAAATGGGATCAGTGATCGCTCAGCAGCAAGAACCATTGCTTCCTCAAGACCACCTAGCAGACGAACTCGTTGTGATACTGAGAAAAACTTTTCATTAGATGTTAGAACTGGACTACCATCTTTGAGGTAATTTGTGTATGCTGGTTTGTCGTCAATTGCCACGATACGATGAATGTCGTCATGATCGTATTTGTAATCAACACCGTCATCAGCAAAAAACTCACCTTTACTAACATCCAACTTTGGATGAGTATAAACATATGTCTCGGCTTCGCGTTTTGACATAATGTCGTGATGTTCGGATGATAACTCAACACCTTGACTCCTAAGGAACTGAATGTCACGCATGGTTTTAAGATGGTGAGGACTGTTCTTCAGATAACGATGAGACAGTTTCAGGAACAACAGAGTAGCTGGACTAGCAACAGTGTAATCACCATCGTCACTCAGGTCAAAACAATCCAGCAAATATTTACCGCTAGTGCCATCCCAAGCAAGTTCAAACTCATAGTTCATCCCGTCAACATCCCGAACGTGGTACTTATCACCGCTCAGAGGAACACAATGACGAATGATTGATTTGTTCTCTTTAGTCCATTTCTGAAACTCTTCAAAGGTGCAAATGAAATCCCAATCAACAGGTTTACGGTCAAGAGTAGGGAAATGGTGTACCAACGCACGGGAGCCAACGAGTAGCATTTTACATTCCTTTCTTCAGTTGTTCAATTTGTTCAGAAGCTTTCCGAATGGTTTCTTCAAGCTCTTTGATTTGTTTCTGTTGTGGCGATTCTACGTCAGGCAGTGTCACCTTGTCAATTACCAATTCATGCTTAAAGCTGAATATAAGCTCTTTACTACCCTTTGCTTTCTTCTTCTCAATAACACCCATAGAAGCATGAAAAATTCGATCACATCCTTCATCATTGGTAAGTACTCGTTCACCTAAGTGTAAATGAGTAGAATCACCTGCCTGCCAATGAAGACCTTGCTTAAACAGCCAGCTTTGAACAAGCTTTGATTCTTCGTGGTTGTTTACGATAACATACCATGGGTCTTTCTTCACATTGAACTGATTTTCAGCAAGTGTGAAGTAACTAGGACTCCATGCTTCATTGGGAATTTCATCAACAATTACATTGTCAGCGTCACATTTGCTAACAGTATAAGTGTTTCCGTGAACCATACCGAAACCACCATCACAACCGGTTCGAACGATTCGATCACCTTTCTTAAACATTTATATTTTCTCCTATTAACACGAATGGTCAGAGTGCATCCATTTAAGGGCAGCACCAATTGGATCACTTTCAAGGATTGGGTCAATAGACCACGTATCCCATGGTTCAAAGTCAAGCATGTTATCTAGATCATGAGTCTTCGCGTATTCACGAATCTCATCAGCACCTTTCTCGACATACTCTTTGTAAGCCTTGATCTTATCAGAAAGCTCTTGCAAATAAAAGCGTTTGTCGATAACTTTTTGCTCTTGTCGTGCAAAGCTTTGTTCGTGGATAATGTTGTATCGCTCACGATTGGCTGGCCATGGCTCTTGTTTCCATGGAGGTGCCACTTTAGCGAGAATGGTTGCACGCTCACTATTTTGAGTAGGTGTGTTGTAAACTTCAATATCAGCAATAGTGGTTTGAGTTACTTCAGTCATTTGAATCACCTGTGTGTTTGTCTATGAGGGATTCTACGCTCACACGATCATGCTGTCAACACATTTCTTCAGATAAAAGAAAACCCGCCGAAGCGGGTTATTCTAGCGAATCAGCAAGATTGCGACGACGAACGCCACATACCTTGACCTTCAGTGTAATCGTATTCCGATTCGTACCAAGTAACATCTTCCGAAGTGGCACCCATGTAGGTTGCACCGGCACCATATGCACCGCTTGGGTTAAAGCTGAATACCACACCAGCTTCGTCAGCGATTGCTTCACACTCAG
>Ga0247819_10001782_pt1 | contig 11454 bp, 8 predicted proteins | sample 13C_Xylose_Day6_FD_193428 | JGI IMG/M metagenome (GOLD analysis project Ga0247819, IMG submission 193428) | Soil microbial communities from agricultural site in Penn Yan, New York, United States - 13C_Xylose_Day6 | ecosystem: Environmental > Terrestrial > Soil > Agricultural land | place: USA... | reverse complement strand
TGCAGGCGGTGATGTTGCGCGGGTCTTCCATCATGTAGGTCAGGAATTCGCGGAACAGCGCGTTATACATCTGGTCGACTTCCAGATCGCGCTTGCGCACATCGGCGGCCAAGGCAGCGTCGCGCTGGATATAGGCGTCCAGCGCATCCTTCATCATGCCTTCGACAGTCTGCGACATCCGCCGCAGCGCCATGCCCGAGCTTTCGACGGCGGGCATATGGACCAGCACATGGCTGCGCTTGGCGATGTTCTTGGCGTAATCGCCGACGCGTTCCAGAATGGCCGAGATCTTGATGACGGTCAGCGCCATGCGCAGATCAGTCGCGCGAGGGGCACGCAGCGCGATCAGACGGGCGGCTTCCTCGTTGATCTGGTGCTCAAGCTCATCCACGGCCTTGTCGCGGCGGCGGACATCCTCGGCCAGTTCCTCGTCGCGGGTTTCCAGCGCGATGGCGGCATCGTGGATGGCGCTTTCGACCATCCCGCCCATCTTGACGACCAGCGCCTGGACGGTTTCCAGATCGCGGTCGAAAGCGGACATGATATGACGTTCGGTGGTCATGGAAATTCCTTTCGGGACCGGATCAGCCGATGCGGCCGGAAATGTAGCTTTCCGTGCGCGGGTCGTGCGGACGGGTGAAAATGTCATCCGTATTGCCGAACTCCACCAGATTCCCCAGGTGGAAGAAGGCGGTCTTCTGGCTGACGCGCGCGGCCTGCTGCATCGAGTGGGTGACGATCACCACCGAGAATTCCGAACGCAGCTGGTCGATCAGATCCTCGACCTGGCTGGTGGCGATGGGGTCCAGCGCCGAGCAGGGTTCGTCCATCAGCAGCACCTCGGGCTGGGTGGCGACGGCGCGGGCGATGCACAGACGCTGCTGCTGACCGCCGGAAAGGCCGGTGCCGGGTTCGGCCAGACGGTCCTTGACCTCATTCCACAGGGCGGCGCCGCGCAGCGACTTCTCGACGATCTCGTCAAGCTCGGTGCGGTTGCGGGCCAGACCGTGGATGCGCGGGCCGTAAGCCACGTTGTCATAGATCGACTTCGGGAAGGGGTTCGGCTTTTGGAACACCATGCCGACGCGGGCGCGCAGCTGCACCGGGTCCACGCGCTTGTCGTAGATGTCCTCGCCGTCAAGGGCGATGCGGCCCTCGACCCGGCAGCTGTCGATCGTGTCGTTCATGCGGTTCAGGCAGCGCAGGAAAGTCGACTTCCCGCAGCCCGAGGGTCCGATGAAGGCGGTCACGGTCTTGTCCTGAATGTCGACATCGACATCCTTGAGGGCGTGTTTCTCGCCGTAATAAACCTGCACCTTGCGGGCGGAAATCTTGATGTCCGTCTGGCTCACGGCGCGCTCCAGGATTCTCATATCGTTCATATTGGTAATTCCTTTCTGGATTTACCACCGGCGCTCGAACTTGCGGCGCAGGAAGACGGCAAAAAGGTTCATGCACAGTAGGAACACAAGCAGGACGATGATCGCCCCCGAGGCACGTTCCATGAAGGCGGGGTCGGCGCGCTGGGTCCAGTTATAGACCTGAACCGGCAAGGCCGAGGCGGGATCGAACAGGCCCGCAGGCGGGGCCGAGGGGAAGTTCTTGACGAAGGCCACCATGCCGATCAGCAGCAGCGGCGCGGTTTCGCCCAAGGCCTGCGCCAGACCAAGGATGACCCCGGTCAGGATGCCGGGCGTCGCCAGCGGCAGAACGTGGTGGAACACCGACTGCATCTTGGACGCGCCCACACCCAAAGCCGCATCGCGGATCGAGGGCGGCACGGCCTTGAGTGCGGCACGCGCCGGGATGATGATGCGCGGCAGCGTCATCAGCACCAGCACCAGACCGCCGACGATCGGCGCCGATTGCGGCAGATGGGCGAAGTTGATGAAGGCGGCAAGGCCAAGGATACCGAAGACGATCGAGGGCACGGCCGCGAGGTTCGAGATGTTCACCTCGATAATGTCGGTCAGCCGGTTCTTGGGCGCGAATTCCTCAAGATAGATTGCCGCCGCCACGCCGATCGGCACGGCCAGAAACAGCACGACCAGCATCATGTAAAGCGAGCCAAGGATGGCCACGCCCACGCCAGCCGCCTCGGGGCGTTGGTCAGAGGCGTCGGGATTGGTCAGGAAGGCCCAGTTCCATTCCTTGGCCAGCAGACCCTTGTCCTTCAGCGTCTCGGCCAGTTGCAGCTGCGCGGGCGAGGTATTGCTGTCGCGCGCCGCCGATTCCATGGTCACGCGGCCTTTGAAGTAGCCATCGACACGGCCATTCACCAGAACGCGAGCGTCGACGGTCTGGCCGATGACCGAAGGATCGGCCAGCACCATGTTGCGCAGCTGGGCCGACGCTTCCTTCGAGACGAGGTTCGCCACGTCTTTGTCGGTCAGGCCCTCGATGGTGATACCCTGCTTGGCGATCAGATCCTGCACCGACTGGTCCAGAAGCTTGCCATAGGTCAGGGTCATCACCTTCTTGATGTCCTCGATGTCACCATTGCCCTTCTTGTCCAGCTGCGCCGCGTCCAGCGTCACCGGCACATGCAGGAAGGTCTGGCGGAAGGCCCCTGCCCCACCGGCGAAGATGGTGAACAGCAGGACGACCAGCGCCAGAAGCGAGATGATGATGGCGCTCAGGCCATAGGCGCGGAAACGGGCCTCGGCGGCGTTGCGCTTGGCGGTGCGCGCGTCGGGGACCAGCAGCGAGGGGCGCTCGACCGGGGCGGCCGGGTTGGTTGCGTCGGTCATTCGTATTGCTCCCGGTATTTGCGCACGACGTAAAGGGCGAGCACGTTCAGGCCCAGCGTCAGGACGAACAGCGTCAGGCCAAGCGCAAAGGCGACCAGCGTTTCGGGTGCCGAGAAATCGGTGTCGCCGGTCAGCTGGCTGACGATCTTCACGGTGATGGTGGTCATCGCCTCGAACGGGTTCAGGCCCATCTTGGCGGCGGCACCCGCGCCAAGCACCACGATCATCGTCTCGCCAATGGCGCGGCTGGCAGCCAGCAGGATCGCGCCGACAATGCCCGGAAGGGCTGCGGGCAGGACGACCTTGCGCACGGTTTCGGACTTGGTCGAACCAAGGCCAAGCGCGCCGTCGCGCAAGGACTGCGGAACGGCGTTGATGATGTCATCGGAAAGCGAGCTGACAAAGGGGATCAGCATGATGCCCATGACCAGACCCGCGGTCATCACGGACGAACCCGAGGTGCCAAGGCCCAGCGGCTGGGCGAAATAGTCGCGCAGCAAGGGGCCGACGGTGATCAGGGCGAACAGGCCATAGACGATGGTCGGGATACCGGCCAGCACCTCGATCAGGGGCTTGGCCACGCTGCGCATCCGCGGCGAGGCATATTCCGACATGTAGATCGCGGCGAACAGCCCGATCGGGATCGAGACCGCCAGCGCGATCATCGAGATATACAGCGTGCCCCAAAGCAGCGGCAGCATCCCCAGTTGCGAACCACCGCCGAAGCGGGGCGACCAGGTCGTACCAAAGAAGAATTCTTTCCAGGGGTATTGGGTAAAGAAATGCCCGGTCTCGAACAGCATCGACAGGACAATGCCCGCCGTGGTCAGGATTGCGATGCTGGAGCACAGGATCAGCAGACCGCGAACGAACGCCTCGACGGCGTTGCGGGCGCGGAAGTCAGGCGCGGTGCGGCCAAGCGACAGGAAGAGCCCTGCCCCCGCCAGAACCAACGAGACCCCGGCCAGAACCATGCGGTTCACATCCGGTTGCGCAAAAAGCCAGATCGCGATCAGGAACAGGGCAGGTACAGCGGTAAACAGCGCGATGTTCCAGCCATAATAGCCGGTGCGCGAATGCAGCTTGCGGGAATCGCCACCGACCGCCGCGAGAACACGCGAGCGGCCGATGAGAAATCCAGCGGCTGCCAGGGCCAGGACGATCAGCAAGGTCCAGGATGCAGGCATGTGAGCCTCGGATTGGGGAGGGAAGGAAGGGAAGCGGCGCGGGGTCGGCCCCCGCGCCGAAGGGGTCAGTTGGTCAGGGTCGTCTCATTGGCGACGGCGCCCTGGGTCGCGGCCAGTTCCGGGTCCGAAACCAGGCCATAGGCGGCCAGCGGGCCTTCCGGGCCAGCCAGTTCATCCGAGACGAAGAATTCGACGAACTCTTTCAGGCCCTGGATTTCGGTCAGGTGGGCTTTCTTCACATAGAAGAACAGCGGGCGCGAAACCGGGTATTCGCCCTTGGCGATGGTCTCGGTCGAGGGGACGACGCCACCGAACGTGCCGACCTTCAGCTTGTCGGTGTTGTTTTCGTAGAAGGACAGGCCAAAGACGCCGATGCCGTTCTTGGCCGACTGGATGCGGGCCAGGGTCTCGGTGTAGTCGCCGTCGATATCGACCGATTTGCCGTCGGTGCGCAGCGTGGCGCAGGCCTTGGCGGCGGCTTTCTCGTCAGCCAGCGCGGTCTTGAAAGCTTCCTCGGCGCCCGATTCCTTGCAGCCGGCGTGGATCACTTTTTCTTCGAAGACTTCGCGGGTGCCGTGCTTGGTGCCCGGAACGAAGGCCAGGATGTCCTGATCCGGCAGGTCGGCGCGGATCTCGCTCCATTTGGTGTAGGGGTTGGCGACAAGCTGGCCGTCCTTGACGACCTGGGCCGACAGCGCGTTGAACCAGTCCGAGGCGGTGAACTGGAAATCATTCCCGGCGATGTCGCTGGCAAAGACGATCCCGTCATAGCCGATGCGGACTTCCATGATGTCGCTGACGCCGGCGGCCTTGCAGGCCTCGACTTCCGAGGATTTGATCGGACGCGACGAGTTGGCGATGTCGATGGTGTTTTCACCGACGCCTTCGCAGAATTTCTTCAGGCCGGCCGAGGAACCGCCCGATTCCACGACCGGGGTCGGGAAGTCGGTGTTCTCTCCAAAGGCTTCGGCAACGATCGTGGCATAGGGCAGCACGGTCGAGGAACCGGCGACCTGGATCTGGTCGCGCGCAGTGGCGACGGTCGCCGAAGCGGCGATCATGGCAAGGGCCGACACGGCGAGTTTCGCGGATTTCATAGGATCACTCCTGAACATTTCCTGTGGCCGGGATCGGCCTGCGCGATCCCTAGTGTCGTGGTGCGACGCTTATGCAAAGGAACTATGACAGCCATGTGACAATACCGCCGAAAACGTCCCGACGGCAAGAAAGCTGTGGAAAAACCCCTAGCCGATCCGCCCCCGCTGGCCGCCGGTCTGGGCGCGGTCCAGCAGCAGATGGTCCAGCACCACGCAGGCGGCCATGGCCTCGGCAATGGGAACGGCGCGGATGCCGACGCAAGGGTCGTGCCGGCCCTTGGTGATCAGCTCGATTTCCTCGCCCTTCTGGTTGATGGTCTGGCGCGGCGTCAGGATCGAGCTGGTCGGCTTGACCGAGAAGCGGACGACAATGTCCTGCCCGGTCGAGATGCCCCCCAGAATCCCGCCGGCGTGGTTCGACAGGAAACGCGGCCCGTCATTGCCCATGCGGATTTCGTCGGCGTTCTCGGTCCCGGTCAGGGCAGCGGCTGCCATGCCCTCGCCGATCTCGACGCCCTTCACCGCGTTGATCGACATCATCGCGGCGGCCAGATCGGTGTCGAGCTTGGCATAGACCGGCGCGCCCAGACCCGCAGGGCAGTTCTGGATCAGCACCTCGATCGCCGCGCCGACGCTGTTCTGGTCCTTGCGGATGGCATTGAGATAATCCTCCCATGCCGGAACGGCCGATGCGTCGGGAAGGAAGAAGGGGTTGTTGCCGATTTCCTCGGCGTCGAAATTCGCACGGTCCAGATGCAGGTTGCCCATCTGGATCATGTAGCCGGTGATCTTCAGACCGGGAGCCAGTTCGCCCAGCACCGCCTGCGCCACGCCGCCCGCGGCGACCCGCGCCGCGGTTTCCCGCGCACTGGAACGCCCGCCGCCGCGATAGTCGCGGATGCCGTATTTCAGGTGATAGGCGATATCGGCATGACCGGGGCGGAAGGCTTGGGCGATCTCGCCATAGTCCTTGCTGCGCTGGTCGGTATTCTCGATCATCAACTGGATCGGCGTGCCGGTGGTCTTGCCTTCAAAGACGCCGGACAGGATGCGGACCTGATCCGGTTCCTGCCGCTGAGTGGTGAATTTCGAAGTGCCGGGGCGGCGGCGGTCCAGGAATTGCTGGATGAATGCCTCGTCCAAAGGGACGCCGGGGGGGCAGCCGTCGACCGTAGCGCCAAGCGCGGGCCCGTGGCTTTCGCCCCAGGTGGTGAAGGTGAAGACGCGGCCGAAAGTGTTGAAGCTCATGGTTCTGCCCCTTTTTGCGCTGCGATAAACGGGCGGGCCGCGTCAGGCAACGGCTAATCCTGATACTGGTATGGAGAAATTTGACATGACGAATCAGGCAGGTCGAAATTATTCCATTTTACATCATGCATTTGATAATATTCGGCAGCGCTAGGCCCCGATTTGTGCGATGATGCAGGCGCAGCACGTTCTGCAACCGCAATGGCGATTTGCCCGGAATCAGCCGGGACGGACATCCAGGAACACCCACTTCTTCGTGCTTGTGGTGGGGTGCGGAGAAGAGGTGAGGGAGGGCGCGGGCCGGAGACACCCGCGCCCTTTCCCCTCCCCCGAACCGCCCGCGCAGCGTGTCCTACATAACAGGCAACGCGCGTCGCATTCCCCCGTGCTGCGCAATTGTTGCCGAGTTTTGGGCGCGGAGCGGACAATGGCCAGCAAGGCGGATGAACAGCGCCGGGTGAATTAACACCATATGGCGGACGTCCTGACGCTGGAATGAGACCTGCATCAGCGGCTGATGGACGATCTGTGCATCCCCCAGGAATGGCACGAGATCACCCGCAGAAGGGCCAGTCAAAAAAACCCGCGTGACGATCCGGCTGGACGAGGAGATCGTGCGGTTCTTTCGCTCGACCGGAGACGACTGGCAGCCTCGGCTGAACTGGGTGCTGTCGGTCTGGATGCATGCCCGGCTGGCCGGGATGAACCGGGGCACCAAGACGGGGGATTACATGAGGCGCCGGGTCGAGGAATATCTGGACGGCCCCCGCCCGTGCTGGGGCGAGTTGCAACGGCTGAAGGACGAGGTGCTGGACGCGGAACGGGCGGCCTCGGCGGTGCGGCGAGTGGAGTTGGATGGGCGGAGGGGGAAGTAGGAGGTTGCGAGCGACGCTCATGGCCTATTGTGGGCATTCGACCTTCAGTTGATCACTCCCAAAGCGCCGCACTCTGACGGGACCGTTCATTCGTCTGCTGCGAATCTCAGCAGATAGCCGTCTGGATCCTGGACGAGGAATTCTCTGCAGATTGACCAGTTTTCTCCGACACGGTAGCGCTTTTCTTCGATCGGGCGGTAAAGCTTCCACCCGGCGTGGGTCAGGCTTTCGACGAGAGGGTCGAGACTATCGACCTGCATCTGAAAATTGATCCCGCGACCGAATGGGACTTGCAGCTCCGCAGTCTCCCATTCGCCGTTTGCGCGGCACAACATGATCTGAATCGCACCACGCTGGAGATAGGCAAAGCCAGCCTCTTTCCTCGAATAGGCGACCTGAAATCCCAGGAGGTCACACCAGAAGGCAAGGCTCCGGTCGAGGTCGGTGACGGAAAGCTCGGGCACGAGCGCCGCAAACCCGCCTTCGGGGTGTCCGCCATCGGAAGCAGCGCTGTTGCGGGCCAGCTGGTCCATCATGTTTTCCCCCTGCTCGATGCTGATCGAACCGTAGCTGAGATACCCCGGCATTGAAATGTGGCGGAACGATGTGGACGCATGCTTCCAGACTGCAGAACCGAGATGCTCAAAGCACATACGCGAGTGGCTGGTCTCCTGTGACCACGTCAGCCAGAAATGCCGCACTTTTGGTGCATCAATGTCGGCATCGCGTGCCTGCCGCTTCGAGCCCGTTGCCGACATTCTCCGGTATCGCAGCGAATGCGCAGCCCATCTGTGCCGCCCCTGCACTGATGCAATCGGCACGGCCCTCTGGCGTTTGGGCCACGCAGCAGTTGGCAATAAAAATCCCCCAGCCCGCTTAGACCGGGGGTTCTTGCTTCAAGCATCACTTCCCGCCAGCAGAAATCGCCTTCATCGTTTCGTCGATGTCGAACTCGAAACTGGCCATGCGCGGTGGATATTCCTGCAGCGACTTAACCAGCCCTGCGACCACCTGCATCAGCGGGTTGAACATCCACGAGCGATCCTCAAGCCAGGTCTCATAACCGCGCGACTGGGTGAAACGCTCGAACGGGTCCAGCTTGAGGTTGATCAGCAGCGGGATGACAAAGTCCTGCCTTGTGCCGCCGAACCAGCCGTCCTGAGACTTGAACAGCAGCTTGTAATCGCCATAGCGGACGCCCTGAAGCGTGGTTTCGGTGAAGTAGGGGAATTCCTTGCGGTTACTCGGGCCGGTGGCGGTGATCAGCGGTGTCTGATCATAGCCGTCGAGATGGATCTTCTCGAAAGTCTTGTTGCCGGCCGTATAGCTGGTGAGCAGCTTTTCCTTCACGTCGGGTTGGCCCAACTGCGACATGATCGTGGGAATCCAGTCCTCCATGGTCATGAATTCGCCAGTCGTACGACCTGCAGGAATGACGCCCGGCCATTTGACCATCATCGGTACCCGGAAGCCGCCCTCATAGCCGCCGACGCCCTTTTCGCCGCGGAACGGGTGGTTGCCGCCATCCGGCCATGCCACGGAATATGCGCCGTTATCGGTCGAGAACATCACCATGGTATTGTCCGCGACGCCGAGGTCGTCGAGCAGCTTGAGCAACTCGCCGACGGTGTCGTCCATCTCCATGACGCCATCGGCATAGCGGCCGTAGCCACTTTTGCCCAGATACTTCTCGGACAAATGGGTGTGCAGGTGCGTCCGGATCGTATTGTGCCAGACGAAGAACGGTTTGTCGGCCTTGACCGCATCCGTGATGAAGCGCTTGGATTCCGCTAGGAAATCGGAATCAAGCGTCTTCTGGCGTTCGGCACCGAAAGGGCCTTTGTCTTCGATTTTCTGAGTGCCATCGGCCTGAGCCCAGGAATGGATGATGCCGCGTTCCTCGGCCAGACCAAGCGCCGCCGGGTCTTTGGGATAGTCGTATTCCTCGTAATATTCGCCCGCATTCAGGTGATAGAGGATGCCGAAGAACTCATCGAAGCCATGCGCGGTGGGCAGATGCTCGTCGCGGTCGCCAAGGTGGTTCTTACCGAATTGGCCGGTGGCATAGCCCAGCGGTTTCAACAGTTCCGCCAAAGTCGGGTCAGCGGCGTTCATGCCTTGCTCGGCGCCGGGAAGGCCGACCGTGGCAAGGCCGACGCGGATCGGATACTGGCCGGTGATGAAGGACGCCCGCCCTGCCGTACAGGAGGGTTGGGCGTAGTGGTCCATGAACAGCATCCCCTCATTGGCGATGCGGTCGATATTCGGGGTCGTGCCGCCCATCATCCCCCGGCGATAGGCCGAGAGGTTCCACATTCCGACATCGTCACCCCAAATCACGAGGATATTGGGCTTCTTCGCGTCCTGCGCATAGGCCGGCATGGCGAATGCCACAGCGGCCGACACGGCCAGTGTCAGTAATGATCTAAGACTCATCATGCTCACCTGTTTTTACGGAAAGACAAAAACAGGCCAACACGTCGCAGGTTGAATCCAAGAATGCGTGATGGGTTAGGACCTTAGCTACGACCGCTGATCCGGTTTTGCCGCGATTGCGGTACTGCGCCGCCGTCAGTCCGCTTTGGCGCAGAAGCATGTTCGGAGACCATCAGCGGCGCCACATTTTACAGGTGCAGCGACCGACATTGGCCGGTCGGGTTGACTGCAACCAACATAAACGATCGGTCTGAACCGGAAACGACAAAGGGCCTCTCAGATGAGAGGCCCTTCGGTGTTACATCATGAATAGCGGAGAGGCCGTCAGGCCTGCAGCGAGCGCACCCCGACTTCCCCTTCACCGCGCGACTTGATCGCGGCCACGGCGGCGATGCTGCCTGCGGCAGTGGTGTAGTAGGGGATCTTGTCGTTCAGGGCGACGGCCCGGATCTCGCGGCTGTCGGCGATGGCCTGGGTGCCTTCGGTGGTGTTCAGGACCATGACGATTTCACCGTCTTTCAGGCGGTCGACGACGTTCGGGCGGCCCTCATAGACCTTGTTGACCAGAACAGTTTCGACCCCTGCCCCGCGCAGGAACTCGGCGGTGCCGCGGGTGGCGATCAGGGTGAAGCCCATCGTGGTCAGATCACGTGCGGCCTCGGCCAAGGCCTCGGACTTGTCGGCATCCTTGACCGAGACGAAGACCAGACCGCTATCGGGCAGTTGCGTCCCCGCGCCCATCTGCGCCTTCAGGAAGGCGCGGGCGAAGGTGCGGTCCCAGCCCATGACTTCGCCGGTCGAGCGCATCTCCGGGCCAAGCAGGGTGTCGACGCCGGGGAAGCGGGCGAAGGGCAGCACGGCCTCTTTGACCGAGAACCAGGGCGTGTTCGGGTCGGCCAGCGTCAGCGGGTCGGCGAAGGGCAGCGCGGTTTCCGGGCCGACGCCTTCCGGGTAGGCGGCGCGGGCCGGGAAGTTCGACATCGGCTCGCCAGCCATCAGGCGCGCGGCGATGGACGCGATCGCGCTGTCGGTGGCCTTGGCGACGAAGGGCACGGTGCGCGAGGCGCGCGGGTTGACCTCAAGCACGTAGATCACGCCGTCCTTGATCGCGAACTGCACGTTCATCAGGCCGACGACGTTCAGCGCCTTGGCCATGGCCACGGTCTGGACCTTGATCTCGGCGATGGTGGCAGCATCCAGCGTGTGCGGCGGCAGCGAGCAGGCGCTGTCGCCCGAATGGACCCCAGCTTCCTCGATATGCTCCATGATGCCCGCGACATGGACGGTCTTGCCGTCCGAAAGCGCGTCCACGTCAACCTCGATCGCGCCGGACAGGTAGCTGTCGAGCAGGACGGGGCTATCGCCCGAGACCTTCACGGCCTCGCGGATGTAGCGGTTCAACTGGTCCATGTCGCGCACGATTTCCATCGCGCGGCCGCCCAGCACGTAGGAGGGGCGGATGACCAGCGGGAAGCCGATGCGACCGGCGATCTCGATGGCTTGCGCGTCGGTCGAGGCGATGCCGTTGATCGGCTGCTTCAGGCCCAGATCGTTCAGCAGTTTCTGGAAACGCTCGCGGTCTTCGGCCAAGTCGATCGCGTCCGGCGTGGTGCCGAGGATCGGGATGCCTTCCTCTTCCAGCGCGTTGGCCAGTTTCAGCGGGGTCTGGCCGCCGAATTGCACGATGACGCCGTGCAGCGTGCCGTTTTCCTGCTCGATGCGCAGGATTTCCAGCACATGCTCCAGCGTCAGCGGCTCGAAATACAACCGGTCCGAGGTGTCGTAATCGGTCGACACCGTTTCCGGGTTGCAGTTGATCATGATGGTTTCATAGCCAGCCTTGGTTAGTGCAAAGCAGGCA
>Ga0247819_10001780_pt1 | contig 11464 bp, 8 predicted proteins | sample 13C_Xylose_Day6_FD_193428 | JGI IMG/M metagenome (GOLD analysis project Ga0247819, IMG submission 193428) | Soil microbial communities from agricultural site in Penn Yan, New York, United States - 13C_Xylose_Day6 | ecosystem: Environmental > Terrestrial > Soil > Agricultural land | place: USA... | reverse complement strand
GTTCCGCCTCGGCGACGAGATGCTCGTCCGGATGCCTCGAACGGCAGGCAACGCGACGTCGCTCCGCAAGGAGCGTGAATGGATGCCCCGCTTGGCGCCGGGCCTGCCGTTCCGCATTCCCGAGCCCGTGCATGCCGGTTCGCCCAGCGCGGCCTACCCGCTCGAATGGGCGATCTACCGATGGATCGATGGCTGCGCGCTGAGCGAGTCCTCCGTGCGGGACTGGACGGCATTCGGCGCCGACCTGGCCGCGTTCGTCCGAGCGCTGCACCGCACCGACCTCATGGGAGCGACGCGGACGGGTGACCTCAGCTGGTACCGCGGCGGCAGCCTCGGCGCGTGCGATGCATGGGTGAGCTCCTCGATCGATGAGGTGCGGGCGCTCGTGCGCGGCGAACTCGACGTCGACACCCTCGAACGATGGTGGCGCGAGGCCCTCGCCCTGCCCGAACCGTCGGGCCCGCTCGTGTGGTTGCACGGCGACCTCAGGCCGGGCAACCTGCTCGTGCACGACGGTCGGCTCCACGCGGTCATCGACTTCGGCGGTCTCTCGGTCGGCGCTCCAGACGCCGAGCACGCCACGGTCTGGGACCTGCCGGCCCAGGCTCGCCGGTCGTACTGGGACGCACTCGACCTCGACGACACGACCTGGGTGCGCGCCCGCGCGTGGGCGATCGCGGTGGCGGTGAGCGGCGTCGCGTACTACTGGCACAAATACCCCGAGTTCGTGGCCGAGTGCCGCGCGCGGCTCGACGCGATCCTCGCTTCCGACTCGCTGCCGTAACCCGGCCCCGGCCGAGCTCGACGGGCTCAGGTCGAATCGCGCGCCGCGGCTCGCTCGGCCGACTGGATGATGTACTCGACACCGAGGCTGAAGAGCTCGTGGTCTTCGAGGTTCGAGAGCTGTGCGTTGAACGCGTGGATGAGCGGGTACCTTCTGGCGTCGGCGAGGATGGGTCCTTCGAACCAAGGGCTCGGTTCGCCGACCGCGCTGTTCAGGCTGCGCCCGCGAGCGATGCCCGCGGCACTCGAGAGTACGTGCGAGGCGAGCAGGGCGTAGTGGCGCACCACCTCGTCGCCCGTGAGTCCTGCCCGTGAGAACGCCTCGAGCATGAGTTCGATGGCCTCGAGCTCGCCCGGGCCGTGCGTCGTGAGCACGATCGCCTCGGCGCCGACGGCCGGATGCTCGATGTACAACGCGAGCGTCGATGCGGCGAGCTGCCGCAGTCGTTCACGCCAGTCGGCCGCGTCGGCGGTCACCGCGGCGACGCTTCGAGACGTCAGCTCGTCGAGGAGCGCCTGCATGAGGTGCTCCTTGCTGCGGAAGTGGCGGTAGATCGCCGTCGGGTCGGCACCCAGGTGGGTGCCCAGTTCGCGCACCGAGATCGAGGACGTGCCCGACGCGGCGAGCTCGAGGCCGGCGGCGATGATCGATTCGCGATCGAGTCGCGCCCGGGTCGAGCCCCCTGCTTCCGATCCCCGCGGGGAGCCTGTCGCTGTCGCCATCGCCGCTCTCCTCTCGCCGGTCGCGCCGTGCCACGCCCGCGACCCGGACGAGTTCCCACGACGTCGCACGTTCAGCATACCGAGTTTCCGCAACACCGATGTCAACAGTGTTGACATCGGTGTTGATCCCAACTACTGTCGCCTCACCGACCCTTCAACGAGGAAGCGAGGGCGACATGCCAGCTGCCGATCTGCTGTTCACCGGAGCAGCCGTGTTCACCGGAACCGGCCAGCCCATCCATGGCCACGTCGTGGCCGTCCGCGGGGGTCGCATCATCGCGGTCGTTCCTGAGGGCGAGGCCAGCGCACTCGTCGGCGAGCACACCCGAATCGAACGCATCGACGGCGCGCTGCTCAGCCCCGGCTTCCAGGACGCTCACGTGCACCCGATCGGCGCCGGGGTCGAATTGCTGATGTGCAACCTCGCCGAGGCGACCGATGCCGAGGACGCCGTCGCGAAGGTCAAGACCTACGCCGACGCGAACCCCGACGAGACGTGGATCGTGGGCGGCGGCTGGTCGATGGACCACTTCCCGGGTGGGGCCCCCGTGCGCACGCTGCTCGACGCGGTCGTGCGCGACCGGCCGGTACTGCTCATGAGCCGCGACCACCACAGCGCGTGGGCGAACACGGCGGCGATCGCGCTGGCAGGGCTCGACGCGTCGACCCCCGACCCGGCCGACGGACGCATCGAGCGCGAAGCCGACGGCTTCCCGGCCGGCACCTTCCACGAGGGCGCAGAGCACCTGTTCCGCGACGTCCGCCCCGAGATCTCCGACGACCTCGCCTACGCCGGACTGCTCCGAGCGCAGGAGGAGCTCCTCGCCCTCGGCATCACCGGCTGGCAGGACGCATTCGTCGGCGGCGGCCTCGGCGGCATCCAGGACATCGACGCGATCTACCGTCGTGCGCTCGCCGAGGGCACCCTGCGCGCCCACGTCGTCGGGGCGCAGTGGTGGGAGCGCGACGGCGGCCTCGACCAGGTCGAGGCCATGACCTCCCGGCGTGAGGCGGTGGCGGCGCTCGGCGGGACGCAGCGGTACGAGCTCGGCACGACGAAGATCATGGTCGACGGAGTGGCCGAGAACCAGACCGCCGCGATGCTCACGCCGTATCGCGATTCGCACGGGCACGACACCGACAACAGCGGCCTGTCGTTCATCGATCCGACTCGACTTCGCGAGATCGTGACGTCGCTCGACGAGGCCGGATTCCAGGTGCACTTCCACGCGCTGGGCGATCGGGCCGTCCGTGAGGCGCTCGACGCCATCGAGGCGGCGCGCGAGGTGAACGGGCCGACCGACGGCCGCCATCACCTCGCCCACCTGCAGGTCGTCGCCGAGTCCGAGACCGCCCGGTTCGCCGAGCTCGACGCCGTCGCGAACCTGCAGGCGCTCTGGGCGACCCACGAAGACCAGATCGACGAGCTCACGCTGCCCTTCATGCAGGACGGCCAAGAGGCTCGCCAGTACCCGTTCGGCGACCTCGTCCGCAACGGCGCCCGACTCGCGGCCGGCAGCGACTGGCCGGTGTCGAGCGCCGACCCGCTCGACGCGATCCACATCGCCGTGAACCGGGTCGCGCCCGACATCGACGCCGAACCGCTCGGCGGCGCCCACCAGCGCCTCGACCTGGCGACGGCGATGGCTGCCTACACGTCCGGTACCGCCTACGTGAACCACCGTGACCACGACACCGGGTACATCCGCGAGGGCTACCTCGCGAACCTCGTCGTGCTCGACCCCGACCCCTTCTCCCTCTCCCCGGACGAGATCCACCGCTCGACGGTGGTCTCGACCTGGATCGAGGGCGAACGTGTCTACTCCCGCACCGCCTGATCCCCGAGGAGTCATCATGCCCACCCCCCGCATCCCCGGCGCACGCCGCCGAACCGGCCGGTTCACCGCGATCGTCGCGGGCGGGCTCGGCGCGGCGCTGGCCCTGTCGGCCTGCACGGCACCCGAGCCCGACAGCGCCACCGCCCCCGACTGGGAGTACACCACCGAGACGGGAGCCCCGTCGGGCGACATCGACTCGTACTCCTGGGTCAGCTACGCCGAGCCGTACTCGCTCGACTATGCGTACGCCTTCGACTACGCCGACAACCAGGTCCTTGCGAACGTCTGCGAATCCCTGCTGCGGCTGAACCCCGACTACACGCTCTCGCCGGGGCTCGCCGAGTCCTTCGAGCATCCGACGCCCGAGACATGGGTCTACACGATCCGCGACGGCGTGACGTTCCACGACGGCACCCCTCTGACGGCGGCCGACGTGGTCGCGTCGATGAACCGCCACATCGATCCGGCGGTGGGCTCGTCGTGGTACTCGGTGTACCAGAACGTGGTGTCGATCGAGCAGACCGGCGACCGTCAGGTGACCGTCACCGAGTCATCCCCCGATTCGCAGTTCAACCTCGCGATGGGCGGCTCGGCCGGGGTCATCGAATCGGCAGCCACGCTCGCGGAGAAGGGCGCCGACTACGGCAACTCCATGGGCGGCGTGAACTGCACCGGCCCGTTCAGCTTCGGCGAGTGGAAGTCGGGCGAGAGCCTCACGCTCGAGCGGTACGACGACTACTGGGATGACTCGCTCCGGGCCCAGTCCGGCAAAGTGAAGTTCGTCTTCATGAACGACGCGAACGCGCGGGTCAACGCGCTGAAGTCGGGCGACGTCGACGGCGGCTGGATGCTCCCGTACGAGGGAATCGCACAGCTGAAGTCGGCCGGTACCGGCGACGTGTACTTCGGCCTGAACACCGCGGTCTCGAGCCTCATCGTGTCGAACCTCGAGGGCCCGCTCGGCGATGCGCGGGTTCGCAAGGCGCTGCTGATGGCACTCGACCGCGAGGGCATCGTCGAAGCGGCCTCGAAGGGGTACGGCGAGGTGACGAACGCACTCACCACGGAGTCCGTGTGGGTCGGCGCCAGCGAACAGGGTCTGGCCGACGCCTTCGAGGGGCTCGAGGAGTACCCGTACGACGTCGGGGCGGCCAAGCGGCTCATCGAGGAAGCCGGCGCGACCGGCGAGGAGATCGTGCTCGCCACCGCGCCGATCAGCAGCGACTTCGCGGTCATCGCCCAGGCGACCGCGGCGGCGGCCGAGTCGATCGGTCTGAAGGCGACGATCGAGACGGTCACGCCGAGCGCGTACACGGCGCTGTTCTCGGACCCGGCCGCACGCGAGGGAGTGGACCTGTTCTACACGGTCTGGTACCTCTCCAGCCCCGATCCGCTCGAGATGTACAGCGTGCTGCGCACCGGCGAATTCAGCAACTACGGCAACTGGAGCAATCCCGAGTTCGACCGGGTCGTGAACGAGGCGATCGCGATCGACGACGCCGCCGCGCGTTCCGAGAGGACCGCTGAGGCGCAGCGCATCGCGAACGCGGAACTGCCGTGGCTGCCGCTCTCGACCGCACCGATGTCGGTGTTCCTCGGCGAGCGCATCTCGGGGGTCGCGCCCTCGATCGCCTTCCTGTACTACCCCTGGGCGGCCACAATTGGTGCACGCTAGCGGGACCGGGCAGCGTTCCGGGCACGACGGCGGAGCGGCGGTCCCATCATGACCACGCTCCGCCGGGTGGCCGGCAAGCTCGGCGCCCTGCTGCTCACGCTGTTCCTCGCCTCACTGCTCGTCTTCTTCTCGCGCTTCCTCGTGCCGGGCGACCCCGTCAGCTTCCTGCTGAGGGGGCGCAAGCCCAGCCCCGAGGCGATCGCCGAGGTCACTGCCCAGTACGGGCTCGATCTGCCGCCGTGGCAGCAGTACCTCGATTGGCTCGTGGGAATCCTGCAGGGTGACTTCGGCCGGTCGCTGCAGTTCCGGCAGGACGTCTCGGTGGTCATCGGCGAGCGACTGCCGGTGACGATCGGGCTCGTCCTCATGGCGGGCACGATGATCGCCATCGTCGGGCTCATCGCCGGCGCCGTCGCCGCCCTGAACCGCGGGCGCGTGCTCGACCGGGCCGTGCTCGTCGGGCTCACCGTGCTCGGCGCCATCCCGTCGTTCGTCGGATCGATCGTGCTCATCGCGGTCTTCGCGGTGCAGCTCGGCTGGTTCCCCTCGTTCGGATCGGGGGATGGGGGGTTCTTCGACACCGTGTATCACCTGGTGCTTCCCTCGATCGCGCTGGCGATCGTCTTCGTCGTGCTCATCGGCAAGGTGACGCGGTCGTCCATGGTCGACCAGCTCGGCCGCGAGCACGTCGAGGTGGCGACCAGCCGCGGGCTCACCCGCGGCACGGTCGTCCGCCGCCACGTCTTCCGCAACGCGATCGGGCCGATCCTCACCGTGAGCGGCCTGCTCGTCGCGGGACTTCTCGTCGCCAGCTCGATCGTCGAGGCCGCCTTCGGGCTCGCCGGCATCGGGTCGCTGCTCGTGCAGTCGGTCGACCGCCTCGACTTCCCGGTCGTGCAGGCGATCGTGCTGCTCATCGTGACCGCGTTCGTCGTCGTGAACGCGATCATCGACATCCTCGAACCCTGGATCGACCCTCGATCCGCTGCAGGAGCTGGTGCCCGATGACCACCCCGACGATGGCCGTCAAGGTCCTGCGGGCTCCGCGGGTGCGGCGCGGGAACATCTCGTTCAACCTCAGCCTCGCCGTGCTGGCGGTGATGACGCTCGCCGCGATCTTCGCGCCGCTCATCGCGCCGTACGACCCCGACGCGGTGGACTTCGCCGCGATCTACGCGGGGCCGAGCCCGGCGCACTGGCTCGGCACCGACGCCCTCGGGCGAGACACCCTGAGCCGCATGATCTTCGGGGCCCGCACCGCACTGCTGGGGCCGCTGCTGGTGGTCGTCTCCTCGACCGTCATCGGCATCCTGCTCGGCCTGCTCGCCGGATGGCGGGGCGGGTGGATCGACGCCGTGCTCGGCCGCATCTTCGACGTGATCTTCGCGTTCCCGGCGCTGCTCCTCGCGATCATGGCCGTCGCGCTCTTCGGCAAGGGCCTCGTGGCACCGGTCGTCGCGATGAGCATCGCGTACGCGCCGTTCGTGGCACGCCTCACCCGAACGCTCGTCGCATCCGAGCGCAGCCGGCCCTACGTGTCCGCGTACCGGGTGCAGGGTTTCTCGGGGGGCTGGATCGCGCTGCGCCGAGTCCTTCCCAACGTGACGCCCATCGTCGGTGCGCAGTCGACGCTGAACTTCGGGTACGTGCTCGCCGAGCTCGCCGCCCTCTCGTTCCTCGGCCTCGGCGTGCAGGCGCCGACCGCCGACTGGGGCGCGATGATCAACGAGGGCCAGGCCGGCGTCATGGGCGGCTACTTTCTTCCCGCGATCGTTCCCGCGATCGCGGTCGTGGCCGTCGTCGTCGCCGTGAACGTGATCGGCGAAGAACTCTCGGACCGCATCGGAGGGGGGATCCCCGCATGACACTCCTCGACATCTGCGAGCTGACGCTCGACCTGCCGAACGGCACGAGGCTGCTCGACGGCATCAGCCTCACGGTCGCCGAGGGCGAGACGGTCGGGCTCGTGGGCGAGTCCGGCTCGGGCAAGTCGCTCACCGCTCGATCGGTGCTCGGGTTGCTTCCCGCCCGCGCCCGCACCGGGGGTTCCGTGCGCCTGCTCGGCCGATCAGTGCTCGACGCGAACCGAGGCGAACTGCTCGACCTGCGCCGCACGAGTGCGTCGATGATCTTCCAGGACCCGCGTGCCGGCATCAACCCGATGCGCACGGTCGGCGACCACCTCACCGAGACGATGCGGCTCTGCGAGAGGCGCTCGGCCGACGACGCGAGGGCGGTGGCATCGTCGCTGCTCGCGGCGGTGCGGATGCCGCGACCCGACGAGCACCTGCGCCAGTACCCGCACGAGCTGTCGGGCGGCATGCTGCAGCGCGTCATGATCGCGGGTGCGCTCACGAGCTCGCCCCGCCTGCTCATCTGCGACGAGCCCACCACCGCGCTCGACGTGACCACGCAGGCCGAGATCCTCGCCGTGCTCGCCGAGCAGCGGGCGAGTCGGGGCATGGGCATGCTCTTCATCACGCACGACCTGAATCTCGCGGCCACCATCTGCGATCGCGTCTACGTCATGAGCGCAGGCCGGGTCGAGGAGCAGGGCGACGCCCGGCAGGTGTTCCGCAATCCTCAGGCCGCGTACACGAAGCGGCTCGTCGCTGCGACGCCCACGATCGCCGTCGCCGGTTCCGAGATCACCTCGTTCGACACGGCGTCGGATGTCGCGGGGCGAGCTTCGAGTGCAGCCCCGGCGGTTCCCGTCGCAGCCGCGGGAAGTGCGTCCGCCGCGCCCGTATCCGGTGAACCGATGCTCGTCGCGAGCGGCGTCTCCAAGACGTACCTGCGACGCGGCAAGGAGCCGGTGCATGCCGTCGTCGACGCATCCATCGAGATCCCGCCCGGCGGCGCCCTCGGCATCGTCGGCGAATCGGGATCTGGAAAGTCGACGCTCGCCCGAATGATCGTCGGCCTCGAGCAGGCCGATGCGGGAGACATCCGTATCGCCGGACGCGATCGGACCGCGGCGCCGACCACCCGCACGGAGCGCCTCGCGCACGCACGATCGGTGCAGATGGTGTTCCAGGACCCGTACCTCTCGCTCGATCCGCGGATGACCGCCGGCCGCGCGATCGAGGATGCGCTTCGCCTGCACACCCGCCTCACCACTGCCGACGCGCGCATCCGCGTGGTCGAGCTGCTCGACCAGGTCGGCCTCGGCGACCGGCACGCGCAGGCGCGCCCGCGCACGCTCTCGGGCGGCCAGCGCCAGCGCGTCGCGATCGCCCGGGCGCTCGCGATCGAGCCCGACGTGCTCGTCATGGATGAGGCGACGAGTGCGCTCGACGTGTCGGTGCAGGCGCAGGTGCTGAGCGTGGTCGAGCGCATCCGCCGCGAGCGCGGACTGACGGTGCTCTTCATCAGCCACGACCTCGCCGTCGTGCGCCGGCTGTGCGACGAGACCGTCGTGATGAAGACGGGCGAGATCGTCGAGCGCGGCCGCACGGCCGCGCTGCTGAGCGCGCCGCAGCAGCCCTACACGCGATTGCTCATCGACTCCGTGCCGCGTCCCGACTGGGGCCTCGAGGCAGCGCCGACCGAGGCACCCGCCCTAGACCACCCGGTCCCACAGGTCTGACCGCACCCTTCACGACCCGGGGGACCTTCACGACCCCGAACCATCACCCACCGAACCACCCGGAACTGGAGAACCACCACCATGGACGTCATCATCGCCGGCGCCGGCATCGGCGGCCTGACGACGGCGCTCGCCCTGCATGCGGCGGGCATCGACGACGTGACCCTGTACGAGTCCGCGCCCGAGCTCAGGCCGCTCGGCGTCGGCATCAACCTGCTGCCGCATGCGGTGCGGGAGCTCACCGAGCTCGGGCTGGGCGAGCACCTCGCCGCGATCGGGGTGGCCACGAGCACCCTGTCGTACTTCAACCGGCGTGGCCAGGAGATCTGGAGCGAGCCGCGCGGCCTGGCAGCGGGGTACGACTGGCCGCAGTACTCGGTGCACCGCGGCCGGTTGCAGCTCATGCTGCGCGACGCGGTCGTCGAACGGCTCGGTGCAGACTCGATTCGGCTCGGTTGCACGGTGGATGACGCGCAGGATGACGGTGAGCTCATGAGCGTGCGGGTCGCCGAGCACGGCGGCGCCGAGCAGGGCGGAACGGTGCGGCGGGTGTCCGCCGAGGTCGTCGTCGGCGCCGACGGCATCCACAGTGCCCTTCGCCGCCAGCACCACCCCGACGAGGGAGCGCCGGTCTGGAACGGGCTGATCCTCTGGCGCGGCACCGCGCGCGTCGCGCCCTGCCTCGACGGGCGCACCATGATCATGGCGGGCGACGCGCACCAGAAGTTCGTCGCCTACCCGTTGTCGGCGCCGGGCGACGATGGGCTGCAGGTCGTGAACTTCATCGCCGAGTACCGCTCCGACGACGACGAGCCGGGTGCGAGCAGCTGGAACCGCAGCGCCGATCCGTCGACCGTGCTCGGCCGCTTCGCCGAGTGGGACTTCGGCTGGCTCGACGTGCCGACCGTCATCGGTTCGGCCGACGAGATCCTCGAGTACCCGATGGTAGACCGCGATCCGATCCCGCGGTGGACGTTCGGCCGGCAGACGCTGCTCGGCGACGCCGCACACGCGATGTACCCCATCGGGTCGAACGGGGCCTCCCAGGCGATCATCGACGCCCGAACCCTGGCGTACGAACTCGGCACGAAGGGGCCGACCGAGCTCGCGCTCGACGCATATGAGGCCGAGCGGCGACCGCGCACGACGCAGCTCACCCTCACCAACCGCTCGATGGGACCCGAGCGGGTCATGCAGCTCGCCTACGAGCGCGCCCCGGGCGGCTTCGACGATATCGAGGTCGTCGTGCCCTACGCCGAGCGGGCGGCGATCGCCGATCGGTACAAGTCGGCCGCCGGCTTCGTGCCGGAACAACTCAACCGCCGCCCGAGCCTCTCGGTTCCGGCATCCGCGAGAGGAGCGCTGGCATGAGCGCGAAGCACACGACGGTCTTCGAGCGCGACCCCGCGACATCCGCCGCCGTCGAACGCGCGCTCGCCGACACGGTCGCGCGCCCGTTCTGGATCGACGATCTCGGCGACGACGTCGCCCGATACCCCGCGCTCGCGGGAGACGCCGAGGCGGATCTCGTGGTCGTGGGCGGCGGGTACACCGGACTCTGGACGGCGCTGCGCGCCGTCGAGCGGGAGCCGGGGCTGCGCGTCGTGCTCCTCGAGGCGCAGCGCATCGGGTGGGCGGCGTCGGGGCGCAACGGCGGATTCTGCGAGGCCAGCCTCACGCACGGCGAGGAGAACGGCCAGTCGCGCTGGCCCGACGAGATGCAGACGCTGACGCGGCTCGGCCTCGAGAACCTCGACGCGATCGAGCAGTCGGTCGCGCGGTACGGGATGGACTGCGACTTCGAACGAACCGGCATGCTCGCGGTCGCCGTCGAGCCCCACCAGGTGAAGTGGCTGGCCGAGCCCGATGCCGACGATGGGAGCGACGTCTTCCTCGACGGCGGCGCAGTGCGGGGCGAGATCGCCTCGCCCACCTACCTCGCCGGTCGTTGGGATCGGCGCAGCACCGCCATGGTGCATCCCGCGAAACTCGCCGCCGAGCTCGCGCGGGTCATCGCCGAGCTCGGGGTCGTGGTGCACGAGGGCACTCCAGTGCGTCGCATCGACGACGCCGACGGCCGCGCCGGCGTCGACGTCGTCACCGATCGCGGCACCGTGCGGGCACCCCGGGTCGCGCTCGCGACGAACGCGTTCCCGTCGTTGTTGAAGCGCAACCGACTCATGACCGTCCCGGTATACGACTACGTGCTCATGTCGGAGCCGTTGTCGGCGTCACAGCTCGCCGAGATCGGCTGGCAGAACCGCCAGGGCGTGAGCGACCTCGCGAACCAGTTCCACTACTACCGGCTCAGTGCCGACGATCGCATCCTGTTCGGCGGCTACGACGCGATCTACCACGCGGGCCGCAAGGTCAGAACCGAGTACGAGGATCGCCGCTCGTCGTTCGAGAAGCTCGCGAGCCACTTCGCCACGACGTTCCCGCAGCTCGAGGGGGTCGGCTTCACGCACCGCTGGTCGGGCCCGATCGACGCCAGCACGCGATTCTGCGCGTTCTACGGATTGGCCCGGCGGGGCCGCGTCGCCTACGCGGCCGGATTCACGGGCCTCGGTGTCGGGGCCGCCCGCTTCGCCGCCGACGTGATGCTCGACCGGCTCGGCGGCCACGAGACCGAGCGCACGTCGCTCGCGATGGTCGAGGATCGGCCGTGGCCGTTCCCGCCCGAGCCCGTCGCATCGATCGGCATCCAGCTCACACGGTGGTCGCTCGACCGGGCGGATCATCGCCAGGGTCGTCGCAACCTGCTGCTCAAGGGGCTCGACGCGCTCGGCCTCGGGTTCGACTCGTGACCTCGGCCGGTTGACACGAGCGCACAGCGATTCCGCGATGACGAATGCC
>Ga0247819_10001773_pt1 | contig 11488 bp, 10 predicted proteins | sample 13C_Xylose_Day6_FD_193428 | JGI IMG/M metagenome (GOLD analysis project Ga0247819, IMG submission 193428) | Soil microbial communities from agricultural site in Penn Yan, New York, United States - 13C_Xylose_Day6 | ecosystem: Environmental > Terrestrial > Soil > Agricultural land | place: USA... | reverse complement strand
TCCCAGTACGGCGCCGCCTCAGCGGTCTCCGAGACCGCGTACGAGCTCGGCGCCGTACTGGGAACGGCCGCACTCGGGTCGATCCTCGCGGCGCACTACCGCGCCGCGATCGAACTTCCCGCCGCGCTGACCGCAGCCCAAGCCGAGACGGCGCGCGAGACGCTGGCCGGCGCTATCAGCGTGGCCGAGCAGCTTCCCGCTTCGATCGCCGACCGGCTCGCGACATCCGCTGCCCTCGCCTTCGACGAGGGGGTCGTCATGACCTCGCTGATCGGGGTCGCGCTCATGGCCGCCGCAGCGATCATCGGTGCGATCACGCTGCGCAACCCGAATACCCGCGCGGCGTCGCGCGGGGAGTGAGCGCCCGGGTCAGACTTCGGGAGTGGACCGCTCGTTGCGGGTGACCTGGTCGCCCGTCGACGGGTCGACGGTCGTGTGCGAGGTCGCCACCGTGCGACGGCGGCGTGCGAGCAGGACGATGCCGAAGATGACCACGACGACGCCGGCGCCCATGAGGATGTAGCCGACGAGCTGCAGGTTGATCCAATCAACGGTGATATTGAGGGCGAAGGTGAGGATCGCACCGATGACGAAGAGCACGATTCCGAGTCCGATACTCATATACGTCCTACTTTCTCTCGGCGACCTCGCGGCCGCGTTTCGATGAGGCGGATGCCTCGTCCTGAGGCCGAGTGTATCGAGCCGCCGTGCCGGGTGGACAGTACGCTGGAGGGGTTGACATTCGGAGGAGCGTTCATGGGTGAAGCAGTCAAGCTCGCGGTGATTCCCGGTGACGGGATAGGCCCAGAGGTCGTCGACGAGGCACTGAGGGTGCTCGCCGCCGTCTCCGACGGCACCGATCTCACATTCGAGCAGACTCGCTTCTCACTCGGCGCCCAGCGCTACCTCGACACCGGCGACGTGCTCACCGACGACGACCTCGACGCGATCAAGGCGCACGACGCCATCCTGCTCGGCGCCGTCGGCGGTGTGCCCGGCGACCCGCGACTCGCGGGCGCCAACATCGAGCGCGGACTGCTGCTCAGGCTGCGCTTCGAACTCGATCACTACGTCAACCTGCGGCCGTCGGTGCTGTATCCCGGCGTTGCGAGCCCGCTCGCGAATCCCGGCGACGTCGACTTCGTCGTGGTGCGCGAGGGAACCGAGGGGCCCTACGTCGGCAACGGCGGCGCGATCCGTGCAGGCACGCCCCACGAGGTCGCCAACGAGGTCTCGGTCAACACCGGCTACGGGGTCGAGCGTGTCGTGCGATACGCGTTCGCTGCGGCATCCGCCCGCCCGCGCAAGCGGCTCACCCTCGTGCACAAGACCAACGTGCTGGTGTTCGCCGGGTCGCTCTGGAAGCGCACGGTCGATGCAGTCGGAGCCGAATACCCCGATGTGACAGTCGATTACCTGCACGTCGACGCCGCGACGATCTTCCTCGTCACCGATCCTGCTAGATTCGACGTCATCGTCACAGACAACCTCTTCGGCGACATCCTCACCGACCTGGCCGGCGCGATCAGCGGCGGCATCGGCCTCGCAGCCTCGGGCAACATCAACCCCGACGGCCGATTCCCCAGCATGTTCGAGCCCGTACACGGCTCAGCTCCCGACATCGCCGGCAAGGGCATCGCCGATCCCACCGCCGCGATCCTCTCGATCGCCCTCCTGCTCGACCACCTCGGCCGGGAAGGCGCAGCGACGAAGGTCCGCGAGGCGGTCACCGCCGATGTCGCCCACCGCGGCGACGCGAAACGATCGACCTCCGAGGTCGGCGACGCGATCGTCGCCCGAGTCGGCGCACTCGACTGATCCAGCACGAAGGAAGCACACCATGACGATCAACCTCCCGCTCCAGGCACCATCGGCTGCAGGCCTCATCTGGCAGGTCACCCGCAACGAGCAGGCGAAGACGCCTGCCGAGCGCGACGCCCTGCTCGCCGACCCGGGCTTCGGCAACCACTTCACCGACCACATGGTCGACGTCTGCTGGAGTGAGAAGGGCGGCTGGCACCGTCCGCGTGTCTCGCCCTACGGACCGATCGCGCTCGAGCCGTCGGCCGCCGTGCTGCACTACGCCCAAGAGATCTTCGAGGGCATGAAGGCGTATCGTCACGCCGACGGGTCGATCTGGACCTTCCGCCCCTACGAGAACGCGGCACGCATGCAGCGTTCGGCGGCGCGGCTCGCCCTGCCCGAACTGCCGAGTGAGATCTTCATCGAGTCGCTCAAGCAGCTCATCGCGGTCGACGCCGACTGGGTGCCCGGCGCACCCGAGACCAGCCTCTACCTGCGCCCGTTCATGTTCGCGAAAGAGGCGTTCCTCGGTGTGCGCCCCGCGAAGAAGGTCGCGTACTACGTGATCGCGAGCCCCGCCGGCGCCTACTTCCACGGCGGCGTGCAGCCCGTTTCGATCTGGCTGTCGACGAAGTACGCGCGAGCCGGCAAGGGCGGCACCGGCGCGGCGAAGACCGGCGGCAATTACGCGTCGAGCCTGCTGCCGCAGGCCGAGGCCGCCGAGCACGGCTGCCAGCAGGTGCTGTTCCTCGATGAGGGCACGTACCTCGAAGAGCTCGGCGGCATGAACCTCGTGCTGGTGTACAAAGACGGAACGCTCGTCACCCCCGAATCCGACTCGATCCTCGAGGGAATCACGCGCGATTCGGTGCTGCAGCTCGCCAGAGACCGCGGCCACTCGGTCGAGAGCCGCAGGGTCACCATCGACGAGTGGCGCGAAGGAGCGGCATCCGGCGACATCGTCGGTGCGTTCGCGTGCGGCACCGCCGCAGTCATCACGCCCATCGGGCGGCTGCTCGCCGACGACTTCGAGATCGTGCACAACGGCGACAGCGCGTCGGCGCTCGCGCTCTCGCTGCGCGAGGAGCTCACGGGCATCCAGTACGGCCGCATCGAAGACCGCCACGGGTGGCTCACGCGGCTCGACGGGCCGGCGGCATGAAGATCGCGCGGTTCAGTCACGGTGAGACCATCTCGTTCGGCATCGTCGACGAGGAGGAGGACGAGCTCGTCGTGTTGAAGGCCGACCCCATGTTCGCGGGCTTCGAGCCCACGGGCGAGCGAGTGCCGCTCGGCGAGGTGAAACTGCTCGCTCCCGTGATCCCTCGCTCGAAGGTCGTCGCCGTGGGCAAGAATTACCACGAGCACGCGGCCGAGATGGGCGGCGAGGCGCCGGCCGAGCCGCTGCTGTTCCTGAAGCCCAACACGTCGGTCATCGGACCCGACGACGCCATCGTGCTGCCGAAGCAGAGCGAGCGGGTCGAGCACGAAGGCGAGCTCGCCGTCGTCATCGGGCGCATCGCCAAGAACGTCAGCGAGGCCGACGCCGACCAGGTGATCTTCGGCTACACGATCGCCAACGACGTCACCGCCCGCGATCTGCAGCAACGCGACGGGCAATGGGCGCGGGCCAAGGGGTTCGACTCGTTCTGCCCGCTCGGCCCGGTGATCGACACCGAGGTCGACTTCGTAGACGGAACCATCGAGACGAGCGTCAACGGCGTGCGCAAGCAGGAGGGCCGGCTCGCCGACCTCGTGCACTCCGTGCCGGCGATCGTCGCCTACGCCTCGAGCGTGTTCACGCTGCTGCCTGGCGACGTGATCCTCACCGGCACGCCGGCCGGCGTGGGTCCCATCGTCGACGGCGACACGGTCGAGGTCACGGTCTCGGGTCTGGGCACCCTCTCGAACACGGTCCGCTCAGCCAACTGACCCGCAGGGGCAGGCCGCCACCGGTCGACGCGCCACCGCGGGTCGAGGTGCCGCAGACCGACCTTTCGCCGCGCGTCGTAGGTCGATTCGCGTCACCTCGCGCGGCGCGAACCGAACCCCAGGGCGCCGGCGGCGAGCGCGACGTCCTCCTCGTCGTTCCAGAGGTGGAACGCGACACGCGCGCGGCCGGCGCGCCCCGATGCGACGACGCCCGCGGCGGTGAGCGCCGCGAGGTCGCTGCCGTCGGCGTCGGGCCACGTCACGATGGCGCTGTCGGATGCCTCGAGCCCGAGTTGCTCACGGAACGCGTTCGCGAGCCCTGCATCGTGCCGCCGGACCTCGCCCATGTCGAGCGACGCGGCGAATGCGAGCGCGGCCTCGGCGCCGGCCCAGGCGTGCCACGCGGGGGAGACCTCGAACCGGCGTGCGCCCTCCGCGAGATGGAGCCCGGGCCCGTAGCACGAAGCCCATGGGTCGTCGCCCGAGTACCACCCGGCGGTGTGCGGCACGAACTCCTCGACGGCCCGGTCGCTCGCGGCGGCGAACGCCGCACCACGCGGTGCGCCGAGCCATTTGTAGGCGTGGCAGACGGTGAGGTCGGCGTCGAGGCCGGTCGTCGGCATCCACCCCGTGGCCTGCGTGGTGTCGAGCAGGATGAGGGCGCCGGCGTCGCGAGCCGCGGTGGTCACGGATGCCGCGTCGGCGAGTTCGCCCGTCGCGGACTGCACGAGGGAGTACGAGACGAGCCACGTCGACGGCGTGACCTCGTCGGCGAGGGCGTCGAGCGGCACGTGCCGCACGCGCAGGTCGCCGCGGGCGAGGAACGGGCCCACTACCGACGAGAAGTCGCCGTCGACGCAGAGCACCTCTGCGCCGGCGGGCGCTGAGGCGGCGGCGAGGCCCGCGAACACCGAGACCTGCGAGCCGGTCGCGATGCGATCGGCACGTGTGCCGAGCAGCGTCGCGGCGTGGCCGCGAGCGCGCTCGAGGGCAGCCGAGTAGTCGGCGGCCGACGCCTCGCCGACCGACCAGCGCTCGAGGTCGCGACGCACTGCGTCTCGGGTGACGTCGACCGGCAGGCCGAGCGTGCATGCTGCGAGATAGCCGCGACCGGCGGCGAAACGATCGCGTGTGGGGTGCATGCCGACAAGTCTTCGCGCCTTCGATTCATTCGACAACCGCCAGTGTTCGATCACATGCATTCGAGAGGGTTATGATTCAGGCATGTCGATCGCCTCGACCGCAGCGCTTGCCGCATCGCTCGACCTGCAGACCGTGCGGGTCGTGCGCCAGGTCGCCGAGCACGGCTCGCTCACGGCTGCCGCCGATGCACTCGGCTACAGCCAGCCCGCCGTGAGCCAGCAGTTGCGTCGCTTCGAGGAACGCACGGGCATCGCGCTCGTCGAGCGCGTTGGCCGGGGCATCCGTCTCACCGAATCGGGCCGCGTGCTCGCGCGGCACGCCAACGCCGTGGCAACCGCGCTCGAGGCGGCGGCCGGTGAGCTCGACGAGATCCGGGGGCTTCGAGCCGGACGCGTGCGGTTCGTCGCGTTCCCGTCGGCGTCGGCGACCCTCGTGCCGCGCCTCATCGCCGCCCTCACGGCAACGCATCCGGGCATCGACCTCACGTACGTCGAGGCCGAACCGCCCGAGGCGGTCGCGGCCGTGCGGTCCGATCGCGCCGACCTCGCGCTCACGTTCAGCTACCCGGGCGACCGCGACGATCCCCATCGCGCGAGTGCCCGCGGGCTCGAGGTGCGTCCCTTCGGAGATGAGCCGATGCAGCTCGTGCTTCCGGCCGGACATCCCGCCGCCGCCGACGTCGTCGTCGACCTCGAGCGCCTGAGCGGCGAGCCCTGGATCGCCGGATGCCCGCGCTGTCGCGGCCACCTGCTCGAACTGGCCGGAACCGCGGGCTTCGTGCCGCGCATCGCATTCGAGACCGACAACTTCGTCGCCGTCGAGGGCATGGTCGCGCAGGGCCTGGGCGTCGCGTTGCTGCCGGCCCTGGCACTCGCCGCCTCACCGCGCCACCCTGGAGTCGTCGTGCGGCCGACCGCTCGCGCTGATGTGCGGTCTCTGCATCTCGTCACCGCGAAGGGCGCCGACCGTGCGCCCGCAGTGGGTGTCGCGATCGCCGCGCTCGAGGGTCTCGCCGGTCGATAGCATTGAGGGGATGTCTGACGCAGCTCACCCCTTCACCCAGGCCACCGGTGGCGACATCCGTGTGCGCTTCTGCCCCTCACCCACCGGCACGCCGCATGTCGGCCTGGTGCGCACCGCCCTCTTCAACTGGGCCTACGCGCGCCACACCGGCGGCACGTTCGTGTTCCGCATCGAAGACACCGACGCCGCGCGCGACAGCGAAGAGAGCTACGAGCAGATCCTCGACGCGCTCACCTGGCTCGGCCTGAACTGGGACGAGGGCGTGGGCCTCGACGGCCCTCACGGTCCCTACCGGCAGTCGCAGCGCGGCGAGATCTACGCCGACGTCATCGAGCAGCTGAAGGCCGCCGGGCACCTCTACGAGAGCTACTCGACCGCCGAAGAGATCGACGCCCGAAACGAAGCCGCCGGCCGTGCCAAGCAGCTCGGCTACGACAACTTCGACCGCGACCTCACTGACGAACAGCGGGCCGCGTTCCGCGCCGAAGGGCGCCAGCCGGCGCTGCGCCTGCGCGTGCCCGAGGCCGACCTCGGCTTCGACGACCTCGTGCGCGGCCGCATCGACTTCCCCATCGGATCGACGATCGACTTCGTGGTCGTGCGCCCGAACGGCGCACCCCTCTATACGTTCGTGAACCCTGTCGATGACGCGCTCATGGGCATCACGCACGTGCTGCGCGGCGAAGACCTGCTCTCGTCGACCCCACGGCAGATCGCGCTGTACCACGCGCTCATCGACATCGGCGTCACGAGCTTCGTGCCGCGTTTCGGGCACCTGCCCTATGTCATGGGCGACGGCAACAAGAAGCTCTCGAAGCGCGACCCCGAGTCGAACCTGTTCCACCACCGCGACCGCGGGTTCATTCCCGAGGGCCTCGTCAACTACCTCGCGCTGCTCGGCTGGGGCTTCTCGGCCGACCGCGACGTGTTCAGCCGCGACGAGCTGGTCGAGGCCTTCGACGTGGTGAACGTCAACCCGAACCCGGCGCGCTTCGACCTGAAGAAGGCCGAGGCCATCAACGGCGACCACATCCGTCAGCTCGACGTCGGCGAGTTCGCCGCGCGCACCGTGCCCTACCTGCAGGCGTCCGGCGCGGTGTCGACGCCGATCACCCCGGCCGAGCAGGCGGTCCTCGTCGAGGCCGCGCCCCTCGTGCAGGAGCGCATCGGTCTGCTCGGCGAGGCGCCCGGCATGATGGGATTCCTCTTCACCGACTCCGCGGGCCTCGAGTTCGACGAGGCCGCGGTCGGCGCCCTTCCGGCCGACGCCGGGGCCGTGCTCGACGCGGCCCGCGAGGCGCTCGACAGGCTCCCCGCCGATGCGTGGTCCCACACCGAGATCGAAGAGGCCCTTCGAGGCGCCCTCATCGACGGTCTCGGGCTCAAGCCGCGCGTGGCATTCGGCCCCGTGCGCACTGCGGTCTCGGGTCGGCGCGTGTCGCCGCCGCTCTTCGAGTCGATGCAGATTCTGGGCAAGCTCGACTCCCTCGCGCGCATCGACCGGCTGGCCGAGCTCGTCGGCTGAACACGTCGTCGGTCGAGGGTCGCGATCCCCGTATCGAGACCACCAGCGCCCCCCGGCCAGCGAGCCTCGCTCAGTTTGGCCGGGGCGTCGGGGTAGGCTACAGTTGACTCTCGGCCCGGGACATCCGTTTCAGGCCATTGGGGTATGGTGTAATTGGCAACACGGCGGTTTCTGGTACCGTTGTTCTTGGTTCGAGTCCAGGTACCCCAGCAAGTATCTGCAGTGATCGAAGCCCGGTTTCCCGGGCTTTTTTCATGCCCTGATCGTTGCAGCCGCTCGCAGCGGCCGATCGCTCCGAGTTGCATCCGTCGCCCCGGTTTGTCACGCTGATGGGCGTGCCGTCACCCTTACGTTCCGCGCTGTCGGATGTCTCATGGAAACGGCTCGTCGTCATCGCGATCGGTGCCGTCGTACTGTTCGCGATCGTCGTGCTCATCGCGCGCGGCCTGCGCACCCTGCCGGCGGTGCAGGAGTTCATCGCGCAGTACCCCGGCCACAGCGACCTTCCCGAGGGGGCGCCGGTCGGCATTCCCGCGTGGCTCGCGTGGCAGCACTTCTTCAACGCGTTCCTGCTCGTGATGATCGTGCGAACCGGACTCATCGTGCGTTCGAAGACTCGTCCGCCCGCTTTCTGGACCCGCGACAACACCCGGTGGCCGCACACCGACGGCCCCCCGCGCCGGCTCGGCATCTCAGTGTGGCTGCACCTCGTCGTCGACGTGTTCTGGGTGGTCAACGGCGTCGTCTACGTCGTGCTGCTGTTCGCGACCGGGCAATGGGTGCGCATCGTGCCGACCAGCTGGTCGGTGGTTCCCAACTCGATCTCGGTCGTGCTGCAGTACGCGTCGCTCGAGTGGCCCGTCGAGAACTCGTGGGTCTCGTACAACGACGCCCAGGTGCTGTCGTACTTCGCGGTCGTGTTCATCGCCTCGCCGCTCGCGATCATCACCGGACTGCGGCTCTCGCCGGGCTGGCCGATGCGCGGCGCACTCTCGAAGGCGCCGCCCGAGCGGCTGGCGCGCGCCCTTCACTACCCGGTGATGCTGTTCTTCCTGTTGTTCACCTTCGTGCACGTGGTGCTCGTGCTCACGACGAGTGCGCTGCGCAACCTCAACCACATGTACGCCGCGCGCGAAGGCGATGACTGGGTCGGGTTCGTGATCTTCTCGGTGTCGATCGTGGCGATGATCGGCGGGTGGGTGCTCGCGCGGCCGCTCCTGCTGGTGCCCGTCGCCGAGCGGTTCGGTTCGGTTCGACGGATGCCCCAGCCTCAGCGACCACCCGCCCAGACGCCGCCGGCTGCGCACCGCTGAGGCTCGTCCCGCCGGAGGCACCCGCGACGACTCGCTTCGATCGCTGCTGGACAGCGAGCGCTTGCTGAGGTTCGATTGAAGCGGACAGCACGTACACTCACCGCGGGGGACCCTGCCCATGGTCGAACGAATCAAGCGCAACCGGGATTTCGCCGAGACGAGAACCCCGGTCGGTGTCATCGGAGGACTCGTCGGGCTCGTCGCCGCGAGCACCGCTGTCGCTGCCCTCGTCGTGGCCGCCGCGACGCCGGCGATTGCGATGGTCGGGCTCGCGGCATCCGGAACGATCGGAATGTTCGACAACCTGCCCGGCTACCTCGAGATCGACGAACTGTCTGAGAAGAGCAACATCTACGCGACCGGCAAAGACGGAAAGCCGGTGTTCCTCGCCTCGTTCTACGACCAGAACCGCGTCGAGGTCGCGTGGAACCAGATCGACCAAGACGTGAAAGATGCGACGATCGCGAGCGAGGACCCTCGGTTCTACGACCACGGTGGCGTCGACATCCAGGGCACCCTGCGCGCAGCGGTCACGACGGCCAGCGGACGCGAGACGCAGGGTGGTTCCTCGCTTGCGCAGCAGTACGTCAAGAACGTGCGCGTGCAGGAATGCGAACTGAACCTCGACGAGGCGGTGCAGGACGACTGCTACGACGCGGTGACCGAAACGACCATTGATCGCAAGATCAAGGAGATGCGGCTCGCGATCGGCGTCGAGAAGCGCTACAGCAAAGACGAGATCCTGCTCGGCTACCTCAACATCGCGGGCTTCGGCGGTACCGTGTACGGCATCGAGGCGGCCGCGAACTACTACTTCAGCGCGTCGGCGTCGAACCTCACTCTCGCGCAGGCGGCGTCGCTCGTGGCGATCGTGAACAACCCGGTGAAGTTCCAGCTCGACAAGCCGAACAGCGAGACCAACGGTGCGGCCAACGGGTACGCGCAGAACCTCGGCCGACGCAACTACATCCTCGGCCGCATGCTCGCGCTCGGCAAGGTCACGCGCGCGCAGTACGACGAGGCGGTCGCCACTCCGGTCGAGCCGAAGATCACCGAGCCCAGCACGGGGTGCCACACCGCCGGCGCGAGTGCGTACTTCTGCGACTACGTGAAGAACATCCTGCAGACCGACCCGATCTTCGGTGAAGACGCCGAGGCGCGCATGCTGAACTTCCGCCGCGGCGGCTACGACGTGTACACGTCGCTCGACATGGACCTGCAGGCCGCCGCCGACAGGGCGATGCGCGAGAACGTGCCGATGACCTACCCCGGCTGGGATGTCGGGGGAGTGATCTCGAGCGTGCAGGTGGGCACCGGGCGGGTGCTCGCCATGGTGCAGAACAAGGTCTACAGCCAAGACCCGCTCGTGCTGCAGAAGGGCCCGCAGTACACGAGCATCAACTACAACACCGACTACTCGCAGGGTGGTTCGAGCGGATTCCAGCCCGGATCGACGTACAAGGTCTTCACGCTCGCGCAGTGGCTGAATGAGGGGCACTCGCTCGCCGAGCGCGTCGACTCGTCGGTGAAATCGAACTGGGGCACCTTCCGAGACAGCTGTCTCGGTGACTGGAACACCAACGCCGAGGGGTGGAACCCCAGGAACGACGCCAACGAGTCCGGTGGAAACTACTCGGCCCTCGAAGCGACGATCGGCTCGATCAACACCGGTTACGTCGGCATGGCGAAGCGGCTCGACCTGTGCGGCATTCGAAAGACCGCTGAGGCGTTCGGGATGCACCGTGCCGACGGCAATCCGCTCGAGCAGAGTCCGTCGACCGTGATCGGCACGAACGAGATCGCGCCGCTGAGCCTCGCGGTCGCGTTCGCCGGCATCGCGAACAACGGCGTGACGTGCAGCCCGATTGCGATCGATCGCATCGTCGGCCGTGACGGCAAAGACGTCGCACCGCCGAAGTCGGTCTGCACGAAGTCCGTCTCGCCCGAGGTCGCCGCCGGCATGCACTACGCGTTGCGCCGCGTCATGACGAGCGGCACGGCCCAGCAATCGAACCAGAACACCGTGCCGCAGGTGCCGCTCATCGGAAAGACCGGAACGACCGACGGAGCGAAGGACACCTGGATGGCCGGCGCCAGCACGAAGGTCGCGACGGTGGCCGCGGTCGTCAGCGTCACTGGAGACCACAACCAGCGCGGAACGTTCTTCGACAGCGGACAGGCGGCGACCGCTCGCCACCGCATGTGGCCGATCGTGATGTCGGTGGCGGCAGCGAAGTACGGCGGCGGCGAATTCACCGAAGCGGCGCCCGGACCCGTCACGTCGCCCGATGACGACTCCGACGCCGGTGATGACGACGGTGGCCCGGACAACGGACCTGCAGGCCCCGGCAACGGTCCGGGCGGGGGCCAGGGCAACGGCAATGGAAACGGCAACGGAAACGGCAACGACTGAACGGCGCCGCACCAGATGGGGCGATCGAGAATCTCGACCGCCCCATTCCGGTGCTGTGACTATGCCGTCGCGTTCTCCGCGCTGCGGAATCGCACCCGGTGCACGATCCATGCGGCGACGGCGGCGGCGGCCACGCCGAACAGCACGAGCAGCCAGGGGAGCAGCGTAGTCGGCGAGACCGTCGACGCGCCGGCGGCGAGGGTCTCGGTGCCGGTGGCCAGTTGCCCATTGCCGTCGCTGAGTGCCACCGCACGTTCGGTCCCTCAGTGCAGCCCTGAGAAGTTGTGTGCCGATCGCCAAGCGACGGCCTTGGCCGTTGAAGTTCGTTGTCGATCG
>Ga0247819_10001772_pt1 | contig 11492 bp, 11 predicted proteins | sample 13C_Xylose_Day6_FD_193428 | JGI IMG/M metagenome (GOLD analysis project Ga0247819, IMG submission 193428) | Soil microbial communities from agricultural site in Penn Yan, New York, United States - 13C_Xylose_Day6 | ecosystem: Environmental > Terrestrial > Soil > Agricultural land | place: USA... | reverse complement strand
TCCGGCGAAAGTGTTGTTATGATGCGCGCCGTTGGAGAGATGCCAGAGTGGCCGAATGGGACGGATTCGAAATCCGTTGTACCTTCACCGGTACCTAGGGTTCGAATCCCTATCTCTCCGCCATTATCATAAACCCCTTGCAAATCAAAGGTTTGCAGGGGGTTTTTTGTTTGTGTTGTACTACCCGTTTGTATCACTCTGATCAACGGTCGAGCTACAGCTTTCGTAATTCAGCCATCCACATTCGTCTGATGGCGTCACACGCACCTAATGCGCCTTGCGTGTTTCGTATCATTTTGGGCCTGTACCCTCGGTCCGCTGGTGGATGGTCGGAACATAAAGCCTTCATCGAGCCATTCAGCTAGCGTCTGTGGTGCTGCCATGGCAAAGTCATGTATTTGCCACGATGAAGCGTCCAAGCTGGCGCACATGCATTTGTGAGAGCGTTCCCAAACATGGTTGATACTGCTAAATCCTTCCCAACAGCCGTAATCGTCCAACAAGGACGAGTTCTTGATTTTATCGACGGTGCGACACAGCGCGTTGAGACGCCTGAGGAGTACGTTCGGCAAGAAATCGCGAAGTCACTGGTCCGCGAATACGGGTATCCAAAGAAAGATATCTCGGTCGAATTTACCTTGCGCCTAGGAAGCCGTAAGCCGAGGGCTGATTTGGTCATATTTCTTGATGGCGAAATTCAGGATCAGGGAACCGCGTACATAATTGTCGAATGCAAAGAGCAGCGGGTGAAGTCCGCAGACCGGAAAGAAGGCGTCGGTCAGTTGCAAAGTTATATGGCAGCCAGTCCAAATGCGGTTTATGGCATGTGGACGAACGGCATCGAGCGCTTCTGCTACCGAAAAACAGAAGTGTTGGGTGTGGTTAGATTCGAAGAAATTCCTGACCTTCCTACTTATGGTAAGACGGGTGATGAGGCGGAGCGTCCTCGGTTTGATCAATTAAAGCCAGCTTCCTCAGATGCCTTGCTTTTTGCTTTTCGGCGATGCCATAACTATATCGCTGGTAATCAGGGGCTACAGAAGCCGCAAGCGTTCTGGGAACTGCTGAAGCTGATCTTCTGCAAGATTCACGACGAACGAAACAGCGCAGAGGTAGAATTCTTTGCAGCGGCCAATGAACGAACCAATATGAATGGTCAGTTGAAGGTCAAGAAGAGAATTGAGGAGTTATTTGCTGCTGTAAAGCAAGACTATACTGCGATTTTTCAAGCAAACGATGTTGTTGCCCTGAATCCTCCTGTGCTGGCATATATCGTTTCGCAGTTGCAGATGTATTCTCTGTTGGAAAGTGATGTGGATGTAAAAGGCCACGCCTACGAAGAAATTGTTGGTTCAAATCTACGTGGTGATCGTGGGGAGTTCTTTACGCCGCGAAACATATGTGAAATGGCAGTAAAAATGCTCAATCCTGTCGAAGGCTTGACTATTCTAGATCCTGCGTGTGGCACTGGTGGATTTCTGATTTCCGCAATGAACCATGTCATCGAACAAATTCGATATATTGAAATTGACAAGTGGAAAGGTGACTTGGCTCGCGCTGAATCAAAGATTACTGCGCGTATTGCTAAGTTTGCCGGAAGCTCAATTATCGGTTTGGACTTTAACCCTGAGCTGGTTAAAGCCACTAAAATGAATATGGTCATGAACAATGACGGGGCGGGTGGCTTGTATCAGGCTAACTCTCTTGCCAGTCCGGCAACTTGGGAGGAGAAGCTGCGTGATCGCAACCTTTTAGGGTCTGTTGATCTTATCTTTACAAACCCTCCTTTTGGCTCGAAAATCCCAATTGATGATCCGGCTATTCTGGAAAAATATGATTTGGGGCATTCGTGGTCTTATAGTCGCGAAGATGATACATGGACGAAAAACTCGGTTGTTCAGAAATCTCAACCGCCTGAAATTCTTTTTATTGAGCGGTGTGTCAAATTTTTGAAGCCTGGGACTGGTCGTGCGGCTATGGTATTGCCGGATGGAATTCTTGGGTCGCCGGGTCTTGGTTATGTAAGGGACTGGATACTGAGGAACACTAAAGTTCTTGCATCTGTAGATCTGCATCCCGATACATTTCAACCTAATGTTAGTGTTCAAACAAGTGTGCTTATTGTTGAGCGCAAAACGGACGAACAAATTGCACTCGAAGCAGCGGCCGGTCGGCCAAATGACTATTCGGTTTTCATGGCTGTGGCAGATCATGTCGGACATGATAAGCGTGGTAATCGAACATACGTACGAGATGAGAAGGGAAATGAAATTGTCGAGGAAGTGGAAGAGACGGTAAAAGAATACGTTGACGGAAAACCGATCTACAAAATGCAGAAGACCCTGAAAAAAGTGGTTGACGATAATACTCTTCAGATCGCGCAGGCATTCCGTAAATGGCTATCAGAGCAAAATTAAGCGCACCGCGCGATGAACAACAGTCTTGGCGGTGGCATGAGGCTAAGTGGACTTCTATCTCCGCTTCAATTCTGAAGCGTGGAGACCGTAGAATGGAAGGTGATAATTACCTTCTTGGCGGATATGGGGTTCGTTTGGCGTTTGAATCTCAGCATGTGCCGTTGCCGACAATTCATAAGTTGGCAACGGTGTGGCAACCTTCGCGCTTGAAAGGTATTCAGCTCACTAGAGAACACGGCACACCTTTTCTTGCGGCAACTCAGGTCTATGATCTTCGGCCGAGTCCAAGGAAGTTCCTTTCGTTAGATCGTACTGCCGGAAGCAATGAGCGATTTATCGACAATGGCACCATTGTTATTACTTGCTCAGGTAACGTTGGGAGGGTGACGCTGATTTATAAAGCGCATGCCGGTGTTCTTATATCGCACGATCTGCTTAGGGTTACCCCAAAGTCTGATAGGGCTTGGGGGTGGCTATATGCATTCCTGCGCTCTGCTCAGGGTGGGGCGATGATGACCTCTGCTCAATATGGTCATATGATTAAGCATCTTGAACCTAGTCATATCAACGCGATCCCAATCCCGATTCCTCGGGACGATATATTGGATGAGTTTCACAAGCACGCGAAACAGGTATTGGATTCCAGAAATCAAGCATGGGAACTCCAAGTCGCCGCTGAAAAGATGTTCAGTGATGCAGTTGGTGGGCATCCTGCTGCAACCGGAATTTCTAAAGTGGGGTTTTCTGTCGGCACTTCTGAGCTTTTCGGAAAGCGAAGAAGATTTGAGGCTTCTTACCACTCGCCGGCAGCAACCGAAATTCTGACCCAGTTTAAGAATGCGGGCCTACGGACACAACCACTTCGTAATGTTACGGAAAAGGTGTGGTGGATGACTCGTTTCAAGCGAGTTTTCGGAGATGCCGGCGTTAGATACATGAGTGCAGACAATCTGTTCTCGATCAATCCTTCTGACGCTAAAAAGGTCATGATAGAGCAGGCTGAAAATCCCGACTCTTACCGTGTCAAAGCCGGGTGGATTGTGATGGCTTGTTCTGGTCAAACCTATGGCCTTAATGGCAGCGTCGCTTTGATGACTGAACAGCACGAGGATGCTTTTTTCTCTCATGATCTAGTTCGTATCATCGCTGATGCAGACCATATTAGGGCAGGGTATCTGTTCACCGTGTTGGGTCATCCGCAGTTGGGGCGCCCGTTGGTGATCCGTAATGCCTACGGCACTTCAATTCCGCACTTGGACCCAGAAGATATTGCGGCGATTCCTATCGTTCGGTTGGCCGAAAATATAGAGCGTGACATCGCAGATCTCATGGAGCGTTCAATTCAGTTGCGAGCATCTGCCGATGTCATAGAAAATGCTATGACGAAGCGGGCGTCTGATCTCAATGATAGATTCCTCGCTGGCGACACCGCTGAATTCAATATCGCTTACAGCTGAGTTCAGGGTCCTACGCATTATGTGGGACCCTGATTTCAATTCACTTGATACATCCCATCTCTGACCGCTTTGCTCGCAGGCGTAGTCTTCACGAGTCTCATCTGTTGCTTGAGACGTAGTCATCGATTCTTCTGTTGCGTTGGATGTTCCCCCACTGGGCGATCAATACCAGGTGCCTTTCGCCTTGATGTGGGCTTGGGCGTCAGTTTTGAAATTTATTAGTGTCAATGTTTAGATTGCACCCGCTATGCACTATCATGAAGGCGTAGCGGTTGAGAAACCCTCTTTTGTCCGACCATAAACCATTTCAATAACCGCCAACGGCAATGCTTGGAGCGCATTTGGCTGCGTGTAATATTGTAATATCTGATCTACAACCAATATCAATGTGATCGCAAATAACATTTTATATATTACGATCATCATAATAACAATCAATGCAAATGGGAAACGAACTGAAAGATGAAAATGAAAAAAAGCTTTAATGATACTTTCAAAGGCATGAAAGTAAACGCCAACAAAGGCAAGGGTTATGGGGTGTATCCAGTAATTCTGGATAGAATTCTGGCCCAAATCACCAATCTGCAAGAATACCATTCTCGCGTTACGGTCGTGCGATTGGATCTTCACTTCCCGGAAGGACATGTAACCAACAATAAGCTGGAAAACACAATTCTCAGTCGATACATCAAAAGGTGTAAAGCTGATCTTGGTTCAAGCACTTGGGGCACCCATAAACGATTTGTTCATGGGTGGGTCAAGGAAGTTGGCGAATTTGGTAAGTCACATTACCATTTATTCTTCGCCTTCCAGACCCTACAACTCAATTTGGGACTGCTGTCGGGTGACGGGCATACCGGCGTATGGAAATTACTTGAAGATCGCTGGAGCGAGCTTGCAGGCGGCACCGTTCACTTCTCCAAGCAACATCGTTTGACTCGGGATAACCCTGAAGCTTTCGCGAAGTGCTTCTACCACTTGAGTTATCTGGCAAAAGTCCGTGACAAACAATTCGGTACAGGCGATTCCCATCGTCGATTTGGTTTTTCGAAGTTACCACCCAAAGCTAAAGATAAAGAACCAACAGTTCTGGAAGAGCTAATGGCGGCCTAATGTCTTTGGTGCCTGCAAAGCCGCCTGCAAGCGCGCCGGGCAAGTTTAAACTTGTAACCAATACGGATGTGGCGGCTGCGACTTTGACACGCTTATAATGGCTTGCAGGGGCTTTGGCTGATGGTGGTGTTTGATAGGGTGTTTTAACTCAAGTAAATCTATCATGGCTACAACTACAAAGCCAAGTCATTAGGTGTAAACGTCATTCTGAATGAACGATATTTTTCCCGTTCCTTTGGACTCATATCATGTACCTCTGACAACATTCCAATGTTTTGAATTGCGGCCACTACAGAGTTGTCGTAACTCTTATCGCCACTTGATTTGGCAATGTTGATCGACGTAAGAACTCCGTCTACCCCCAAATTCATTTGCAGTGTTACTGCAATGTTGCTTGGTATGGAAGCGGGGCGTGCCCAGCCTTCAGAAGCCCTAGCCTTGATCAAGTCTTCAAAGTGTTCGGCTGCATCAATGCTGTTTTTCAATTCTGGGGCGGACTGGGTTAGTGTGACCGTTGGCGGAAAGGCCAGGCAATTGGTCAGATATACTCCCAATCCAAATTCGACCCTACGACACTGGAAATACATTTGTTGATTTGTATTGAAAACCGCCGCGAACTCCAAGGCTGACTGAACACCACCAAACTCAGCTTTGGCGTTCACAACTTTCCATTGCGATGCTTGATATTTGTCCAACAGCACCGTCACTGCGGTGTCGAGGCCTTGATCAACGATAAAGTACGTCCCCAGATTATCCGCCACGACCTTGCTGATCCGTCCGTGGTAAATGCCCGGTTTACTGAATTCAATCTGTGCCCTTGCTTGATTCGCCCTAAATTCTTTGACGATCTGCTTGGTATCCATGGCGGATTCAAAATGCCACCCAGTGGTATCAAGCATTTCTTGTAGGCGTTCACTGTAAAGGCTGGATGCCGCCGAATTCGTATCGTTTGGTTGAGCTGCCATCACCGGGCTAGATGCGTTTGCGATGGCGGCCACCAGCAGCAACAGGAGCTTTGACGATCTGTTCATTTTCATCCTTGGCTCTTGTTGACGGTGGAAGTCGAAGCACGAAGGCGATGTATCGTCGAAGGGATGCTGAGCAAGAAGAGGATGACTGCAAGAATCAGGATCACGGTGCCGACAAGGACGCCGACACCAATCGCTTGGCGGAAGCTCAGGACGTATCCAAGCTCCATGGAAAAGATTCCGGCCAGACTGGCGATAGGCATACAAATCACTGCGAGAAACATTGAAAGGTAAAGCTTCATATCTATTCCCTTAGTCAATAAGCGCCAACACTGGATGAGTCGAGGCGTGCATCAACAGGATATCTGAAATTCAGATATCCGAAAATCAGATATAGGTTTCTGGGCTGCTCATACTGGACAGCCCCCCATGCCCAAAGCGATTTACCGTTCCGAATACGAAGTGTTCTTGACCCTTTTGCGGAGTCGACGAACTGCTGCTGGATTGACGCAAGTGGAGTGCTCAAAGGCTATGGGGCGACCACAATCGTTTATAAGTGATGTTGAGAGAGGGACGCGACGGCTGGACATCATTCAGATGCACGACCTTTGTAAGGTGCTGGGATGCGATCTTGTTGAGCTTGTCCAAGACTTCGTTTCTGGCATTCGTACCTAAGAATGACCGAGTACCGAGCATCAAGGAGAATTACATGTCAGATCGTGATGAAGCCCTAGCCAACGCCATCGAACTGTTGATGATCAATCAGAACGGGATAGGTGCTGCCATCGAGGAACTCGCCAAATGGGTTGCTGAACGAGGCTCGGTTGACGTTGCCGATAGCGCAGTCACAGCACTGCAAACGCTCGATCTGAATGCACAAGGGATTGCTAGTGCAATTAGGATTCTGCGTCAGGAACAGACAGAATGAACGGATCGTTGATTCACGCCAGCCTAGCTACTGGTAGAATTACCGCAGCTCGCTCACGCCCGATTTGAATCGTGCAGGATGACAGTCCATAGGTGTGGGCGAGCTACCGGCTTCTGAAAACCGGGGCTAGGTTCTGAAAGGCACTATCCCATTAATCACGCATTGGGCTAGGCGTTTGAGTCGTCGACCTTCAGCCCCGGTAATTGATATCGTTTTTCATCGTCAGTCTTTGAGTACAAATTCAAGCTCGATGTTTGCTTGTCTGAGCACATCGGTGGCTTGATCAATGAACATCTCTCCTTGTTCGGACAGTTCGTATTTGCCCTGAACGCGGATGATGGGAGACTTCCCAAGTGCACCGGGTATCTCTGTGTAAATCTCACCGCTCTCGATGAACGCAACGTATGTATTGATCTTGTCTTGAAGTGCTAGTAGGTGCTCGCCCTGTTCGGTTTTGCCTTCCCAAGGCAAATGGTCAGCAATACCCAGTACGATCTTGCTATTGTCCCATTTCGGGATGCCCCACATATCAATGGTTTTTGGGTCTGTTACTGACATGACAATTCCTCAAATACTGCGACTACTTTGGTCGCACGATGTCTACACGGGTGGGTGGGATAACCGTCCCTCCTGGGAATCCCGGCTTACCTTTGCCAACGATGGTGCCACCGCTTCGCTCTATTTCTGGAAACGCTTTTTTCTGATTGCGTGTGAGTGGTGCAGTATCAGATGCTTTGCATTCGACACAGCTGATATCGCCGTTCTTGTCTCTACCGATCATATCTAGGCGTGTTCGGGTGCCACTCTCAGTCTTGACGGTCACCTGTTGTCCGGACTCTTCCATTTCGTCGGAGAAACCGTCATAAGTTTTGTCTTCAAACTCGGCACCGGCAGCTTTGTTCTTCTCCAATTGTGTGCTGAGAACAATGTAGATTGGCTCAATGCCAGAGTCTGGAAACCAAATAATTGCATCTTGGAATTCTGGAGGGTGTGCTGGGTTTGCCAGTAGGGTGTCAGACTGTGCTGTCGGCGGATACACCCAGACAGGTGGCAACTGTGGCGCACCTTCCAGCGCGGGAATACCCAGAACACCGTCACCACTTTCCGCTGGCGTCCAAGTAAGGCCTATGCCATTGCCAATATCAGCAACGTAGTTCTCGCCGTCCTTCTTGGCTTCGATGACAGGGACATTTTCCCAGTCTGTTTTACCGCCCGTGTAGAAGCCGTAAGCGTTGACAGAGCCATCAGGTAGGGTCTTTACGTTGACTCGCACACGGGTGCGGCCAGTTTCAAGCGTTGCGTATTGGTCGTTCTTATAGAAAGCACTGTCGGGTGCAATGCTGGTGTTCGGTATCAGCATCCCAATCGTGCCCACTACGAAGCCAGCAGCAACAACGCCTGATCCTTTCAGCAGCCCCAGTGACAACGATCCGCCAAGACGCTGAGCAATTGCACTGCCAGTAGCAGATCCGCCAACCAGTTGCAGTGGAGTGCCTTGGGTAGTAATCGCTGCCCCGGTGCCGAGCACAGCCCACAGTCCGTAGTCGGCCAGTTTTTCAATAGGCACAAATCCAGCGGGATTCTTGTGATTGATCACGCCGTCGGGCAGATTGCAGCTCTTGGCGAATACACAGCCCATTGTGTCTGGGCGGTCTTCTGGCTCCGGTGCAAGGTCTTTGTATTCCGCCCAGTGCTGGGCATGAATATCAACGGGTTCTACACCACTGTTGCGGTAGCCCTTCGGCGGATTGGGTACGTAGCCAGACATGCAGCTTCCTTTCGTCCTTGGGGGAATTCCAGCGTGAGGCTGGGCAGAATGACCTTACGGCAAAGTTCACGCACTGGCTGTAGGACAAGTCCCAAAAATCGTGCTGAATTTCCGTGTATTCCGTGTCGTTTGCTGCGGTGTGGAGGATACCGGGTTGGCGATTGCTGTTGAATGGTGGCTATTCGCTTCTAGGTGGGGAGTCTGCTGCTCGATCACCAGCCTTGACACTATCAAAAGACTCTACCTTTCTGGTAGTCCGATAAGGCCTGCGGGCACACTATCAAAAAACATTTGCAGATAGCTATATGATCGGATTATCATAGGTCTATCGAATTTAAGAATAAAGGATAAAGGATAAAAATTAATGAAAGCACATTTGTACCTTCGAGCCAGCACCAAAGATCAAGATGCGCTACGCGCGAAGGCCAGTCTGGAATCGTTCGCAAAGGATAAGGGTCTCAGTATTGCTGATACTTACGCGGAAAATATCAGTGGCACGAAATTGCACCGACCTGAACTGATGCGTCTGTTGAATGCAGCTCAACCCGATGAATGCATCATCTGTGAAAGCGTTGACCGTCTTAGTCGTTTATCAAAGTCGGATTGGGAAACGTTGAAGGCAACAATCAAGGCGAAGGGCCTGCGCCTTGTCATTGCAGATCTGCCCACAAGCCACGTAATGGTTGAAGACACGGGTATTTCCGGTCAAATCTTCGAGATAATTAACAGTATGCTGCTGGATATCATGGCGACGATGGCCCGGCTGGATCAAGAAAAGCGGGTAGAACGGATCAAGCAAGGTTTGGAGAACAAACGCCTTGCAGACCCGGATTGGACACCGAAAGGAAAAGGCAAGAACGTCGAAAAGTGGGCGAAAGTACAAACGCTGATGGCTAGACACCCAACAATGTCTGCGCAAGATATTGCCAAACTTGCGGACGTGGGCGTTGCTACCGTCTACCGAATCAAGCGTGGGGCCTAACCCCCCCCCTAGGGCCGGGGGGAGGTAGAATTCAGGTGGTTCCATAAATCACTGGTAGCCGCTAGTGGGTACATGTACCGAGTTCCTTATTGGAAGGGGCGGGCTTGTGACGCCGGATTGAAAATCAATTGATCATGCTAATGGGGTTGTCGTGCTTGTTCAGCCAATGGTTTCAATCGTGGTAGTTTGGAAATTGCTTTGAGCTTTTGCAGTGGGCTTGATCCTTGGCTGTACACATCAAATGTCACCGTGCCCGTTTCGTGTCCCACGATTTCTGCAATCAATGTGCCGGGTACATTAGCCCGCAGCAATTGTGTCACCACGGTCCCTCGGATGCTGTGGAAGACATGCTGTTTACCAAATCCGTGGGCTGACTTGAGGCGACCAAATGCCTTTGAAAGTGGATCAGACCTATTCCCGTATTTGTTACGACTTTTCGAATGCACCAGAAAGCCATCGACCGAATCCTTCAACAGTCGCTTCACAACCGGTTTGAGTGCAGGGTGGATGGGAACGAATCGGATACCAGCCACCGTTTTGCTATCGGGGATATCAAAACACTGAATGTCTTCAATGCTGATGACGTTTTCTTTCCTCAATTTGCACAGCTCTTCTATACGTGCGCCTGTGTACACCCCTAGAAGGATTAGGTCTGCCAACACGCTCTGCCCACATTTCGTGGCCGCATCGTGCAGCGTCGCTAAGCTTTCAAGGCTAAAATCCTTCCTTCTGCCATCGGCCTTGGCCTTGCCTCGCACTCTAGGTAAGTCATGGTTTTCAAATGGGTTAACCCGATCTTTGTAATCGGTTCGCCAGCGTTCGTCGTAACGATTCGCCCATTTCCAAAACACGCTTCCCGCCAATAGATACTGCGTCAGTGTCTTGCTAGCCAACTCAAGCGAATTTAACCAAGCCGCTACCGTATCTGTGTCCAGTGGCAGTTGATTGCTTGCCAGGTACTCCGACAATTTTCGAAGCTTTGACTCTTGCTGATCAATCGTTTTCTGAGCGATGTTTTGGCCGAGCCTGTAAGTCCGGAAGGCATCCAGTCTCGCTTTCGTCAGCGGGGATTTTTTCTTGTAGCTGGCTGGTGCGTCTATCAGGGATATCAGTTCTTGCTGTTGGTCAGGGGTTAGGCTGTGTTTCTCGCTGAATGCACGTTCGAGTACGATTTTGAATCCCACGTGCAGTGCATCTTGTGTTCGTAAATCACCCGCCACATCATTTTCCGGCTGCACATCTTGCAACCGCTCAAGCAGGGCCAGCAAATCAGGATTGGCTTGTTTGAATGCTTGGACTTCCGCGTCGGTGACTGCAAGAGGAGGCACACTTTCACCAATGATTGCGCGCTTGCGCCTTTGGATAAGCGTCTCTATCTCGGTCGTAGCAGCAACGATATTTTCCTGCCACCCTTCTGGGGCTTCCTTCGCCTTACGGGCACCTTGGATTAGGTTTCGCCATAGAGCCAAATGTGCGTGACTGGCATGCACAGCCTCAGTGCGTGATGCTGTCTTCAGTGACTGGACGAACACCTTTTTCCCAATGGATTTTTGCACATCCGCAGGCACGGCCAACCGCACATACCAAGTCGATTCCCCTTTCTTTCTGAAGATGAAGTCCGCCATACGCCACCAAGGCCAAAACCGTAATTGTACTACTCGTTTGTACTACTTTTCAGCTGGAAAGATTGCTGGCCAAGGGTTTTCTGGGCTTGATGCCTGTGTGTGGAGGGTCCCTATCTCTCCGCCATTACATAGAAAAAGCCCCGTAGCTGAATAAGCTGCGGGGCTTTTTTGTTTGTCCGGGTTTTTTCTCGACAATTGAGTGTCGGACCACGCGGCATTCCTCTGTCAGAAAAA
>Ga0247819_10001770_pt1 | contig 11493 bp, 14 predicted proteins | sample 13C_Xylose_Day6_FD_193428 | JGI IMG/M metagenome (GOLD analysis project Ga0247819, IMG submission 193428) | Soil microbial communities from agricultural site in Penn Yan, New York, United States - 13C_Xylose_Day6 | ecosystem: Environmental > Terrestrial > Soil > Agricultural land | place: USA... | reverse complement strand
GCGTCCAACCGCGACCCGGCCCAGGCCGTGGCGCAGGGCCGGTTCCGCGAGGACCTGCTGTATCGCCTGAACGTGTTCCCGCTGGAGCTGCCGCCGCTGCGAGATCGGCTCGACGACCTGCCGCTGCTCGTCCGGCATTTCCTGCAGGAGATCGGGCAGCGCGAAGGCGTTGTGAAGCGCGCCTCGCCACAGGCGCTGGAGCGCCTGGGCCAGTACCGCTGGCCGGGCAACGTCCGCGAGTTGCGCAACGTGCTGCAGCGCGCCTACGTGATGTCCACCGGCCCCGAGATCACCGACCAGTGGCTGCCGCGCGATCCCGCGCAGGTGGCCGCGGCGGCAGCGGCCGTCGCGCCCTCGCCCGCGCCGGCGGCGGCGATCGACGCGTTCGGTGCGCCGGCGCACGCAGGCAACGGCCCCAAGCTCGAAGTCGCGGTGGGCACGCCGCTCGCGGCCATCGAGAAGCAGGTGATCCTGGCCACGCTGCAGCACTATGGCCATCACAAGGAGCGCACGGCCGCGGCGCTCGGCGTGAGCCTGAAGACTCTCTACAACCGCCTGAAGGAATACGGGCTTTAAAAGCGAATTCGCTTGGTGCGCGCACGCGCACAAGGCGCTTTTGCGGTCCGGCAGGCACGCCCATTGCCAGTCATGAGATGCCACACGGCATCACACCCCCTCAACGGAAAGGACGGGAACATGGCTACGCAAGAATCTTCTCCCCAGAAGCAGGACCTGGGCACGAGCGCTCGTCGCAGCCTGCGCGGCTTCGCTGCGATGGATCCGCAGCGGCAGCGCGAGATCGCGAGCCTCGGAGGGCGCGCCGCCCACCAGAGCGGCCACGCGCACGAATTCACCACGGAGGAAGCCCGAGCCGCCGGCAAGAAGCGGCATGCGGCGCGAGCCAACGGCGGCGGCGCCGCGGCCCGTTGAGCTGTAGTCGGCCGCCTGCGCGCCGGTAGGACACGGCGGCGCGCGCGCGGTCCCCAGCGCTGACACGGAAGGCGGTGGGCCGCGGCCTAGCATGGGCCGCAGCCACCGACCTTCCCATGACCACCACGACGTCCGCGCCCCCCGAGTTGCACGAGGCCAGCCGCGCGCTGTGGCTGGCGACGCTGTCGCTGATGACGGCGTTCATGCAGACGCAGGCGCCGGCGCATCGCTACCTGATGGCGCGCCGCATCGCTCGCAACTTCGAGACGCTGCGCGCCCAGGAGTGCTTTTCCGACGATTGCCGCAGGCGCTTCGAGCGCCTGGGGACGCGCTGGAATGCGCAGGCCGACCGGCTGCAGGGCCGGCCGCCCGCGTCGCCGTTGCAGCGCGTGCGAGGGCTGCTCGGTCTGGGCTGAGCCCGGAGATCCGCATGGCCGCATCGAAGCCGTCCTCGCCCAAGGGCATGGCGCCCACGTCCACGCGCACGCTCTGGAAAGGCGCGATCACCTTCGGGCTGGTGCACATCCCGATCGGGCTCTATTCCGCCACCGCCGAGAGCGGCGTCGACTTCGACTGGCTAGACAAGCGCACCATGGACCCGGTGGGCTACAAGCGGGTCAACAAGAAGACCGGCAAGGAGATCGACAAGGAGAACATCGTCAAGGGCGTGAAGCACGGCGACGACTACGTCGTGCTCAGCCCCGAGGAGATCCAGGCCGCCTACCCACGCACCACGCAGACCATCGAGATCGAAGCCTTCGTCGATGCCGACGAGGTGCCGTTCGTCTACCTGGAGCGGCCCTACTACGTCGGGCCGGTCAACAAGGGCGACAAGGTCTACGCGCTGCTGCGCGAAGCGCTCAAGCAGACCCACAAGGTGGGCATCGCGCGCGTGATCATCCAGACCAAACAGCACCTGGCAGTGCTGATCCCGTGCGGCCCGGCGCTGGTGCTCAACCTGCTGCGCTGGGGCGGCGAGATCCGGTCCTGGGAAGACCTGCGGCTGCCGCCGTCGGACGCGAAGTCGGCCGGCGTGAAGGAAGCCGAGCTCAACATGGCCAAGCAGCTGATCGACGGCATGAGCGCGCACTGGAGCGCCGACCAGTTCCGCGACTCCTTCCGCGAGGAGATCATGAAGCTGGTCGAGGCCAAGGCCGAGGCCGGCGAGACCGAGCACGTCACGCCGGTGGAGAAGGCGCCCGAAGGCGGCGCCGACGTGATCGACCTCACCGAGCTGCTCAAGCGCAGCCTGCAGGGCGGCGGTCGCAAGGCGGCCGAGGCGCCCGCGCCGGCGCCGGCGCGCAAGACCGCCCGCGCCACGACGCGCAAGAGCGAAGAAAAAGCCGTCGCCAAGGGCGGCGACAAGCGCAAGGCCGCCGCCAAGTCGGCGCCGGCCAAGTCCGCGTCCGCCAAGACCCGCACCCGCCGGGCGGCTTGAGCCATGTCCCTGCTGCAGTACCACGCGCTGTGGATCGCCATCGCGCTGTCCGGCATCGCCGTGGCCAGCGCGGTGATCACCCACCGGCTGCGGCTGCGGGAACTGCGGCGCCTGCAGGCCGAGCAGGCGCTCGAGGCGCTGGCGCGCTACTGCGAATGGCTGGCGGCGCAGCGACGCGCGGCGGTGTTCCAGGGCGAGCCGCCGCCCGAGGGCTCGGCACTCGTGCGGCTGTGCGCGCTGCAACGGTCCTCCTTCCCGCAGCTGTGCGGCCCGACCGTCGCCCTGCTGCTGGTGCACGCGCGCATGCTCGACTTCCTGTGGCGCCAGCAGGCGCTGCGCGACGTCGACACCGACGCCTGGCTGGAATCGGACCACGACGCCCGCTTCCTGGCGCTGTGGCGGGAGCACGGGGCCGCGGTGCACGAGCTGGCCGACCGGCTGCGCGAGCGCGCCGGCGTGCCGCTCACCGACGCCCAGCCGGAAGCGGTGTTTCCGGCCTGAGTCAGGCGCGATCGAGCCACTCGAACGTGGGCGCCGGGACCGCATCCCGCGGCTGCCCGCACGCCACCACTTCGTCGCCCCAGCCCGTCGCGAGGAGATCCTTGCATCGTTCGATGCAGTCGGAGGCTTCCTCTGGCTCGTAGCCGAAGTTGTCGCAACTCCTGAGCAGGTTGACGGTGGTCGCCAGGGCGCTGCCCTCACGCGTGATGGCCATCGCCAGGGTGCCGGAGAAGGGGATGTACGGGGCGATGTCGAAGGCCTGGGACAGCCCCCAGCGGCCGTTCCGGTGCAACAGGCCATGGTTGCGCGGATGGTCGTCGCCGTAGCGGCAGACGGCATTGAAGGATTCGACGCCAGAGCTCTCGCCTGAGCGCCTTCGCGTCCACGTCGGCCAGGCCGCACCGCTGGATCTCATGGGCGAAGGCGACGTAGGAACGCTGGCGCTCGCCGCGCATCGCCCAAAAATCAAACCCCGGCACAAGGCCGGGGTTCGGGAGACCGGAGAGGTCGGACTCAGGCGGTCGGGCCGGAGCCTTCCGAGGCGGCCGGGCGGGATTCGGCGGCACGGCGGGTGCGCACTTCCACGCTGCGGCGAGCGGCGGCACGGGCCTCCTCGCGCGAGAACTGGTGGGCCCGGCCGGCCGCGTGGGCGGTGCGGCCACCGAGGGCGGCGACCTGCTTCATCTTTTCCGGGTCGAGGAGGGCAAAACCGCGCTTGCGAGGGGTATCCGTGGGTTGCGTCATGTGGGCTCCTGGTGAAAGGTGCCCATCCTTGGCCAAGCTCAGCGGGGTCTGTGTAGGACAAGACCTCACGTGCTCGTCGGCAGTGGTCGCGACGCCGTCGGACGGCACTGCCGACCGTGTCGGCTTAAACCATTCGACTCAACGGCGCGGCGTCGGGCCAGCGGCGGCAAGCGTACGTAACAGCCCCTGACGAAGCCGCTCGCCGGAAGTCTTCGTCCGCAGAATGGCCCGATGGATACCCCGGAGCTCAATGCCAGCCAGCGCGCCGAGCTGCAGCAGTTGCTGTCGCGCCGCGAGGAGGAACTGGAGCCGTCGATCGCCCGATTGCGCGAAGCGCTGGCCGCGCCGGCCGGCGGCACCTCCGACGTGCGCGACTCGGTCGAGGACGGCGATGCCCGCATGGCCGTCAGCGTGGACCTGGTGCAGCTGCAGCGGCAGGAGGACGAGTTGCGCGAGGTGCGCCACGCGCGCGACCGCATGCGCAGCGGCGACTACGGCCGCTGCGAGGCATGCGACGAACCGATCCCGTTCGAGCGCCTCAAGGCGCGGCCGGCGGCCCGGTTCTGCCTGAAGCACGAAGAGGCCTGGGAAAAGGCCCACCCTCACGCGACGGCGGCGGGCTGAGCCCGCGACCTCAGCGCGTGCTTCGGCCGAAGCGCTGTTCCGGCAAGCCCGGCACGTCCACGTCGACCGCCAGGACGCTGCCTGCGAGCGGCTCACCACGCAAACGCCCCCGGTCGAGGAACTTGCGCGCCGTCGTGATGTAGAGCGTCTTCAGCTCGGGGCCGCCCAGGCAGACACAGGTCGGATTCGTCACCGGCAGTTCGACCACGCGGTCGACCTGTCCGGCCGGCGAATAGCGCACCACACGGCCCGCCGCGAAGATGGCGTTCCAGACGAAGCCCTCGGCGTCCACGCAGGCGCCGTCGGGGCGCGTGCGCTCCGCCGTGTGGTCCACGAAGACCTCGCGTGGCCCGAGTTGCCCGCTCGCCAGGTCCAGCGCGAACTTCCAGGTGATGAAGCGGCGTGTGTCCGAGAAGTACAGCGTGTCCTGCCGCGGCGAGAGGGCCACGGTGTTGGACACGATCACGTCGCCGAACAGGCGCTCGACGTGGCCGTCGGGTTCGACGCGGTAGAACCCTCCGTTGGGCCGGCGCAGCTGGTTGTCCATCGTGCCCACCCAGAAGCGCCCTTGCGCGTCGCAGCGGCCGTCGTTGAGGCGGTTGTCGTCCTGGCCGGCGGGCTCCACCTGCGCCAGCAGCTGCAGCTCGCCGGTGCCCAGGTCGAAATGGAACAGGCCGAGGTCCAGCGCGAGCAGCACGCGGCGCGTGTCCTGCGTCAGCGCCAGCGAGCCGGCGTAGCGCGCATCGAAGGTGAAGACGTCGTGACGCCCGCTCGCAGGATGGAAGCGCTGCAGCCGGCCGCCGTCGATGTCCAGCCAGAGCAGCGATGCGGTCCGTTCGCACCACAAGGGCGTCTCGCCCAGCACATCCTGGCCCGGCACCACGCAGCGCACCGGAGTCATCGCGTGGCTCCCGCGCGGCGCGCCGGCTTCTCGGCGACGTTGCCCCAGGTGCCCGTGTTCGCCGACTTCAGCAGGGGCGAAGCGTTGCCCGACAGAGCGAGTTCTTCCGCCGCGCGCAGCAGCGCCGGCCCGAACTGCTTCATGCGCGCCGGCGTGAGCCGCGACGAGGGACCGGCGATCACCACCACGCCCGTGGTGGGCTCGTCGCCCCTTCGCACCGGCGCGGCCATCGAACTCATGCCCGGCGCGTAGGCGTCCTGGATGACGCTCCAGCCGCGCTTGCGGTGGTCGGCCAGGATCTTCAGCAGCGCCTTGATGCTGGTGGGCGCGTTGGGGCCGAAGTGCCTGGGGTCGCCCAGGCCCTGCCGCGTGACGAGCTCGATGGCCCGGTCCTCCGGCAGCGTCATCAGCCAGGCCTGGCCGGCGGCGCTGCACGACAGGCGCAGGTCGATGCCCATGTCGGGGTCGTACAGCAGGCCCGAGCGCGCGCCCTGCGCCTTGGCCACCAGCGTGAGGCGCTCGCCGTCCACGATGGCGAGGCGCACCAGCTCCTCGCTGGCCTGCGCCAGCCGCTGGATCACCGGCTGCGCGATGTCCACCACGCCGGACTTGCTGAGGAAGCTCAGCCCCATCGAGGCCATCCTGGTGGTGAGGGCGTATTCGCCGCGCTGCGGCAGCTGGCGCACGTAGCCGTAGCGGATCAGCTCGTGCAGCGTGCGATGGCAGCCGCTGCGCAGCTGGTTCAGGTCGCCCGCGATCTGCGCGAGTGATGCGCCGTCGGGCAGCTCGGTGAGGTATTCCAGGATGGCCAGGGATTTTTCGAGGGCGCCGCTCATGGGTCGTCGTGCGTGCGGTGGCTGATGACCGTTCCAGTTTAGCCATTCAGAATTTGAACGTCATAGAAAACTTGAACGCCTTTCAACTTTCTTGGCATCATGCGCGCCTGACGAACGATCAAGACGGGACGACGGGCATGGCGTTGACGGGCAAGGCGGCACTCGCGATGTGGTGGGACGTGGCGGCGGACGCGCGCGCGGAGTTCGAGGACTGGCACTCGCACGAGCATTTCCGGGAGCGGCTGGGCATCCCCGGCTTCCGGCGCGCCACGCGCTGGAGCAGCGCCGACGGCGGCGAGGGCGTCTTCCAGATGTACGAACTGGAAACGCACGAGGTCCTGTCGTCGCCGCATTACCTGGCGCGGTTGAACGCGCCCACGCCGTGGTCGACGCGGATGATGCCGCACCACCGCAACATGGTTCGCAGCCAATGCCGCGTGCTCGAGTCGGCCGGAGGCGGCGTGGCGCGGCATGCGCTCACCGTGCGGCTCTCGCCGGCCACGGGCCGCGACGAGGCCTTGCGTGCGTCGCTGCGCGATCTCGCCGCGAAACTGGCCGACCGGCCCGGCTGCGTGGGCGCCCACCTGCTGCGGCACGAAGCGCCCGCGATCGAGCAGACCACCGAACAGAAGATGCGCGGCGCCGACCGCTATGCCGACTGGGTGCTCGTGGCCGTCGGCTACGACGACGCCGCCTTGAACGCGCTCTCGGCCGGCGAACTGGGCGACGCAGCCCTGGCCGCCGCCGGCGCGGCGCCGGGCGCCGAACGCGGGCTGTACTCGCTGTCGTACACCGCCCTGCCGGCCGAAGCCGACTGATCCGATTCGTTCACCTGAGGAGACATCCATGAACCTTCGCAAGCTGGTCACGCTGACGGCCCTGGCCGCCACGTGTGCGGGCGCTTCGGCGCAGATCCAGGACCGCACCCTGAAGTTCGGCCACGTCGTGCAGCCCGGCCATCCCATCTCGCTGGCGGTGCAGAAATTCGGCGAGATCGTCTCGGCGAAGAGCGGCGGCAAGATCAAGGTGCAGGAACTGGGCGGCGGCGCCGTCGGCGGCGAGGCGCAGCAGCTGAGCGCGGTGCAAGGCGGCTTCCAGGACATCACCCTGCCCTCGGCCACCACCATGGGCGCCGTGGTCAAGGAGTTCACCCTGCTGGACATCCCGTTCTCCTTCAGCAAGGCCGAGCAGGTGGATGCGCTGGTCGCGGGGCCGTTCGGCCAGGCGCTGATGGCCAGGCTGCCGGAGAAGAACATGGTCGGCCTGGCGTTCTGGGAGACCGGCTTTCGCAACTTCACCAACAGCCGGAAGCCCGTGGTCAACGTGGAAGACCTCAAGGGCCTGAAGCTGCGCGTGATCCCGAACCCGATGTTCATCGAGGCGTTCAGCGCGCTCGGCACCAATCCCGTTCCGATGGCCTTCCCGGAGCTCTATGGCGCGCTCGAATCCAAGGCGATGGACGCGCAGGAGAACCCGTTCGCGGTGGTGCTCACCAGCAAGTTCCACGAGGTGCAGAAGTACCTGAGCGTGACCAACCACGTTTACACGGCCAACCCGGTGGTGATCAGCAAGAAGACCTGGGACGCGCTGTCGGCCGAGGAGAAGAAGATCGTGCAGGACGCGATGGTCGAAGCCGGCGCCTACCAGCGAAACCTGAGCCGCCAGGCCGCGGCCACCGCACGCAAGGACCTGGAGGCCAAGGGCATGCAGATCAACGATGTCCCGCCGACCACGCTGGCCAGGATGCGCGAGCTCACGCAGCCGGTCGCCGACAAGTTCGCCGGCAGCTATGACCAGGCCACCGTGAAGCTGTACCGCGCCGAGATCGAGAAGGTCCGCGCCTCGGTGCGCTGAAGATCAGGTCGGCTGGAGCGCGCGCAGCTTCAGCCGGCCCGGCAGCGGCGCCGATCGCCGCAGCACTTCCTCGGCCAGCCAAAGCGCCGAACGGCGCCCGCGCTCGGCCACCATCGGCAGCGGCATCTGCAGGTAGTCGTCGTTGAACACCTCGAAGCTGTAGTCGCCGGCGTAGCCGAGCGCGTCCAGCTTGAGCACGAGCTCCACCAGCTGCGGCGTGTGCACCCCCTCCCCCGGGAACACGCGGTAGGTGCGCGCGGTGGCCATTCGCTCCTCGAAGGTGCGCGTCTCCTGCCAGAGGAAGTCGGACAGCTGCACGAGGAAGATCCGCGAAGGGTCCAGGTCCTCGACAGCGTCCAGCGGCGTGCGCGCCGCGAGGATGTGGTACGAGTCGATGCCCAGGCCGAGGTTCGGGCAGTCCGCACGGCACACCACGTCCCAGGCCGTCGTGTATTCGTTGACGGCGCGGCCCCACGAGAGGCCTTCGTACGCGACCTGGATGCCGAACGGCACTGCCAGCATCGCCAGCTTGCGCAAGTCGCGCGCGATGTGGTCCAGGTCATCACTGGCATGGGTCGACGTGGACGAGCACGCCAGCAGCACCTTGCAGCCCAGCGCCGCGCACATCTCCAGCATGGTCCTGGCGATGTCGACCTTGTACTGGTGCAGGTGGCCCGAAAGCCCTTCGAAATCGCGCAGCACCTGGAAGCCGGTGCCGCGCAGTCCGCTGGCCTTCACCGCCGCCACGGCGGCCTTCCAGCCGTTCGGATGGCCGACCAGGTCGTTGGCCTTGAGCATCACCTGGCTGAAGCCGGCCTCGGCCATCGCCTCCAGCTTGGCCTCCAGCGGTCCGGCCAGCGTGATCGTGTCCATGCCGAAGCCGGCGATGGCCTGCTCCATGCTGCGGCGATGGTTCATGGCTGCCGCTCGCTGTGCACCAGCTCGAACACCACGCTGCCCAGGTAGGTCCTGGTGAGCGCGCCGCGGCGCTCGGTGTGCGCGGCCTCGGTCTCGACGAACTCCATGCCCAGCTCGCGCAAGGCCTTCACCGCCGCCAGCACGTCGGGCACGCCCAGGCCGATGCGCTGCAGCCGCTCGCGGCCGTCGTCCACGTCGAGGTCGGGCTCGATCAGCTGGAGCATGAAGCGGTTGGCCGGATCGACCGCCGGGGCGCGCAGCAGCTTGCCCGCGGGCATGATGCCGAAGCGTTGCTCGTCGGGGATCAGCTCGATGCCGAACAGCTCGCGGTAGAACTCGATCCAGTCGTAGCTTCGCGCCGCGCCTATGTACTGGACGATGCCGAAGAAGTGGATGCCCGCGACCGCCGGCGGGTCCTGCGCCACCGTCGGGATCGGCACGAAGTCCACGTCGTAGATCGAGAATTCCTTGTAGCGGTCCACGAAGTAGATGCGGCTGCCGCCGCAGCCGTGGATGGCCGGGATGTTCAGCTCCATCGCCTCCGGATGGGTGGGCACCTCCCAGCCGCCATGCTCCAGCACGTAGCGATACGCACTGCGCGCGTCGCGTACGCGCAGCGCCACCGCGGCCAGCACCGGCGCCTGGCCCGCCACGGCGGCGTCGATCTCGTGCGCGTTGACCACCACGTTCAGGCCGCCCTGCCGGTACAGCAGCACCTCGCGCGAGCGATGCCGAGCGACGGGCCGGAAGCCCATCATCTCCAGCACCTGGCCCAGGGCCTGCGGCTTGCCGGTGGCGAATTCGATGAACTCCACGCCGTCGAGGCCGATGGGGTTGGCCTCGTCGCTGAACGAGGCCTGCAGCGGCTCGCGCGCGTGTTCGGGGTGGAGGAGAAGGTCGCTCATGGAACTCCTTCGAAAGGCCCGGAGGGCCTCAGTACTTCAGGCGCGCGACCGAGCGCAGCGTCTGCGCGTCCGTGGTCGGGTACCCGAAGAACTCCAGGTAAGCGGGGATCATTTCGAACAGCATGTCGGTGCCCACCTGCACCGGGCAGCCGCGCGCCTGCGCGGCGGTGAGGAAGGCGGTCATCTCGGTCTTCATCACGACCTCGCCGACGAAGGTGCCGGCGCGCAGGCGCTTGATGTCGATCGGGAGAGGATCGCCGGGGTTCATGCCGAGCGGCGTGGCGTTGACGACGAGGTCCATGCCCTCGGGGTCGTTGCTGCCGGTCATGACCTGGATCGCGGGGTAGTGCTGCCGCAGTCGCGCCGCCAGGCCGGCCATCGCGGCGCCGTCGACGTCGTGCAGCGTGATCGCTCCGACACCGGCCGCGGCCAGTGAAGCGGCGATCGCGCAGCCCACGCCGCCACAGCCCACCACCAGCACGCGCGCGCCCGCCAGGCGCATGCCCTTGCGGCGCAGCCCGCGCACGAAGCCCTCGCCGTCGAACATGTCGCCCACCAGGCGCCCGGCCGCGTCGAGCTTGACCGCGTTGCAGGCGCCCGCGACGCGCACGGTGGGTGTCACCTCGTCGAGCAGAGCGACCACGCTCACCTTGTGCGGCATGGTGATGAGCGCGCCGCGCAGGTTGTCGAGCGTGAAGAGCCCGCGCAGCACCTGCGGGAAGCTTTCAGGCCGGCACCCCATCGGGACCACGACGGCGTTGACGCCTATGGACTCGAAATAGGGGTTGTAGATCATCGGCGCCTTGAACGAGTGCGTCGGATGGCCCAGGTGGGCGATCAGCTCGGTGTGGCCGTCGATCTGCATGGGGCTGGGAAGGCGGGCGGTCATGCGCGGGCGCGGGAAGGGCTTACTTGCGGGCCTTCTCCACCTCGGCGAGCACCGCGTTGACGGTGGCTTCGCCGACGTTGGCGCTGTGCTTGGCGATCACCGGCTTCATCTTGTCGCGCAGCTTGGCGATTTCGGCGGCGGGCAGCTCATTCACCTGCATGCCGGCCTTCTTCAGCGCATCGAGGATGCCGGCGGCGGCGCTGCGCGACTGCTCGCGCTGGTACTTCGACGATTCGTTGGCGGCGTCCTGCAGCACCTTCTTCTCTTCGGCCGAGAGCGAATCCCAGTACTTCTTGCTCACCACCACCGACTGCGGGTTGTACTGGTGGTTGGTCAGCGTCATGTACTTCTGCACTTCGTACAGCTTGGCGCCCTGGATGGTGGCGACCGGGTTCTCCTGGCCATCCACCGCCTTCTGCTCCAGCGCGGCATACAGCTCGGGGAAAGGCAGCGGCGTCGGGTTGGCGCCTAGCGCGTTGACCCAGTCGACGTTGATCGGATTGGGGATCACGCGCAGCTTCAGGCCCGCGATGTCTTCCACCTTGTTGATCGGGCGCTTGCTGTTGGTGAGCTCACGGAAGCCCAGCTCGTAGTAGGCCAGGCCCACCATGCCCTTCTCTTCCAGCTTGGCGTGCAACTGCCGGCCGAGCGGCCCGTCGGTGACGGCGTCGGCCTCTTTCGGCGTGGAGAACAGGAACGGGAAGTCGTAGACGGCGAAGTCCTTGACCACGCTGGCGAAGATGCCGGAGTTCATCGCGGCCATCTCCAGCGTGCCGCCCTGCAGCATCGAGACGTTGGCCTGGTCGCTGCCCAGCGCGCCGCCCGGAAAGACGTTGACCTTCATCTTGCCGCCCGACTTCTGCTCCACCAGCTCGGCGAACTTCTCCATGCCCATCACGATGGGATGGCCCTTGGCGTTCTGGTTGGCGAACTTGATCGTCTTGACCTGGGCC
>Ga0247819_10001767_pt1 | contig 11497 bp, 9 predicted proteins | sample 13C_Xylose_Day6_FD_193428 | JGI IMG/M metagenome (GOLD analysis project Ga0247819, IMG submission 193428) | Soil microbial communities from agricultural site in Penn Yan, New York, United States - 13C_Xylose_Day6 | ecosystem: Environmental > Terrestrial > Soil > Agricultural land | place: USA... | reverse complement strand
GTTCCAGCCGGAGCAGGCGCGCTCACCGCCCGACAGTTCGCGGATCGGGGTGCGCGCCTGCTCCGGCTGGAACAGGAAGTCCTTCATGTAGCCGGTGACATGGCGCTGCTCGCCGTTGACAATCAGGCTCTCGCCCCGGCCGTCGGTCAGGTAGTGGGCCAGCGTATCGTCGAGGTTGAGATCCTCGCGCTTCTGGTCGAGCGTCGCCATCTCAAGATTGGTGCCGAGTTTCACCGTGCCGGTATCCGGCTCGATCTGCCCGGTCAGCATCTTCAAAAGCGTCGTCTTGCCGGCACCGTTCGGGCCGACAAGGCCGATCCGGTCGCCACGGTGCACGCGAATGGAAAACGGCGCAACGATCGTCCGCTCGCCGTAAGCCTTGGTGATCTTCTCCGCCTCGATCACCAGCTTGCCCGATTCCTTGGCGTCGGAAGCCGCCGCCTGAACGGAGCCCTGCGGCCCCTTGTGGCCGCGATGGCGCGAGCGCATGTCCTGCAATTCGCCGAGACGACGCATGTTGCGCTTGCGCCGGGCGGTAACGCCGTAGCGCAGCCAATGCTCCTCGCGCTCGATCGCCTTGCCGAGCTTGTGCTGCTCCAGCTCTTCCGCCTCCAGCACCTCGTCGCGCCAGGCCTCGAAATGGCCGAAGCCGCGGTCGAGCCGGCGGGATTGGCCGCGATCGAGCCAGACCGTCGCGTTCGAGACCTTTTCGAGGAAGCGCCGGTCGTGCGAGATCAGCACCAGGGCCGAACGGCTGCGGGTCAGCTCGTCTTCGAGCCATTCGATCGTCGGCAGATCGAGATGGTTGGTCGGCTCGTCGAGCAGCAGGATATCCGGCTCCGGCGCCATCACCCGGGCAAGCGCTGCGCGGCGCGCCTCGCCGCCGGAAAGGCGTGCCGGGTCTTCTTCGCCGGTCAGACCCAGGTGCTGCAGTAGGTAAGCGACGCGATACGGGTCGTCGCTTGGGCCAAGGCCCGACTCGGCATAGGCCTGCACCGTGTCGTAGCCTTCGAAATCCGGTGCCTGGGGCAGGTAGCGAACGGTCGAGGACGGATGGCGGAAGACCTCGCCCGATTGCGCTTCGGCAAGACCGGCGGCGATCTTCATCAGCGTCGATTTGCCGGAACCGTTGCGCCCGACAAGGCAGATGCGATCCCCCGGCTCCACCTGCAGGTTGGCGCCGGCCAGAAGCGGCGTGCCACCGAAGGTCAGGAAGATATCGTCGAGTTTCAGAATGGGAGGCGCCAAGGCTCAGGCTCCGGAAAGGTCATAGGGGCGGGCGAGAACGATCGCCCGGCCGGTGTCGAGGGAAATGCGAAGGGGACCCTCCGCGACATTGGAAACGGTGCGCGAAGACCCGAACGGCAACGTGAAATCGGTGAGCGGATAACGCGCGTTGACGATCGTAAGCCCGATGAGATCGGTCAGTCCGAGGATCGAGAATAGGCTGCCCTTCGGCAGATCGATTTCGATCTCGCCTGCAAGCAGCGGATAGGCCTCCTCCTCACCCGAGGTCATGAACACCGGCAACCCACGTTCGGCCAGCGAAGCAGCCTGAAGCAGGTGCAGGAAGGCATGGTCGCTGCGTGATCCTCCGAGCGCGCCGGCAAAGATCAAGGCTTCGGCGCCACGCGACAGCGCCGCCTCGACAGCGATTTCGCCATCGGTCGCAGCCTTGGCGGCGGGATAGGGCTCGCGCGGGACATCGGCAAATTCCGCGAGCAGCGCCTCCTCGGTCGAATCGAAATCGCCCACCCAGACGTCGGGGGTCACGGATAGCACCCGCGCATGCCGCATGCCGCCATCGGCCGCAACGAAGCGGCTGCCTGCGAGCTGGCGCGCAAGGCGATCGGTCGGGGTCAGTGCACCGCCGAGCAGAATGGTGAAGGTGGATCGGGCCATGGCAAAGCCCATAGCGCAAAGGCACGGGCAAGGAAAAGCAAGAAAACCGAACAAGGGCGCGATCCGGCGATTTTGCGTCCTCGTTGTCAGTGATCTTCGGGCAAGGTATCGGGAAACAGCATCTCCGCATAGATCCCGGGGTTGGAATCGGGGATCTCGATGGCGCCGACCGTGCGTCGGTAGAATTCGGCCGGGCCGACGCCGCCGATGATGGCGTAACCGTAGCCTGCGTCACGCATCGCCGTCAGGCTCACGCGCAAGAGCGCCTCGCCGATCCCCGTCCGCGCATGGCCTCGTCGACGCCCGTCGGCCCGAAGAAACCGAGCGCTGTGACATCGTGGCAGGCAAAGCCGACGATCCGGTCCTCGAACACCGCGATGTGCATGCACGTCGGCGTCGATCTGAAGGCCGCCTCCGCCTCGCCCGCCCAGCCGGAGCCAAATGTCTGCTCGATCCAGGGAACAACAAGCTTCGTTCGGGTGCCATTGCGCGGTGAATGCCGATACCGTCAGCAAGCGGTGATCTCGCTTGTGCCGGCAGTGCATAAAGGCGAACGAGCATGTCAGTCATCGCAGGCTCCTTCGGCGTCTGCAAACTCTGCCGACGATTTTACCCCATGCGCCGCGGCGCGAAAATGCGGGGCGGGCGCTTTTGCCGTCCTCAAACTTCGCTTGCCATCAAACCGGCTCGGCGGTAAATCTCTACCCGCTCTAACGGGGTGCCTTCCGACCGCATGGCGGCCGAAGGCTGAGAGGCGTTGAACGCCAACCCGCGGAACCTGATCCGGCTCATACCGGCGGAGGGATTAGACGCGATCGGATCGATACGCCCTTTTCCCATGCAACATCATTTTTAGGGAGAGGTGCCTGCCATGTCCAATTCATCGCAACTCAAGGTTCTTAGCCGGCTAGCGCTTGCCGCGACGGCAGGACTTGTCTTCGCGGCCAATGCCGTTGCTGCCGACAAGACGCTGACCGTCTACACCTATGAAAGCTTCATCACCGAATGGGGGCCGGGTGCCAAGGTCGCCGAAGCTTTCGAGAAGACCTGCGAATGCAAGGTCACCTATGTCGGCGTCGCCGATGGCGTCGAGCTTCTGACCCGCCTCAAGCTCGAAGGCGCGGCCTCCAAGGCCGACATCGTGCTCGGCCTCGATACAAACCTCGTCGCCGAGGCCAAGGCCACCGGCTTCTTCGCGCCGCACGGCATCGAGCCTGCCAACGTCAAGGTACCCGGCGACTTCACCGACGACACCTTCCTTCCCTATGACTACGGCCATTTCGCCGTCGTCTACGACACCCAGACCTTGAAGACGCCGCCGAAGAGCCTGAAGGAACTGGTCGAAGGCGACGCCTCTCAGAAGATCGTCATCGAGGATCCGCGCACCTCGACGCCGGGCCTCGGTCTGCTTCTCTGGGTCAAGGCCGTCTATGGCGACGAAGCCGGCGCCGCCTGGGCCAAGCTCAAGGACAGGGTACTGACCGTAACGCCGGGCTGGTCGGAAGCCTATGGCCTCTTCACCAAGGGCGAAGCGCCGATGGTGCTTTCCTACACCACGTCGCCCGCCTACCACATGGTGGCGGAAAACACCGACCGCTACCAGGCGGCCGAATTCTCGGAAGGTCACTACATCCAGATCGAAGTTGCCGGCATGACCAAGAGCGCCAAGGAGCCGGAGCTTGCCAAGCAGTTTCTCGCCTTCATGACCGGCCCGGAGTTCCAGTCGATCATTCCGACGACCAACTGGATGATGCCGGTCGCGGCGACCAAGGAGCCGCTGCCGGAGGCTTTTAGCAAGCTGGTCAATCCGGAGAAGACTTTCCTGCTGCCGTCGGAAGAGGTGGCGGCGAACCGCAAGGCCTGGATCGACGAATGGCTGGCCGCCATTAGCAAGAACTGAGGCGCATTTGTTCGCGCCTGCCGAAAATCGCATCACGATGACCGCCGGGACTTTAAGTCTCGGCGGTATCCTGCTGTTTGTCGGCCTGGCGATTGCAGCCCTTTTGCTCCAGAGCGGTGACTTCGGCAACAGCGTGCTGTTCGATGCCTATATCTGGCGGGTAACGCGCTTCACCTTGCTGCAGGCGAGCCTTTCGACGCTGCTTTCCGTTGTTCTTGCCATCCCGATCGCACGGGCGCTTGCGCGCCGGCCGAGCTTTCCCGGCCGCGTCTGGGTTCTGCGGGTGATGGCCCTGCCGCTCGGCCTGCCCGTGCTTGTCGGCGCGCTCGGGCTGATCGAGATCTGGGGCCGGCAGGGCGCGCTCAACACCGCCCTCGCCGGCCTCGGGCTGCAGCAGCCGATCAGCATCTACGGCCTTTTCGGCATCCTGCTCGCCCACGTCTTCTTCAACATGCCGCTTATCGCACGTCTCTTTCTCGCCGGGCTCGAGCGCATCCCTTCGGAATACTGGAGAACCGCCGCCAATCTCGGCATGCCGCCAGCCGCACTCTTCCGCTTTGTCGAGTGGCCGGTCCTTCGGGGATTGCTGCCAGGTGCTGCCGGCCTCGTCTTCATGCTCTGCGCCACCAGCTTCACGCTGGTGCTGACGCTCGGCGGCGGGCCTGCCGCCAGCACCATCGAGGTCGCGATCTACCAGGCGCTGCGCTTCGATTTCGACCCGCCGCGGGCGATCGCCCTGTCCGCCCTACAGATCGTCATGACCGGAGCCCTGCTCCTGGCTCTAACGCGTGTCGCGACCGAACCTGCACAAAGCGCAACCGCGGGCAAAATCTCCAGACGCTATGATGCAGGAACCGGCCTCTCCCGGACGTCCGACGCCGGCTGGATCCTGTTCTCGCTGCTCTTCATCGGCGCACCGCTGATCGCCGTCGTCGGTTCCGGCCTGCGTGCGGATCTGGTGAAGCTTGCCGGCGACCCGACCGTGCATCGTGCTCTCGTCACCAGCATTGTCATCGCCGTCCTCTCGGCATTCTTTTGCGTCACCATGGCCGCCGCGATGATCCGCGCCGCCGGCATCGTCGTGGCGCGTCGCCACGCCCCGACCTTGGCCAGGGCATTTGCGGGCACTGTCACCGCCAGCACGTCGCTGGTGCTGCTGGTGCCGCCGGTCGTGCTCGGTGCGGGATGGTTTCTGCTCCTGCGCCCCTTCGGCGATGTCGCCCGTTTCGCCCCCGCCATCGTCGTCGCCATCAACGCATTGATGGCGCTGCCGTTCGTGCACCGGATCCTGGCACCGGCGATGGCAACACATGCCGCACGCACCGACCGACTGACAGCAAGCCTCGGCATCCGCGGCTTCCATCGCCTGCGATGGATCGACTTGCCGCCGCTCCGGAAACCGTTGCTGATGGCGTTCTCCTTCGCCATGGCGCTGTCGCTCGGCGACCTTGGTGCAGTGGCGCTGTTCGGTTCGCAGGACATGGTCACGCTTCCATGGCTGCTCTACAGCCGGATGGGCAGCTATCGCACCGCGGATGCAGCCGGTCTGGCGCTCTTCCTCGGCCTCATCTGCCTGATCTTCACCATGCTCGGCACGGCCGGCGACAGGCGAGTGCCGGAAGGACGAAACGCATGAATTCCCAGGCGGCGGTAGAACTTGTTGGCGTCGACGTTCGTTACGACACCACCGCACTGCACTTCGATTGCGCCATTCAGCCAGGTGGCATCGTCGCAGTTGCCGGGGCCTCCGGGTCGGGAAAGTCGACCCTCTTTCATGTCATCGCCGGTTTCGAGGAGCCGGACCGGGGCGAGGTTCGCATTCTCGGCAAGACGATGTCGGGACAGGCGCCGGCAGAACGACCCGTCTCCGTGATCTTTCAGGACAACAACCTGTTTGCACATCTCGACGTCGCGACCAATGTCGGCTTCGGCATCAGCCCCTCGCTTCGCCTGTCGGTCGCTGATCGCGCACGGATAGACGATGCCCTCGGCCGCGTCGGGCTCGACAGCTTCGGCAAGCGCCTGCCGCCGACGCTGTCCGGCGGCGAACGACAGCGTGTGGCGTTGGCGCGCGCCTTGGTGCGACATCGCCCGCTGCTGCTGCTGGATGAGCCTTTTGCCGCTCTCGATCCCGGCATGAGGGCCGGTATGCGGGCACTGCTGCAGGACCTGCATGATCAGGAAAACAACACGATCCTGATGATCACGCACCATCCCGATGACGTGAGGGCGCTGGCCGATAGCGTGCTTTTTCTGGACCAGGGGCGTATCATCGCCCATGACCCGGTCGAGCGCTTTCTCGAACGGCGCGATATGGCGTCCATCAACCGCTTTCTCGGCAACGCGTGATGCGACGTGGAATCTTGGAGCATTTCCAGGAAAAGTGCGAAGCGGTTTTCCGTCAGGAAATGCGTGGAAACAGGCAGATAGAGCGTTTCCGCGACGTCGTCTAAACCGGAAATGCTCTAGCGCGCGTGGTACTCCGCCACAATTTGACCGCCGCGCCATGCGACGCGCGGATTGTCCGGCCGGAGCGTCACGAATATTCGCGTATCCGTTGCCGTGATACCACGGGGCAACTATTTCTACCGGGGTAAACTAGGCAGGTGGCGCTGAAATCAGATACAGCAAGACCAGGGCTGGAATACTCTTGCCGGATCGGACGTATCCGGCTGAAAAAGTAAGACTTTCAACGCCGCCCGAGTCCCTGTTGTGGGGTGGCGTTGGACGGGAAACGGGCTGAGGCATGGAAAGTCATACAGTCAGAAACGACCGGTTCCCGCCCAAGCGCGGAGGCCTCCGGACACGTGCTGTGGTTGCATTGCTTGCGACGACGCTGCTTTCCGCCTGCCAGTCGGTGATCGAGCAGACCTACGAGCCGACCGTATCGCCGTCCTCCAATCCGCAGATCGTCGACGAAGTCCAGAAGAACGACCCCCGTGCCCAGCTCGGCGCGCGCGAACACCCGCGCATCGTCGCGAGCTACGGCGGGGAGTACAAGGACGCAAAGACGGAGCGGCTGGTCGCCCGCATCGCCGGCGCCCTGACGGCCGTCTCGGAAAACCCGCAGCAGTCCTACCGCATCACCATTCTCAATTCCCCGGCGATCAACGCCTTTGCGCTGCCCGGCGGCTATCTCTATGTCACCCGCGGCCTGCTTGCGCTTGCCAATGACGCGTCCGAGGTTGCGGCCGTGCTGTCGCATGAAATGGCGCACGTCACCGCCAACCATGGCATCGAGCGCCAGCAGCGCGAAGAGGCGGAAGTCATCGCCAGCCGCGTCGTCTCCGAGGTGCTGTCCTCGGATCTCGCCGGCAAGCAGGCACTGGCGCGCGGCAAGCTGCGTCTGGCCGCCTTCTCCCGCAACCAGGAGCTCCAGGCTGACGTCATCGGCGTGCGCATGCTGGGCGAGGCCGGTTACGACCCCTATGCGGCGGCACGCTTCCTCGATTCCATGGCCGCCTACAGCCGCTTCTCCGCGGTCGATCCGGAAGCAGACCAGAGCCTCGACTTCCTATCGAGCCACCCGAATGCCCCGCAGCGCGTCGATCTCGCGCGCCGGCACGCGCGCGCGTTTGGCGCCGAGGGCACCAGCGGCGACCGCGGGCGCGACTATTATCTCGCCGGCATCGACGGCCTGCTCTATGGCGACAGCCCGCAGGAAGGCTATGTCCGCGGCCAGACCTTCATGCATGGCCAGCTCGGCATTCGTTTCGACGTGCCGACCGGCTTCCAGATCGACAACAAGGCAGAAGCGGTCCTGGCAACCGGCCCCGGCGACGTGGCGATCCGTTTCGACGGCATCGCCGATACGGCCCGCAAGAGCCTGACGGATTACATCGCCAGCGGCTGGGTGACCGGCCTGCAGCCCGATACCATCCGTCCGATCAGCGTCAACGGTCTTGAGGCCGCAACGGCCCGCGCGTCTGCCGATCGCTGGGACTTCGACGTCACGGTCGTGCGCATCGACAACCGCATCTACCGCTTCCTGACTGCCGTTCCAAAAGGGTCGCGCGCGCTGGAGCCGACGGCAAACCAGCTGCGCGCAACGTTCCGCAAGATGACGCCGGCCGAAGCACAGTCGCTGAAGCCGCTGCGCATCCGCGTCGCCGTGGTCAAGCCCGGAGAGACGATCGCCATGCTGTCGGCCCGGATGATGGGTACCGACCGCAAGCTCGATCTGTTCCGGCTGATCAACGCCATGCAGGTGACCTCGACCATCAAGCCGGGCGACCGGGTGAAGATCATTTCCGAATAAACGCCAACGGCGCCGCACCATTCAGTCCGACGCCGTCTTATGTCTTCGTGTCAAAGATGCGAAATCGCTTGCCGTGCCCGACGCGCGTGACGCGTTGAGGTTTCCGGCGCGAACGTGCAACTGCGTCATCACGTGTTCACCCGTCCTATGGACGGGATGGCCACCCACTGCATGTTTCCTTAAATCCTATTCGATTTAAGGATAAAAACATGCAGCAATTCAAAGTGCTACAGCGACCTTAGCGCGTCTAATAAGACGCGCGGCGCTGTAGGCACGTCTCCCGAAAATGCTTCAGTGCACGACCGATGTCAGCGCCGGAGCCTTGGTTGCCAGCGCCGCCCTGAGCTTTTCAAGCGCCCGCGTCTCGATCTGGCGGACCCGCTCCTTGGAGATGCCGAGGTCGAGCCCGAGCTCCTCCAGCGTTGCGCCTTCCTCTGACAGACGTCGTGCGCGGATGATCCGCATCTCGCGCTCGGTCAGCGCACCCATGGCGTCGTGCAGCCAGATGCGGGCACGCTCGCCGTCGATCATGTCGCTCACCTGTTCGTCAGGCAGCGGCGCGTCGCTTGCGAGAAAGTCGAGGCGCTCTCCCCCATCGGAATCCGCCCCACCGACCGGTGCCTGCAGCGAGGTGTCGCTGCCGGAAAGGCGGGCATCCATGGTCTGGACGTCGGCAATGCTGACCCCGAGTGCGGCGGCAATTTCCTCATGCATAGCCTGCGATGTGAGCTGACGATCGCCTTGGGCAAGCCGCGCGCGCAGCCGGCGAAGATTGAAGAACAGCGCCTTCTGCGCCGAACTGGTGCCGCCACGAACGATCGACCAATTGCGCAGAACGTAGTCCTGCATCGAGGCACGGATCCACCAGGTCGCGTAGGTCGAGAAGCGCACTTCACGGCTGGGCTCGAAGCGCGCGGCGGCTTCGAGCAGGCCTATATGCCCCTCCTGAACGAGATCGCCCATCGGCAGGCCGAAATTGCGGAATTTTGCCGCCATGGAAATGACCAGCCGCATATGCGACATGGCGATCTTGTTGCGGGCGTCCTGATCGTGATCGTTTCGCCAGGCCGTGGCCAGGGCGTGTTCTTCTTCACGCTCGAGATAAGGCGCCTCCATCGCAATCTTGATCATGCGCCTGTCTGCTGTGAGAGTCCTCATCGATCGCTCCATGGCGGGCGCCTGGACGCCGCTAACGGGTGAAGTCCAAGGGCCGGACGGAAGGACCCGACCGACGCCGACGGCGGCTGGTGCGACGACACCGAAGCTTGAAGAACCGGTGCAGCGCCCTACTTCCAAACTACGAAGCTGAATTCTGACAGAAGATCAGAGCACCCAGATCGCCCCGGCAGGAAGGCGGCGCATCCCTGCCGGCTTTGATAAATGCGCGCCGGCGAGAAAAGTTCCCTCGCCCCGACGAAAAAGCTGCAAGCAGGAATGGTGCAAACGAAAAAGCCCGGCGCGATGGCCGGGCTTTGTCTTGTCGTGATGGTATGGGACTGGCGCTCTTTAAGCTGCCTCGTCCTGGGCGTCGTCTTCTTCGATCGCCTTGCCGCGCTTCGGACCCTTGTTAAGATTGGCTTCGACCAGGCGAACAGCCTCGGTCTCGGACATCTTGTTCACGGCCGCGATTTCGCGCGCCATGCGGTCGAGGGCAGCTTCATAGAGCTGGCGTTCGGAATAGGACTGCTCCGGCTGGTTTTCTGCGCGGTAGAGGTCGCGCACGACTTCTGCGATCGAGATCAGATCGCCGGAATTGATCTTGGCATCGTATTCCTGTGCGCGGCGCGACCACATGGTCCGCTTGACGCGAGCCTTGCCCTGCACAACCTTCAACGCGCGATCGACGAAATCGGTCTCCGAGAGCTTGCGCATGCCGATGCTGACGGCCTTGGCGACCGGCACCTTCAGGCGCATCTTGTCCTTTTCGAAATCGATGACAAAAAGCTCAAGCTTCATGCCGGCAACTTCCTGCTCCTCGATAGCGACGATCTGTCCGACGCCATGGGCCGGATAGACAATCGATTCACCGGTCTTGAAGCCGTGGCGTGTCGAAGATTTTTTCTGCTGGGTCGTCATTCGTTTCAAAAACTCCCTGTTTCGCACCCGGCCATTCTTGGCCGGGGCCGGGTCAGTGAGGCCCGGGATAGACGGGGATACCGCCGGGTGGGTCCATCCTGGTCCGTCCAAAGGAACCCAAACAATCCCATCAAACGCGGTCACAATAGAGAGACGCAACGGTGCGTATCTGGAAAAACCGCGCTGTGGAGATCGTTTGCTTTCGTGAGGTTTTCGGGCGCGCAAAAACACCCTCTGTGGATCAGTAGAAGGACCCTATCACAAAAAACTGCGGAAATCAATAATTTGCTGCATGGCAGCCATCAAGCCGCCATTCTCGCAGATGCGAGGGCGGAGCCTGATTTTCCCCAGATTTGACGCCGGGGTCATTATCGTCTCGCCAGCCTCGGCGCACGGACCGAGGCCGAGCGCCTCAGTCGCCCTGGCCGGGTTCGGCAGAGAAGTACTTCTCGTACTTGCCTTCGACCCCGTCCATTTCCTTGGCTTCCGGCATCGCGTCGCGCTTGATGGTGACGTTCGGCCACTTGGTGGCAAAATCAGCGTTCACTTTCAACCACATATCGAGGCCCGGCTCGGTGTCTGGCTTGATGGCCTCGGCAGGACATTCCGGCTCGCAGACGCCGCAATCGATGCATTCATCGGGATGAATGACGAGAAAATTCTCGCCTTCGTAGAAGCAGTCCACCGGGCAGACTTCAACGCAATCCATGTACTTGCAGCGAATGCAATTGTCGGTCACGACATACGTCATGAGGTACTCCAGCCAATGCTCACGTTTGATGGCGGACCGCAATCAATGGTGATGCTCATGTCCGCGCATGCTAGGAATGTCCGGCGCGCATAGCTGCCGAAGCAAGACCGATGCACTCAACGTGGGTTGTCAGGTAAAGGCTTTATGGACCCTTTGCAAGAATATTCAATGCGCAAAACGCCGCGCTGAAGGCAGAGTTTTCTAATCGTCGAGCGGATTGAAACCGGGCTTCAACCGGTCGGTTTCGCGCCGCTCTTTCTTGGTGGGTCGCCCCGCCCCCGGCTCACGCGTCGCGAGGTCAAAAGCCGAGAGCTTTTCCCGCGGCTCCGCCGGCGTCAGGTCCTCGTAGAGCAGCCGCGCCTCATCGAAAGGGCCGCGTCGTTCGCCGGGCAGAAGCACACGCACGATCACGTCGCGCCGTTCGAGCGACACAGCGAGCACATCGCCCGCCTTCACCTGGAAGGAGGACTGCTTGACCCGTTCGTCATTGACAGTGACGTGCCCCGCCTCGATCGCCTTTTGGGCGAGCGAGCGGGACTTCAACAGGCGCGTGAAGAACAGCCATTTGTCGAGACGCTGGCGCGATGCCGGGTTGGACGCAGACTGTTTC
>Ga0247819_10001766_pt1 | contig 11499 bp, 9 predicted proteins | sample 13C_Xylose_Day6_FD_193428 | JGI IMG/M metagenome (GOLD analysis project Ga0247819, IMG submission 193428) | Soil microbial communities from agricultural site in Penn Yan, New York, United States - 13C_Xylose_Day6 | ecosystem: Environmental > Terrestrial > Soil > Agricultural land | place: USA... | reverse complement strand
AAAGTGGTTCATGCAAAGTGACAGGCCGCGGCGGCATGGTCCGACACCGCGCGCAAGGAAGGAACCTCGGTGGCGCAACGCGGCTGCGCGATCGGGCAGCGCGTATGGAACACGCAGCCCGACGGCGGATCGATCGGACTCGGGATGTCGCCCGAGAGGATCTGCACCACCTTCGCGCGCTCGACCGCCGGATCGGGCACCGGCACCGCCGAGAGGAGCGCGCGCGTATACGGATGGCGCGGCCCGGCGTAGAGCGCGTCCTTCCCGGCAAGCTCCATCACGTGACCGAGATACATCACCATCACGCGATCGGAAATGTGCTTCACCACCGCGAGATCGTGCGCGATGAAGATCAGCGCGAGCCCCATCTCGGCTTGCAGCGACTTCAGCAAATTGACGATCTGCGCCTGAATCGAGACATCGAGCGCCGACACCGGCTCGTCGCACACCACGAGCTTCGGCTCGACGACGAGCGCCCGCGCGATGCCGATGCGCTGGCACTGCCCGCCCGAGAACTCGTGCGCATAGCGGTTGATCATCTGCTCGCGCAGGCCGACCTTCGCCATCATCGCGCGCACGCGCTGCGTCGTTTCTTCCTTCGACATCCCGCGCCGATGCTCCCGCAGCGGCTCCGCGATGATCTGCCCCACCGTCATGCGCGGATCGAGCGAGGCGAGCGGGTCCTGGAAGATCATCTGGATGTCGCGGCGTACGTCGTGCCACGCGCGCGGCGACGCCGTGGAAAGCGTCTCGCCCATCCACACGATCTCGCCCTGCGTCGCGGGGATGAGATTGAGGATCGCGCGCGACAGCGTGGACTTGCCGCAGCCCGATTCGCCGACCACGCCGAGCGTTTCGCCGGCGCGCAGATCGAAGCTGACGCCATCGACAGCCTTCAGCGTGCGCGGCGGCGCCCACGGCAGGCGGCTCTTCGCCTTCACCTTGAAGTGCACCTGCACGTCGCGCACCGAGAGAATGGTTTGCTCAGACATGGCTCGGTTCCTCGTGCAGCGACTTCATCTGTTCGACCGGCCGATGGCATGCGCGCAGCCATGTCGCATCGCCGTTCAGCGGATCGAGCGCGGGCATGCGTTCGGCGCACTGCGCGTTCGCATCGACGCAGCGCTCCTGGAACGGGCAGCCCGCAGGCGGATGCGCCATGTTCGGCGGATTGCCCGGAATGCCGCGCAACGCGGCGCCCTCCTCATCGAGGCGCGGCAGCGCGCGCAGCAGGCCGATCGTGTACGGATGCGACGGCCGCGCGAACAGGTCGGCCGCGCTGCAATGCTCCATCACGCGTCCGCCGTACATCACCATCACCTTTTCGCACAGGCCCGCGACCACGCCCAGATCATGCGTGATCAGCACGATCGCCGTGCCGAAGTCGTGCTGCAGGTTGCGCAGCAGTTGCAGGATCTGCGCCTGCACGGTGACGTCGAGCGCGGTGGTCGGCTCGTCGGCGAAGAGCACCTGCGGCTCGCAGAGCAGCGCCATTGCGATCATCACGCGCTGGCGCATGCCGCCCGAGAGCTCGTGCGGATACTGGTCGATGCGATGCGCCGCCTCGGGAATGCGCACCGCCTCGAGCATGCCGATCGCGCGCTTCTTCGCCGCGCGCCGCGTCATGCTCTTGTGCAGTTCCAGCACTTCGGTCATCTGGCGCTCGATCGTGAGATACGGATTGAGCGAGGTCATCGGGTCCTGGAAGATCATCGAAAGACGGTTGCCGCGGATGCGGTTCAGCGCCTTCGGCGGCATCGTCAAGAGGTTCTCGCCCTGATACAGCGCCGTGCCGCTCGCACGGCCGTTGCGCGCGAGGAGCCCGAGCATCGCGAGCACGCTCTGGCTCTTGCCCGAGCCCGACTCGCCGACGATACCGAGCGTGCTGCCCTCCTCCAGCTCGAAGCTCACGCCGTTCACCGCGCGCACGGCGGCATCGGGGGTCTGAAACTCGACCGCAAGATGGTCGACCTTGAGCAAAGACATGGCGTTCACCGGTCCTTCGGGTCGAGCGCGTCACGCAGCCCGTCGCCCACAAAGTTGATGCAATAGAGCGTCACCGACAGGAGCCCCGCCGGAAACAGCAGGATCCACGGCGCGGTTTCCATCACGCCGACACCGTCCTGGATCAGCACGCCCCAGCTGGTCATCGGCTCCTGCACGCCCAGGCCGAGGAACGACAGCACCGATTCGGTCAGGATCACGCCGGGCACGGTCACGGTCGTGTAGATCGCGACGATCCCAAGCAGATTGGGCACGACGTGGCGCACGATGATGCCGCCCGTCGATACGCCGATCGCGCGTGCGGCCTCGACGTATTCCTTCGAGCGGATCGCAAGCGTCTGGCCGCGCACGACGCGCGCCATGTCCATCCACGAGAACACGGTGATGGTCAGCACGACGAGGTAGAACTCGCGCCCGAGCAGCGTCACCATCAGGATCGCGATCAGCAGGTAGGGAATCGCATACATCATGTCGACGATGCGCATCATCGCGTTGTCCACGCGCCCGCCGACGAAGCCCGCGATCGCGCCCCACACGATGCCGAGCGTGACGGAGGTGAGCGTGGCGAGCGCGCCGATCATGAGCGACACGCGCCCGCCGATCAGGCAGCGCACCAGCAGGTCGCGGCCGGTTTCATCGGTGCCGAAGAGGTGCCAGCCGGCGAACGTGGGCCCCGCGCTCATCGCGTTCCAGTCAGCGGAATCGAACTGGTTCGGCAGCAGCATCGGGCCGGCGATGCACGCGAGCGTGATCACCGCGAGCATCAGGAGGCTCACGACGGCCGCCTTGTTGCGCATGAAGCGCAGGCGTGCGTCCTGCCAGGGGCTGCGGCCTTCGAGCGGCGCGTCGGCGGCTTTTTGCAGCAGCGGCGCGAGAGAAGCTTTCATCGCTGGCCTCATCATCAGTAGCGGATTTTCGGATCGAGCCACGCATACGCGAGATCGACGAGCAGGTTGAGCAGCACGGCCACCACGGTCACCAGCACGACGAGGCCGAGCACGAGCGTGTAGTCGCGGTTCGCCGCGCCGTTCACGATCAGCTTGCCGATGCCCGGCAGCGAGAACACCGATTCGGTGACGACCGCCGCCGTGATCGACGAAATCGCGAGCGGACCGATCACCGAGACGACCGGGATCAGCGTCGGGCGCAGTGCGTGGCGAAACACGATGGTCCGGCGCGACAGGCCCTTCGCGTACGCGGTGCGGATGTAGTTCGTGTTCATCGTCTCGATCAGGCTCGCGCGCGTCACGCGGCCGATCGTCGCCACGTTGATCGTGACGAGCAGAATGACGGGCAGGACCATGTAGCGGACCCCGAAGCCGTTCCAGCCGCCCGCGGGCAGCCACCTCAGCTGAATCGCGAACACGAGGATCAGCACCGGCCCGATCACGAACGACGGGAACGCGCTGCCTGCGTTGCCGACGAGCATCAACAGGTAGTCCGCGGGACTGTTGCGGTAGAGCGCGGCGAGCACGCCGAGCGTCACGCCGATCACGAGTGCAAGCAGCATCGAGACGCCGCCGATCGTGAGCGACACCGGCAGCGCGCGCAGCACGAGCTCGTTCACGCTCCAGTCGGCGTAACGGAACGACGCGCCGAGATCGCCGTGCAGCAGGCTCCCGAGATACAGCAGGTACTGCTTCCACAGCGGCTCGCCGAGGTGGTACTTCGCCTGCAGGTTGGCGAGCACTTCGGCGGAGACCTTGCGCTCGCCATCGAACGGGCCGCCGGGTGTGGCGTGCAGCAGCAGATAGCAGACCGTGACGACGATGAGCAGCGTGGGCAGGGTCAGCAGCACGCGCCTCAGGGTATAGGACCACATATGTTTTCCTCCTCGCGAACGGCGCGCGCACGGGTGCGGCGCCGTCGTGACTGCCTCAGTGCTTCACGATGTAGAGGTCCTTGCTGCGGTACCGGTCCATCGGGTTCTTCAGCGAGTACCCGCCGACATAGCTCTTGACCAGCCGCACCAGCGTGTACTGCAGGAGCGGCAGCAGCGGATAGTCGTCCATCACGAGCTTCGCCGCCTGCGTCTGCAATCGGGTGCGCTTCGCCTGGTCGGTGGTCTCGTTGGCCTCGCGAATCAACGCGTCGGCTTTCGGATTGCAGTTGCCATTGTCGTTCTGTTCCGAATTGCACTGCACGAGCGTGAGAAACGTGGTCGCGTCGTTGTAGTCCGCCACCCAGCCGTTGCGGGCGATCTGGTAGTCGCCGTCATGACGCTTCTTCACGAGCACCTTGAATTCCATCGACTCGATCTCGGTATCGAGACCAAGCTTCGTCTTCCATTCCGATGCCGCGAAAATCGCCATCTTCTTGTGATATTCGCTGGTGTTCATCGCGAAGCGAATCTTCGTGCCGGGCTTCACGCCGGCTTCGGCCAGAAGCTTCCTCGCCTCCTCGACGCGCTTTGCCATGGGCCACGCGGCCCAGTCGTAGGCCGTCACGTCGGCGCCCTTCACGCCCTTCGGAATCACGCCGTAAGCGGCAAGTTGCCCGTCGGCGGTCACGCGCTGGGCGAGGATGTCGCGATCGATGACCATTGAAAGCGCCTTTCGCACGCGCACGTCCTTCAGCAGCGGGTCCTTGTTGTTGAACGAGTAGTAGCGCAGCCCGAGCATCGGCGCGTTGCGGATCTCGGCGGGGAACTGCTGCTTGTACTTCTGGTACGTGCCCGACGGCAACTGGTTCACCCAGTCGTTCTCGCCCGACTGGAAAAGCTTGATGTCGGTATTTTCATCCTCGACGGGCAGATACGTCACCTGGCTCAGCTGCACATGCGCGACGTCCCAGTATTGGGGATTTTTCGTGAGCACGAGCTTGCTGTTGACCTGCCAGTCGGACAACTGAAACGCGCCGTTGCTGACGAGCTTGCCCGGCTTCGTCCAGTCGCGGCCGTACTTGTCGACCGCGGCCTTGTTCACCGGCCCAAGGTTCGTGTTCGACATCAGCTCCGGCAGGAACAGCACCGGATACGGCGTCTTCACTTCGAGCGTGACCGCGTCGATCGCGCGCACGCCGAGCTCGCTCACCGGCTTCTTGCCGGCAATGATCTCCGGGCCGTTCTGCAGGAACGCGCCGTACGTGCTCGCATACGGCGAGGCCGTTTTCGGGTCCACGAGCCGCTGGCAGCCGTAGACGAAATCGTTTGCGGTGACGGCCTCGCCATTGGACCACCGGGCGTTCTTGCGCAGATGGAAGATCCACGTGGTCGGGTCCTTCTGCTCCCACGTCTGCGCGACGCCCGGCAGCACGTTGCCGTCGGCGTCGGTCGCGGTCAGGCCCTCGAAGAGATCGCGCGTGACGTTGTTCGCCGGGACGGTTTCCGCGAGCGTCGGGTCGAGCGTCTCGACTTCCGACGCGTTGTTGCGCACGAGTTCCTGCTTTGACGCGAGCTGCACGCCGCCGGGCACGTTCGCCGCGTGCGCGCAGACGGCCATTGCACCCGAGAGCGCGACGAGCGCCGCCGCGGCGGCGCGTTTTGCCGCACCGCTCGACGGCGCGGCATGCGAGCCACTGAGGGCACGGCCGGATTCAGATAATGCGAAGAGCGTCATGGGGTCCTCTCTTATTGTTTCGTTTGGTCATGCAGGCCGGTTCAGAGAAGATTCTGATCAGCGGCGCGTTTATCTCGATCCAGCTAAACGGGCATGCGAATAATCTTAGTGAAACTAACATTCAGCTTTCTGACTGAACCATCGCCGCCGTCCGTTTTCCTTACGAAATCGGTTGATTCACTTACAACACCAATTCAGGCTGGCGGCGAGTATTTCGCAACAATAAGGCGGAATCCACTCACATGTGCTTATAGGTAATACGTTTTATGCATAGGCTGACGCAGGGGTGCCGGAACCCTCGCTTTATCGGCAGGAACGCGGGGAAGCCCGGGCGGCAAACGTTTGTTTCATATAACATCCGTTTCCTTGCTGTTCACGTAGGGCCGCCTTGAACGATGATCCGTTTCCGCCAGATCGAAGCTTTCCGAAGCCTGATAATGACCGGCACCAGTGTCGGTGCCGCGCGAAAAATGCATGTCACTCAGCCGGCGATCAGCCGGCTGATCGCCGATTTAGAGGCCGATCTCGGTTTTAGCCTGTTCAGTAGAATCGGCGGCCGTCTCAATCCGACCACGGCTGGCCTGCGCTTCTACAAGTCGGTCGAGGAGAATTTTCTCGGGCTCGAGCGGCTGAAGCAGGTCGCCGACATGATCCGCGACGAAGCCTCCGAAGCGCTCACCGTCGCGTGCATGCCGGTGCTCGCCACCACCCTGCTGCCGCCGATCCTCGCGGATTTCGTCGGCCGCCATCCGGGCGTGCCGATCCGCGTGGATTCGGTGAAGGTGCCCGAAGTGCTCGTGAACCTGCAGAACCACAAGGCGGACGTCGCGATCAGCCAGGCGTTTCCGGCGGTCGCGGGGATCGAGGTCGAGACGCTCCTGAAAACGCGCGCCCTCTGCGCGATGCCGGCCACCCACAAGCTCGCGAAAAAGAAGGTGGTGCGCGCGCAGGACCTGCGCGGCGAGCGGATCATCGGCTGGCTGCCGAACTCGCGGCAGCTGTACGAGGCCGAGCAGTCGACCATCTCGGCCACCGAGGAGCGACCGAACTACACGGTCCTCACCGACACCGCGCACACGCGCTACGCGATGGTGGCGGGCGGGCTGGGCGTATCGATCGTGGAGCCGTTCGCGGCCAAGGTGTGGCGGGCGCACGGCGTGGTCGTGCGCCCGTTCGAGACCGCGATCGACTACGAATACGTGCTCTCGTACCCGAGCAGCGGCATACGCTCGGACCTGGTGGCATCGTTCAGGGAGTCGGTGCTGCGCGTGGCCGCGCACTACTCGTTCGACGAGTAGCGCTCCACCCGCGCCAGCAAGAAAACCTGCTTCAGCCCTGCTCGCCGCCGAACTGCTGCTCGGCGCGTGCGCGCAGTTCCCCGGGCGGCACGTCCTCGATGTGCGTCGCGATCCACCACACGTGTCCGAACGGATCGCGCAGCTTGCCGCCGCGGTCGCCGTAGAACTGATCGGCGACGGGGCGGATCAGCGTCGCGCCTTCGTCGACGGCGCGCTGCGCGACCGCATCGACGTCCTCCACGTACAGGTGCAGCATCACGGGCGTGCCGCCTACCGTCAGCGGGCCGCGCACGTCCATGTCCGGAAACTCGTCCGACAGGTACACGACGGTGCCGCCGATCGACAGCTCCGCATGGCCGATGCGCCCGCCCGGCGATTCGAAGCGGAACACTTCGGTCGCGCCAAACACCTTCGTGTAGAAATCGATCGCGGAGACGGCGCCCGCCACCGTGAGATACGGTGTCACGCCGTGATGGCCTTCGGGAATCGGAACCGCTTGCGCATTCATGACTGCCTCCTGGGTTCGATGCCGGACGCGGCATCGCATCGTGGATTCCTTACACCCCGACAAGGATAGCGCTTTTGCCTTCGCGCGCTTTTTGCCTCCGCGCCCCTTCGTTCGCTGCCTTCCCGGTGCCCCTGGGACGCGTCGCCCCCTGATGGGCGCCTCACGCCGCACACGCCGCTCGGGCATACTGTCGAACCGCGAAGACGTGCGCGGCAAGGGGCTTCGCGAAATGGAAACGCCCCGCCCCGAACCGCGGCCCGGCCATCCGCTCAAAGATACGCACAGGCAACATTTGTCCCAACGCTCGCCTCGCTTCGCGCACCACGCGCCCCAAGCGGGCGGGCCTTTTTTTCCTGATACGGAGCACACATGCACGACCTGAAAGGCAAATCGGTTCTGATCACGGGCGCGAGCACCGGCATCGGCGCGGCGGCCGCGCGCGCGTTCGGCAGCTACGGCGCGAACGTCGCGATCCACTATAACCAGTCGAAGGAAGCCGCCGAGGCCGTCGCGCAGGACGTGCGCGCGCTCGGCGTGAACGCGATCACCGTCGGCGCCGACGTGCGCGACACGAAGGCGATCGACGCGGCGGTCGCGAAGGTCGTCGACGAATTCGGCAAGATCGACGTGCTCATCAACAACGCAGGCAGCCTCGTGAAGCGTCAGCCGCTCGAAAGCGTCACCGACGAACTGTTCGACGAAGTCCTGCACATCAACGCGCGCTCGGTCGTCGCATTCACGCGGGCGGCGCTTCCCGCGCTGCGCGCGAACGGCGGCGGCTCGATCATCAACGTGACCTCGGTCGCGGCACGCCACGGCGGCGGCCCCGGCGCGCTGCTGTACGGCGCGGCGAAGGGCTTCGTCAGCACGATCACGAAAGGCATGGCGAAGGAACTCATGGCCGACAAGATCCGCGTGAACGGGGTCGCGCCGGGCGTGATCCAGACGCCGTTCCAGGACCGCTTCACGACGCCCGATCAGCTCGAGGCGTTCCGCAAGTCGATTCCGATGGGCTACATCGGCGAGCCCGAGGACTGCAACGGCGCGTTCCTGTATCTCGCATCGGAGACGATGTCGCGCTACGTGACGGGCCAGATCATCGATGTGAACGGCGGCCAGCTGATGCCGTAACCGCAGGCTCCCGCGGCTCGCGCGCCGGGCTTTCGACACGGCGCGCGGCGCGTCACCGGCTTTCTCAATAAAAGCGGCTCGTGGTATAAGCCCATACTTCACCGTAGCCAGGAGAAAGCAGGAGATGCCGTTGAATCTGGAACACCGCTTGCGCGCGGTCGCGCTCGGGGCCTTCGCGGCCGCCGCGCTCACCGTATCGGCCGGATTCGTCGAGACGACGCCCGCGTACGCCAGAACCGCCGACGCGGAGCAGCCGGTACTGACCGCATCGGCCGTCGCGGTCGCCGACAAGTACGCGGCAGTGACCGCCGAGCAGATCTTCAGGCAGGGCGGCAACGCCGTCGACGCGGCCGTCGCGATTGCCTTCACGCTTGCCGTGACGTATCCGGAAGCGGGCAACCTCGGCGGCGGAGGTTTCATGACGCTCTACGTGGACCACCGCCCCTATTTCCTCGATTACCGCGAGCGCGCCCCGATCGCCGCAACGAGGAACATGTACCTCGACGACAAGGGCGAAGTCATCAAGGGCATGAGCCTCTACGGGCACCGCGCGGTAGGCGTGCCCGGCACCGTCGCCGGCATGTGGGAAGCGCAGAAGCGCTTCGGCAAGCTGAAGTGGAAGCAGGTGCTCGCCCCCGCGATCAAGTACGCGCAGGATGGCTTCGAAGTCAGCGACCAGTTGCAGGAGCGGCGCGACAACGCCTCGAAGGATTTCGCGGGCAAGACCAATTTCGACCTCTATTTCAGCGGGCTGAAACAGGGCGCGACGTTCAAGCAGCCGGACCTCGCCGCGACGCTCCAGCGCATCGCGGACAAGGGTGCGAAAGGCTTCTACGAAGGCGAGACGGCCGAGATGATCGCGACCTCGATGCGCGGCCACGGCCTCATCACCGAGCGCGACCTGAAGGAATACAAGGCCGTGTGGCGCCAGCCGGTGCTCGCGAGCTGGAACGGCTACCGCATCATCACGGCGCCGCCGCCGAGCTCGGGCGGCATCGGCCTCGTGCAGATGCTCAAGATGAAGGCCGACCTGAAGGACAAGTTCGACAACGTACCGCTCAACTCGGCGCAGTACGTGCATCTCGTCGCGGAAATCGAGAAGCGCGTGTTCGCGGACCGCGCCCAGTACCTCGGCGACCCGGACTTCTACAAGGTGCCCGTCGCGCAACTGCTGAACGACGACTACATCCTCAAGCGCGCGCAGGAAGTGAACCCGGATGCGCCGTCCGACACGAAGAGCGTGATGCCGGGCCTCGGCACGTCCATGCCCGAGAAGGCCGAGACGACGCATTTCTCGGTCGTCGACAAATGGGGCAACGCCGTGTCGAACACGTACACGATCAACGGCTACTTCGGCGCGGGCGTCGTGGCCGAGGGCACGGGCATCGTGCTCAACGACGAAATGGATGACTTCGCGTCCAAGCCGGGTGTCGCGAACAAGTTCGGCGTGGTCGGCAGCGACGCGAACGCCATCGCGCCGAGAAAGCGCCCGCTCTCGTCGATGACGCCGACCATCCTCACGAAGGACGACAAGGTCGCGATGGTGATCGGCACGCCCGGCGGCTCGCGCATCTTCACGTCGATCTTCCAGGTCGTCACCAATGTCTACGACTTCTCGATGCCGCTGCCCGAGGCCGTCGGCGCCACGCGCTTTCACCATCAGCTCCTGCCCGAGAACACGATCATCCAGGAGCCGTACCACGCGCTCGACCCGGAAGTCGTGAAGGAACTCGAGGCGAAGGGCTACAAGTTCTCGATGCAGGGCATGAACGGCGACATCCAGGCGATCCGCATCAACGGCACGACGCCCGAGCCGATGTCGGACCCGCGCGGACGCGGCGTCGCACGCGTGATCCAGTGAACGGGAGAGCGTAAACCCCGACGCATCGAGCCGGCAGGAACGAGGCCAGGTCTCCCGACCTGGCCTTTTTGCATCGGCTCCGCCGACCGCGCCCTCAGCTTTCGCCGGACTATAAGGATGGCGGCATGACCGGCATCTTTTCTGCGAGATTGGATGCTGCGTTCTGTTCACCTAGTCTTTGTCCTGACCGAGTCCAGCCCCGCCGCTGACTGCGGTTCCACCCAAAACTACACAGACGAGACGACCCTGACGACGGCCCCGCGCGAGGCGAACATGCGTGCGGAAACCAGCCGTTTCAGCGCGCTGATAAAGGAGCAGCTCATGATGGAATCCCCCGCCCGGCCGCTTGGCGACATCACCAACATCGATCGCGAGGAAGGAAGCGAGATTGCGCGCGGCGGCGGTGCCGTCGACCGCTATTTCGGCATTTCCGCGCGTGGCAGCACGCAGCGGCGCGAAGTCGTCGCCGGCGTGACGACGTTTCTCGCGATGGTCTATTCGGTGTTCGTCGTGCCCGGGATGCTCGGCAAGGCGGGCTTCGACACGAGCGCCGTGTTCGTCGCCGTGTGCCTCACGACCGCGTTCGGATCGCTGCTGATGGGTCTGTGGGCGCGCCTGCCGATCGCGATCGGCTGCGCGATCTCGCTCACCGCGTTCACCGCATTCGGCCTCGTGCTCGGCAAGGGCCTCTCGCCCGCCGTCGCGCTCGGCGCCGTATTCCTGATGGGCGTGGTATTCACCGCGATCTCCGTCACCGGCGTGCGCTCCTGGATCCTTCGCAACCTGCCCACCGGCGTCGCGCACGGCACGGGTATCGGCATTGGCCTCTTCCTGCTGCTCATCGCGTCGAATGAAGTCGGGCTGATCGTGAAGAACCCGGGCGCCGGCATGCCTGTCTCGCTCGGGCACATCACCGCGTTCCCCGTGCTGATGTCGATTCTCGGGCTCGCCGCGATCTTCGGCCTGGAGCGCCGCCGCGTGCCGGGCGGCATCCTGCTGGTGGTGGTCGCGCTCTCCGTGATCGGGCTGATCTTCGATCCGTCCGTGCGCTTTCACGGCATTTTCGCGCTGCCGTCGCTCGCGACGCCGGGCCACGCGTCGCTGATCGGCGCGATGGACGTGAAGGGCGCGCTCTCGATG
>Ga0247819_10001765_pt1 | contig 11499 bp, 10 predicted proteins | sample 13C_Xylose_Day6_FD_193428 | JGI IMG/M metagenome (GOLD analysis project Ga0247819, IMG submission 193428) | Soil microbial communities from agricultural site in Penn Yan, New York, United States - 13C_Xylose_Day6 | ecosystem: Environmental > Terrestrial > Soil > Agricultural land | place: USA... | reverse complement strand
CACGAGCGCCTTGCCGCCCATGTCCGCCCCCCATGACGTTCCACCACTACCGGATGCTAACCCGTGAACTCCGCTGCTCGGCTGCTCGGTTGTGCCGGGTGAGTCCGTGGGAGGAGACGCTGGGAGCCGTGCCGGACGAGGGGCTCCTCCGGGCGGGTCGTCAGGTGCGGGAGAACGGCGCCCAGCCGGAGATCTCGAATCCGGCGCCCTCGCGCCGGATCTCGAAAGCCCCGTGGCCGGGCAGATGAGCGGGCAGCACGAGGGCGTTGTGGTCGGCCGCGTAGGCGTACATACGTGCCCGGCTGGCGCGGGCGGCGTCCTCGTCCTCCTCGAAGCAGCTGTTGAGGTGGGGCTCGTGGACCTGGATCGCGCCGTGCAGCAGGTCTCCGGCGAATACCGCGCGGTCGCCCTTGGAGTCGAGGTGGATGACCGAGGATCCCGGAGTGTGCCCCGGGGCCGGTTCGAGCCGGAGGCCGGCGTCGATGACGTAGGAGTCGTCCCAGGTTTTGACGAGCCCCGCGTCGATCACCGGCTGGATGCTGTCCTCGTAGACGTTCTGGTTCCCCCGGCCGAACTTGGTGCGGTGCAGGTTGTCGGGATGCCAGTACGTGACGTCGGTCTGCGGCATCAGGTACGTCGCGTTCGGGAAGGTGGGCACCCAGTCGCGTCCGTCGAGCCGGGTGTTCCAGCCGACGTGGTCGTCGTGCAGATGGGTGTTGACGACGAGATCGACGTCCTCCGGCTCGATGCCGGCCGTGGCGAGGTTCTCCAGGTAGTCCGTGTTCAGGTACGACCAGATCGGCTGCAGCGGACGGTACTTGCCGTTGCCCGCACCGGTGTCGATCAGGATGACCCGGCCCTCGCTGCGCAGTGCCCAGGACTGGGTGGCGACGCGCGTCAGGTCGGTGCGGGCGTCCCAGTGGTCCGGGTCCAGCAGCGCGGCGTGGCGCTGCCATTCCTCCGGCTTGCTGCCGGGGAAGAACACATCGGTCGTCATCGGTGAGATGTCCGAGAACTCGATGACGCGGGTGATCTCGACGTCCCCCAGTTCCATCGTGATGACCTGGGACGCCGTGGGAGGAGTGGTGGGCATGTGTCTACCTCGATCAGGTGGGCGGGCTTGAGAAGTGCTCCGTGTGATCGACTCTCAGGCCCCCGGGCAGAGGGGACCAGACCCGCTTCTGCCTACCCCTGACAGGTACAGGCGACGGGCCGGGCCACCGCGCATACTTGCCGCCATGGACCGCAGATCACCGCTCGGTGAGTTCCTTATGGCACGGCGGGCCCAGCTGAGCCCGGACGACGTCGGCCTGCCCCGCTACGGGGAACGGCGCCGGGTGCCAGGCCTGCGCCGGGAGGAACTCGCGATGCTCGCGGGCGTCAGTGCCGGCTATTACACGCGGCTCGAACAGGGCCAGTCACTCAACGCCTCGGCCGAGGTCCTCGACGCGATCGCGACAGCCCTTCGGCTGACCATGGCCGAGCGGGAGCACCTGTCCGTCCTGTCGACGACGGCGAACCGCCGTAGCGCACCGGCGGTACCTCCCGAAGAACACGCCTCCGCCGATCTGCGTATGTTGCTGGCCGCGATGGCGGACGTGCCCGCACTCGTCGTGGGCCGCCGCAATGACGTGCTCGCCTGGAACGCAGCCGGGCACGCTTTGCTCGCCGGACACCTGGACGCGGCCTCGCCCGACGACCCGGACACCCGGCCCAACCTGTCCCGGCTGGTCTTCCTGGACGCGCACACCCGTGCCCTCTACCGCGACTGGCCCGCCAAGGCCCACGCCGTGGTCGGCAACCTGCGCATCCTGACGGCCCGCAACCCCGACGACACCCGCCTTGCGGCGCTGGTCGGCGAACTGGTGATCCGCAGCCCCGAATTCGCCACTCTGTGGGCCGAACACGCCGTCGAGCCCTGCGGCCGCGACGTCCACGACCTGTCCCATCCGATCGTCGGGAACCTGACCGTCGTGCAACAGACGTTCCCCGTCCCGCAGGAACCGCACCAGTCCCTCGTCGCCGTCACCGCGGAGCCCGGATCCCCCTCGTCCGCGGCCCTACAGATGCTGCGACAGGCCGGCGGCATCGGCAAGCGCCAAGGGTGAGACGAAGTCACGCCCGGCGCCTCTCCCTCACGCGACCTCGACAGGGGCCTACCCCCGGCGGAACGTGGTGAGCGTCCGGCGGGCGTGGGCGGACCAGGCCGGTGCCTGGGACGGGGCCAGCGTGGTCAGGTGGGCTTCCATGTCGCTGATGGTGCGCTCCGCTGCGGTCTCCTCGCCGCGGTAGGTCTGCCACGACGCCTGTGCCAGGTGGGCGTTGCACCAGCGCTCCAGGTGACCGGTCCGGCCCCGGTCCAGTACGAGGACCCGCCCGTGGGCCACCGCCAGCCGGAACCCGCGCTCGGCTGCGCCGTCACGGAGACACCGCATCGCGGTGGCGCCCGAGACCAGCGCCGTCTCCACGCACGCCTCGTGCACCGCGTCCTGCGGGAACCTCTCCGCCAGCCACACGAGGCTGCCGCACAGGTCCTCCAGAGCCTGCGACACCTGGTCCGTCTCGATGAAGGCCAGGGAGCCCGACACCAACTCCGCGCGTCGGCACGAGAGTTCGGCGAGCAGCCGGTCCACGTCCCGCGGCCTCACGTCCCGGACCTTCGCCAGGTCGGCGAGCCGGACGTCCAGGCCCCGGAGCAGCATCGTGTGAGGGTCGTCGCCCAGTGAGGCAGCCGTGTCCACGGTCTGCCGGGGGAGGAGCCGCTGCCACGGGTACGCGGTCCGCTCGGCGAAGTGGCGGCGCATCGTCTCCATTTCACGGACCGCGCCGTCCAGGTCCCCGGACCGGTGGAGCGCCACGGACAGGGCTCCCCGCAGCCGCGCCGCCTCGTCCTCCAGGTCGGTGCGCCCGCCGTCGATCAGGCTCCGGTACTCGCGCAGCGCCTGATGCGCGGGGGCCTGCGCCTCGGTGACATGCCCGAGCCGCAGCAGTACGTTGACCCGGCGCTGGCGGGCGTCCGCGACATCGCGCAGGGACACCTCGCCTCGTTCGGAAAGGGACTCCACCGTGGTGGTGATCTCGTCCGCCACGGCCAGCGCCTCCCTGTGCCGGTCCAGGTCGCCCAGCGCGGCGTTGAGGGTCTGCAGGCACCGCACCCGGACCTGTTCCTCCTGCGGTTCGGCCGGAGTACCCAGCGCGTCGAGCGCCAGCCGTACTTCGCGGCACGCCGCCTCGGGCTTCCCCGACCTGCGCAGCAGCACGGCCCGCCCGTTGTGGATCAGCGTCGACACCAGCCGGCCTCCCGAGCCGGCGGCGGACACCGGCCCCAGCACGCGCTCGGCCTCGTCGAACTCCCGTGCCGCGGCCGCCCCGTCGCCCGCGTCGATGTGGGCGTCGGCGAGTTTGCGCCGGGCCTCGGCCCGGTCGACGGGCCAGACGTCCCGGCCGTCCGTGGCACCGAGCCGGTCCCACACCTCGACGGCTCGCCGGGCGAGGGCGACCGCGGCGGCCGGGTCCTCCAGCGCCCGTACGAGGGTCGACTCGTGGTCGTGGGCCTGCGCCAGATAGCGGACGTAGTCCAGCCGGCCGTCGCGCAGCACGGCGTCCTCCAGCAGCGAGCGGGCCGACCGGTACGCGGCGAGAGCCTGCTGCGGCCGTCCGGAGTGCTCGTCGCCCAGGGCGGACAGCAACAGCGCCCGGCCCAGTTCCCCGGCGACATCGTGCCGACCCCGCTCGTGCACCAGGGGCTCGTACAGGGCGATCGCCGCCCGTGCGTGGACCGCGGCGTCCTGCGTGCCCTTCGCGGTCACCGCCCGGTTGAGGCGCAGCGCGGCCCGTACGGCGTCGAGGTCCGTGCGGCCCGGAGCGGCGGCGCCCTCGATCAGCGCGTCGGCCCGCTCCCACGCGGCGGCGGCCTCGTCGGTCCGGCCTGTCTTCTCCAGCGCCGCGGCCCGGCCGGCCAGCGCCAGGGCCAGCCCTTCATCCTCACCGGCGACGGTCATGGCGTCGATGGTCCGCTCGAAGAGGGGGATCTGTTCGTGCGGGTCGTCGACCGCGTTGGCCTTCGTCCCGAGGGCCATGCCCCGGATACGGGCCCCCTCGACCGGATCCGACACCGCCCCGGCCTCGTCGAGGACCTGGTCGCAGATGGTGACCGACTCACCGGGGGAACCCGACAGCCGCAGCACGACGGCGAGGGAGTGCAGGACCGCGAGCCGCAGGGAGAGTCCGTACTGCCGGTCGGGCTCCGACTGCCGGCCGGGCCCCGCCAGTTCCTGAAGCGCCCGGGCGCTCGCCCGGTACGTCTCGACGGCTCCCGGCAGGTCGCCCAGACCTTGCCGGACCCGGCCCGACTCGGCGATGACACGGGCCCACAGCAGCCGGACCGAGTCATCGGGTTCCCGCACCGTGTCGAGGACAGCGGCCGCCTCGGTGAGCGCCCGCAGGTCCTCCATGGACTGCGAGGCCCGGCTGCCGTGGCCGCTCGGCCAGAACCGCACCGTCTCCCCGGGGTCCCGGCCCGCGGCCTGATAAGCGGCGCCCAGGAGTTCACGGGGGTCCTGCCAGGCGGCCCCTCCGGGAAGCCGGCGCTCGAAGCCGCCCTTCACGGTGGGGCGCGGCGACGCGGGCGGGGGGTCGCCGGGCAGCGGGATCCCGCACTCCCGGACCGCGGTCCGCACCAGACTGTCCGCCGCCTCCTGAAGGGACTCGGGACGCTCGTCCGGATCCGCCCGGAAGCAGGCACGCAGCAGCGCGACCACGCCCTCGGGCATGGCGACCGGTCCCGGCGTGCCGTCCCGCCGCTCCTCCAAGTAGGCCTCCAGCGCCGCCCCGGCGAGCGTCCCCGAGGGCCAGCTGCGGCCGCCGGTGAACATCTCCAGCACGGTCACGGCCCAGCTCCACAGGTCGGCCGCCCGGCCCAGCGGGCGGCCCTCAGCCTGTTCCGGGGAGGCGTAACCGGGGGTGACGCCCTCCGCTACCGCGCTCGGCGGCGGAGCCTCCTCCGCCCGCGCCTCCGCGAGCGTCTGCCGCAGTACGTTCTTCAGCACCTCGCTCGTCTCCGCGTCGATGCCGTCGCCCTCCCGGGCCAGGAGGTCGAGGACGTACTCCTGGCCGATGACGTCCTGGACATCCCGCTCGCCGCCCGTCGCCAGCCCGAAGTCGGTGATGCGCGCACCGCCGGACTTCGTGAGCAGGACGTTGCCGGGCTTGGTGTCGAGATGGAGCAGACCATGGGAGTGCGAGGCGGCCAGACCCCAGGCCGCCTCGACGGCGATGCGCAGCACGGTGTGCAGGCGTTCCCGCTCGGTGCCGGCGTACAGCCGTCCGTCCGCGATCCAGTCCGCCAGAGACCCTCCGGCGACGTACTCGCTGAACACCGCCAACTGGGAGCCGACGGTGCGGGTGAAGTGGCAGGGGGTGATGTGCGGATGCGGAGGCAGCCCGATCCAGCGCTGCGCCTCGGTGAGGAACCTCCCCTGTTCCACCGGATCGTCCCGGTGGACCCGCTTCACCGCGTACCGGTCCCCGGTGCGCCGGCTCACGGCAAGCACGACCGCTCCGAACCCGCCCTGACCGAGGACCCGTTCGACGACGAACTCGCCCATGACCGTCGATCCGGCCGACCAGGCGGTATCGGCCTCCGCCCGCCGCGCGGGGTGTCCGGACGACGGCCAGGAGCGGGAGCTGTGCACCGGCATGCGGGGGGTCCTTCCGGGAGGGAATGGGACGCGCTACACCGCTTCCAGCGCCGACCGGAGGGCGGCCGCCGTGGGGAAGCGGATGCGTGGGGTGTCGGTGAGGGCCTCGTCGACCAGACGGGCCAGGCGCGGCGGTATGCCCGGTGCCCGCTCGGCGAGCGGAACGGGCGCGCTGTGCCAGGCGGTCAGCCAGGGGTCGCGGTCCGGCGGGAAGTTCCGCGGGGTGCGGCCGCCGCTCAGTACGAAGTACAGGGACGCCGCCACCGCCCAGACGTCCACGTCCGGCTGGGCGTACTTGAAGTTGACGACCTGCTGCCGGGGCATGAAGGCCGGTGTCCCCGCCGAGGCGCCGGTCCGCGTCACTCCGCTGACTCCTGCCAGTTCGTAGGACTTGGCCAGACCGAAGTCCGCGATTTTGGGGTGCGGTCGTGAAGGGTCGCCGGTTAGCAGCAGGTTGTGCGGCTTGATGTCCCGGTGGACCACGCCCGTGACGCGGACCGGCCTGCCTGCGGCGTCGACGGCTTCCAGGGGCGCCGTGTGCGCGTGGTGCAGTGCGTCGAGCACGTCGAGGAACAGGGCGACGGCCGCGTCCGGGTCGAGCGGTTCCCCCTGGCGCACCCGCTGGTCCAGGCTGCCGCCCTCGCACAGCTCCATCACCAGGAAGTACCGCCCGTCGGTATGGCCGCAGGCGTGGGTGCGCACGATGTGGGGGTGGACGAGAGCCTCGGCCGTGCGCAGCTCCCGCAGGACACGCGGATCCCCGCCGGGGGGCGACACGCCGTCCCCGCGCAGCACCTTCACGGCACACCGCTCGCCGCTCTCCCGGTCGACGGCGCTGTACACGGTGCCCATTCCGCCCCGTCCCAGCCGTGGACCGATCGCCCAGCGGCCGAGGACCGGTGCCCGGTCCCGGATGTCCATCCGCGTTCTCCCCGTGTCGGCGCGGATCGGAACAAGGACCCTGTGATCCACGTCTCCTCGTATAGTAGGGGGCCGTACGTGAACAGGGACGGTTTGTGTGGAAAGCCGCCCAACAGGGTTGCCGGGTCGTGTAGTTGCACCGTTCCGAGGAGGGCCGGGATGTCCAGGGACAGTTCCGCGGATCCGTTCAGCGCGTTCCTCAACGCGACGAACCATCAGGTCGTCCACGGGGGCTCGTCGGCCGGACCCGTCCGCTCCACGGACGCCCTGCCTCCCGTCGCGATGCTGCTGATCCGGGCCCTGGACGGCAGGCCGCGCACGGCGGTCGGTGAACTGCGGATCGAACTCGGTCTCACGACACTTCAGATCGCCGAGGCGGTCGAGGTGCTCCGGCGCCTGTCGCTGGTCGAGGTGGTCGCCGGTGGAGGCGACGAGGTACTCGAACTCACGTCGAGCGGCCAGGACTTCGTGGACGGGACGCGCTAGCAGCCGAGCACGGCGAGGCGGGAGGTGGCACCGGATGCAGGGATTCGCCGCGGCGGGCGTGCTGGGTGCGCTGGTGGGCACGGCCGAACTCATGTCGCGCTACCGCGACCGTCCGTCGGCCCTGCTGGGCGTCGCCAGCGCGTGGTTCTACGTCCTGCTCAACGCGGCGGCGAGTGGCGGCGTCCTGTGGCTCATCCGGGCGTTCGACTGGCGCTTCGGCTCCAGCTCCCCCGACCAGACGGCGGCCCTTCAGGTGCTCGTCGCCGGACTGGCCGCGCTGGCACTGTTCCGCAGCTCGCTGTTCAACGTCCGCATCGGGGACCAGGAGGTCGGCGTCGGCCCCAACCTCATCCTCGCGATGCTGCTGGGCGTGGCCGACCGGGGCGTGGACCGGGTCCGTGCCAAGGACCGCTCCCAGCAGGTCACCCGCATCATGCGCGGGGTGCGGTTCGCACGTGCCCGGGTAGCCCTGCCCGCCTTCTGTCTGGCCCTGCTGCAGAACCTGCCCGAGCAGGAGCAGCAGGACCTCGCGACCGCCGTGGAGTCGCTGGCCGCCAGCGAGATGACGGACACGCAGAAGTCGTACGCGCTCGGCCTGCTGCTGATCAACATCGTGGGCCCGGACGTGCTGGAGGGGGCGGTGACGGCACTGGGCGAGGAGATCGGGGAACCCCTGCCGTCCCCCGGGCAGCGTCCACAGCCGCAGGGCCGCGCCGACACGGAACCGCTCACGGCGTGAGGCCGGGCTGCTCTAGCCCATGAACTCCGGCGGCTCGTACGGCGTCCACCAGCTCAGCAGGCCCCAGACCCCGAGTGCGAGCGCGCCCGCCGCGATCGCGGCCGCGAGCCACGGGCGGCGCAGCACGCGCAGGGTGAGCAGCCAGGCGGTGAGCGGGACGAGCGCGCCGCCGAGGGCGATGAGGGGGAGGTCGACGTAGAGGACGCTCAGGTCCCGGTGCATGCCCTCGAACCCGCCGTGGACGCTGACCCGGGCCCTCGGCGCCCAGGCGAGCACCGCCGCGACGGCTCCCACGGCCGCCAGGAGGATGCCCGCACAGCCCTGTCTCTCTTCTTGCATACCTTGATCCGACGCGATCGTCCCGTCGGTGGTTCCTGGCCGCTTACTGCCGGTATCCGCTTAGGAACCGCCCGATCCGGCCGATCGCCGCCTCCAGGTCCTCCGCGTGGGGGAGGGTGAGGATGCGGAAGTGGTCGGGGGAGGGCCAGTTGAAGCCGGTGCCCTGGACGACCTGGATCTTCTCCCTCAGCAGCAGGTCGAGGACGAACTTCTCGTCGTCGTGGATCCTGTGCACGGACGGGTCGATGCGCGGGAACGCGTAGAGCGCGCCCTTCGGCTTCACGCAGCTCACGCCGGGGATCTCGTTGAGCTTCTCCCAGGCCACGTCCCGCTGTTCGCGCAGCCGGCCGCCCGGTGCGGTCAGTTCGCGGATGGACTGCCGGCCGCCGAGCGCGGCCTGGATGGCGTACTGGGCGGGCGCGTTGGCGCACAGCCGCATGGAGGCCAGCATGGTCAGGCCCTCCAGGTAGTCCTTCGCGTGCTGCTTGGGGCCGGTGACCACCAGCCAGCCGGAGCGGAAGCCCGCCACGCGGTAGGTCTTGGACAGGCCGCAGAAGGTGAGGACGACCAGGTCGGGGGCGAGCGCGGCGGCCGAGTGGTGCACGGCGTCGTCGTAGAGGATCTGGTCGTAGATCTCGTCGGCGAGCACCATCAGGCCGTGGCGGCGGGCGAGGTCGAGGATGCCCTCGACGATCTCCTTCGGGTACACCGCGCCGGTGGGGTTGTTGGGATTGATGATGACGACCGCCTTGGTGCGGTCGGTGATCTTCGACTCCATGTCGGCCAGGTCCGGGTACCACTCCGCCTGCTCGTCGCACAGGTAGTGGACCGCCTTGCCGCCCGCGAGGTTCGTCACCGCGGTCCAGAGGGGGAAGTCCGGTGCCGGGATCAGGACTTCGTCGCCGTCCTCCAGCAGGGCCTGTACGGCCATCGAGATCAGCTCGGAGACGCCGTTGCCGAGGAAGACGTCGTCGACGTCGACCTCCAGGCCCAGGGTCTGGTAGCGCTGGGCCACCGCGCGGCGGGCGGAGAGGATGCCCCGCGAGTCGGTGTAGCCGTGTGCCCGGGGGAGCATCCGGATCATGTCCTGGAGGATCTCCTCCGGCGCCTCGAACCCGAAGAGGGCCGGGTTGCCGGTGTTCAGGCGCAGCACGCTGTGCCCCGCCTCCTCCAGCGCGTTGGCGTGCTCGATGACCGGACCGCGGATCTCGTAACAGACCTCGCTGAGCTTGCTCGACTGCCGGAACTCCATGCGCCGCTTCCCCTCACGTGGTGTTGCTTGGTTTTACCAAGTGAACGCTTGGAAAGTCCAACAACATGTCTAGACTGCGTCGCATGTCACCTCGCCGAAGCTACGACCAGTACTGTTCCGCCGCCCGCGCGCTCGACGCGGTCGGCGACCGCTGGACCCTGCTGATCGTCCGGGAACTCCTCGCGGGACCGCGCCGCTACACCGACCTGCACGCGGACCTGCCCGGTGTCAGCACGGACGTACTGGCCTCCCGGCTGAAGGACATGGAGCGCGACGGCCTCACCACCCGGCGCAGGCTGCCCCCGCCCGGCGCGGCATACGTCTACGAACTCACCGCGCGAGGCGAGGAGTTGCTGCCCGTCCTGCAGGCCCTCGGCGCCTGGGGCGAGGCGGAACTGGGGGAGCGGCGCCCCACGGACGCGGTGCGCGCCCACTGGTTCGCGCTGCCCCTGCTGCGGGCCCTGGAGGGGGAGACGGGGCTCGTGGAAGTCCGCCTGGAGGAGGGCCTGTTCCACCTGCGCGCCGGGGCGGGCGGCGGCGCCGTCCACGGCGACGGCGCCGCCCCGGAGGAACCCGACGCCCGGCTGTCCCTGGACACCGGCACCTGTACGGCGATCAGCCGCGGCGAACTGTCCCTGGCCGGCGCGGTGCGCGCGGGACGGGTCGGGGTGACGGGCGACGGCGCGCTCGCCAAGGCCCTGCGGGAGGCGTGAAGGGAAAGCCGGAAGGCCCTGCGGGGAGGCATGAGGGAAAAGCCGGAAGGCCCGCACGGGGCGGGCCTTCCGGGAGGGTGTCACGCGTGCGGCGGCACCCCGGGAGGGCGTCCGGAGCCCCGGGTCAGGCGGTAGCCGGCGACACCCGCCAGGGCGGCCAGCGCGCCGCCCACGGCGGTCCAGATCCAGCGGTCGGACCACCAGCCCGAGGTCCAGCCGTCCTCCGGCTCCAGATCGGCCAGGACGGCGGTGGGCGAGTCGTCGTCCTCCGCCTCGTCCGCCTCGGCGCGTACCGCGATGCCCGGCACCAGCGGCTCGGACAGAGTGCCGTCGACCGCCGCCGCGCCGCCCATGTCCTGGGACTCGACCCGCAGTTCGGCGTCGACCGCCTGACCGAGGTCGGCCGTCGACAGGCGCAGCGCGGTGAGCCGGACGTAGTACGTGCCGGGCAGCGGGTCGTTGGCCCACGGCTCCGACCAGGCGCGGACCGTGCGCAGCACGCAGGTCAGCTCCACCGAGGGCGCGTCCGCCGCGGCGGTGTGGGTCGCCGCGCCGTACTGGCAGGCCTGACGGCGGCGCAGACCGTCGTACACGTCGATCTGCCAGGTCTCCGCCGCGTGGCTGTCCGGCAGCTTCACCGTCGCCTCGACGGTGGGGCGCTGCCCGGCGTCCGCCGGGAACGACCAGTACAGGTAGTCGCCCGTGGAGGCGCGCGCGGTGGCGGTCTGCCCCTGCTCGACCTCCGTCGCCGTACGGAACGAGGTGCCCGCGCGGGTGGGCGCCCCGTCGTCGGCGGACGCCTCCGGGGAGGGCGAGGAGTCGGCCGCGGCCGGTGCGGCGGCCAGCCCGAGGGCGAGCAGGGCGGCGCCCAGTACACGTATGGCACGCATCAGTTGGTCCTCCAGACAGCGAACCGCCAGCGTGACAGCCAGCCCCAGAGCAGACCGGCGACGAAGCCGGTGAGGATCAGCGCGCCGAGCAGCCACCAGCCCCGGCCCAGGCCGAAGGAGGCCACGTCGCTCGACCCGCCGGGACCGTCCACGACGTCGACCGTCAGCTCCAGCGGAAGACCGGGGGTGGTCTTCACCCCGGCGTCCGCCGAGAAGGAGTTGGTCACCGCCAGGCACACGACCTCGGCCGCGGGCTTGGCGCCGTCGTCGTCGTCCCGCTCGGGCTTGGGGTACCGCAGCCCGGTGGACAGCACGTCCGTACGGCCGTTGCCGGTGGCCTCGCCGCGCACGATCTCCCGGCCGTGCACCGTGACGGCCCGCAGCAGCACGCCGTAGTCCGGACGCACCGCCCGGTCCGCCGCCACACTCACCGAGGCGCGCAGTTCCTGCCCGGCCGGCA
>Ga0247819_10001764_pt1 | contig 11500 bp, 8 predicted proteins | sample 13C_Xylose_Day6_FD_193428 | JGI IMG/M metagenome (GOLD analysis project Ga0247819, IMG submission 193428) | Soil microbial communities from agricultural site in Penn Yan, New York, United States - 13C_Xylose_Day6 | ecosystem: Environmental > Terrestrial > Soil > Agricultural land | place: USA... | reverse complement strand
GGGCTGTTGCGTAAGCTGTCGCAAACTCTCGGCGTCTAGCCACTCACTTTAACGGTTGAAGCCGTCACCGTTGCAAGCACACGGACCAAATAGCTCGCGCATCATGGCCATGTAAGATTCTTCTTCGGTTTCACGTCGCGCCCGCACCATTGATTCGATATCGGGGGTCGCTAAATAACGCAAACGGCCAGTGCCATCGTTCGCCGCATCGAAAATGACTCGTGCCACGTCTTCGGAGGTTGACAGGCTCTGTTCGCGCAAGCCTTCAAATACCTCTGCCGTGTGGCTGATGAAAGCGTTGTAGTCAGCAGGCGCGCACACTTGAGCCACCTCACTCGCTGAACGAGCGCCGAATCCCGTGCTTATTACCCCACCAGGTTCAACAATTTTCACTACGATTCCTTGAGACGCCAGCTCATAAGACAACGACTCTGAAAAGCCTTCCAAGGCAAATTTGCTGGAAGTGTAGATCGAGAGCATCGGAAGTCCGAACACTCCAGCTCCGGAGCTGACGTTAATGACCACACCGGACTTACGCTGGCGCATATGCGGCAGGACCTGCCGGGTGACCTCCATCGCACCAAACAGATTCACGTCAAATTGTTCTCGAATTTTCGCATTCGAAGTGCCCTCGAACACGCCGAACAAACCAAATCCGGCGTTATTGATCAAGACATCTATCTGGCCGAATCGGGCCATTCCGGCGTTGATCGTCTCCTCGACACTGACCGTGTCCTGCACATCAAGACGGGTGACGATCACATTGGATAAAGATGCCAGTTCATCACCGTTGGCGATGTTGCGCATGCTGGCAATGACGTTCCAGCCTTGAGCTGCGAACAGCTCAGCGGTTGCACGCCCAAAACCGCTGGAAGCGCCAGTTATGAGGACGGTTGAAGTCATGAGATTACTCCCGATGGGTTTGATGTTCGCCCCATGCAACGAAACCGTACGGCTTCGTCGAGGCGTTACACCTGCACCATAATTTCACGCACTGGCGCAAACAATCGGGCTAGTATGGGATGAACTAATGCAAGAAATAGCACAATGCGAAAAGCCGGATTGCAGGATCTCAACGCCGTAGTCGCCTTGGCTCATCATCGGAGTTTTCGTCGAGCCGCTGTCGAGCTTGGCCTCTCCCCCTCGGCAATGAGCCACGCCATTGCAATGCTCGAACAACGAATGGGTGTACGGTTGTTCAATCGCACAACTCGCAGTGTTTCATTGTCAGAGGCCGGGGAACAGTTTCTAGCCCGGGTCCAGCCGGCGCTGGCAGACATCTCCAGTGCAATGGAGGCCGTAAATCAGTTTCGTGAGACGCCGAGTGGCAATCTGCGCATCAATGCTTCCGAGGGTGCAGTTCAAATGATCATGGCGTCGGTGGTTGCCGAGTTCCTTCGGCGCTACCCCGACATGCGTCTGGAAATCGTCACCAGTACAGCATTGGTGGACATCGTGGCCGAAGGCTTCGACGCCGGCATTCGAATGGGCGAAAGCGTGCCGCTTGATATGGTTGCAGTTTCCTGTAGCCCACCGTTGCGTTTCGCCGTAGTTGGCTCATCCGCCTATTTTGCCCAGCACCCGGCACCTCAAACGCCGGAAGACTTAAGGAGGCACAACTGCATCCGCACTCGATTTGCCAGTGGGGCACTCTACCGGTGGGAGTTCGTAAAACGGGGCCAGCAGCAGGTTATCGATGTCGATGGCACGCTGACTCTCGACAGCCAGCACTTGATTGTGGATGCAGCGCTCAAGGGGATCGGCATCATTTGTGTAAACGAATCTTCAATTGCCGAACATTTGGACGCTGGGCGCCTTATCCGCACGTTGGAGGACTGGACGCCGGCTTATCCGGGACTATGTGTCTTTTACCCGGCAAACCGCCATGTGCCAGCCGGTCTTCGAGCTTTTATCAACCTGGTGCGTGAGATGAACGTGACCTTCACGAAAGATCCCACACTCGTCTGATTCTCACTTTTCAGGAAGGCCTTCGAAAGCGCCTATCAGAACAACAGCGCTCAGCACGGGCCCGCTAAAAGGCCCCATGTGAGGTGAGTAATGTGGGCATAAAAAACTGGATTGACGCATGAACGCCAATCCAGTTCTATTTTCAATCGCGCAGTTGCAGTTGCAAGGCGCATTTCAAATCATCTGGCTAACGTGTTGAGTTGGAGGCTCAAGCCACGACGGGAATCAGCGGGTCGGCCGCTTGAAGTGCGATTTCCCGATCCGCTGCCGGAGGGTAAATCCACTGGGTGTTGATTTGGACTTTCAGCTCCTTGCCTTCCTGGCCGGTCAGCACCACTTTACGCTCCCAGCCCTCGGTGTACACCGCACCCCAGCCGCCCAGGTCCAGGCAGGTGACGTACTTGGGCTGGCTATAGGCAATCGGCTCGACACCAAGCAGATCCGCGGCTGCGTTGTTGCCGGCGGAGCGGCCCAGGGCGATCGCGTGCTGGCAGGTCATCAGGGCGTGGTTACCCTGGTCGTCCACGGCAGCGTAGGCAGTGTCGCCGGTGGCGTAGATGGCGTCCTGGCCGAGCACCTTGAGGTTGCGGTCAACATGCAGGCGTCCCTGCGCGTCGCGTTCGCCATCGATTTGCCGGGTCAGCGGTGACGCTTTTACGCCCACGGCAAAGATCACCGTGCTGGAGGCAATTCGTTCGCCGTTGGCGAGATGCACACCGTGTTCATCGACCTTGGCAACTGGGCTCCCGAGGCGCCAGTCAACGCCCAGACTGGTGCTTGCGTCAGCGACGACCTTGGCGATTGCTTCGCCCATGGAACCGCCAATCTGCTTGGCCATATCCACCACAATCACACGGAAATCGGCCTGCTCGCCCAGGATGGCACGCAGGCGGGCCGGCATTTCGGTGGCGGTTTCAATACCGGTAAAGCCACCGCCGACTACGACCACTGTATTGCGGGCAGCGCTTTCCGGTTGCTGAGCCAATTGTTGCAGATGCGCTTCCAATCGCTGCGCTGACTCCAGACTATCAACATCAAAGGTGAAGCGCTCGATGCCCTCCAGCGGCGGACGGGCCACTTGGCTGCCGGAGGCCAGGATCAGGCGATCAAAGTACAGCTCGGCATCGCCACCCGAGGCATCGCGATAGCTGACGCGCTGGCCGTCGGCGTCAATCTGCGTGGCGCTTCCTTGCACAAAGCGCACGCCAACAGCATCGAACAACGGGCTGAGCGGGGCGACGGTACTGGCCAGGTCGGTTTCATAAAAACGTGGGCGCACGCGCAGTTCCGCTTGGGGGGCAAGCAGAGTCACACTGATGTCAAGGCGCTTGTGTTGATCCAGCAGGCGCACGGCACTGAGTGCGCTCCACATTCCGCCGAAGCCGGCCCCGATGATCAGGATTTGTTGTTTCATATTATGAGTTCCCGTGGTGTGTTGGCGCTGATTGAAAACTGAACTATTGCGAACTGCTGACCTTTGCCGGCAATGTTTTGGGCCGGGTGGAATCCTTTTTCAGGTTATGTGAGCTCGTCGAAATCCACCGAATAACTGCGCTTCCCCATTGTTTCCAAGTATTTCCTTCATCCCCGCAAGTCTTTGCTTCACATCTCCAGGTTCATCCAACCGACTTTGGCCTCTTCAGGCGCCACCGCCTTGACGACCTTGCCGGTGGCCCGTTCCACGCGCTGGGCGACTTCCGGGTCATCGGCGAAGGGGATCAGACTGGCCTCCTCCAGGCTCTGCTTCGTTTCCCGTTTCAGGCAGCACTCGACCGTCAGCCACAGGCTTGCAACGAACAGAGCCCCCAACAAGATTTCGGGCATCTCAATCTCCTTGCCTCAGGCAATCTGCGCTTCACGTTCGGCCAGGCGCACGTCCGCCACCCGCACGGTGCGCCAGACGTTGTAGGCCATCAGCAGCATGCCGCTGAGGAAGAACACGCCACCGGCGAAGCGCACCACAAAGCCGGGGTGGCTGGCCTGCAAGGCTTCGACGAAGGAGTAGGTCAGCGTGCCGTCGTCGTTGATCGCGCGCCACATCAGGCCCTGGGTGATGCCGTTGACCCACATCGAGGCGATGTACAGCACGGTGCCGATGGTCGCGAGCCAGAAGTGCAGGTTGATCAGCGGGGTGCTGTGCATCTGCTCGCGCCCGAAGACTTTGGGCACCATGTGGTAGGTGGCGCCGAAGGTGATCATCGCCACCCAGCCCAGGGCACCGGCGTGCACGTGGCCGATGGTCCAGTCGGTGTAGTGGGAGAGGGCGTTGACGGTCTTGATCGCCATCATCGGCCCTTCGAAGGTCGACATGCCGTAGAACGCCAGGGACAGCACCAGGAAGCGCAGGATCGGGTCGCTGCGCAGCTTATGCCAGGCGCCCGAGAGGGTCATCATGCCGTTGATCATGCCGCCCCAGCTGGGGGCCAGGAGGATCAGCGACATCGCCATGCCCAGCGACTGCGCCCAATCGGGCAGGGCGGTGTAGTGCAGGTGGTGCGGCCCGGCCCAGATGTACAGGGTGATCAGCGCCCAGAAGTGCACGATGGACAGGCGATAGGAGTACACCGGCCGGCCGACTTGCTTGGGCACGAAGTAATACATCATGCCGAGGAAGCCGGTGGTGAGGAAAAAGCCCACGGCGTTGTGGCCGTACCACCACTGGACCATGGCGTCGGTGGCGCCGGAATACACCGGGTAGGACTTGAACCAGTCCACCGGGATCGACAGGTGATTGACCACGTGCAGCATGGCGATCACCACGATGAACGCGCCGAAGAACCAGTTGCCGACGTAGATGTGCTTGGTCTTGCGTTGCACCACGGTGGTGAAAAACACGATGGCGTAGGCGACCCAGACCACCGCCATCCACACCGCGCCGGAGAACTCGATCTCGGCGTATTCCTTGGTGGTGGTGTAGCCCAGCGGCAGGGTGACCAGCATGATCACGATCACCGATTGCCAGCCCCAGAAGGTGAAGGCGGCGAGGGTGTCGGAGTACAGGCGCACCTGGCAGGTGCGCTGCACGGCGTAGTAACTGGCGGCGAACTGGGCGCTGCCGGCGAAGCCGAAGATCACCAGGCTGGTGTGCAGCGGTCGCAGGCGGCCGAAGGTGGTCCAGGGCAGGTCGAGGTTCATCTCGGGCCACACCAGTTGCGAGGCGATCCACACCCCCATTGCCATCCCCACCACGCCCCAGAACACGGTCGCGATGACGAATTGGCGGACGACCTTGTAGTTGTAGGCCGGGTTATTTATCACTGTGCTCATCGTGCATATCCATCCATCAGGTCACAGGATGGTCACGGCATTGCTCGACGTGCGCTCGTTAAGAGTTGTGAATCGTTGTTGTTTGCGCCGCTGGCAGGGGCGAACCGGTTGCGGGAGAGTCGGAGCAATAATTGCAAAAAACTCAGCAATATGTGCAAAGCCCGGGACGCCAAATTTGTTGATAGTGAAACGGGTTTTACGATTAAGTTGTTGATTGAAAGCGTATTTATGCCTGCTTGCCGGTGATTGTATGGTCGGGTAGCCGCGAATAATAAAAGTCGTCAGTGGCAAAAGGGTCGTGGAGAACTCCTGCCATGACTACGGAGGTATACGCCTTGAGTGCAGCAGCAGAAGACGGTTTCGACGTGGTGTGGAGTTTTGGGCCCTTCCGTTTGTATCCAGTAGAAAGGCGCCTGGAGCGCTCCGGGGAATCCATCGCTATTGGTAGTCGCGCACTGGATATCCTGGTTGTCCTGGTGAAGGAAGCGGGGAGTGTCATCAACAAGCGAACGCTGATGACCAAGGCCTGGAAGAACATCGTTGTTGATGAAAGCAACTTGCGGGTCAACATCGGGCTGCTGCGTAAAATTCTTGGGGAGGGGGAAAATGGCGCTCGCTACGTCGCCAATGTCCCGGGGCGTGGCTACAGTTTTGTGGCGAAAGTCACCCGCTTGAATGTGATGGCTCGCCTGGAACTGAAGACCGATCAACGTGCCTCGGGTGACGCCGTACCTCGCCGCTCAGGTCAGATGGTCGGGCGAGGCAGTGACCTTTGTTTATTGGCGAACGCGATCCTGCTGCATCGCTGTGTATCGATTATCGGCTCGGGCGGCCTGGGTAAATCGATGCTGGCCGCGGCGTGTGCCAGTCATCTGCAAGCCGAGTTCTCCACCGCTGTGCATTACCTTAATCTTGATTCGCTCGGCCAGGCGCAGCCCGTGGTGCCCGCGCTGTTGACGATGTTCGGACTTGAGCAGGACGGGGCCGACCCGGTCACGGCCATCGCGGCAAAATTCGTCGCAAGCCGTGCTGTCCTGATCCTGGACAATTGCGATGGTTTTCTAGAGGGCGTCGCGACCCTGGTCGAGGCGCTCAGCGAAAGCCGCACTGAGTTACATGTGCTGGTGACGATCCGTGAAGCCTTGCGGGTCGATGGTGAGTTCGCCTATCGCCTCGGTCCGCTGGATGTGCCTCCCAGGGAGCTGAAGCTGTCGGCCGTGGAGGCGCGGGCTTATTCGGCGGTCGAGCTTTTTATCGATAAATGCCTGGCGAACGGGCACCTGTGCGAGCTGCCAGACGAAGAGGTGGCGCAGATGATCGAGATCTGCCTGCGACTCGACGCCAATCCGCTGGCAATTACCCTGGCGGCTTCGCGTGTGGCGACCTTCGGACTCACCGGCACCCTCGCGCTGCTCGATAGCAGCTGCCGGCTGCACTGGACCGGGCGACGCAATGCGGTCTCCCGGCACCGGACGCTGGAAGCGCTGCTCGATTACAGCTTTCACGCCCTCAATGCCCAGGAGCAGGCGTTATTCCTGCGCCTGGCGGATTTTGTCGGGGTGTTCAGCTTGAGTGATGTTCAGGCCATGGATCATTCCGACTTGCCGGATTTCGCCATGCTGATGGGCGTACTCGATGCGCTGGTCGGCAAGTCACTGCTGGTGCCTCAATCCACCGCCAGCGGCACCATGGACTTTCGCTTGCTGGAAACCGTGCGGATCTATGCGCTTGAGAAAACCATCAAACGCGAGGGCGGAAAGCGCGAGGCCACCTTGCACTACGAACATTCCGGTCATGGCCAGAGTCCTTGGTGCAGCGCCGCCAAACCAGATTTGGAGCTGGAACCGTTCAACCTGTTTGGCAATGCAGCCTTGTAGATATTCGGTCTGGGTGTCATGCCTTGTGGCGCGAGTCGGCTCGCACCACAAGGCAATCCCGGTTTGGCGACGGGCGTTGTCAGTGCCTTAGCCGAGCGCCGCCAACGCGCTCGCGACGCCTGCACCGTAACCGACATCAGCCTTGTTGCAGTTGGCAATGTGGCGCAATTGAACCTCCCGTGTCACCGATTGCAGTGAACGTGCGGTGTTTTCGAACAGCGCCTGTTTCTCCTGGTCGTTCATCTGTCGGAACAGATTGCCGGGTTGTTCATAGTGATCGTCGTCAACGCGGTGGTCCCAGTGACCGGCAGCACCGGAGAGCTCCAGTGGCGGCTCGCGCCATTCAGGCTGATCCAGCCATTCGCCCCGTCCGTTGGGTACGTAGGACAGCGTGCCGCCATGGTTGCCGTCGACACGCATGGCACCGTCACGATGGAAGCTGTGCACCGGGCACTGGGGTTGATTGACCGGGATCTGGTTGTGATTGACCCCCAGGCGATAGCGTGCAGCGTCGCCGTAGGAGAACAGGCGTGCCTGGAGCATGCGGTCCGGCGAAAAACCGATGCCGGGTACGATATTGGCCGGGCTGAACGCGGCTTGTTCAACGTCGGCAAAGACGTTTTGCGGGTTGCGATTGAGCTCGAAGAACCCAACTTCGATCAGCGGATAGTCGCCATGGGGCCAGACCTTGGTGAGGTCGAACGGGTTCACCGGATGGGCCTGTGCCTGGGCCGGCGTCATCACCTGTATGTACAGGGTCCAGCGTGGAAAGTCTCCCGCTTCGATGCTATCGAACAGGTCGCGGTGATGACTTTCACGATCTTCACCCACCAGCTGTCTGGCTTGTTCATCGCTCAGGTTTGCAATGCCTTGCTGGGTCTTGAAGGTGAACTTGACCCAGTGTCGTTCATTGTTGGCATTGATCAGGCTGAAGGTGTGGCTGCCAAAGCCGTGCATGTGTCGATAACTGCGAGGAATCCCGCGCTCGCTCATGACGATGGTCACCTGGTGCAGCGCTTCGGGCAGTGACGACCAGAAGTCCCAATTGTTCTGGGCGCTGCGCATGCCGGTGCGCGGATCGCGTTTGACGGCGTGGTTGAGGTCTGGGAAACGCAGCGGATCGCGAAAGAAAAACACTGGGGTGTTGTTGCCCACCAGATCCCAGTTGCCTTGTTCGGTATAGAACTTCATGGCGAAACCGCGAATGTCCCGTTCGGCATCGGCCGCACCGCGCTCGCCCGCTACCGTGGAGAATCGGGTGAACATTGGCGTTTGTTTGCCGACCGCACTGAACAGGTCGGCCCTGGTGTAACGGGTGATGTCGTGGGTCACGGTAAATGTGCCGAAAGCACCCGCGCCCTTGGCGTGCATGCGCCGTTCAGGGATCACCTCGCGATCGAAGTGCGCCAGTTTTTCCAGCAACCAGACGTCTTGCAGCAAGGCGGGACCACGGGGGCCGGCGGTTTGGGTGTTGAAGTTGTCAACGACGGGAGCGCCGTTGGCCGTTGTCAGTTTGTGATTCGACATGGCGTAGCCTCTCGATGGTGCAATAAAAAGAGCTACGGATAACGACGACAGAGTCCGGGCTGAGGTGATCACCAGTCGCCATCAGAATCTCTCGGGTTCATCCGGCATAAGCGGTAAGAACCTGGCGTTACCCGTAGCTAAAGAGGGGGGAGCGTACTGAGGATGCGTTGGTTAAGGTCAGCTGCGCAGGAAGGCCAGCAGGTCCTGGTTGCACTGATCCTTATGGGTCTCGGTCAAGCCATGCGGGGCACCCGGATACACTTTCAACAGGGCGTGGGGCACCAGCTTCTTCGAGGCGCGGCCCGCCGCGTCGATCGGCACGATCTGGTCGTCATCGCCATGGATGATCAGCGTTGGCTTGTCGAATTTTTTCAGGTCTTCGGTGAAGTCGGTTTCCGAGAACGCCTTGACCGAGTCGAAGGTATTCTTGAACCCGCCTGTCATGCCCTGCATCCACCAGGCGTCAATCATGCCCTGGGAGGTCTTGGCGCCCGGGCGATTGAACCCGTAGAACGGCCCGGCCGGGATGTCCTTGAAGATTTGCGAACGGTCGGCCAGCATGCCGTTGCGGATGCCGTCGAAGACTTCGATCGGCAGGCCGCCCGGGTTTTTCGCGGTTTTCAGCATCAGTGGCGGTACGGCTGAAATCAGGCCGATCTTCGCTACGCGGGAGGTGCCGTGGCGTCCGATGTAGCGCGCGACTTCACCGCCACCGGTCGAGAAACCGATCACGGTCACGTTACGCAGGTCCAGCGTATTGATCACGGTGGCCAGGTCATCGGCGTAGTGATCCATGTCGTTGCCTTCCCAGGGCTGGCTCGAGCGGCCATGACCGCGGCGGTCGTGGGCAATCACACGAAAGCCCTTGGATGCCAGGAAAAAAGCCTGGTAATCCCAGCTGTCAGCGTTCAATGGCCAACCATGGCTCAAGGTTACGACCGGGCCATCCTTCGGGCCCCAATCCTTGTAGTAAAGCTCAACACCTTCTTTGGTCGCGATGGTTGCCATGCCCTGGGTTCCTTTTGCATTGGAGGGAGCGGTTTTAACGGAGGCCGCTGAAGCGGAAGCCGGCAAGGCAGCCACGACCGCCGTCGCCAAGCCACCCAGCAACAAGTTTCGACGCACTGTTTCGTCAGGTGAAAGTGAGGAATCGTCTGCCATGGGAAATGCTCCTGATTAATCCGGATCAAGCTGAACAATTTGCCTGCTTACTATGGTTTAGTCCGTTGTAATGCGGTGTTAAAGGGTGCAAATAGTTGTGATGGCTTGTTGGCTTCAGGGGTAATTCGATGTTTTGGTGATAGGGTGTTAATTGCTGTATTGGCGATATTTTTTAATATGGGTGGTGCACGGTATTTATAGCTAAAAAGGCTCTGTGCCGAGGGTTTCACGAAATGGAATGATTGCTCTGGCTGACTTCGAGTAATGGGTTCGTGTTCGCCGTTACATAACGGTATCCAAAGAAAAATATAAATGAATAAACAGTCGTGTATGGGTGCGCGAGAAATAAATGCATGCCTTGGCATTCGACCGTATTGGCAAATTGAGGTGACATATGGGTGAATATCGAAAGTTATGGTGGTACCTGATCGGGATATTAGGCGTGACTTTTTGCCTGCTGGGCTGGTTCGGGCGTGAAATCTATCGCCAGGCCCCGCCGATTCCCGAGCGAGTGCAAAGTGCCAGCGGCCAATTGCTGTTTCAGTCCGTGGACATTCTTGATGGCCAAACCGCCTGGCAAAGTGTCGGCGGCATGCAGCTGGGCTCGATCTGGGGTCACGGTGCGTACCAGGCGCCGGACTGGACGGCCGACTGGCTGCACCGCGAACTGCTCGCCTGGCTGGACTTGGCCGCACAGCAGGGTTATGGCAAGGCCTACGCCGAGATCGATGGCGATCAGCAAGCCTTGCTGCGTCATCAACTCAAACGCGAATACCGCAGCAACCGCCTGGTCGATGGCACCCTGGTGCTCAGTGAACGCCGCATCCAGGCGATCCGGCAGACGGGCGCCTATTACGATGCGCTCTTCGGTGGCGATCCATCGCTGAGTAGCAGCCGCCAGAGTTTCGCGATGAAGGAGGTGACGATGCCTGACCCGGCCCGGCGTCAGCAGCTCACTCACTTTTTCTTCTGGACCGCCTGGGCCGCCGCCACTGAGCGTGACGGACTGAACGCGACCTACACCAACAACTGGCCCCACGAACCCCTGATCGATAACAACGCCACGGCCGAGAACATGGTCTGGTCGGTCATCAGCATCGTCGTACTACTGGCGGGCATCGGCTTCCTGGTCTGGGGCTGGGCGTTCCTGCGTAACCACGAGGAGGGCTCACCCACGGTGCCTGCGCAGGATCCTCTGAGCCTGATCACCCTGACACCGTCGCAAAAAGCCCTTGGCAAATATTTGCTGCTGGTCGGTGCACTGTTCGGCTTCCAGGTCATGATGGGCGGCGTGACCGCGCACTACACCGTTGAGGGCCAGGATTTCTACGGCCTGCCGCTGTCGAAGTGGTTCCCCTATTCGCTGACCCGGACCTGGCATCTGCAGAGCGCGATGTTCTGGATTGCCACCGGTTTCCTCGCCGCCGGGCTGTTCTTGGCGCCATTCATCAACGGCGGCAAAGACCCCAAATACCAGAAGCTGGGCGTGGACCTGTTGTTCTGGGCCCTGGTGCTGGTGGTCGTGGGTTCCTACACCGGCAACTTCCTCGCCATCGCGCAACTGATACCCGTCGAATGGAGTTTCTGGCTCGGTCACCAGGGTTACGAGTACGTCGACCTGGGCCGCCTGTGGCAGATCGCCAAGTTTGCCGGGATCGTATTCTGGCTGGTGCTGATGCTGCGCGCGATGGTGCCTGCCC
>Ga0247819_10001763_pt1 | contig 11504 bp, 6 predicted proteins | sample 13C_Xylose_Day6_FD_193428 | JGI IMG/M metagenome (GOLD analysis project Ga0247819, IMG submission 193428) | Soil microbial communities from agricultural site in Penn Yan, New York, United States - 13C_Xylose_Day6 | ecosystem: Environmental > Terrestrial > Soil > Agricultural land | place: USA... | reverse complement strand
CCTTGTTGACCACGCCGATCAGCGAAATTCCCCAATCCGTCTCCGTCATCGGTCGCGATGAGCTCGACGACCGCGGCGTGGTCAACAAGGTCGATGAGGCCCTGCGCTACACGCCGGGTGTGACGACGGAGCCTTTCGGCACCGATGCGGATACGGATTGGTACTACATCCGCGGTTTCGACGCGACGCAGACCGGCGTGTTCCTCGATGGTCTGACGCTTTTCAGCTTTGGTTTCGGCGGTTTTCAAATCGACCCCTTCATGCTCGAGCGGGTCGAAGTGCTGAAGGGGCCCGCCTCGGCGCTCTACGGCGGCGCCAACGCAGGCGGTATCGTCAGCCTGATCAGCAAGCGGCCATTCGATGAACCGCTCTATTATACCGAGATCGGCATCAACAACTTTGGCAATGCCTTCACCGGCTTCGATGTCAACGACAAGCTGACGGACGATGGCACCATCCGGTATCGCGTCACCGGCAAGATGTCGGGCGGCGATACCTACACCGATTTCTCCAACGATCTGCGCGGCTTCGTCCTGCCGCAGATCACCTACGCGCCTGATGATGCGACAAGCCTGACGGTCTACGGTGTTCTACAGGGCCTCGACCAGGTGCACGTCGGCAACGGCTTCCTGCCTTATGTCGGCACGGTCGTCGATGCACCCTTCGGTAAGATCGACCGCGATGCATTTTATGGTGAGCCGGATCTGGATACGGGCACCTATGTCCAGCAGATGATCGGCTATGAATTCACGCACGAGTTTGAAGGCGGTTGGCAGTTTAGCCAGAACCTGCGGTACGGCCATCTCTACAAGCATGAGAACGGCCCATATACCTTCGGTTACTACGATCCGAGCCTGCCCTTCCCGTCGTCGACAGTGCCGGCCACCCCCGACAATCTCCTTTATCGTCTGGGGTTTGAGGCGACATCGAAGGTCGATACCTTCGCCGTCGACAACCGTGTCGAAGGAGAATTCGAAACCGGGGCACTGGATCATACGCTGCTCGTTGGCCTGGACTACAAGTACTACCGGCTGGACCATGTGCAGGCTTCGTCGGCCGCTACACCCATCAGCGCAACGGATCCGATCTATGGTGCGCCGCAGCCCGCAAACGCCACCTATATCAATCAGGTGGTTACGCAGCAGCAGCTGGGCGTTTATGCGCAGGATCAGATCAGGTTCGGTCAGGGCTGGCTCGTCACGCTCAATGGTCGCTACGATTACGTGGACACCAACACCAAAAACGGCCCGACCTTCTGGGCTCCGACGCAAAATAACGCCTTCAGCTACAACGAAGGCGCTTTCAGCGGCCGCGCTGGCCTTGCCTATGAGTTCGACAATGGCCTGACCCCATATGTCAGCGTCGCGACCTTCTTCAACCCGATCGTCGCGGTGACAGCAACAGGCAATACCAAGCCGCAGGAAGGTGAACAGTTCGAAGTCGGGGTCAAATACGAGCCGACGTTATTCGACGGCGTGTTGACGGCATCACTCTATCAGTTGACCAAGCGCAATGCTCTCGTGACCGACCCGTTGACGAGCATTTCCACCCAGACGGGTGAGGTGCGTTCCCGCGGCATCGAGTTTGAGGGCAAGGCCAATATCAACGAAGATTGGAAGCTGATCGCCGGTCTTGATTTCATGGATCTCGAGGTGACCGAAGACGCGAACACGGCGTTGGTGGGAAAGACGCCGTACCTTGTTCCCAACGCTCAGGCGTCGCTGTGGCTCGACTATACCGTGCCTTCAGGAGCGCTCGAGGGGGTCAGCCTTGGCGCCGGCGTCAGATACCAGGGGGAATCCTGGGCGGATGCGGAGAACACGCGCAAAGTGCCCTCGGCCGCATTGGTCGATGCGGCAATTCGCTACGAGAAGGACGATTGGGCGGCATCGCTCAACGTCTCCAATCTCTTCGACAAGGAATATGTGAAGGGGTGCCAGGGGCTTTCGGTGTGCGGCTACGGCGAAAGCCGCACGCTGACCCTGAAGCTCAGCAAGAAATGGTAACGACGGCATCACCGCTTTAGTTTGTATGTAAACGACGTCGGGACCGGCGGCAGCCGGTCCCGACGTCGTTTACATTCTGGCAAATGCGTCGCTCGCTGCGCTTTCCAATGTCGGCTATTCCGTCGCCATCGGCTATAGATCATCCCATGAGAATCAATGCGATTACAAACTGGGCCTACGGGGTCACGGTCCTTTTGACCGGACTTTCCGGTGTAGCGTTCATCCTGTCGACGAACAGCGCGATCGAGGAGCGGCAGGCGGCCGAGCAGCATCTTGTGCTCGACACGCTTGGCGAAGATCTTGCGCTCGGCGCTGAGGAACGGAGCGATGCTGCCCGTCTGTACGTGATGCGCGGCGACCTGCGCCATCTCGAACGCTTCCATGGCAGGGAAGAGGAAGAGCGCGCTCACGAGGCGGCGATCAAGAACGTGCGGGAGGTTGGGGCGTCACCGGCCGAGTTGGCGGCACTTCAGGAGGTCGAGCGCGAGGTAGAGGCCCTCGACAAGATCGAGGTTTCGGCGATCGCCGCCTACCAGGAGGGCGACCAGGCAAAAGCGCAACAAATGCTCTTCGGTCCGGAGCACGACCGTCTGCAGACGGCGTTGCTTGAAACGGTGGTCCGCTTCCGCGAACTGACCAAGGCCAGAACCGGCGCGGCACTGGAGCAGGCAAAGGAGCGAAGCGACTGGTTCGCCATCGCCGCCAAGACGATGCTCGCCATGACTGCGGCGCTCTTCCTCGGTGTCCTTTATTTCGTGCTCAAGCGGCGCGTGGCCATGCCGCTGGTGCGCATGACGGGCATCGTGACGCGGCTTGCCAAGCAGGATTACGACGTGGAAGTTCCGCTCGACCGCCGCCGCGACGAGATCGGCGAGATGAACGAGGCGATCCATATCTTTCGCACCAACGGGCTGGAGCGGGACCGGCTCGATGCAGAGCGCCGACTGGATCAGCAGACCAAGGACCTCATCCTGCAAATGATGCATCGGCTGCAGGCGTGCCAGATCCAGGAAGAACTGGCCGAGGTCGTAGCCCGGTTCGCACCGCAGATCTTCCCCAACCTTGCCGGTCATCTCTATGTGCTGAACGATAACCGCACGTCGCTGACGCGTGTCGGCACCTGGCTCGACCCGCAACATTCGGCCGATACTTTCCCTTCCAGTGCCTGCTGGGGGCTTCGCCGCGGCCGGCCGCATGTCAGCAATGGCGGGCAGGGCGATATTGCCTGCCAGCATCTGGACGAGAGCGATGTCGCTGGACTGTGCGTGCCGCTGACCGCTCAGGGCGATACGATCGGTCTGCTCTATTTCGAGGAACGCTCGCCCGAGCAGCCGGCCGTCGAGACGTCGCGGCTTTATCTCGAGCTGATCGCGGAAAATATCGGCCTGGCTGTGGCCAACCTACAGCTGCGCGAAAAACTGACCAACCTGGCGGTCCGCGACGCATTGACGGGCCTCCTTAACCGGCGCTGCCTCGACGAAGCGCTGAACAAGCAATTGCGGGAGCGGGCCGGCCGACCGCTCGTTTGCCTCATGATCGACATTGATCACTTCAAACGCTTCAACGACGAGTTCGGCCACGACGCCGGCGATGTGGTGATGCAGTATGTTGCCCAGATCATGCTCGACGCGGCCGGCGAGCTGGGCGCGACCTATCGTTTCGGTGGCGAGGAGTTCACGATGCTGCTGCCCGAAATGAGCGAGGCGGCGGGCTTTGAATTCGCCGAGCGCCTGCGCGACAAGATCGGCACGACGCCGCTTTCTCACCGCGGACGCATCCTCGGCTCCGTGTCCGTGTCGATCGGTATTGCCTCGTCGCCACGCGAAGGCACGGTCGCGACGCTTCTGACGCGGGCCGATGCCGCCTTGCTCGACGCCAAGGCGCGGGGGCGGAACATGACGGTTTGCTCGTCAGGGCTGGTCGTCATCTAGCACTCTTCTGGAATAGCGCGTTTCCGGTTTGGACGGCTGCGGCATGATAGCGCGCGCAGCCGGGCACGCTCGAGCCAACGTCGGACCGTCGCCGTTCAGATCCAGACGGTTCGGCCCTCGCCTTCGCAGCCGAGTGCGCGCAGAATGCTGAGCGGAATGCCGATCATGGTTTCATGGCCGGTCGAAAGCAGGAACGAGGCCGTTTGCGGTTCGCGGTAGGCGAGGATCTCTTCGCGGGACGCCTTGGTATAGATGCCGCGCAGGGCGCGCACGCAGCCGCTATGGGTCACCACCACGTGTGTATTCTCGTGGTCGAGGGTGGCGAGCCAGGCGAGCAGGCGGCCGTCGAGCGTGGTGCGGCTTTCGCCGCCGGGCATGGCGTAATCCCACGGTTCGGCGCTATGCGCCTCATATTCGTGCGCGAGATCCCTCTCGATCTCATCGTGCGCGCGCCCTTCCCAGGAGCCGTAGGCCCTTTCCACCAGTGCCTCGTCATGGGTGAATTGCTCGAAGGGAACAGACCATGTGTCGGCAAGGATCGACGCCGTCTGGCGCGCGCGCCCAAGCGGGCTAACCCAGAATTTGAGTTTCGTCTCGCCGGCAATTCTTTCCGCCAGCCGCAGCCCGACGGCGAGCGCCTGCCGGACACCGTTTGCCGTCAACGGCGTGTCCTTTCGGCCTTGCAGCCGACCGGCGACATTCCATTGGGTTTCGCCGTGGCGGATGAGGATGATGTTTGGCAAATGGGAGGTCATGACATGCTCGAAGTTCGACGGCGCGGCGCACCGACATGAAAAAAAGAAAGAAGGACACCCGCCGACCGACGGCCGGCGGGTGCCTGGTTGCTTACTCGGCAAGCCAAAGCGCCGAGGACGGCTTGAGGCCGAGTGTCGTCGTGGCTCCGGTCTCTAGCAGAGAGCCGCCGGAATGGAACGGTGCGTCGATCAGCACCGTGGCCGTTCCGACCTGCACGCCGTAGCGGACGGTGGCGCCCAGGAATTCGCGATGCGCGATCGTGCCGGTCAAGGCGACGGCACCCGGCTCCAGCGTGGCGAGCGTCGCATATTGCGGCCGGAAGACGAGCTTGGCGCCCGCCGGTACCGACGCCCCTGCCGGGATCGGGATCGTGCCGGCGCCTGCAACCTCGAACGTGCGCTGCGTGCCGGAACCCGAGACGGTGCCGTCAAGGATGTTGGCGGTGCCGAGGAAGTTGGCGACGAACAGGTTGGCGGGCTTCTCATAGAGGCCCATCGGCGTTCCCACCTGCTGGATGCGCCCTTCATTGAAGACGGCGATACGGTCGCAGACGGTGTTGGCCTCCTCCTGATCGTGGGTGACGAAGATCGTCGTCAACTTCAGCCGCTGCTGCAGGTCGCGCAGCTCCCGCCGGACTTCGACGCGCATCTTGGCGTCGAGGTTGGAGAGCGGCTCGTCGAGCAGAAGCACCTTCGGTTCGATTGCGATGGTGCGGGCAAGTGCGACGCGCTGCTGCTGTCCGCCGGAGAGCTGCGACGGGCGGCGATCGGCGAGATGTTTCAGCCCGACGAGTTCGAGTGCCGCCTGGACCCGGCGTTCGACCTCCGCGCGCGGCAGGCGACGCTCTTCCAGGCCGAAGGCAACATTGGCGGCCACCGTCATATGCGGCCAGAGCGCGTAGGACTGGAAGACCATGCCGATGTCCCGCTTCCACGGCGGCATGTCGAGCACGTCCTGGCCGCCGATGACGACCTTGCCCTGCCGGGCATTGTTGAAGCCGGCGATCAGCCTGAGAAGCGTGGTCTTGCCGCAGCCGGACGGGCCGAGAAAGGCGAAGAACTCGCCCGGTTGGATCTCCAGGTTGATATCCTTCAGCACGTGGAGCGCGCCGTAGTAGAGATTGACGTCGCTGATGCTGATCGCCTTGGCGGGGCTAACCGCGAGCGCTGCGCTGTTGATGTTGACAGTCATAGTGTTCCTCCCGAGTTTCTATTTCGTCATGCCGAGCGCCTTCTGGCGCCGCTCGATGACGTAGTGCGAGAGCAGGGTGCAGAGTGCGACCATGATGACGGCGATGACGCCGAGGGCTGCACCCGGGCCACGACCCGCCGGCGATTGCATGAAGACGTAGAGCCCGTAGGCGATCGGTGCGTCCGAGTTGCTCTGGATCAGCATCAGGGTTGCCGACAGTTCGACGGCGGCCGTCGAAAAGCTGGTGACGAAGCCGGCGAGCAGACCACCCGTCATCAAAGGCAGGACAATGCGCCGGATCGTTCGCTGCTTGGTGGCGCCGAGGTTTTCGGCGGCCTCCTCCAGCGATTCCGACACCTGCTGCAATGCGGCGTAGCAGGCTCTGAGCGCGTAGGGCAGACGACGGATGGCGAGTGCCAGCACCACCATGACCCAGAGCGTCGCAAGCGGCGTACCATCCGGCAGCGTGATGCCGTAGAAGGTGCGGAGGTAGCCGATGCCGAGCACGACGCCGGGGATGGCGAGTGCGGCGGTTGCCGCCCAGTCGAGCCAGCGACGGCCGACGACCTTGGTTCGCAGCACGAGATAGGCGATGGCGCCACCGATGACCACGTCGATCAGGCCGGCGAGGCTGGCGTAGATCAGCGTGTTCTTGATGTAGAGCGAGCTTTCGCCGAAGACGCGGCCGTAGTGCGCGACCGTATAGGCGTCCGGCAACGGGCTGAACGACCACACGGTTGCAAGCGACAGCAGAAGCAAGCCGATATGCGGCGACAGCACGAGCAGCAGGATCAGGCCGACGACGCCATAGGCTATGACGCTCTCACCGCGGCTCAGCTTGCGACGGGAAAGACCACCGCCGCCGCGCTGCGTCGTCGAATAGTCCTTGCCGCGCATAGCGATCGCTGACAGCCACATGGCGAAGATCGAGACGGTGATGAGGATGACCGAGATGACATAGCCCATCGGATCGGTGAGGCCGACCGAAGTGACGCGGAGGTAAGCCTGGGGCGCCAGCATGTCCTTGACGTTGAGAAGCAGCGGCGTTGCCAGGTCGTCGAAGACCTTGACGAAGACCAGCGAAGCGCCGGCGAGATAGCCGGGCATTGCCAGCGGGAAGACGACGCGGCGGAACAGCCGGAAGCCGGACGAGCCGAGGTTCTGGGCTGCTTCTTCCATCGAGCGGTCGATGTTGCGCAGGCTGGTCGACAGATTGATGAGGATGAAGGGGAAATAGTGCAGCGACTGCACGAAGATGACGCCGTTCAGGCCTTCCATGAAGGGAATGCGGATGCCGAACCAGTCATTCAGGATGAGGTTGACGGTGCCGTTGCGGCCGAACAGCAGCTGCATGGCGACCGCACCGACGAATGGCGGCATGATCAGCGGCACGAAGCCGAGCGTCTGGATGATCAGCGAGCCGCGGAAGTCGAAGCGCGTGGTCAAAACCGCGAGCGGCAGCGCGATGGCGCTTGCCCAGACCACCGACATGCCGGAGACGTAGACGGAGTTGAAGAACGACCGCCGGAACAGATCGGTGTTGAAGAAGTCGACAAAGTTGACGATCGTCAACGCGCCGGTGCCCTTTTCGGTGAAGGCGGTGTAGATCACCGTACCGGCCGGGATGACCAGGAAGATGGCGAGGAAAAGCGCGATCAGCGAGATGGCAAAGATCTGTCCGGGCTTGGCCGAAACGCGTCTTATGGGAATGGATTGAACGAGCGCCATGGGGCAGACTCCGGATTTTGGTCGACAAGCCTGACGCGCTTGCGGCGCCCCTGCGCCTCTGGATCGCTGGGGTCGCAGCAACGCTGTCGGCTGCTGCGCGGTTGCTTCAGGATCGGTTCGGATCACTGAGAGCCGACCGGCAGGCGCGTCAGGCTTGGCGAAGGCATGGTTTTCGGGGATGGCCGCCCGCCGGGGCAGGCGGCTTTTTAAGCCGGCGTCAGTCGACGAGAGCCAGCGCTTCCTCGGCCTTGGCCTTGGCGGCGGCGTACTTCTCGGTCGCAAAGGCGGCCCATTTCTGCTCGAGTTCCGCCTGGCGGGCGGTCTTTTCCTCGCCGCCGGTGAAGGCGTCGCGGATCTGCTGGCTGGCAGCTTCGTCGGCAGTGATCGGCATGGCCGCGATCAGCGCGTGGGCTTCCGTCAGCAAAGCGCGTGCGGGAGCCTGTTCGTTGGCGGCAACTGCCTTTTCGGCTTCGTGGATCGCCTTGGTGGCGCCCTTGATGTTGTCGAGCTGGAACGAGATCAGCTGATCGTAGAGCGTGTCGACGACGTCGGTGCGCTTCTTCGAAACGTCGGAATCGAACGTGATCATCGACTGGAAGCGCGGATCCTTGTAGGGATTCGGGAAGCCTTCCGGTGCCTTTTCGTAGAGGGCCGGGTTGATCGGCAGACGACGGATCGCCGGTTCGAGCAGAACGGCCTGGCCCTTTTCCGAAAGCAGGTAGTTGACGAAGGCTTCAGCACCGGCCTGGTTCGGCGCATTGGCAACGATGCCGATATTGGCCGGAACGACCGTCGTGACCGACGGGTAGGCGAAGCTGACAGGGAAGCCGCTTGCCTGTGCCGAGAAGGCGAAGAAGTCGATGACGATGCCGATGCCGGTCTGGCCGGAGTTGACCGCGTCAGGAACGCCGAACGAACGCTCGGTGACCTGCTGCAGGTTGCCGCCGATACCCTTCAGCGTCGCCCAGCCCTTGTCCCAGCCTTCGCCCTGCAGGATCGTCTCGATCGTCAGGTGGGTCGTGCCCGAACGCGAGGGCGCAGCAATCGCGATGTGATCGTGGTATTCGGGCTTGGTCAGGTCGCTCCACTCGACCGGCTTCGGCAGATCGTTGGCTTCGAGATAGCGATCGTTCGACATAATGCCGTAACCGGAGGCGGCAAAGCCGAAGTAATAGCCGTCCTTGTCGTTGACGGGGTAGGAGCCGACCTTTTCAGGAAGGCCGGTGACCGAAGGCGTGAACTTGGCGAGCAGCTCGCGGCTCTTGAGGCTGTCGAATGCGTCCGGGGCCGATGCCCAGAACAGGTCGACCTGGTTGTTCACCTTGGTTTCATCGATGTATTTGACGCCCGAGCTCGTGCTCTTGTTCTGGACGTCGAGGGTGAAGCCGGGGTTGGCCGCTTCGAAGCCCGCCTTGAACGGATCGGTCACATCCTTGGAAAACGACGTGACGATCGTGACTTTCCCGCCGTCCTGGGCGTAAACCGTCACGACGAAGGCAGCCGACATCAGCATCGCCGCAGCAATGGTCTTCAACATATAGGTATCTCCTCCCAATAGGGACACCGCTTGTTTGGTGTCCGATCTATTGAGAGCAAGCACCGTGCCAGATTGAAAACCGCCGGAAATCAGCAGTTCTTTGTCGGCTGATGGGTAAAAAAGGTAACAACCTCGCAAAAGGACGGGGTCAAACCGGTAACATCAGCCGGCTTCGCCATCGCCCTGGGCGGCAATATCGAATTTGCGCATCTTGAGGTAGAGCGTCTTGCGGGAGATGCCGAGCGCATCGGCCGTCGCGCCGACGCGGCCGTCGTGCCTGGCGAGGCTGTCGAGAAGGATGGCGCGCTCGAGGCGGTCCATCTGCACCTCCAACGTCTCGCCGCCTGCCGCTGCCCGGTCGATATCGGAGCGGTCTTCAAGCCCGAGCACGAAGCGCTCCGCGACGTTGCGCAGTTCGCGAACGTTGCCCGGCCATGACCTGCCATTGAGTTCGGCCAGAAGTTCGGCGCTCACCCGCGGCGGGGTGCGGCCCTGTCGTTTGGCGGCGAGGCCGAGGAAATGCTGGAACAAGAGGCCGACGTCGCCCTTGCGTTGCGCCAGTGACGGCAGCTCCACACGGGCGATGTCGAGGCGGTAGGCAAGGTCTTCACGGAAATCGCCCTTTTTGGCCGCCGCATGCAGATCCGCCTTGGTCGCCGCCACGACGCGCATGTCAACCGGCAGCTCGACGTTGGAGCCGAGCCGTTCGATGACGCGCTCCTGCAGTACGCGCAGCAGCCGCACCTGGGCGGCAAGCGGCATCGATTCGATCTCGTCGAGAAACAGCGTACCACCGTCGGCATACTCGATCTTGCCGATGCGCTTCTCGCGCGCACCGGTAAAGGCCCCGGCCTCATGGCCGAAGAGTTCGGATTCCAGCATGGTTTCGGGAATGGCGCCGCAATTGACGGCGACGAAACGCCCCTTGCGCCCGCTGAAATCGTGCAGCGCGCGCGCCGTCACTTCCTTGCCTGTGCCGGTATCGCCGATGATGAGCGCGTCGGTTGTCGCGGCCGCGATGCGCTTGAGTTTCTCCCGCAGCGCAACCATCGGTCCGGAATGTCCGATCAGGCGCGTTTCCCAACCGTCGTCGTCCACCGACAGCCGCAGCCGCCGGTTTTCGAGAAGCAGGCGGCGATGGTCGCGGGCGCGGCGTACGGTTTCGATGAGATGCATCGGATCGGCGGGCTTCTCCAGAAAATCCCAGGCGCCGTCGCGCATGGCGCGAAGCGCCATCGGGATATCGCCGTGCCCGGACATCAGGATGATCGGGATCTCCTGGTCGATCTTGCGCACGGCGGCGACCAGATCGAAGCCATCGTGATCCGGCATGCGCACGTCGGAAACGATAACGGCGCGGCTGTCGGCGCGAAGGCCGGCGAGCGCCGATGTCACCGAGCCGTGCGGCGATACGCTGAGGTCTTCCAGTTCGAGCACCTGACAGCAGGCTTCAAGCACGCTGGCATCGTCGTCGATCAGGATGATATCCGGGTCCAACGTCATTCCGGGCCTTTCAAGGATACGAGGAATTGCGTGCCGTCCGCACTGGTTTCAAGGATCGATATCTCGCCACCGAAATCCTTGACGATGTTGTAGGAAATGGAGAGGCCAAGTCCGAGGCCGGAACCGACCGGCTTGGTGGTGAAGAAGGGATCGAAAACCGCGCCGACATCGGCAGCAGCAATACCGGTTCCGCTATCGCCGACGACAAGGCGGGCATCGGTACCGACCCTTTCGATCATTGCGTTTACCTGGCGAACGGGCCTGTCTTTAACGGCATCCAAGGCGTTGCCGATGAGATTGACCGCCACCTGTTCGAGCCGCACCGGTTCGGCCATGACAAGGACTGCGGCGCCTTCCGGCAGGCGCAGTTGTATTTCGACAGCCTCTTCCTCGAACCGATGTTCGAGCAGGCTGAGCGCGTCGCGGACCGCCGCGGTGAGATCGACGGGCCGCAGCTGCGCGTCGGGCCGGCGGGCAAAGCGACGGATATGGCTGATCTGGTCGGCCATGCGCCCCGTCAGTCCCTTCATCTTGTCGAGATTGAGCAATGCTTGATCGCCCTTGTCTCGCCCGATCAGAGTGGTGGCGCTATGGATATGCGCCCGAAGGGCTGCCAGCGGCTGGTTGAGCTCGTGGCCGATGCCGGCCGCCATCTGCCCGAGAGCCGCGAGCTTTGCCGACTGGATCAACTCGTCGCGCGTCTGGCGGAAAAGTACCAGCGCATGGGCGAGATCGCCGAGCTCGTCGGCCTCGGGTGCGGGGATCGCGGTTGCCGGACGCCCGCTGCTGATCGCGCCGGCGGCTGCCGAAAGAAGCCGGATGCGTGCGAGCAGATTGCGGTAGACGTAGAAG
>Ga0247819_10001761_pt1 | contig 11507 bp, 11 predicted proteins | sample 13C_Xylose_Day6_FD_193428 | JGI IMG/M metagenome (GOLD analysis project Ga0247819, IMG submission 193428) | Soil microbial communities from agricultural site in Penn Yan, New York, United States - 13C_Xylose_Day6 | ecosystem: Environmental > Terrestrial > Soil > Agricultural land | place: USA... | reverse complement strand
TCGATGGTCCATTCCTTCATCAGTCTCGCCATGGTCTTTCCTTTCATCGGATTTGATCTGATGGAGAAAGCATAGCGTTGAAATTATCTCTCCAGTTGCGATATGATTTCGTCATATTGGTTCCATAAGGGATACAAGATGAGCTACCTGAACGGCGTTTCGGTGTTCGTGGAGGCGGCCGACGCGGGCGGATTTTCCGCCGCCGCCGAAAGGCTCAACCTGTCGCGTTCAGCCGTCGGCAAGACCGTCGCCAAGCTGGAGCAAAGGCTGGGCGTGCGCCTGTTTCATCGCACCACCCGCACCCAGAGCCTGACCGACGAGGGTCAGCTGTTCTACGAAAACTGCCAGAGGGCGCTCAGCGAAATCAGAGCCGGCGAGGCGCTGCTGGAATCCGGCAAACAGGAGATACAGGGACGGCTGCGCCTGTCGATGCCGGTGCATTTCGGCCGCCAATGCATCATGCCGTTGCTGTCGAAACTGCTGCAGCAACATCCACGGCTGGAGTTCGACCTCAACTTCAGCGATCGCAACGTCGACCTTGTCGAGGACGGCTTCGATCTCGCCATCCGCACCGGCCCGCAACGGGATGAGCCCGAACTGATGATGCGCAAGATCGCCGACCAGCGCATGACCGTGTGCGCCTCCCCGGCCTATATCGAAGCGAATGGCGCACCGGAGACGATCGAAGACCTGACGGCGCACCAGGCGATCCTCTATCGGCGCAGCGGACAACCTCTCGCCTGGTCCTTTCCAGTGAAGGCCGGCCAGACGCAGACCGTCACGCCGCCGGCGCGTCTGCGGCTCGACGACCTGACGTCGATCGCCGACGCGGCGGCCGACGGCTTCGGCATCGCCTGGCTGCCTTGCTGGCTGGTGGGCAACCGCATCGCTTCCGGCTCGCTCGTGCAGATACTCGCCGATGTGCCCGCTCTGTCCTACGGCACCTATGTCGTCTGGCCGAAAACCCAATATATGCCGCCAAAGCTGCGGCTGCTCATCGATACCCTTGCCGCGCGGCTGCCGCCCATGATGGAATGACGCCAACGGCTATCCCTGTTGCGAGCGGAGGCGTCGGAAGCCAAGCAAGGAGGCAACGCGCCGGCAGCACCGTCTTCGCCCCGTTCAAGCGCGACACCGACTGTTTCGGCCAAAGCCAACAGATGTGGATGCTGAACTTCCGCGTCGACGCCATGACGGAGCAGCTTCGTACTGCGGGCATCGAGGTGACAGCCGACCCGCAAACCTATCCGAACGGCCGCTCCGCCAGGCTCTACGACCCCGAAGGCAACCCGATCGAGCTTTGGCAGCCGAACCCCGCCGAATAGCGCCAGTGGCCAATGACGCGCAAGACACGATAACGAAACAGATTGTGTAGAAAAGGTAAGTTGTCGGCGTATGCGATCTGGATAATAAAGGGGGAAATAACCGAAGCCGGTGTTTCGCCGGCAGAGCTGGGCTCGCTATTTGACGATCATTTCCGCCAATAGACGCAAGCGCATTCACCTCGTTTCCGGGGCAGTGCTTGGTACGTTCATCCTTGCCCATTTTCTCAACCATTCGCTCGGACTGATCTCCATCGATGCCATGGAGTCCGGCCGCAAGGTCTTCAACGTCGCCTGGCACAGCGTGCCCGGCACGGTGCTGCTCTATGGTGCGCTGCTTGCGCATTTCATGATGGCACTCGATAGCCTGTATCGCCGCCAGACGCTGCGCATGCCGATGCGCGAAGCGCTCAAGATCGTCTTCGGCCTCAGCCTGCCCTTCCTGCTGCTGGGCCACGTGACCGCCGCACGGGTCGAACCGCTTTTGACCGGAGTGGAGGCCGATTATCCCGGCATGCTGCGGGCGCTCTGGTCCAGCTGGACCAATGCCACTCGCCAATCTCTCGCCCTTTTGCTCGCCTGGAGCCACGGCTGCCTCGGCGCCTGGTTCTGGATGCGCGGACGGACCTGGTTTCCGCGCTACGAGGTCCTGCTCTACACGATCGCGATCCTCGTGCCGATCTTCGCGCTTCTCGGCTTCTTCAGCGGCGCCCGCTCGGTCGAGCGCGTCTATGCGGAGCATGGCGGCTATGGCGACAGCGCTGAAGCCAAGCCGGCCTTCGATGTCGACCTGCTCGAGAATATCCGGCTCGGTCTCTATCTCGGCTTTGCCGGGCTGATCGTCGGCACGTTTGCCCTGCGCGTCCTGCCCAAGGGTGGGCGCATCCGCGTGCGCTACCCCGATGGCCGTGTCGCCACCGTCAATCTCGGCTTCAGCGTGCTGGAGGCAAGCCGCGCCGCCGGCATCCCGCATGTCTCGGTCTGCGGCGGTCGCGGCCGCTGCTCTACCTGCCGCGTGCGCGTGATTCAGGGTCTCGAAGGCCAGCCGGGGCCGGAAGATGCCGAGCTGACGACGCTGACACGGATCGGCGCACCCGACAATGTCCGCCTTGCCTGCCAGTTCCGTCCGATCCACAACGTCACCGTCGTGCCTATCCTCGATACCGACAGCATCGGCATCAAGAAGCAGCTGGTGCGCCAGGATGGCGAGGGGCGCGAGCGGCGTATCGCCGTGCTCTTCTGCGACCTGCGCGGCTTCACCAGCATCGCCGAGCATAAGCTGCCCTTCGATACGGTCTTCCTCCTCAACCGCTATTTCGAGATGGTCGGCGAGGCGGTGGAGGATTCCGGTGGGGTCATCGACAAGTTCATCGGCGATGGCGCGCTGGCAATCTTCGGCCTGAAGAACTCGTTTACCGAGGCCTGCCAGCAATCGCTTGCAGCCGCGGTGCGCATTTCCAAGGGCATCGATGCTCTCAACCAGACCTTCCAGGGCGAGCTCGACGAGCCGCTGCGGATCGCGATCGGTATGCATGCCGGCCCAGCCATCATCGGCGAGATCGGCTATGGACAGGCGACGTCTCTGACTGCCGTCGGCGATACCATCAATACGGCAAGCCGGCTCGAAGGCCTTGCCAAGGAACACGACGCCCAACTCGCCGTTTCGGCCGAGCTCGTCAATCGCGCCGGTGTGGTGATGGAGGCGCACAAGCGGCTCGACATCAGCCTTCGCGGACGCCAGGCGACCCTCGAAACCTGGATCGTCGAAGATGCCGGCGATATCGCCAAGGCCTTGCAACCCTCACCCGCTCCGGCTTAGGTGTATGGGCGCTCGCTCGAGTCTTCAGCACCGGATCCGGAAGCCAGCATGAAACAGGATGTCTCGCCGAAAACGGCGCACCAGAGCCACGCCAAGGGCGTCGAAAAGCTCAAGGCGCATCTGGCGATGCTGACCTTTTCGGCGCTCATCGCCGGTTCCTTCTCCTTCGGCGGATTGGCGGCACAGCACATGGGCGCCGGCCCGCTGACGCTCTGGCGCTATCTCTTGACCGTCGTGGTGCTTGGCGTGCTCACCTTCGGTTACGCCAGGGTGCCGTTTCGGATCCCCAGGCAGTTGTGGCGCTTCCTCATCCTCGGCGGGCTGATCGCCGTCTACATGCTGACGATGTTCAAGGCGCTGGAATTCACCGACCCGGTGTCGACGGGCGCCGTCTTCACGCTGATGCCGCTCTTGAGCGCGGGCTTTGCCTTTCTACTGCTCAGCCAGCACACCCGTCCGGGCGTGCTCGCAGGCCTGATCATCGCAGCACTTGGCGCCGTCTGGGTGATCTTTCGCGCCAACATCCAGGCAATCCTCGCCTTCGACATCGGCCAGGGCGAGCTGATCTTCTTCGTCGGCGTCATCTGCCACGCGATCTACGTGCCGCTGATCCGCAAGTTCGACCGCAAGGAAAACCCCTTCGCCTTCGGCTTCTGGGTTGCCGCCTGCACCGTGCCGTGGCTGCTTGTACCCGGCGCCGCAGGCCTTGCCAGCACCGACTTTCCAAGCCTGCCGGCCATCGTCTGGATCGCCGTCGCATATTTGGCCGTCGTCACCACCGCGATCACCTTCCTCCTGCTGCAATACGCATCCCTGCGCCTGCCATCGTCGAAAGTGCTCGGCTACGGCTATCTGACGCCCAGCTTCATCATTCTGCTTGAGGGCATTCTCGGTCACGGCTGGGTCAGCCTGCCGGTTCTCGCCGGGGCACTGACGACGGCCTGCGGGCTGGCGTTGATGGCATTGCTGCCGGATTGATCCCAACGGCGCTCAGGCGGCAGGCTGTTCGCTCACCTGCAGCCCGTCGACGAACAGGCGCTCGAGAAACCGCGCCGCATCCTCGAACCGACCCTCGCCGGAATTGCCCTGCCCGAGCACGGCGCGCACCTGCACGTCGAAGTCGGCATAATGCTGCGTCGTCGACCAGATCGCGAAGATCAGGTGGTAGGGGTCGCATTTGGCGATCTTGCCGGCTTTGGTCCAGGCGCGGATGACCTCCGCCTTCTCATCGACAAGCTCCTTCAGCGGCCCCTTGAGTTCGTCTTCGATATGCGGCGCGCCTTGCAGGACCTCATTGGCGAAGAGCCGGCTTTCGCGCGGGAAATCGCGCGCCATCTCCAGCTTCCGCCGGATGTAGCTGCGGATCTCGGTAACCGGGTTTCCCTCGGCGTCGAAGGCACGCAACGGATCAAGCCAGGTATCGAGCACGCGATCGATCAGCGCGCGGTGCATCGCTTCCTTGGTGCGGAAATAATAGAGCAGGTTCGGCTTCGACATGCCGGCCACATCGGCGATCTGATCGACGGTCGCGCCGCGAAAGCCGTTCGCCGAAAACACCTCCAGCGCTGCCTCCAGAATGCGCTCTTCCTTCTCCTCCTGGATGCGTGTACGCCTCTGGGTCTTGGCCGCTCTCGGAAGTACCATTTCGCCCCCTGCAGGTGCCTGCGCGTTCATCCGCACAGGTCGTATCTGCCCAAATTTCGGCGCCGCCATCTTTTCGGGCAACAACTTCGTTTTTTTGTTTTTCCGACTTGAGTGCCGCAACGGAAGTTGTAATGTTTTACCAACCGGTCAAATTATCAGCCAGTTCGCCAGCAAAGGCAACGACTGATCGAAGGGCACCAGAAAAAACCAAGCCTGGATTTGACCAAGGGAACGTGAGGGGCATGCACCACCCAAGGTGCCGCCCAAAAAAATGAGGAGACCGCCGTGGCAGCACCTGGCGAGAACATGCGCGTCAATGCCGACCGCCTGTGGGATACGTTAATGGACATGGCCAAGATCGGCCCGGGCATCGCCGGCGGCAACAACCGCCAGACGCTGACCGACGAGGATGGCGAGGGCCGCAAGCTCTTCCAGTCCTGGTGCGATCAGGCCGGCCTGACCATGGGCGTCGACACCATGGGCAACATGTTTTTCACCCGGCCCGGCACCGACCCGGATGCCCTTCCTGTGTATGTCGGCTCTCATCTCGATACCCAGCCGACCGGCGGCAAGTTCGACGGCGTGCTCGGCGTGCTCTCGGGCCTCGAGGTCGTGCGCTCGATGAACGATCTCGGCATCAAGACCAGGCACCCCATTGTCGTCACCAACTGGACCAACGAGGAAGGCGCGCGCTTTGCGCCGGCGATGCTCGCCTCCGGCGTTTTTGCCGGCGTGCACAGCCAGGAATTTGCCTACGCCCGCAAGGACCCGGAAGGAAAGGCCTTCGGCGACGAACTGAAGCGCATCGGCTGGGTCGGCGACGAAGAGGTCGGCGCCCGCAAGATGCACGCTTATTTCGAATATCACATCGAGCAAGGCCCTATCCTCGAGGCCGAAAACAAGGATATCGGCGTCGTCACCCATTGTCAGGGCCTGTGGTGGCTGGAGTTCACACTGACCGGGCGCGAGGCGCATACCGGCTCGACCCCGATGAACATGCGCGTCAATGCCGGCCTGGCCATGTCGCGGATCATCGAGATGGTTCAGGGCGTGGCGATGGAAAACCAGCCGGGCGCCGTCGGCGGCGTCGGTCAGGTGGTCTTCTCGCCCAACTCGCGCAACGTGCTGCCCGGCAAGGTCGTCTTCACCGTCGATATCCGCTCGCCCGACAAGGCCAAGCTCGACCGCATGCGCGCCAAGATCGAGGCGGAAGCGCCTGAGATCGCCGATGCGCTCGGCGTCGGCTGCTCCGTCGAGGCCATCGGCCACTTCGAACCGGTGACCTTCGATCCGAAACTCGTCACTGCCGTGCGCAACGCCGCCGAAAGGCTCGGCTACAGCCACATGAACCTGATCTCAGGTGCCGGACACGATGCCTGCTGGGCAGCCAAGGTCGCGCCCGCGACCATGGTCATGTGCCCCTGCGTCGGAGGCCTCAGCCACAACGAGGCGGAGGACATCTCAAAGGAGTGGGCCGGCGCCGGCGCCGACGTCCTCTTCCACGCCGTCGTTGAAACGGCCGAAATCGTCGAATGAGTTTGCGGGCGGGACGAAAGTTCCGCCCTTTTTCGTGGCGGCCCAAGGGCCACCGGAAGCACAATCGCGAGGATGAAAATCAATGAGCACTGTCATCAAGGGTGGAACCATCGTCACCGCCGATCTGACCTACAAGGCGGACGTGAAGATTGAAGACGGCAGGATCATCGAGATCGGCCCGGACCTCAAAGGCGACGAAACGCTCGACGCCAGCGGCTGTTTCGTCATGCCCGGCGGCATCGACCCGCACACCCACCTCGAAATGCCCTTCATGGGTACCTACTCTTCCGACGATTTCGAAAGTGGCACCCGGGCAGCACTCGCCGGCGGCACGACCATGGTCGTGGATTTCGCCCTGCCCTCGCCCAACCAGTCGCTGCTCGAAGCGCTGGATATGTGGCACAACAAGTCGACCCGCGCCAACTGCGACTATTCCTTCCACATGGCGATCACCTGGTGGAGCGAGCAGGTCTTCAACGAGATGGAGACCATCGTCAGGGACAAAGGCATCAACACCTTCAAGCACTTCATGGCCTATAAGGGCGCGTTGATGGTCGACGACGACGAGATGTTCTCGTCCTTCCAGCGCTGTGCCGGCCTGGGTGCGCTGCCGCTCGTCCACGCGGAAAACGGCGACGTGGTTGCCCAATTGCAGGCGAAGCTGCTGGCGGAAGGCAACAACGGCCCGGAGGCGCATGCCTATTCGCGGCCGGCCGAAGTCGAGGGCGAGGCAACCAACCGGGCGATCATGATCGCCGACATGGCGGGCAGCCCGGTCTACATCGTCCACACCTCCTGCGAACAGGCGCATGAAGCAATCCGCCGAGCCCGCGCCAAGGGCATGCGCGTCTTCGGCGAACCGCTGATCCAGCACCTGACGCTCGACGAAACCGAATATTTCAACAAGGACTGGGACCACGCCGCCCGCCGCGTGATGTCGCCGCCGTTCCGCAACAAGCTGCACCAGGATAGTCTCTGGGCCGGCCTCGCATCCGGTTCGCTGCAGGTGGTCGCGACCGACCATTGCGCCTTTACCTCAGAGCAGAAGCGCTCCGGCGTCGGCGATTTCACCAAGATCCCCAATGGCACCGGCGGGCTTGAAGATCGCATGCCGATGCTGTGGACCCACGGCGTCAACACCGGCCGCATCACCATGAACGAGTTCGTGGCCGTCACGTCGACGAACATCGCCAAGATCCTCAACATCTACCCGAAGAAGGGCGCTGTTCTCGTCGGCGCCGACGCCGACCTGGTGGTCTGGGATCCGAAGCGGTCGAAGACGATCTCGGCCAAGAACCAGCAGTCGGCGATCGACTACAACGTCTTCGAGGGCAAGGAAGTAAAGGGCCTGCCGCGTTACACGCTGACGCGCGGCGTCGTCGCCATCGAGGAAAACACGGTCAAGACGCGCGAGGGCCATGGCGAATTCGTCCGCCGCGATCCGTTCCCGGCCGTCAGCACCGCGCTCACCACCTGGAAGGAAGTCACCGCCCCCCGCGCCGTCCAGCGCAGCGGCATCCCGGCAACAGGCGTGTGATCCCCGTGCTTCACGGCCTGCACGTCTTCCCACCACTCTGTCCCACCGGACATGTTCCGCCGCACCGGCGGGACGCTTCGGCGCGTTTGCTGGTCGCGTCACCCGGGCACGAGAGCGTCAAGCTCCGGCAAGAGGACGACGCTTTCCTGCCCATTGGGGTCGGTGCGGGCGATCACGGCCGAACAGGGTGCATCGGAGAGGTTTGCCGGCAGGTGCGGCACGCCGGCCGGAATGTAGAACATCTCGCCGGCGCGAACGACGGCATGCTCCTCGAGCCGCTCGCCGAACCAAGTGTGCGCCTCGCCCGACAGCACGTAGATCGCCGTCTCATGGTCCTCGTGCAGATGCGCCTTGGCACGGGCGCCGGGCGGGATTGTCAGGAGGTGCATGCAGATGCCGGTCGCCCCAACGGTTTCCGCCGCGATGCCCTCGAAATAGCTGAGCCCCTGCTTTCCGGCATGTCCGCTGCCGGGGCGAACCACGCGACAGCCAGGATTGGATGATCGAGACATGACTGTTCTCCAGAATTCCCTGAAAAACCAGCAGCAAACGGCTCCGCTTACAAATCCGCGATTGCATGTTGCCGGTCCGGATAGCAGTCTGACACAGCCAAGCCAGAATGAGTATTCGCCGATGACGTCCAATACCGCATCCGTGGTTTCGGCCCGGGACCTCTGTCTGACCTTCGAGACCGCCGACGGCCCGGTGAACGCCCTGACCGGCGTCAATCTGGATGTGACCAAGGGGGATTTCGTTTCCTTCATCGGCCCCTCCGGCTGCGGCAAGACGACGTTCCTGCGCGTCATCGCCGATCTGGAAAAGGCGACCTCCGGTACGATCACCGTCAATGGCATGACGCCCGAGGAAGCGCGGCGGCAACGCGCCTACGGCTATGTCTTTCAGGCGGCCGCCCTCTATCCCTGGCGCACCATCGAGAAGAACATCGCCCTGCCGCTCGAAATCATGGGCTACAACAGGCAGGAGCAGAAGGCGCGCATCGACCGCACGCTGGATCTCGTCAACCTCGCCGGTTTCGGCAAGAAATACCCATGGCAACTGTCGGGCGGCATGCAGCAGCGCGCGTCGATCGCCCGCGCGCTTGCCTTCGACGCCGATCTTCTCCTGATGGACGAGCCCTTCGGCGCGCTTGACGAGATTGTTCGTGATCATCTGAACGAGCAGCTGTTGAAGCTCTGGGCCCGTACCAACAAGACCATCTGTTTCGTCACGCATTCCATTCCCGAAGCGGTCTATCTCTCCACCAGGATCGTGGTGATGAGCCCTCGCCCCGGCCGCGTCACCGACATCATCGAATCGCCCTTGCCGCGAGAGCGCCCGCTCGGCATTCGCGAAACGCCTGAGTTTCTCGAGGTCGCCCATCGCGTGCGCGAGGGCCTGAGAGCGGGGCACAGCTATGAGGAATAGCGGGGCGTCTTCGACCATTTGCCGTCCTGCAACACGGGCCGACATGAGTGCCTGCGCCGACATTCTCAACCGCTGGATCGACGCGACGCCGTGGATGCCGCGGATACACCAGCATGCCGACGTCGAGCGATATTATCTCGAGACGGTCTTTCCCGAGCGGACCGTGATCGTTGCCGAGCGCAACGACCGGGTCGCAGGCTTCATGGCGCTCTCAAGTGATCATTATGTAACGGCGCTTTATGTCGACGACGTCCACCGCGGCGTGGGCGTCGGCAGCAATCTGCTCAAGACCGCGAGGTCGCTGTCCGCAACAGAGTTGAACCTCTGGACCTTCGAGGCAAACGGCAACGCCCAGCGCTTCTACGAACGCCAGGGCTTCTCTGCCGTAAGCCGCACCGATGGCGACAACGAGGAAGGCCTGCCTGACATTCTCTACCATTGGCGTGGAGCGGGGGTACGGCCATGAACCTTGCCTATGTCCTCTGGCTGCTGCTTGCCACGACCATTTTTCTCGGCGGCGCGACGGCTTCGCGCGCCTATGTCTCCAACAGCCATGTCGGCGTGCTGGTTCTGGCCCTCGGGCTCTACATGGTCGGCAACATCATCATGGTGAAGCTGATGCGCGACGGCGGGCTTGGCCTTGCAATCTCGTTGTCAGCCATCGTGCAATTGGTTCTCGTCAACATCATTGCCTTTGCCGTCTTCGGCGAAAAGCTGAGCCTCACCCAGGCGGCCGGCGTCATGCTCGGCATCGCCGCCATGGGCCTGATTTTGCTGCCGGCAAGCGGAAAGGCATGACGATGAGAGAAGAAAGCTTCCTCAGGGACAAGCTCTTGCCAGTCGGCACCGTCGTCGCGCTGTTGATCGTGGTCTGGTACATTGCAGTCGTGTTCCTGAACGCGCCGTTCGAGCGCGACACCGCTGCCCGCGCCGGCACCGAGATCAGTTTCTCGCAGATCGTTCACAACACCATGGCGCAGGAGCGCCCCGTTCTGCCGGCACCGCACCAGGTTATCGCCGAGATCTGGGATACGACCGTCAACAAGCCGATCACCTCGAAACGCAGCCTGGTCTATCACGCCTGGATCACGCTTTCGGCCACTCTGCTCGGTTTCGGCATCGGCGCTGTACTCGGCATTCTCCTGGCCATCGGCATCGTGCACAACCGCGCCATGGACCGGTCGCTGATGCCCTGGGTGATCGCCAGCCAGACGATCCCGATCCTCGCCATCGCGCCGATGATCATCGTCGTCCTCAACGCGATCGGCATCTCCGGGCTTTTGCCGAAGGCGCTGATCTCGACCTATCTCTCGTTCTTCCCCGTGGTCGTCGGTATGGTGAAGGGCCTGCGCAGCCCCGAGGCGATCCAACTCGATCTGATGCACACATACAATGCCTCGCAAGCGCAGGCCTTCTGGAAGCTGCGCTGGCCGTCATCGATGCCCTATCTCTTCACCTCGCTGAAGGTTGCCGTCGCAATTTCGCTCGTCGGCGCCATCGTCGGCGAACTGCCGACAGGTGCCGTAGCCGGCCTCGGCGCGCGCCTGCTCGCCGGTTCCTATTATGGCCAGACGGTGCAGATCTGGTCGGCGCTGTTCATGGCGGCAGCGCTTGCGGCGGTGCTGGTCATGATCGTCGGCTTTGCACACACCGCCGTCCTGAAGCGCATGGGGGCCAAGCCATGAATCTTCCGATCCTGATTGGTGCCGTCGTCTTCTGGCTTGCGGCCTGGGCCTTCAACGAATGGCTGGTGCGCCAGCGGTTTCAAAGCGAAGCCGCCAACCGGGCCGCACATTTCGCCGTACCGCTCCTCTTCGGCATCACCCTGCTGGTGCTCTGGGAAGGCATCGTGCGCGGCTTTTCCGTACCCTCCGTCCTGCTGCCGGCACCGTCGATGATCTGGCAGCGCCTGATCAACTCGCTGCCAACACTGGCGGCAGACTTCCGCCAGACATTCCTGAAGGCGGTGCTAACAGGCTATGCCCTCGGTTGCGGCCTTGGTTTCGTCGTCGCCATCCTCATCGATCGCTCGCCATTCCTGCAAAAGGGGCTGCTGCCGCTCGGCAACTTCGTCTCGGCGCTGCCGGTCATCGGCGTTGCGCCGATCATGGTCATGTGGTTCGGCTTCGACTGGCAGTCCAAGGTCGCCGTCGTCGTCATCATGACGTTCTTCCCGATGCTGGTGAACACCATCGCCGGACTGGCAGCGTCCAGCCACATGGAG